>Ga0172379_10000383_pt1 | contig 113899 bp, 105 predicted proteins | sample GrowelOW334metaG_FD_119756 | JGI IMG/M metagenome (GOLD analysis project Ga0172379, IMG submission 119756) | Groundwater microbial communities from an aquifer near a municipal landfill in Southern Ontario, Canada - Groundwater well OW334 metaG | ecosystem: Environmental > Aquatic > Deep... | reverse complement strand
CTGTAGTAAGAGAACTGCCTGTCTACGTACTTTAGGTAGATGAGGATTTGTTGTGTATGCCATATACTTGAATTTATCACTTAAGGTGATTCCAAGCTATTGAACCATAACGTAGTATTGACATATTTTTATATATATGCTATAATTATATGTTAAATTCACAAGCATGAGCACTCAGCTCAACCGAACCTTTACATGGGGGTATATAGAGATGAAAGCACTGTTTTCCACCATTTCCGGTATTCTCTTTGTCCTGGCGTTCGTGCCATACATCCACTCTATCGTGAAAGGCCCGACCAAACCAGCCAAGACAAGTTGGCTCATCTGGGCCAGCATGGACACCGTTCTGTTTATGGGGATGTTGGCCAAGCACACCATCAACGGCCAGATCATCGGCGCCATCTGTGGCGCCTGGATCGTGTTCGCGTTCGCGATGAAGTACGGGGTACCCGGGTGGACAAAAATCGATAAGATCTGCTTGGGCGGTACCATCATGGCCATGCTGCTGTGGGCGATCAGTGGCAATCCGGTCGTCGGAATCGTCACAAGCTTGGGCTCTGGCCTACTCGGTTCAGTACCTACGTTCATGTCCACTTGGCAGGATCCGAGCCGCGAAAACAAGCTGGCCTGGACACTGTACTTCATCTCCTGCGTATTCGCTGTCCTGGCCATCTCCGACTGGACATTGGCCTCCGCCGGGCAACCGCTGGTCTTCGCCTTCATCGATACGACCGTGTTCCTGATGATCTATCTGAAGCCACGGCGATAACCCCCTTTCCGGTCGGGACGAGAGAACACTCTCGTCCCGACCACCCAATTTCTAAAATAACTAATATTTACATATTAATAAATAAGGTGTTTAATAAAATATATGAAGAAAATAAATAAAGTCAGCTTAATAGTCGTCTTATTGCTAGGCCTGACAGCACCGCTATTTGTGGGGGCTGATGTTGTTATTTCTAATATAAAAATCTTTGACCCACACAATAACATAGTCACCCTTTCTTGGGATACCAACCAAGCCAGCAAGGGCTATGTTCATTATGGCTTAAAAGAAAATAGTTTAAATATGGTCATGGGCTATGGCGCCTATGACTACAATCACCAAAGTGTTTTGACCGGAATTGTCAAAAATCAAACTTATTATTACAAGATAGTGGCCGAAGATAGTAGTGGTCATCTAGTGGAAACTTTTGCGCAAACATTTTCTACTAAGGATATGAAAGACACGCGTCAGCCAACTATTTCTGACTATAAATTATTACAAACCACTGGCAATGCTGTGGCTATTTCTTGGACCACCGATGAATCCACCAAGAGTAAAATTGTTTATAACATTATTGACACTACTCGCAAATCAACTGTCAGTCAAAGTGGCTTTTCTACTTATCATGTTTTGTATATCTACAAGCTAAAAGCCAATACTACCTACACCGCAGAAATTACTGCTACTGATGCTGACAAAAATACCCAAACTAAATATGTTGTTTTCAACACTTCTTCTGGCACCCAAAATGGTTCTAATTTAGCCATTAGCAATATCAAGCCCCTACAACTTGATTTAACCAGAATAAGCGACACCACGGCTTTGCTTTCCTGGTCAAGCAACTATATTACCAACAGCACTATTTACTATGGCACCAAAGCCAATAGTTTAAAACAAAAAATTGCCGTCAGTGCTACTCCCAGATATGAGCATGAAATTTTATTGACTGAGCTGACGCCCAACACCACCTACTACTACAAAATAGTGGTGGAAAAAGGTATTTACAATAAAAAAGTAGAGGTCACTGGCCATAGCTTCATGACTCTACCAAAGCAAAGTGCTGTTGTTCCTCAGGTGGCTGGAGATAAAATATATAATAATAGCTATGATAGCGACTATGATGGCTATCCTGATCAAGAAGAAATTGATCACAAATACAATCCCTATGGTTATGGTCGCACAATTTCTGAAATAACACTGCGCCTAAAAAATCCCAATTCATTGGAATCACAAAAATCGGCCTATTTAAAAAACTGGCTGAAAAACAACTTGGGTGTTTACAGTGTAAGTTCCAGAGACTGGTCAGTATTGGTCAATGCCTACACCTATAGTGGTTACTCTGAACAAGCCATCAAGCAGGCCATCAGATTTGGGAAGACCGTGCATCCGACTATTCCTTTTGCCCAGTGGCAAAATAGCAATGATTACAAAAACTACATAAACAAATAATACCAGCTCAAAAAAATTAGCCCCTTAAGAGGGGCTAATTTTTAAAATGTTTTTTTACCTAAGTATTAGGCAGTGACCACACTTACTTTAACAGCAGCTGGTCCTTTTGGTGTGTCGCTCATATCAAAGCTGACATCATCACCTTCGTGTAATTGGTCAAATGAAACACCATCTAACTCATTGGCGTGAAAAAATAAATCTTTTCCACCGTCTTCTGGGGTGATAAAACCAAAATTTTTGCCTTCGACTAATTTCTTGATTTTGCCTTGCATAATTTTAGAAATAAAGTGAATTAAAGCATATATAAGCTAGAAATTCGACTATATTTCCGCTAGTGCATGCATAAACCATTATTTAGACATTTTTTATTCAAATCTGTGCTAAGTAATAGTTTGTTCATCATAATAGCACCTTTGGAGATAAATGTCAATCAAAAAAACCAACCACAAAAAGCAAACAATTAAAAAACTCTTGGTGGCCAGCTGTCCGCCAACCACCAAGAGTTTGTCTACCCTAGAAGAATTCCTTGCTCACACTCACAGATCGCCCGAGGCTCCGCCTCCGCCGAAGCTGCCACCGCCGAAACTGGTGAAGCTGACACTGCTACCGCTGTCAGAGTGTCCATGATCATCGTCAGACGAGTGGTATGAGGGGCTAGCTACCGAAGTAGCTCGCTCGCTACTACACAGATCGCTAGCTGCCAATAGTAACAGGTACACCGCCACCCAGTCGACATCGGATCCAGCATTGACCAATGAGCGAGCCCTATGGTATTCGGACTTGGCCTTGGCCAACCTTGTCCTTGCTGACCTGGAAGTACCGGCTCGCCCTTCAGCCGCGAGCAAGGTGGCAGGCAGTTCTTGGAGTAACTGCGGACCATCGGCTCGAGCCTTGGTAGCCGTAGCCTTGTCTTCCTCTACCGCCACCATGACAGCGACCAGACCCACCTCTACTTGGGAAAGCAAATCCATGACTTCCAGCCAGTTGATAGCTGAGGACTGGACTACCAGCAGCTGCTGAACGTGCTGAAACTCTTGCTGCTCTTCGGCCAGCTTCGCTCTGGTGTCGGCCGTGACATCTGCCTGCTGAACGGCGACTACCGCCAGCTGGATGTCAGCCGGTATTGAAGCCAACTTCTGTGGAACCAGCGCTTTGGCCTCGCTGATTTCTGCCAACGTGGCTTCGATGTTCTTGAACAGTCTGGCACAGCTGGCCAGCTTCATCTGCAACCTCTGCATATGCTGCCAGGCCGCCTCTCGCTTTTTTCGGTCAGCCAGACACTCCTGCTCGCAATCACTGAGTTCCCTCTCTAGAGCAGCCACCTCAACCTGGGCAAGCTGTTCCTGAAGCTCCTGCCAAACTGACTGCGGATTGTCCAGCTTGAGCTGATTGAGCTGGTCGAAGGCCAACTTGTGGCCTTGCTTAATTGTCAGCAAGGCCTGCCGGCAGACCTCCAAGGCCGAGGCATTCTGCTTCTTGATCTCATTCCGTTCGCTGAAATAATTGAACAGCACCACAATCACTACTATAACCGCAAAGATGCCAAGAAACAGCAGAACTTCACGAGTGGCTTCATTGTTTTCAGTCGACGCAGGACTTGTCGACGTGTTGATCGGCTTCTCCTGACCAGCCACTAGGCGACGCATGATACCATGCGTACCAGCGATGATGGCCTGATTGGGGTGCTGACGATACAACGGCTTGATATCCTCGCGGATGATCCGCGAGGAGTGCAAATCGGTCAGCACTTCTTCCAAGCCACGACCGACTTCGATGCGCACCTTCTTTTCCGTTGGTGCCAATAGCAGGACCACGCCATTGTCCTTGCCCTTCTTGCCAACGCCCCAGGCATTGGCCAGGCCGTTGGTGTAATCCTCGACCGTCAGTCCCTGCAGGGAAGTCACGGTGACCACCGCGATCTCGATGGAGGTCTTGGACTGAAAGTCCCGAAGCTCCACACTCAACGAGTCGATCTCCGACGCCGACAGAAGATTGGCGAAGTCGTTGACATAACCCTTCGGTTGGAGATACTCCTGACCGCAAACCAGGCTGGCGAAAACTAGCCACACCACGACCAGCAACAAGCTGACAACCAAAGACTGACGACGAATCGTACTCATGATCCCTGCCTTTCTTTTTTGAGTTTGAATTCTTCTTTGGGTTTTCAAAGATCACTATCTAAAACGCTTAGAAAACAGATTATCATATCATAAAAAACTAATTTTGTCAACCAAGAAACCAACCACAAAAATAACTAAAAACAACCCGTCGGGTTGAATCAAATAAGCCCTAGTAATGCGACTGACCCATGGTAACTCTTATGAAGGTCCTTGAAAACTTTTAATTATACCTTACTACCTGTTTATAATTTTTTTATCTCGTCATCAGTAAGGTAAATATTGCTATCTGCAATTTTATTAAGCATATCTTTGTCCAATAACTCCTCTAATAATTCCATGTCATTTTGATGATAATTTTTGGGTAGCTTACTGTTCTTATAATCTAAATAAATAAGCTCCGGCCTAACGGTACGAACTTTGACACCAAAATAATTTTTTGGTTTTGAATCAAAAATAACTGCGGGCAAAATGATGTCCCGGCCAATTTCTTTTTTCATTTTGACAAGCGCTGAACCATCCTGCAAAAAATTATAATGCAAAATATCAACAATTATGTTTCTTTTATTATCTATGGCTCGCAATAAATTGTCTGTCTCTTTCTTTGTATCTAATCCAATATCAACAAGTAGTTCTTCCACTTTATCTAAGTATAAATTAGAAACTATAATATCAATATCTTTATGCTCACGAACTAAACTATCCTCACCCAAATTTGCTTCTAGAGCAAAACCGTCTGATAACCACCATTTTACAGAGTTTTTATTAAACAAAAGGGCCAAATTCTTTAATAGCTCTACCTTGTGTTTATTTAATTGATACAATTTGTCATTTGATTGCATGGCACAATTATACCAAAAAACCACTCCTCTTGGAATGCTGCGTCCGCTTGACTAATGTGTTAGTAATTCTTGCCGGCTTGGTGACCCCACGGGGAATCGAACCCCGATTGCCAGGATGAAAACCTGGTGTCCTAACCATTAGACGATAGGGCCGTCAGGTCACCAAGCCGAGACGAATTATTGTAGCTAATATTTTAAATGACCCAGTTGCTAGAAACGGATGCCACCGCCTCTGGCGGGGTCTCACTCCGTTCGAAAAACCTGCTGTCCTAACCATTAGACGCCTGCCCGCCTACTGGCGGGATAGGGCCAAATATCAAAATACAGACCAGATTATAACTTGATTATGAACAAAAGTCAATATTACATATTACACACCAGTAGCGCCATTTAATGTTTTTTGGTATAATAAATAAACAAAAATATGAATGAAACTAATACCGTAAGTGCAGTATCCAACGTGGCTTTGCCTCAACAAAAAATTGGTGGTAAGAGTGAGTTTTTGGATGCTGGCAAAATATTAAGCGAAATATTGCAAGTCAAAAAAGGTGACATGGTTGGCGACTTGGGAGCTGGTGGCGGTTTGTTTTTGATGCAAATCGCTCGCTTGGTCGGCGATCAAGGTCAGGTTTATGCTGTTGATGTAGTCAAAAATATTTTATCTGAACTAGAGTCAAAGGCCCGCCTCTCTGGCCTCAACAATATAAAAACTATCTGGAGTAATCTAGAGGTTGTCGGCGCAGCCAAAATAAAAAATGACAGCTTGGATTCTGCCATTTTGGTCAATGTTTTATTTCAGTCACAAAAACACTACGAAATACTAGCTGAGGCCACACGCCTTCTAAAAAATGGTGGCAAATTATTAATCATTGATTGGGAAAACAATAACTTATCTTTTGGCCCACCCAAAGATCGGCTCATCGACTTGAATCAGGTCATTGGCTTGGCCGCTGAGCTGAATCTTGAACTGGCCCAGCAGTTCAAAGCTGGCCCCTATCACTTTGGCTTGATATTTACTAAAAAATAAAAAATATAACGTATTTAATATTAACTAACCAAAATCATGACTAACGAAACTTTTGAGCCAAAGCAACCAGAAACCACTGCGGCAAACACCAAAAGATTAGAAGATTTACCTGCGGTGGTCCAGGCGGAATTAAACAGAGAAATGAGCCGTTATTTGATAAGCACTAGTGGAAACCCCAATGTATTAAGGTTTGAATATGATCCGATGATTACTGTGAATGATCTTGGTAACGGAAATATTGAATATCAAGCACACGGTCACAAATCAACTAGATCTGAGGAGGGCCCAGTTGACAAAGATATAATATTAACAATAAAAACTAGTAACGGTAAATTCACGGGATTAAAAATCAAGGATTAAAATCGTTTTACCAAATATTATATATTCCCGTTCCGCTTATTGGCCGAACGGGATTTATATTTGATCCCGTTAGATAATTTCATTTTCTTTTTTTATTTCTTATCAAAAAATATGAACACCGCCATAATCATCTTAAAACAATGGGGCTTAAAGTGATTATCTAACGGGATTGACTTTATTTCATAAATTATCTAACATATCTCTTGAAGATAAAAAAATATGGATTTAACAAAATTACTTGATTGGAACTACTTATTCCGCGCCTACACTTTTGACACGCTATCTACACCCTTTCGCATAGCTCTTTATGGCTTTTGTGCCCTAAGTATTGTGGCGGCTATTTTTGCCCAACGCCAACTAGTCAAAAATTCTGGCATCATCAAAAAATGGAATAAAAAAATAGTTAGTTTTGGTTGGTCTGTCGGCCTAGTGGGTTTATTATTTTTATTATTCCGCGAAACCCGAGCTCTTTACCTGGGTGCCCGCTTCTGGCTACTACTCTGGTCACTTGGCTCTTTGGCTTGGATTATTTATCTAGCCATCTACAAACTCGTGACTGTGCCAAAACTACAGAAGCAAAAACAAGTCAGCACAGAGTTCAATAAATGGCTCCCTAAAGCAAAAAAGTAATTTCCCATTTTAAATAAAAAAAACAGGCCTAAAGTCTGTTTTTTATGTCAAAAAAATATTTAGGATCTTTGGGTGAAAAAATTGCCCTAAAATATTACCAACAAAAAGGTTTTATTTTACTGAAAAAAAATTATCTGACTCGTGTTGGTGAGCTAGACCTGATCTTGAAAAAAAATAAATTATTTTATGGAGTTGAAGTAAAAACTAGGACTAGCCACCAGTATGGTTTTGCTGAGGAAACAATTGACACTAATAAAATTATGAAAATGAAAAAGGCCTGCTATTCCTTCTCTACCACAGCTGACTGGCGCTTAGAAATAATCATTATTTACCTCCAAAATAAACAAGCAAAAATAAAAATATTCCCCATCAATGACTGTTGACTAAAAAACATAAATACAGTACAATATCATTGTTAAGCTAGTTTAGAGTATAAACTAGCTTATTTTTTTCACCTTTAGCTCAATTTTATGCTTTACTTATGAAAATTATAATCGCCAAAATTTCATTATAAAGTCAAGAAAAATAAAGCTACGGGGAATAAAATTAATTAATAAACCTTGCGCTTGTGCGCAAGATCGCAAGGATATTTTATAAGTTAAAACTTTAAAACATGTCGACAAACAACACAATGCTAGCGGCTATCAAGCTGGTGTGCCAAGAAAAAAACTTGTCCACCGAAGCAGTGATCGGTGCCATAGAGGCAGCACTAGCCGCGGCCTATCGTAAAGAATACGGTACCCCTAATCAAAATATCAAGGTAGTTTTCAACGCTGACAATGGTCAGACAGCGGTTTTTGACGTAAAAACCGTAGTAGATGATGTTGACCTAGAAGAGCAAGAAAAACAACTGGAAGAAATGCACTTGCGAAAAGAAGCTGGCGAGGAAATCAGTGAAGAGGAAATGATAAAAAAATTTAATCCTCGCGCCGAAATTATGATTTCCGAAGCGCAAAAAATAAACAGTGATTATAAAAATGGTGATGTCATTGAAACTAAATTGCCAGTGCCAGAAGAATATGGACGCATGGCTGCTCAGACTGCCAAGCAAGTAATCATCCAACGCTTACGTGAGGCCGAAAGAGATCATGTCTTTAGTGAGTACAAAGACAAGGAAGGCCAACTAGTTTTGGGTACTGTCCAGCGTCGCGAAGGTCGTAACTTTATAGTTGACCTTGGCCAAGCCAGTGGTATCTTACCACCCGAAGAGCAGATTCGCACCGAAGGCTACAATATTGGAACTCGCCTAAACTTTTTTATTGCCGCAGTGCGTATGGGCACTAAAGGACCAGAAATTGTCCTATCCCGCACTCATCCCGATATAGTCAAAGAATTATTTGCCACTGAAGTGCCAGAAATCGCCGCTGGTACTGTAGAGATAAAAGCTATTGCCCGTGAAGCTGGTGCCCGCACCAAAATCGCAGTTTTCACTAGTGAAGAAAACATTGATCCCATTGGCTCTTGCGTTGGCCAACGAGGCGCTCGCGTCCAGACAGTAATCAGTGAATTGGGTGGCGAAAAAATAGACATCATCCAGTGGAACAGTGAACCAAAAGTGTTTATTGCCAACTCTTTAAGTCCAGCCGGCATCGGTAAAATTGACATTGATGAGGAAACAAAAACAGCCAGAGTCATGGTCAATGAAGACCAATTATCACTGGCTATTGGTCGCGGTGGACAGAATGCCCGGCTAGCCGCAAAATTGACTGGCTGGAAAATAGATATTGTCTCCCCTAGTAGCCCAGAAAAAACACCAATCAATAAACCCGAAGCCAAAAAAGAAATTGCCGAAGAAAAAACCGAAATAAAAGAAATAACCGAAGTTGTTGAAAAGGCCGAACCGAAAGAAAAGGTAAAAAAAGAAAAGAAAGAAAAAAAACCTACAAAGCCAAAAAAATCTAAATAAGTAATACTTTAAAAATTAAAAAAATATGGGAACAATCAAATTACTGGCTATTTTAGCCTCGTTACTTTCTATCGGATATGGCGCTTGGATGATTACGCGCATTTTAAAAAGCCCAAGTGGGGATGAAAAAATGAAGGAAATCGCTAAAGCCATTCAAGAAGGCGCCAAAGCTTATCTGCTCAGACAATACAAAACCATTGCCTATTTAGCTGTTGCCTTATTTATTATTCTCTGGATCGCTATTGGTTTTGGTACGGCTTTATCATTTATTGTCGGCGCTGTCTTATCAGCCGCAGCTGGTATCATTGGCATGAATGTGTCGGTGCGTACCAACGTGCGTACTGCTGAAGCAGCTAAAAAAAATATCCAATCAGCTATGCGCATGGCTGTCATGGGTGGCTCAGTTACCGGCATGCTGGTAGTAGGCCTAGCTCTGTTTGGAGTGACCATTCTTTATATTTTGCCTTTTATACAAGTGGAACATTTGGTGGGTTTGGGTTTTGGAGGTAGCTTAATCTCGGTCTTTGCTAGACTTGGTGGCGGTATTTTTACCAAAGCTGCTGATGTCGGTGCTGACTTAGTTGGTAAAATTGAAGCTGGCATCCCTGAAGATGATCCACGCAACCCTGCAGTAATCGCTGATAATGTCGGTGATAATGTTGGCGATTGCGCTGGTATGGCTGCTGACTTATTTGAAACCTATGCCGTGACCCTAGTAGCCACTATGCTCTTGGGCGCCCTTTCTTTCAAAGACACTAGTGGCCAACCATTGGAAAGCGCCATAATTTATCCTTTAGCCCTAGGCGCTATTGCCATTGTCACCTCTCTAATTTCTTTGTGGTTTATAAAAATAAATAAAAATCAAACTGTCGAGGAAATAGAAAAAAGTGGCGCTATTATGAAGGCCCTCTACAAAGGTTTGGCAGTGGCTGGACTTTTGACTGTTGTTTCTTTTTATTTTATTACCAAATATTTAATGTCTGACCTCACCAGCAAAAGCTACCTAGATATTTTTTATGCTAGTTTAGTTGGTTTGGCCGTAACTGGTTTAATTGTCTTTATTACTGAATATTATACTTCCACCAAATACAAGCCCGTAAAATCAATTGCCAAGGCCTCAGAAACTGGCCACGGCACCAATGTCATTCAGGGCTTAGCTATCAGTATGAAATCAACTGCTTGGCCAGTACTAGTCATTGTGGCTGGCATTATTGCTGCCTATAGTTTTGCCGGCTTATATGGTATTGCTATTGCCGCGATGAGTATGCTGTCACTAGCTGGAATTATAGTCACCATCGATGCTTATGGGCCAATCACTGACAATGCTGGTGGCATTGCTGAAATGGCTGGTCTACCAGAAAGTGTCCGCAAAATTACCGATCCTTTGGACGCTGTAGGCAACACTACCAAAGCCGTAACCAAGGGCTATGCTATTGCCTCAGCCGGACTAGCCGCTCTAGTTTTGTTTGCCGCCTACACCAAGGAGCTCGAAAATATTAACTTAAATATTATTTTTAGTTTAGACAATCCCTATGTATTAGCTGGCTTGTTTATCGGCGGTCTTTTACCTTATATTTTTGGCGCCTTATCTATGGAAGCAGTTGGTAAAACTGCTGGCTATGTGGTCCAAGAAGTGCGCCGTCAATTCAAAGCTAAACCGGGTATTATGGATGGCAGTGAAAAACCAGATTACGGTGCGGCGGTTGATATTGTGACTAAAGGCGCTTTGAAACAAATGATAGTCCCGGCCTTGATCCCAGTTCTAGTGCCAGTGATTATCAAAATAGCTTTTGGGACAAACGGCTTTACTGTCTTGGGTGGAGTTTTGGTGGGTAGCATTGTGACTGGTTTGTTTGTGGCCATTTCCATGACTTCTGGCGGTGGTGCTTGGGACAATGCCAAAAAATATATTGAAAGCGGTCACTATGGTGGTAAGGGTTCAGATGCTCACAAGGCAGCCATCACTGGCGATACTGTTGGCGACCCTTACAAAGATACCGCTGGCCCAGCCATCAACCCCATGATCAAAATTCTTAACATAGTTGCTCTACTCTTGATCGCTATGATGAAATAAATCAAGCAATACTAAAAAAACCACTCCGCACGTTGCGGAGTGGTTTTTTGTTTAACTTTTTATCTCAATGGATCATTAGCTTTGGTGGTCAGTAATATGCGAGCATCGTGGGCGAGCAATGTTATTGATTGAGTAGTACCACCAGGATTAGCCATTGTGTCCTGTTGGCCATGAATATATCGAAACTCCTGACCAAAATCTACTGTCACTGTACTAGTAGCATTATTATTTAAAACCACAATACCATGTTGAAAATCCCGCTGCCAAACATTTGGTAAAATTTCTTCAGCATTGGCAACTGGACTACCTAAATATCCCCTTCCTTTAGAAGCATCACTAGTGGCCTCGCCAGTTTCCCAATCTACCCAGTATTCATCGTACCAACGAAACTCACGATAATTATCCATATTGACTGGGTTATAATAAACTCCGGCCAATAAACTAGCAATCATGCCCAAACGATTATTTTTATAATCATTAGTGTTATTAAGTTCAAACAAATTCCAATTCAAATGTGGTGTAGCACTATTATTATTCCAATATATAAAACTATTACTGTTGTTCGCGTCTAAAAATGCCTCCAAATTATCGGAAAAAGTATTAGAATGATAATAAATAAATCTTTCCCATACTTTGCCATTATACAATTGGGCATTAGCATCACCATTATTACCTACTATAATAGCATCACTACCCATAGTCTGTCGTGACAATGTCATGGTTTGGTTCAAGCCATCACGCCAAATATTTTTAGCTTTATTAAAATCAGCACTTATATTCAAATCTTCATTGACGCCATCCAAATCAAAATCTGGAAATTGAATAAATCGATGTGTGGTATTGTAGTCATAAAGCCACCAAAAACTGGTGTCAACATTATCATACCAAATACCATCCCAATCACCCCTGCTCATAATATTACCAGCAACATAACTAGATAAGGTTTCTGCCCAGGGTAAACTGGTGTTCAAATTATACATCATTTCATTGGGATAACTTAGATTATTAATGTACTGACCACCGGCATTGCGTAGACGCCAACTATCAGCCAATCTTTCATATAAATCATAATTAATGAATCCACCCACACCATTGCTTAGTGTATTAGAATCAGATATAAGATATGGTAATAATATAATGTTTGGATTATTCTCTTTCACTTTTTTTAATAAACTAGACCTAGAAATATTTCCATTAGAAAGACTGACTAAGTCGTATTTAGCTATAACATTAACTTCACTGCTACTAATATTATTACCCCAAGTAATAAGACCTATTTTCGGCCAATTATTATTTATATTTGGCAAAATCCTTAATCGCCTGTACCAGGCATAATCATCACCATCTGCTCCATTCTGACATTTGATATAAAAATTATGAGAAGGCACGACACTATTTACTGCGTAGTTAATACTATGGCTGGTGCCAGTACCACTGGCTGTATAAGACAAATCACTAAAATTATCAGCGCTCTGGCCATAACGACAAGTAGCGGCGGTGGCTGTATTAAAACTCAAATTAATGCTACTTCTGTTTGATAACACATAGCCCGTTGGCGAAGAAACACTGATTTTACTACTTCTGACAACTGAATTGGCAGTATAATTTGTGCCCTGCAAATTAATATTTAATTGCAAGTTGTCATTAACATTCTTGGTGCTAGAATAATAAACTTCATTAGAACCAAAAGGCACACCACGGACATAGTTGTTCATTACCTCATCAGCCGTCAAAGCTTTATTTAAAATTCTAAACTCATCGACGACCGCATTATTATTACCAATAATTAAATTACCGTTGGCCACCGCGAAATTAAAACTATTAAAATCGTGCTGAGATATTTTAAACCCATTCAGATATAAACTAGCTTTGTTGCTTATTTGTGAATAAGTCATCGACAACAATATGGACTCACCGGTCGGCACATCATTATACATAGTGCTGGCTTGTACGGCGCTATTCCAATTACCATCATACACTGTAAACAACATTATGCCTTCCACATTTTTTATGTTCACCATAAAAATTTCACCGGTGCTTGAATTTTTGTATTTAAAAATATAAGGATCGCCTGGCTCGGTAACAGCATAAACGCTACTCGTAATTGGTTGTTGAAGAGTCAGCCATATTTCTACTGTGCCCTCATTAAAACCTAAATTATTTGGTACTGGGTATTCGACCTTGCCCCTCATACCTTGGCCGAATTTGCCATTAAAATAACTAATATTACTTTGAGCCAATGGTGATTCACCATTACTAGTTAATAAATTACCATCAAAATGCGCTAAGAATGTTGTAAATGAATTACCGGTACCAGCTTGGCTGCTATTTTTGTACCAAGTATAGGGAGTATTTTCTGGTGCCTCAATATTGGCCACCACAATTTTATCACTGTATGGCTGACTAATATTTACATATTGTATTGGCGGAATAATCACGATTTGGGCTTGATTGGAGTTACTGGAGACATTAGCGGCTGCATCATAAGCGCGTACCACATAATAATAAGTATCCGCACTTAAATTGCTATCAATATATGAGAGGGAATTTGTGGTGTTTATTTGTGTATATGGTCCTCCACTGATACTAGCTCTTAATATGTGATATCCAGTCACTGCCGCGTTGTCACTAGAGGCTGTCCAAGCTAAAGTGACTTGAGCGCTAGTTGAGGTAGCTGTCAAATTACTAGGTGCGGTCGGTGCCTGAGTGTCACTGCTAGGAGGACTGATTGGCGGTAGAGTGGTTTGGTTGCCTGTCCTGGCTTGCGCTTGATTGGAGTTACTGGAGACATTAGCGGCTGCATCATAAGCGCGAACTACATAATAATAAGTGGTGTTGGCACTGAGTCCCGAATCTACATATTGACGACTAGTGCTGAAATTTATCTGCACATAGTTGGCACCTGAGGTTGTCGAACGCAAAATATAATAACCAGCTACTCCCCGATTATCACTTGAAGCTGACCAATTCAAAGTTATTTGAGTGGTAGTGGCAGTCGCTGTTAAACTTGTTGGCACTGTTGGTGCCTGAGTATCAGCGGTGCTGAGCGGTGTGCTAGTTGGATTTTGAGTTGGTGGAATTATTGGACTAGTAGGCGGATTATTCTGAGTAAAATTGGTACTACTGATTGGGATATTGGCTAGATCACTATTGGTAATTCCCAAGGATAAAAAGCGCATAATTTCATAAGCCGAGGGACCATCCTTCATGTAATAACGACGACCATTGACTGGATTAATATACCAAGCTTGTCCTTTTTCTTCTACTTGCAATAATATTTTTCCACGCAAACGATTGATAAGGGCCTGATCATAAATATTTTTTTCTTTGCCCAAGGGGCTATAGTCGTGAATGACTTCATCAAAATCACTATAACCATCACTATCACTATCAATATTATTTGGATTTGTTTTTAAACCTTCCTCTAATTTATCACCCAAACCATCGCCATCACTATCAATATCTACTATGCGAGAATCAATGCCAACTGGAATTTTTTTTAAATCAACATTTTTTATACCCAAGCCCAATTTTGACATCACGACATAAGCTGTCTCACCACTAGCCAAGTAAGTACGCTTTGACTCACTTGGTATGACATACCAAGCTTCACCATGACCTTGCACTTGTAATAAAATAAACCCCCTCAACCTATCGGCTAAAGGGGCGGCACTAGCAATATTAAAATAGGTCAAAATAAGACCTGATAATATTAATGTTAGTACAAATAAACGACGATTCATTAGAATTTTAAATAAAAAATTGGCCGCAAGCCCACGAGGGGCCAGAGCCAATTCAAACTTACATAAGTTATTATAGCACAAATTTTTGCAAAAGTCAAGCTAAGGAACTAACTCTTGCCAAGAGCAGTCTTCAATTTCCTGATTGCAGGCATATCTTACCTTGCGAGTAGCTTTGGTGGTGCTGGCAGTTGACTCAATATTAGAGTTACACTCATAATCTTCGCCACAACCTTCTGGCCAAGGAGTGATAATTAGATTAGTGTTAGCAAAGCTAAAACGAAGACCTGAGTCTGTAGAATGCCTCTCTGCAAAATATAGTTCCACCAAATTATCACCTTCTTTTAGATACAATGGGCCGGACACCGTAAAAGCATCATGGGTGCCACTGTTATTGACTACTACCAAACCCTCTACCAACAGCCAAGAATCATCATCAGAAGCCAAGGAAAAAGTATAATATCCACTACTTGGGGCCGTCACTTTGGCGCGCCAATGCATGCCAAAAAAATAATCATGCACCCAAGTTGGGTCTTGCCACGTTCTGTCATCCCAAATTGTGCCATCATAAGGAAACCAGGTATCAAGATTTGGACCAAAAATTAAACTAGCATCAATCTGCTCGTGAGTTTTGTAAGTATCGTCATACCAATCGTGTTGGGTTGGCAAAGGAGTTGCTCCTGGTAAAGGATCAACTTCCATATCAGGATGGTTGGCTGGATAATTAAAATATTCCCCCCACCAACCACTGCCCGTTGGATGCACACACTCTGGAGGTGGTTCGCAAGCACCAGAAACATTGATAAATTCGCTAGTAGAGGTAACATTACCCACACTTAGTTCTGGAAAAGTAAAATTGTCTGGCTGTTTACGTAATTGAATTAAGGCCTCACCTACTCCTGATTCAGCGCTATAAAAACTTTGCAAAGAATCAGCAAATGATTGCACTCCCGAACGGCTATCCATAACTATCAGCATCAAAGACAAAACAATAGACAAAACAACAGCCGCTACCACTATTGATGATATTAGGGCGGCTGATCCTTGTTTATTTTTTTGCCAGATTTTAATCATATTTATCTAATGCTTAAAAAAGTGCTATAAGTTCTTTGGGCATAGCCATATTTATCTTCTGAATTTCCGTAGGTCAAAGTAAAAGATAAAATCACTCCTTGATTGGTCTGCCCATAATTGTCTGACATGGGAGTTAGAGTAATATCACTAACTCGCACATTATCTGAATTTAACAAATGTGGCACAGCTGTTGATTGGTCTGGATAGCCACTACCAATATCTTGAGTCTCGCGATAAACAAAATTATCACTTTCGATAGCTAGATTGAAACGGCGATCGGGAGGCACATAAAACATAATATTTTGCGAACCACCACCCAAATCATCAATGGTGCCGACATTATGCAATTTGTTAAGCATAAAAGACATAATATATCTAGCATTTCTAGCCACCACTTCTTCTGACTTGAACAATCTTTTGGAATTGAAAATATTTACTACCAAACTAGCAATCATCAACAAAAGCATGCTGGTAATAAATAAATAAACCAGTGTTTCAACTAAGGAAAATCCTTTTTGTTTGTTTTTTTTATTTAAGAAAATCATGGAAATGTTGAGTAGCTAATAATTACCTCTTCTATGGTTGGGGGTTGCAAACTATTATTATTTTCTAAAAATAATTTATAACGAATATATCTTTTATTCAAATGAAAATTATAATTAATCAATTCTCCTGCCCCGTTAGTATAAAAACTGGAACCAGTGCCGTCTGGCCCAACATAAGCCCAAGGACCGGCAATATTTTCACTAGTAGCTAGCTGGAATTTTATGGCTGTATTAAGCGGAGCCACACCAGTCCACTTGATCCAATTGTAAGCCACCTGTGCGCTACCCGTATCAAGAGTAGATGATTCTATGTAGCCAGAAGAAGCATAGTCGCAATTTGTAACCAAAGTTGAAACAATAAAAAATTCTTGATTATTACCAGTAGTACCGGCATATATGTTGGAACAATTAGCAGTCATACCATAAATGTAACCCGTCAAATCAAAACTGGAAATTGGCTTGACTGTGACTGGATAGCTGATGTCAACTACTCGTAATTCCTCAGTCGACAGCGCTGTACCCAACAATGCATAAGGGCCCACCAAACCAAAAGAATAGACATTTGCTCCGACTTCATAATAACCCATCAAGACTGGGTTGACCTTGTCCTCAAAATTAATAATATAAAATTCTGCCCCACTATTAGTTATGGTAGAAACATAAGCCCTATCACCGCGTACTTTGATATCAGTAGCTTGCAGGGAGCCGGTCAGATTAAATCCTGGCTCAGCCGGAGGCACATACATGTTATTTGGATCGGTAACATTAATTACCTGGATTTCTTTATTAGAATTGTTAGTAGCCACATAAAGATAGTTCTCATTCAAAAACAACTCATTGCCCACAGCACCCAAGGCAAAGGTGTCTAAACGCTGAGGACTATTGGGATTGGTAATGTTATAGGAATAAACAGTAGACCCCTGTACAATATAAGCCTGATTTTGATTAACTACTACATCCAAAGCGTCGCTATCCGTATCTAAACCAACGCGGGCTACTCTTTGTGGGCTAGCTGGGTTGGAAATATTAAACACCTGAAATTCGTAACTATTATCACGAGTAGTTAAATAAGCATAGTTGCCTTGTACTACAACCGAAGTTACTCCATTACCAACATTGTATTGACCAATCACTGGCGGATGATCAATCGGCGGAAAATTAATATTAGCCACATCTAATATATAAAATTCCGAACCAGGGGATGTTGTATTGTTTTCCGTCACTAAATAGGCAATATTATTTATTTCAAAAACATCATTATTATCAGAATTTCCCGGCGCATCATAAACAGCTGTGGTGGTAGCTATGTTCCAATTCAATGCGCCAGAAATCAGGGTGGCTACACCCGGAATAGTCACATCTGCCCCAGAATTCTTAGCATAAAACTTACTAGCATCAGACCAGTCACTTTGACCATCTCCTCCTACCCAGTCCTGCTGTGTCCAACGACTGGCCCTAAAACGATAAACATAAGTTTCTAACTTTTCCTGCTTATTGGCACCAGTTTTACTTAGCCAATCAATGGTCACCACCACTTTTTTGGTATCAGGATCAACGTTGCTACCAGTATTTATGTCCCCATAGACATTGCCTTGATAAACTGACTGGCGACTTACGGCGCTCACCGCCACTGTCCTAGTATATTTGTTATTTAATAGTTCACTACCAGCGCTTATTTCCCAAACAGCGCCATTTTTTACAAAATGATAATTACCTACGGCCAACTGATCCCAAGTCATGAGCTTGGCCGCTTCAATACCCTCGACAGCGTAATACAAACTTTGGGTGCGCTCATCATTAATTTTGCGAACATGACTATTAAAGCGACTAATATTAAAAATACCAGTGATGATCACCGCAATAAAAGTAATGGCAATCAATATCTCAATTATTGAAAAACCCTTTTGCTTATTTTTAATTAATTTGACCATTATCTTGAATAGTAATTACTTTTGTTTTAGTGGAATCAGAATTGGCTACCACCGTGATTTGTCCAATGTTTGTTGTCTGACCAGTGTACTTGGAAAAAACTACATCCGCCCCAAAATTGCCCGCTCCGTCTGATAAAGATGTTTCGGGATTCAAAATTTTAACACCTCGCAAATCTTTTATTTTATTATCGGGATTAGCTTCGTCATAAAATGACCCGGAAAAAAGCACGTACTGATCAATGGCCAAATGCACTCCCCAATTTTTATTGTCAGCGGCGGCTATAGCTTTGGCTTGAGCCAAAGAAATTGTGCTTTTTAGTTCGTCTGTAGAATTAACCAGGGTCACTTCTTTTTGCCAGTTAGAATAGGCCGAAAAACTAAGCATAGAAATCAAGCTAAATATAGCCAAAACAGTAAGTAGCTCAATATAAGTTAAACCTGATCTTTTTTTTAACATTTTATTCTGAAAAACTTTGAGTCAATTCGTACATCGGTGATATGACTGATAGGGCGATAAAACCAACAGCCACACCGACCAACACTAGCAAAACTGGCTCAATAATGGTTGATAAATTGGCCAAAACATTATTAACCCTTTCTTCGTAGTATTCTTCGACCTTGATTAAAATGTTTTCCAGTTCTCCGGTCTCCTCTCCTACATGACAAAGCTGTATAGACAAAGAAGAGAACAGGCGAGGACGACTAGACATAGAAGCTGATAGGGATTGGCCCTTTTCCAACTCCGTAGCCATTTTTAAAATTTCTTGCCGATAATATAGGTTGGGCACTGTTTTGGCCACTATATCCAAGCACTTCACAATAGACAAACCAGCGGCCAGTAAGGCGTGCAAGTTGCCAGCAAATCTTGACATACATAATTCCCTTATTAGACTACCAACAAAAGGTACTTTGAGCATCAACTTGTGCCAAGCCAAACGAACAGCATAAATTCGAGCTAAAAGAATGATGATCAATATCAGGGCCAGCAAACCGCCAATCACGTACCAATAATAATACTTAGCCACCCACAGCATCCATTGTACGGCCAATAAAATTACTGGCAATTTTACTTCCGCCTCAGAGAAAACTTCAATGAGTTGAGGAAAGACAAAAAAAGCCAAAAATAAGCTAACACCTAGCATAGCCACAATAACCACACAAGGGTAGATCAGGGCCCCTACTACTTTGGCTCGCAAACGTCTCTGCGATTTTATGATGTTGGCCAAATGACCAAGCGACTCTGACAAGCCACCAGTATTCTCACCAACCTCCACTGCCGAAACAATCATTTCTGGAAAAACTTTGGGATAATGCTTCATGCTTTCCGATAATGACTGGCCATTTTCAATAGTATCGTAAATGTGTGCTAAGACGCTTCGAAAATATTTATTTTTTATCTCGCTGGTTATGGTCTGCAAAGCTGGCGCTAGAGCCAAACCAGCCTTGATCATGGTGGATAAATTATCCAAAAACAACATTTGGTCAGCTGAAGTTACTCGACCAAATAAAAACCTTTTTTTCTTAGGCGCTTTATTTTTTTTAAGATTTTGCTTGCTGTTTTTGTCGGGGATGTCTTTCAGCTTTTTGACTAATTCTGGTTTAATTTTAGCTTTCAACTTTCCAGTATCATCAATTTTGTGATGCTTTATGTCTAAATATTCCATGTTTTATTTTTATTTATCCCGTTAATTTTATTCTCGTTTAATGCGCAAAACTTCTTCGATGGTAGTTATACCCAAAAGAGCTTTTTGCATACCATCTTCAAAAATAGTGACCATGCCTTCTTCCATAGCTACTTTTTGAATCTCATTTGACGAAGCATTGCGAATCAAACATTTTTGCACGGCTTCGGTGTTTTGTAAAAGCTCAAAGACGCTAATTCTTTTGGAATATCCTGACTGATGACAACGCGAGCAACCTTTGCCCCGATAAAATGTCAGTTCGCCAAATGTTTTTATTTTTTTATCCACTAGCCCTTGAGTCTTGAATCGTGTCAACATAGTGTCTAGATCAAATTCCTTGGCCAAACTTTTTAGCTCTTCGGCGGTCAGTTTGAAACTAAAAATACAATCCAAACAAATGCGACGCACCAATCTTTGGGCAATGACAATGTTCAGAGTAGAAGACACCAAAAATGGCTCCACGTCCATATCCTGCAAGCGCGGTGGAGCACCAGCGGCGTTGTTAGTGTGCAGGGTCGATAATACTAAGTGGCCAGTCAGGGCGGCGCGCACAGCAATCTGCGCTGTTTCCTTATCTCTTATTTCTCCAATCATAATAATGTCTGGATCTTGCCTAAGCAGTGAACGCAGACCATTGGCAAAGGTATAGCCGGCCTGAGTGTTGACCTGAGTTTGATTGACGCGATGCACGCCATATTCAATTGGATCTTCAATGGTGCAAATATTAACTTCCTCGGTATTCAAAATATTCAAAACCGCGTATAGGGTGGTGGTTTTTCCTGAGCCCGTAGGACCGACAACTAGAATCATGCCAAAGGGTTTTTCCAGCTGCTTGTTCATGGTCTTGGCGTTTTGCTCAGAAAAACCAATTTCTTCCAAATTCATGTTTTGAGCTTCATCGGTCATCAAACGCATGACCACTTTTTCCCCATAAAAAGCGGGTATTATGGAGACGCGAACTGACTCTTCTTCTTCTTCAATCTTGAAAGAAAAACGACCATCCTGTGGGACACGATGTTCATCAATACGCAAGTTGGACAAAATTTTTATACGAGCGACCAAGGCATTGTGAATATTGGCTGGCAGTTCTACCACGTCATGCAGGTCGCCATCCACCCTGAACCTGACTACCACGGCGTCAGGCAAAGCCTCAATGTGAACATCGGAAGACTGTTCAAACATGGCGTACTCCATGAGCGCGTCTACGATTTTAATAATCGGCACATCAGTTTCGCTGGTTTCACCACTAGCAGATTTAATTTTGGTATTGATAATGTCGTATATTTCTTCTTCAATATTGCGCTGATAAAGCCGGGAAGCAAAACGAAAGTTCTTGTGGCTAGTCATGAAGGGCATGATGGTCTTAGCGGTGGCCGCTTTGATCATCTGTACTGATTCTTGGTTGCGCGGATCAACAAAAGCCACTTTCAAATTTTGGCCATCAATGGCAAATGGTATGGCTTGGGCGGCCTGGGATATTTGTGGATCTATTTCAGCCAAAGCTAAGGGGTCAAGTTTTCTTTTGCGTAAATTAACATAAGGAACTTTCAAGGCATCGCCAATAAGTTCGTACAAATATTTTTCATTATAAAATCCCCGCTCAATCAAAATTTCCTCGACACCACGACGGCGACGTTGAGCTCTTTTTTCAGCATCAAGCCAATCTTTGTCTTTAATGACCGCTGATTTTATCAGTATTTCTTTAAGCTCTTCCTGAGAAATTGGTAAAGTCAAAGCCATATTTAAGAGAAAAAAATTTTAGGTAAAAATTAATTCAAACTTATGGTTATTATAACATTTTTTATCAAAAAAACAAAATAAATAAACAGTAATAATTGCCAGCAATATAGATTGACTAAAAACAACTTTTCGATTATAATACGGCGGTTAATCAGTGATAATATTACTATGCAAATAAGCAAAACATCCTTAGCCAAAGGCCAAGTAGAGCTAACTATCAGCGTGGAAACTGAAGAACTAGAAAAATATTTACGCTCCGCTGCCAATCGCTTGACCAAAAAAAATAAAGTGCCCGGCTTTCGTCCTGGCAAAATGCCTTTTGAGATGGTCAAAAATCAATTTGGCGAAATGGCCTTGTATCAAGAAGCGGCTGATGAAATAATTACTCAAACATATTACCAAGCCATTACTCAAGAAAAAATTGAAGTTGTCGGCCAAGCCAAAATAGATATCCAACAATTAAAACCACAAAACCCCGTTATATATAAAGCTATTGTTAATATTTTACCAAGCATACTTTTGGGTGATTGGCAAAAATTAAAAATCAAAAAAAAGAAAACCGAGGTCACCGCTGAAGACATTGACAAAACCCTAGAACAACTTCGTGAATTGAATGTCAAGGAAATGCCAGTTGATCGCGCTATCCAAAAAGGCGACAAAGCGGAAATTGATTTTGTGGGCACTCTTGACAAAGTAGCTATCGAGGGGGGCACTAGCTATAAATACTCAGTGGTAGTTGGAGAAAATCGCATGATTCCTGGTTTTGAAGATAAGTTGATCAATCTTAAAAAGGATCAAGAAATAGATTTTTCTTTACAATTTCCAGAAAAGTATTTTCAAAAAACAATGGCCGGAAAATTAGCTGATTTTCACGTTAAAATTGTTAACGTCTTTGAGCGCCAAAAACCAGAACTCAATGATGAGTTGGCCAAAAATTTGGGTTTTGATAGTTTGGCTAAACTTAATGAACAATTGAAAACCAACATTGGTAAAGAAAAAGAAAATAAAGAACAACAACGAGTAGAATCGGAGGCCATTCAAGAAATTATCAAAACTTCAACGGTCACTGAAATTCCCGAAATGTTGGTTGATGAGGAAATTCACAAAATGATCCACGAGTTGGAACACAGTGTCAATGAGCAAGGACTGGATCTGGCTGGATACTTGAAATCAATAAATAAAACTCATGATGACCTACATGTTGATTTCAAAAAACAAGCCATAGAAAGAATAAAAGCCGCCTTGATACTCCGACAGATTGCCTTGGATAATAAAATTGAGGTGCCAGAAACTGAGATAAAAGCCGAAATTGAAAAACAAGTCAAAATGTATCAAAATGACCCCGAATCTCTCAAACAAATCAATAGCCACCACAATTGGCAACATCTAGCCAATGTACTGACTAACCAAAAAGTTGTTAAATTTATTACTGAAAAAATAATTGCTTAAAATAAATTTTACATAAGCCCGCCAATCTTATGCTGTCATTCCCGCGAAGGCGGGAATCTACTATTAATATGCCCTACGGCAAATCAATGGTAGATCCCGGATCAAGTCCGGGATGACCGTGAGAGCCGGTGGGTTTTCTTTTTTTCTCCAAAAAGAAAAAGACCTCGGCACTCCCAAATGGGATACTACCGAGGTCCTATGGATCATGGAATCACTCCGCCCTAAGGCATGGGTGTTTCACTTCTTACTTGCCCTTACCGCCTGCCTGTCCCGCCGGCTTGATATGAACTACCAGAAAGCGACAACGCTGAAGCCAAGAACTAGTAAGCCAGCCCCAGCGCAAATACAGACCGTCCTCATCGGCATGAACGTCTGGGACAGAGCGCCCGCCATCCATGCACTCATTGGCGCCACAGAAACTAACAACAGGATCTTCCTGACGCTCCTGCGGATAAGTCTCGTGATAGGTCATGGTTTCGGCGAAATCCGGAAAACGAATGTCGTTCCGACCTTCGACGGTACGCACAACTTCCTCGGTCGTGGGTTCGTGATTGAACTCTAAATAATCATATATCACTTCCGCCTGGCCACTACTCCTGACCGGGAAATGCTTTGGAAGCAAACCACCGGCCACGTAGATGTGCTGACCACGGCCAAGGCGACGATAAGCCGTGTCGTCGTAATTGACCAGAGCCTTGCGGAGCTGGCCAAAGACGAAAGTCTGCAGATGGTCTACCCACGCCTGCGTGTTGCTCTGACATACTGAAGCCATTTTCATGCAGTCAGCCAACAAATCATTGGCGTATCGCCAATCATCATCATTGGCATTTGATGTCAAATAGCGCGACTCACCATAAAGATAAGCGTTGAGATGTTCCACCCAGTTACGAAGAGAACGCGGTCCTTCGACAACCATCTTGAGTGCGGACATGAGCAATTTGAATGCCCGCTCATTGAGACCGGCTTTGCTGCTACCCACAGCTTTACCTCCTGAAAAGAGAACAACGCTACTTAACCGGCAACGACGAATTACCGGTAGCTCCAAGATAATCCCGGAGACTTTCACGGCTTTGGCTTTCAATAGCCGCAGCGACCAAACTACCTAAAATAAATAGATAATTTAGACGCTGGGGCTATTTCCACAAATAATTTAAAGTACTTAAAGATAACATATATTTATACTCTTTTTTAACAATTTTGTCAAACTCAAAGACGGTCCGACAGGTTGACTTCACTATTGTCATTGCGAGGAGCCGAAAGCGACGAAGCAATCTACTAGCTAGTAGATTGCCGCGCTCTCCGCCAGCTGGCGGATCGCTCGCAATGACGAAAAAAAAGAAACTTTATACTTTTAACTTTTTACCTTATACTATCTTTATGGAACAACAAAGCCCCCTAGCTGATCGCTTGCGACCCACCAAATTAAGCCAATTTTTTGGCCAGGAGCATATCTTGGGCTCGGATAAAATTCTGACTCAAATGGTCAAAAACCAGATTTTAAGCTCTCTTATATTTTGGGGCCCACCAGGCGTGGGTAAGACTACCTTAGCTAGAATTTTGAGTCAGGAGCTAAAATACAAATTTGTTTCTAGTAGCGCAGTATTGATAGGCGTACCGGAAATCAAAAAAATAGCTGAGGCCGCCACTCAAGATGCCAACTTTTTTCACAGCAAGACACTTTTATTTTTGGATGAAATACATCGCTTCAACAAAGCCCAACAAGATGTGCTTTTGCCCTATGTGGAAAATGGCCTCTTGACTCTGATCGGCGCCACGACCGAAAATCCCTCTTTTACTATAAACTCCGCTTTACTTTCCCGCTGCCGAGTTTTGATTCTCAAAAATTTGAGCCGCGCTGACCTCAAAAAAATATTGGACCAAGCTTTAGCTGATCAAAAAAATGGTTTAGCCAAACAAAAAATTTCTATAGACAAAGAGGCAGAAAAAATATTATTGGCTTTTGCTGGTGGTGATGCCCGCCGGCTTTTGACGGCCCTAGAAATTGCCAGCACTGGCCAAGAAAATCATGAATTAAACAGCGCCGAAATAAGAGAGGCCATCCAAAGCTCTATATTATATTATGACAAAAATGGTGAAGAGCATTACAATATCATTTCTGCCCTGCACAAATGCTTACGCGACTCTGATCCTGATGCGGGCTTGTATTGGCTGGCTCGCATGTTAGAAGCTGGCGAAGACCCACTTTATGTTGTCCGCCGTTTGATACGCTTTGCTTCTGAAGATGTGGGTATGGCTGATCCGCAGGCCCTGGTGGTGGCCACTGCTGCCAAAGAAGCCGTGCATTTTATCGGCATGCCTGAAGGCAAGTTAGCATTGGCTCAAGTGGTGGTTTATCTGGCCTTAGCTCCAAAATCCAACAAATTATACACCGCCTATATAGAAGCTGGCCGCGATGCCAAAACCACTAGCCATTTAGGTGTGCCCTTGGTCTTGCGTAATGCGCCTACTCAGCTTATGAAAGATTTAGATTATGGCCAGGGCTACAAATATGCGCCTGATAGCTCCCAAGAAGATATAAAAAAACAACAACACTGGCCGGAGGACTTTCCAGCCAAAAAATATTTATAAAAACCGGTGACTAACATTTCAAATGTCAATCACCGGCAAATCGACTGGTGTTGTCAACCTTCAATCTAGGGGTTGCTCCTCGTCCAGCTTGATCGCCAACGCTAGCAACATAAGAGCGTTTCTTACTCTTAGACTTTTTCCCCCTCCCGCGGAGGTTCTGAAGCGTAAACTTTTCAAAATATCCGCGCTGATCCAGGCATCTCCATCCGGGCTGAGAGTCACGGTGATGTTACCTTGAAACCCGCCATCATCGTCGTCATGCAATCTTGAATAAGGCGTCATGACTTCTAATGTTGGCTCCCACCAAGGACTTTCTAGGACGCGCAAGGCATCCCTGTGCAGACGCTCTATTGTCGGCTGACGATCGGAACTCATCCTCAATACCTCCTGATTGTTTGTTGTCTTTTGTACAGAACAAAAAGAGTATAATATATGATAATTATCTTGTCAATTTTAGCTAAATATAAGACTTATGTTATAATATACTTATGCCAAATTTAGCAGTAATATCTGATATCCATGGTAATTTAGCAAATCTAGAAAAGGTTCTGCATTATATTACCAGTCATAAAATAGATTATCTAATTTGCACCGGAGATGTGTGTGGTATAGACGCTTGGCAAAAAATAGATGATCTTAAGATTCCCTCTTGGGCTGTTCACGGCAATGCCGATAATTATGGCTTAGACTTATCCGTCCTAAAAAATATCAAAGTATTTGAGGAGTTCGGTGAAATTACTTTGGCTGATAAAAAAATAATTTTCTGTCATTACCCTGAGGTCGTTAAAAAATTTATCGCTGATAATCCCGGCAAATATCAGCTGGCCTTACATGGCCACAGTCACCAACCTTGGGAAGAAAATTATCAAGGCACAAAATTGTTAAACCCCGGCAATGTGGCTAATGTCCGCTATGCACCCACTTTTGCCATCATTGATTTAGATACCTTGAAGGCCCAATTAATATTAATAAATGATTTATAATATGTACGAAGCAGAATTAAAAATTAGCCAATTAGCCGCCAAAAAAGCTGGGCAGTATTTGATTAAAGAATTTCATAAAATAAAACACCAAAATTACTCCCACAAAGACCGCCACGAAATAGTGACCAAGTGTGATAAGGGAGCGGAAAAAATTATTTTAAATATTTTAAACAAAAATTTTCCCAATTACGCTTTCTTATCCGAAGAAAAAGGAGCGTCAAAAAATATCAGCAACTATCACTGGATCATTGACCCACTAGACGGCACTTCCAATTTTGTGGGGCACAATCCTCTTTTCACTGTTTCCATTGCTTTGGCTTACAAAAAAAAGATTGTCCTAGGAGTTATCTATCAGCCAATATTAGATGAAATGTATGTGGCCCAAAGTGGAAAAGGAGCTAAAATTAACAACAAAAAAATACTTGTTTCAAAAACTTCCCAATTAGCTGAATCATTTTTAACCTATTGTCATGGAAATAGCTTGAAAGACCACCAACTAGCTTTCAAGGCATATGAACACTTCCACCAAAAAGCCCGTGATTGCCGGCACTTAGGATCAACTAGTTTAGAGCTAGCTTTGGTAGCCAGTGGTCATAATGACGCTCTGTTGGTGTCGGGCACAAAAATCTGGGATATTGCCGCTGGTGTTTTACTGGTCAAAGAAGCTGGTGGTTTAGTCACTGATTGGCAAGGCCAGCCATGGACTATTGATTCTGCAAATTTATTAGCTACTAACAAAAAATTACACACTAAAATTTTATCTGACTTAAAAAAAATATAAGCTTGCTTAATACAAAAAAATCTGCTAAATTGGCTATGATTTAATGGCCTGGTAGCCCCGCCTTCCCCTGCACCATACGGTACAGGGTTTGGCGGGCAAGCAAGTGGCGACACTACTCGTTGTTCATCAAGCTTAAAACAATACTTATGGCCTGGTAGCCAAGTGGTAAGGCATGGGTCTGCAAAACCCTCACCCGGCGGTTCGATTCCGCCCCAGGCCTCCATCGAGCTTAGCTCGATTTTTTGATATAAAATAAAAAGCGGTTTGATATTATCTCCCCGCTTTTGTCTGTCAAGAAAATAGACATTCCCCAGTACTTAGGCACTAGGGCTTGTTTATGATCTAAGGTCGACAAGCACCACATCTCGCCCCGTAGCGACCCCGCTCAGCGGGGTCGCTTATGGGGTCACGCGTGCCCGTTCTTTGCCAAGGCCAGTGAAGCGACTATCAGTATCACCCCCGAAACAATCCAGGCAATACTTATAGAAAACACTTGCCCCAGATAGCCGGCCAATAGCAAGCCCAGGAAACCACCGACGTGGTGTGACATGGACTCAAAAGAAACAAGGGTGGCTCTGATGTTGGAAGCAATGTTGTCATGAAGATACTGATCCTTGAGCGGCTTGAATACTCCTCGACCAAACTCATGCGCTATGAAAAAACTCAGAGTCAAGTACAAGGTCTGGCTAACAGCTGTTGCCAATATCATTGCTCCGATAAACAGCTGGGTGAATAGCAATAGCTTCTTTTCGTTTGACATTACTTTAGAAAAACGCGGAGCCAACCATGACCCCAGAATTATAAATACGGAGAAGCTAGCGAAGATCCAGCCCAAACCGAGCGGACTGCTTAGGTACTTGGAAAAATACGGCTGCCACTGCATGTTGAGTGCTTGCACGGCAAATAACTGCACGGTGCCAATCAAGATCAAGAACCTAACTGGCTTACTGTTAACTCCATACTGCCAGCTATTCTTAGCCACCTGTTTCATGGCCTGCCAGCCCTGGTGCCAAGAAAATTCTTGCCGAACAAAATATTCCTCCTTCATAAACACTTGGGCAGCAATAGTAAGCAAAGACATGCCAACAGCACCAGCCAACCAAGGCCAAGCTAAATTGAATTTCCCCAAATAAGCGCCGATTACACCGCCAACTATTGTCGCCGTGCCATCAAGCATTTGTTCGCGGGAAAAAACTTTATTCAGTTCACCGTGGTAGTTGTGATATCTCAACTTATCTACTAACCAAGCTTGAAAAGCACCACTAGCCAAAGTGCTACCAATAGCAATAGTTGCCTCAGCCAAAGCAAAACCCCAAAACGACTGCGAGATGTAGTAGAAGAAAAATCCCAAGGCAGTAATAATGCCCGACAGCACAAAGGACAACTTTCTACCAAAGACGTCAGCAATGGCTCCTGTCGGAATTTCGAAAACAAACAGTGTGAAGAAAAATACCATGTTGATCAAGCTAGCCTGAAAAATATTCAAACCGCGACTCATCAGGAAAACCACATAGGTAGTGAACCCAAAAGCAAAACTAAGGCGACTAACAACAGAAAACAATAAGTACATGCGAATAGTGTTCTTGGCCATTTCTTTACCCTTTCTTTTGTGTTGTGAACGATCGACTGATCTAGCCCCGAGGCATACAAAAACGCCTCGGTCTATATCTAGCCAAGGCGTTTTTTTATACACAATTAGTTTAATTTACATCTTGTATTTATAAAAACCGCCTGGGCCAAACATAGCAAAAATCTGACCATAATCAGAAGTTTCCTTCACGACTGGACAAATGGCCTGCAAATTCAATTGGCGGTTAAAATTATTCATATATTTGCCTATATTTTCACCATAACAATTAATTGATTTTTTGTCAAATTTAATAAATCTAAAAAATAGCTCATTGCTGAACTACCAAATGAAGTCCCTCGACCCTGCCCCTTCGGCCTCGAGCTCAGGGCCGAGAGGTCGGGACATTCGACATCTTCTATAATACTCACTTTCGCTAGTGGCCGAAGGCCATGAGCGGAGTTCTGCAAAGCAGAACGGAGTCGAATGGTACCGGCGGTCGGAATCGAACCGACACACCCTTTCGGGTACAGGATTTTAAGTCCTGCGTGTCTACCAATTTCACCACGCCGGCTAATAACACATAAAAAACTTTTAAAAAATAGGGCAAAAATAGCCCTCTGACTAAGTGTCCCTCGACTCACTCTGTTCGCTCGGGACACTCGATTCTTTACTGAGTAATGGTCGAAGGTGCTGATTAAGCACCGTAGACCACGAGTGAGACTTTTGCGAAGCAAAGGGCGAATCGAGTGGAGCGGGTGACCGGGCTCGAACCGGCGACCTTTTCCTTGGCAAGGAAACGTTCTAGCCAACTGAACTACACCCGCTCAAAATAAAAGTATTGTGCTATCAAATATGACTGGTCATTAAAATAGGAGCCAACTGCCACCGCCTTTGGCGGGGTCCCGCCCATGGCGGGAAACTACACCCGCTCATTTAATAACTTACATATTATATAATAAAACGGTAAAAAGTCAATACTTTTGCCCTTGTCTAAACCAGCACAAATGCTATGATGAAATATATAAAATAACTTAAATAATGGCTGAAAAACAAAAAAAATTGGTCATAATTGACTCCAATGCCCTGCTCCACAGAGCTTGGCATGCCATACCACCACTCTCAACCAAAGACGGGGTGCTGATCAATGCTGTCTATGGCTTTACCACTTTATTATTAAAAATAATCAAAGATTTGGAGCCCGATTATTTGTTGGCGGCTTTTGACTTGGCTGGCAAGACTTTTCGTCATGAAGAATACAAAGAATACAAGGCCCAACGCGTCAAACAAGCTGATGAATTTTACCAACAAATTCCCTTGGCCAAAGAAATACTCAGCGCTTTTAATATACCAGTAATTACCAAAGAGGGTTTTGAAGCTGATGATGTTATTGGCACCATAGCTGACAACACTTACAAAAAATACAAAAATACCAAAACAATAATCATCACTGGCGATCTTGATGCCTTGCAATTAGTGAACAATCGCACTGAAGTACTGACCTTGAGGCACGGCTTCAATGACACAATTGTCTATGACTTAAGCACCGTCAAAGAACGCTACGGTTTGGAGCCAGAGCAACTCATTGATCTCAAGGCGATCAAGGGTGATGCCTCGGACAATATTAAAGGCGTCAAAGGTATTGGCGAAAAAGGCGCTCAGGAGTTAATCCAAAAATTCGGCACTTTAGAAAATCTGTACAAAAAAATTGAACAAGCTGATATTAAACCTCGAACAAAAGATTTGCTAAAACAATACCAAGAAGAAGCTTTTGTCAGTCAGCGCTTGGTCACTATTGTCAAAGATTTGGAGCTGGCTTGGAATCTAGAGGATGCCAAATTTATTAATTTTGATCCAGAAAAAGTTTACAACATTTTCCAAAAATTTGAATTCCGCACTCTGCTGGACAAAATTCCTCATCAGCAAGCCATGGTTTCTATGCCAGACAAAATAAATAATAAAAATGACGGGCATTATGTTTTGGTTAATGACGAAAAAACTTGGGAAGAATTTTATGCTGACTTAAAAAAACAAAATTTAATAGCTATTGATTCAGAAACTAATGGCTTGAGTCATGACGCTGAAGTTTTGGGTCTATCTTTTTCTTGGCAGGCCAAAAATGGCTATTTTGTTAACCTAAAAAATCCCTCCCTAAAAAAGCTTGTCTTACCTTTGCTTAAAAACATTTTGGAAGATGAAAAAATAAAAAAAATTGGCCATAACATAAAATATGAGTACAAAGTTTTGAACCGCTTGGGCATCAAACTTGCTGGCATTAATTTTGACACCATATTGGCCGCCTACTTGATCAATCCCAATCAAGGCCTAAGATTGGAAGAGCTGGCCTTTAGCTATTTGGGCTACAAAAAATTAAAACTATTAGACTTACTTGATGAAGTGCCAAAAAAGAAAAAAGAAATTGCCGTTGAACTGATTCCTTTGGACCGGCTGTCTTGGTATGCCTGTGAAGATGCTGATATTACTTGGCGCCTTTATCACAAACTTTTGCCCATCATCAAAACCAACAAAAACTTTGATTTACTAGAAAATATTGATATTCCTCTAATCCCAGTCTTAGCTGACATGGAAATACATGGCATTTTACTGGATGTGCCTTTCTTACAAAAAATGGCTGTCAAATTTGAGTCGGAAATAAAAAAAATCAGCCAAAAAATATATGATCTGGCCGGTAAAGAGTTTAACATCTCTTCTCCCCTGCAACTAAAAGCCATACTTTTTGAGGACTTGAAAATCAGTATAGTTGGTATCAAAAAAAATAAAACCGGCCTATCAACTGCCGCCCAAGAATTGGATAAAATGTTTGACGCTCACCCTATTATCCCACTTATAATTGAATACCGTGAATTAACTAAACTCCAGTCTACCTACATCATTGCCCTGCCAGCTATTGCTGACCAAAAAACTCACCGCGTGCATACCAGCTTCAATCAGACTATTACAGCCACTGGCCGTTTATCTTCTTCTGACCCTAATCTGCAAAACATTCCTATTCGCACCGAATTAGGACGCGAAATTCGCAAAGCTTTTGTGGCCCCCAAAAATTTTATTTTGTTATCAGCTGATTATTCACAAATAGAACTGCGCTTGGCGGCTGCTTTGTCCAAGGATCCGATAATGCTAGCCAGTTTCCAAAACAATGAAGACATCCATGCTCGCACTGCCGCTGAAATTCACAAAATCCCACTGACTGCGGTGACCAAAGATATTCGCCGCACAGCCAAAGAAGTTAATTTTGGTGTTCTTTATGGTTTGGGCTCTTTGGGTCTGGCTCAGCGCACGGGCTTGAGTCGCACTGAGGCCAAAGAATTTATAGAAAAATATTTTACAATTTACAAAAAAATTAAAGATTACATTGACGACAGCAAAAAAATTGCCTACCAGCAAGGTTATGCTCAAACCATCTTTGGTCGACGTCGCTACCTGCCAGACATTCACTCTTCTATGCCTATGTTGCGATCAGCGGCCGAACGCATGGCTATCAATATGCCTTTGCAAGGCACAGCAGCCGATCTAATGAAAATGGCCATGATTGCCATCCAAGCTGGCTTGCCAAAAATTAGTGCCCAAAGTAGACTAATACTCCAAGTTCATGATGAGTTGGTCTTGGAAGTGCCAAAAAATGACGTAAAAAAAGTGGCTAATTTTGTCAAAACCAGCATGGAAAATATTTATACTTTGACTGTGCCACTGGTAGTTGATATAGAAACTGGAGATAATTGGGGTAATTTAGAAAAAATTAAATAGTATGATTTTTTTCTACTACGGCGAAAATTCTTGGCTGGCTCGACAAAAAATCCGAGCCATCAAAAAAAAATTCCAAACAGATGTTGACCCCCAAGGTCACAATATTTTGAATATGGACGGCGAAGAAATAAGCGCCGCTAATTTTTTTGAAGCCGCTTCGGCTAATGGATTTTTAGCTAGCAAAAAACTAATCATTGTCAAAAATATTTTTAATAACAAAAAGCTCAGCGCTTGGCAAGATTCTTTGCTTAATTTTTTGAGCCAACAAAAAGATACGGCTGATGAAAATTATATTATTTTTTGGCAGACTGACAAGCCCGATGTACGCACTAAGCTCTACAAAGCTTTAAAAAAATTTCGCTTTGTAGAAGAGTTCAAAAATTTTTCCAGTGCCGAACTAATCACTTGGCTAAAAAAACAAGCTCAACTAAAAAAAAGAACTCTTGATAATGAAACGGCCAATGTGCTTATTGCTTATGTTGGCAATGATATGTGGTCATTAAGCCAAGAACTAGATAAGTTGGTGCATCTAGCTGAAGAAAAGATTACCGTGGAAGATATTAAAAATATTGTGGTATCCAAAATCGATGATAATATATTTAATTTAGTCGAGGCCTTGGGCCAACAAAACAAAGCTTTGGCTTTGAAACTTTTGGATGAAAAATTTAACAGTGGCACAAATGCTCAATATCTTTTGAGCATGGTGGTCAGGCAATATCGACTGCTTATAAAAGTCAAGGCTCTGTCCAAACAAGCCAGCTACCCAGGCGCCATAGCCCAGGCCTTGAAATTACCACCTTGGCTAGCTGACAAGGCCTTTCGGCAAAGTCAGCTCTATACCATGGATAAACTAAAAAAAATCTATTCGGAATTATTAGAGCTTGATCAGCAACTAAAATCATCAGCTGTCAACGATTCTCTACTATTTACTAAGTTGATTAATAATTTATAAAAAAATACCCCCTACTATTCAAGGGGTATTTTTATTTAGAAAAATTTATTATTTAACCACCGTTTTATTTAAACTATTCATAAATCTGGCCTTCTTTCTATTGCCGGTATTTTTCTTAATAATACCAGCTTTAACGGCCTTATCAACGGCTTTCTGGAGCTTTTTGGCCATTTCTTGATGCTGATCCTTGATTGAGCCCTCAATAATTGCTTTGTGGCCAGATTTTATCAATTGTTTAATATTACGCTTAACCAAGTTATTGCTCTTGGTGCGTTTCACAGTCTGTCTGAGGTGTTTGATAGAAGCTTGTTTATTTGGCATAATTCGATTTTTAACTTATAATATTAATAAGACTCTCCAGAGATTAACATAATTAATTAATTTAGTCAAGCCCAGTAATACCCGCCTGAAAATAAGATTTTACAAAAATAAACAATTATCTAAATATTTAATCATTAATTTGCCCGAAAAAATCCATTGCGGGATTTTACGGGCCAAAATACTATGTCGACCCAAGAAATAAGCCCAGATCAACAAGAAAAAGTCGTAAAAATGCTTTATAATTCAGATGATGGCGTTAGTGCCATACACAATTTGAGAGCCAAAATTGGCAATGATCACATAGGCAAGGTTACTATGTCACTTCATGATTTTGCTCGCACCATAAAGCCCCACTTCGAACACCACCAAATTCAACAGCATATCCACGATGTCACTAAACAAAATATTCACTTAGATAGTCTCTAATCTTTTCTTCGGGCACTCTACTACCGAGTAGCTTATCTTTATCCAAGTCGTCAAATTTGGCGGCTTTTTTTATTGATAAATCGCCGATGGCTGTACGCCGCAGATCACTCAAAACCGCTCCGGTTTTTAAATCCTGACCCAAATCATTGACCAAACTTCTGATATAAGTGCCAGCTGAACAAGTTACTAAAATTTTGGCCTTGGGATAATCAAACTGTAAAATATCAATCTTGTAAATATTTATTTTCTTTTTTGGCGCCACGACTTTTTTACCACGTCGTGCTGACTCGTGCAATTTTTGGCCAGCTACTTTTATGGCCGAGTATATTGGCACTTGTTGCCATTGTTCACCTGTAAATTTTGTTATTGATTCTTTGAGTTGTGCCTGATTGAATTTTTCGGCTGATTCATTTGTGGTAGTAGCCAGCTCCAAATCAAAAGAAGGACTACTTTTACCAAAAATAATATCGGCCTCGTATTCTTTGGGTAAAATGTGGAACAAATCCAACAGCTTAGTAGCTTGTCCGCTAGCCACTATCATCAAGCCAGAAGCCAAGGGATCTAAGGTGCCAGAAAATCCCACCTGACTGGTATTTAATATTTTTCTGACTTTAGACACAATACTAAAAGATTGCAAACTTTTTGGTTTATCGACTAAATATAGGCCGGCCTTTTCGTCAGTCAATATTGCCTCAATTTTTTTCTGGTTGGTCTTTTGGGCTAACATTATTTTTTATTATTGGCCAGTATGTCTATCTGGTCTCTCAAAATTATAGCTTTTTCAAAGTCCCAATTGTCGGCTGACAACTCCATTTCCTGACGCAAAGTTTCTAACAGAGCTTGTTTTTCCTGTTTGGACATCAGTTTGATGCTTTCCGCAAAACTGGTTTTGGTATCTAGTTCTTTCAAGCCAACTTCCTTAAGCAACTTGGAGATAGACTGTGGCTCTACTTTATTATCTTTATTGTATTGCTCCTGCACTTTTCTTCGGCGATTAGTCTCATCAATAGCTGCTTGCATGGAGCCAGTAATGTTATCAGCATACATAATCACTCGCCCATCTTTGTGTCTAGCGGCGCGACCCATTACCTGTATCAATGACATCCGCGAGCGTAAAAAGCCCTCTTTATCCGCATCCAAAATAGCCACCAGTGAAACCTCAGGCAAATCCAAGCCCTCGCGCAATAAATTGACACCCACCAAAACATCATATTTGCCACTGCGTAAATCATGTAAAATCTGAATGCGGTCTAGGGTCTTTACCTCGGAATGCAAATACTGAACTTTAATGTTTTTTTCCAACAATATCTCAGTCAAATCTTCTGACAATCTCTTGGTGATAGTGGCTACTAAAACTCTTTCTTTTTTGGCCACTCTGGTTTTAATTTCTTTAATCAAATCATCCAGCTGATCTTTGCTGGGACGAATTTCGATAGTCGGATCCAAAATAAAAGTCGGTCGCACTAATTGCTCGGCAATACTTTGCGATTTATTTAATTCATACTCGGCTGGTGTAGCGGAAATATATATGGCTTGCTTGTACTGTTGATTAAATTCTTCAAAATTCAAAGGACGATTGTCATAAGCCGCTTGCAGACGAAAGCCAAAGTCAATCAAATTTTTCTTGCGGGCTCTATCTCCCAAATACATGCCACCAATTTGGGGCAAGGTCATATGCGATTCATCAACAATCAATAGAAAATCATCGGGAAAATAATCCATCAAACTATTGGGTGAATCATTTTTTTGCCGACCATCAAAATAACGAGAGTAGTTTTCAATGCCATTGCAAAAACCAGTTTCCAAAATCATTTCCAAATCATTGTTGACTCTGGTTTTCAATCTTTCGGCTTCCAAAATTTTGCCCTGCTTTTGAAATTCGGCTAATTCCAAATCTAAATCATATCTTATCTCCGCTACAATGTCTTTTATATTTTCCGGACTGACCATAAAATGCTTGGCTGGAAAAATAAATATTTCTTGGGGCTTGTCTATTACTTTGTGACCCAACAAATTGATTGTTTCTATGCTTTCTAAGACATCAGCAAAAAAAGTTAGTCGATAGAATTCTTTTTCTTGACCGGAAGCAAAAATATCAATGATCTCACCTTTGACTGTATAATTGGAACGCGTCAAAACTAAATCATTGCGGTGATATTGTAAATTATTCAAATTCTTGAGCAACTTAAATCTATTGTAGCTCTCACCGACTTTCAAATTTATCCTAAAATTCTGATACTCGGCTGGATTGCCTAAATTATAAATACAAGAAACCGAAGCCACAATCAAAACATCGCGTCTAGTCAACAAACTCTGGGTACTGACATGACGCAGACGATCAATTTCTTCATTGATTTGCGTTTCTTTCTCTATATATGTATCTGAAGATGGTATGTAGGCCTCGGGTTGATAATAATCATAATAGGAAACAAAATAATGAACGGCGTTCTCCGGAAAAAAATCCTGAAACTCAGAAGCCAGCTGGGCGGCCAAAGTCTTGTTGTGAGAAATTACTAAAGTCGGCTTGTTGATTTGCGCTACCACATTGGCAATAGTAAAAGTCTTGCCTGAGCCCGTGACTCCCAGCAATGTTTGATCCTGATAGCCAGCTTTTAGTCCTTGCATCAACTTTTTGATAGCTGGAGCTTGGTGGCCGGCTGGCTTAAATTGTGAAACCAATTTGAAGTCCATATCTAAGATATAATAGTGTTTTTTGGGCTATGTGGCAAGTGTTAAACAAAATCAAAGGAGCCCGTGCGGACGAGCTCCTTGTGGTCAGGACTGTGTCCTGTGGTTAAGAACTTGTTCGAGAAAACGCTAGAAGATCAGCGGTTGAGACCGAACCCACCTTGCCAGCACCACTTCAATGGCCAGCTCCAGCTTAGCCAAAGCGTCATCCATGTCCATGAAGCGGACCACTGCCTTCACAGCCCGATTTCCCCGATACATGCGTGAGATGTTGGTGACCGGAACATCGGCCTCGTACAGCACGATGATCGGGGTGAAATTGGCTCTGGCCATCTCCATCTCCATACCAACACACCACTGGCCTGGCCCACATAGGCAATGAGCAGGCAGGCATCCAGCACCTTCTGATGGTCCATTTCGTAGACGTACGTGGGATGAATGTCCTTGTGCAAGACCGGATCGGTGTGCAAATGCGGTACGTAGGGATTGAGACCCTTACGCCGACAGAGATCGCCGATCAGCTTATAAAGCTCCCTGGGATCGACTCCTCCTTTCAACTTGGCATTGGTCAATGCGCCAGAAACATAGACCTCATCCGAAGTGCGGGGCCGAGTCAAATCCAACATGTCTATTCTCCCGCGTTATGGGTGGTCAAACGGTCAAGACGCTAGAACCAGTCGTCAAGACACCGAAAGTATCTTAAATCTATAAATTAAATTTGTCAAAAAACCCGCTTTTTACGCGGGTTTTTTATTATTGTATATTGACGCTTATTTCCGGTGTAGTCATTAAACTATTACCCTGATCCTGAACCACCATATAAAGCCGGTAAGTGCCAGGCAACAAGCCCTTGCCCCAGAGCGTGCTCGGTGAATTGCTTGGATTTTCAATATAAGCAAACCACTGAGAATTATTACTCTGATCTTTATAATAAAAATCTATTTTTTTTATATTTTGTGGCTTGTCTAAACTGACTCGCAGATTGTAGGGTAGACTGGTAGCAGAGATGTTGGCATTATTTTGCGGATCAACCCATTGCAAATTAAATTGTCTTAATGACGGGTCAAGTTGGATATTGATATTGATACTAACTTCTTTGTAATCACCAATATCATCTGAAGCAATTGCCCGCAAACGATGCGAGCCATTGCTGACAAATGGATTGATACTGTAATTCAAACCAAACGGCGCGCTAATGCTTTCGCCAACTTTATCATTGTCCAAAAAGTATTCTACTTTTGTTACGCCAAGTGGAGCGCTAACTTGCACGGAAATATTAACACTAGTGGAATTGATGGTTTGGTTTTCGCTGGGGGACAGGATGCTGATGCTCGGCTGATTCTCTGGCTTATGAGTATCATCAAATTCTGTTGGCACGGGATCAGTATTGTACCCATTATCGGTGGCCCATTTTTTGATTGGCTCTTCCCAAGCCATATACTGTGGATCGTTGCTAGGATTATCAAGTGGTGGACCAAACGGATCGTTGATATTTACATATTGTAAAATTTCATGCACTTCCAAATATTTTTTTTCTTCAATTTGGTCATAGGGCGTATAGGCCGTAGCTAGTTTGCCAGTGACTTTATCAATTTTTACAATTTGTTCTTTGGCTAGCTGACCGCAAAGCATAGTTTTGTCACAGGGCTCCAAAACTTCTTTTTCAAAACCCTTGACCGGCATTTTGGCTGTCACCTCGCGCATAAATTTGTTCCAAATTGGCGCCGCCACAATCGAACCATCAGCCCCTGGCTTCATAGCTCGATTATTACTGTTGCCCACCCAGACGCCAGCCGCAATATCAGGCGTAAAGCCCACTGTCCAAGCATCATGGTAATCATTGGTAGTACCAGTCTTGGCCGCCACTGGTCTATCTGGCAAGGTTAAAAAGTTTGCTTCCCCAAAAATAAAGGCGCGAGCTGAATTGTCTGACATAACATCAGACAAAATTCTAGTATATTTTTTATCAACTACTCGGCGTCCTTTGTTTTCTTTATTTTCTTTGACTATCTCACCCTTAGAGTCTTCTATCTTCAATACCGAGCGATAATCTTGAGCTACTCCTTCTCTGGCAATAGCCGCATAAGCATTGACGTGCTCCAATAATTTCACTTCTGCTCCTCCCAAGACTAGTGACAAGCCATAACGATCTGGATTGGTCAGGGTAGTATAGCCGAGTTGAGTAGCCAAATCAGTGACACTTTTTACTCCAGCTAGATACAGTACTTTAACTGCTGGAATATTCAATGAGCCGGCTAAGGCCTGCCTAATAGAAACTGGGCCTCTTTCTTTGCCGTCGTAGTCCAGTGGCTTGTAGGGTGTGCCATCGGCCTTGATGCCAAACTTGGTAGCCAAGTCAAAAAGAATAGTGTCAGGTCTATAACCCTTGATAAAAGCTGTTAAATAGACAATTGGTTTGATGGAGCTACCGGGCTGTCTATCGGCTATGGCCACATTGACCTGTCCATCAATCGTATCATCAAAAAAGTCTTTGGAGCCCACCATGGCCTTGATATCACCAGTAGCCACATCAATAGCCACTAGAGCGGCATTATCAGCGTCGTATTTTTCTTTATTCTTTGGCGCCACTTCAGCCACAGCTCGTTCGGCAGCTTGTTGCATTTCCCAATCTAGCGAAGTGGTTATTTTCCAACCGCTTTGTTCAACCATGGTAGTACCATATTCTTCCTCTAACTGCTGTTTGACATAGGTGACAAAATGCGGGGCGCGCATATTCTCCGCTCTTTTTTTAAATTTTAATTCTTGCTGTTTGGCTTCTTCGGCTTTTTCTTTAGTAATATATCCTTGATCAACCATCAAATTCAAAACTGTGTGCTGACGAGTAATTAATTTATCTTTGTTGTTGCCAAATGGCGACAAATATGTTGGTGACTGCGGTAGAGCAGCCAACACTGCGGCTTCGCCTAGGGTCAAATCTTTGGCTGACTTGTCAAAATAATAATGCGCCGCAGACTCAATGCCATAAGCTGATCCGCCATAAGGAATTTCATTCAAATACATTTGTAGGATTTCATCTTTGGTAAATTTTTGTTCAATGCGATAAGACAAAACCCATTCTTTTATTTTTCTGGACACGCGACGCTCATTAGTCAAAATAGCATTTTTTACAAATTGCTGAGTCAAGGTCGAGCCACCCTGCGCTCTTTGTCCGCTTAAGCGGGGTACAATCTGCCCGCGAATAATCCCCTTGATAGAAATTCCGCTATGGTTATAAAAATCTTTATCTTCAATAGCAATGGTGGCTTGTTTGATATAGTCGGGCAACTCGCTAATAGTCACCAAAGTTCTTTGCTCTGGTCCATGCACTTCATAAAGCAGTGTCTCGCCCTTGCTGTCATAAATCTTGGTGCTCAAAGGTGAGCTACGGTCAATCAATTTGTTGACATCTGGCAAGTCCTTGGAATACCAGGCCACCAGAGCAATAAAAGCAATGCCCAGTAACAAAATCAGGGCAACAATATGTAGCCAATATTTTTTAAACCATCTTCCAAAAAATCCCTTCTTCGGGGCCTTGGATTGTCTGTGACCAGAGCCGACCAGTCCTTTGGAAAAAAAACTTGGCTTTTGGTCTATTTTTTTATGTTGAAAAGTTGGTTCTAATTGGGGGATAGGCATATTTGTAATTAGTATTTGAATTATAGCAAAAATAAGCTATAATTTGAATATACTTTAGCCCGTGGAATAGTGCCACTGAACACTATTTTGCTAAATTTGGGTTTTATAGTAATGTAAAATAAAATATAATTAATAATCATAACGTGGCACTAATCCCGCTTAGGCGGGATTATTCCACGGGCTGAAATTAAGAAAAATCGAAACTATGGCTAAAATTAGCACGGATCAAGCAAAAATTCAAGAACTATTGGAAAGGGGTATGGAAAATGTCTACCCTAATAAGGAATACCTAAAAAAACAGTTGTCCTCTGGCAAACAGCTAACCTTGTATTTGGGTGTTGATCCTACTGGCCCGACACTGCATTTGGGTCATGCCATAACCATAGAGAAGCTCCGACAATTCCAAGAATTGGGTCATAAAATAATATTATTGATTGGCGATTTTACTGGCATGGTTGGTGACCCGACAGATAAAACAGCCGCCCGCCAAGCCTTGACTAGGGAGCAGGTTTTGACAAATGCCAAAAGCTACAAAAATCAAGCTAGCAAACTAATAAACTTTTCGGGCAGTAATAAGGCGGAAATAAAATTCAATAGCCAGTGGCAGAGCAAAATGAATTTTAATCAAGTCATGGATTTGGCCAAACACTTTACTGTCCAGCGCTTGCTAGAGCGAGATATGTTCCAAGAGCGCATCAAATCAGCTAAGCCGATCTACTTACACGAATTCATGTATCCAGTCCTGCAGGCCTATGACTGCGTGGCTATGGATGTTGATGGCGAAATAGGTGGCAATGACCAGACTTTCAATATGTTGGCTGGCCGCGATCTTATGAAAGAACTGAAACACAAGGAAAAGTTTGTCATTACCATGCGCCTACTGACTGACACCAGTGGCAAAAAAATGGGTAAATCCGAGGGCAACATGGTCGCCCTATCAGATACAGCTCAAGATATGTTTGGCAAAATTATGTCTTGGACTGACGGTATGATTATTTCCGGCTTTGAGCTCTGTACTAGAGTGCCGCTGAATGAAATAAAACAGCTTGCTAAAGATTTGCGGGCTGGCAAAAATCCCCGCGACATAAAATTCCAGCTAGCCAATGAAGTTGTAAAAATTTATTTTGGTGAAAATGTGGCTACAAAAGCTGGCCAAGAATTCACCAACATTTTTGCTAAAAAAGCCAATCCTGACGAAATGCCTGAATTTATTATTGGCAAAAATAAAATAAATCCTATTGATTTGCTATTACAAATGAAATTAGTAAATTCAAAAGGTGAAGCCAGGCGCCTGATTGATGGTGGTGGTTTTAAATTAAACCACGAAAAAATATCAGCTTGGGACAAAGATATCATCATCAAATCCGGCGATGTGGTGCAAGCTGGAAAAAGGAAATTTGGAAAAGTGAAATAATAAAATATGGAAAAATTAAAATTTATTATTTTGCCACTGTTTGGCCTTATGTCCGCACTAGTAGTTAACTATATTCTGCTCTTTGATGTTACCCATAACTTTTATGCCTTATCTCTATTGCCAGGATTAATTTTTGGGATTTTTATATTTCCGGCCATATTTATTATTAAAAAAGAAAAAAAGAATCCTGAGAATACCTTAATATGGCTCGCCTGTTGCGCTATTGCTTATCATGCATCTTTTTGGGTGGTCATAGCTGAAGCTATTATAAAACCACCTTTTTCTTTCCTAGTAGCTGGTTTTGTGGGTGGATTGATTATGCTTATTGGCTTAGGATCTATAACCAAAATTTCAAAAAACAGTATAATATTTTTATCTTTATTGGCTGGGGTAATTGCTTTTGTGTGGCTACTAGCTGAATATAACACAACCCCTCTACAGAACCCCATCTATACAAGTACTATTAATGATTTTTTAGAATATAAGGAATTGCATCCTGAAATAGGATTTGCTTATTTATATATATGGTGGAATACTCTAATGGCTATGGGGATAGCAATGGTAATATAAAAAAATATCAGCTTGGGACAAAGATATCATCATCAAATCCGGCGATGTGGTGCAAGCTGGAAAAAGGAAATTTGGAAAAGTGAAATAATAAAATATGGAAAAAACAAGATTACCAGGACAATGGCCAGAAATACAAAATGAAGACAGGGGAAAAATCCTGGATGAAAATACATATTACGAAGAATGCCTTACTTATGCTCTAGATATCGGGTGGATTCAGGCGAGTGAAAAAGACTTGCTAATAGAAAAACATTTAAAACCAATTTACCAAAAATATCTAAACATTATTCAAGAAGTTACTGCTGAATTACAAAAAGAAAAAGACTCTGGCACGACTATAGAAAAAATCATTGAAAAGCTTAATTATATTTTAGAGCGGACCAAAAGAATAGGGTCTACTGCTCCCGATAATATTATACGATCAATCGATGATTACTATCGCTTCAGTTGCACCAACAATACCTATGCAGAATACGCTGCAATGGCGCTTTATCAATTTATTGCTCAAAATATTAACCAATAAAAAATACCAAAAAAATAATTATATAGATTTTAAGGATTATATAATAACTATTGATAATATTAAATAAATATTTACCTAATATTAGCCAAAAAAAGTAGAAAGCTATTAACTTTCTACTTTTTACTTTCAACTTTCCCGTCCAAAGGACGGTCGCCCTATGGGCGGTATTATTTCAATCCCAATCTATAAAACTTAGCCGCTTCCTCTGGAGCAATTGGATTGATTATCAATCCTGAACCAATCTCTACTCCCGCCCAGACCGAGCCACGAGGCACTATCTTCATATATAAATGCTGGTCCTCATCGTGAATCACCTGATGAAAATAATAATTGTAAGGCAGGTTGAGCAAACTGATTTTTTTCAAGCTGTGTTTTAAAATCTTAGCCCAAGATAACTTTTCCTCGGCAGTAAGTAAAGTAATATTATCAATGTGCCTTTTGGGCATAATCCATATTTCATAATTAAACATCGAAGCATAAGGCGTGAAGGCAATAATATTTTTGTCCTGCCAGACAAAGCGCGGACCCTTTTTTTCTTTTTTTATTACATCGCAATAAACACAAGTACCTTTTTGCAATTTATAAGCTTGCTGGCGCTGTGATTTGTCAGCCAAATGTGGCGGTAGAAAATTAGTAGCAAAAATTTGCGAATGCGAGTGTTGTAGAGAGGCGCCAGCTGTGCCACCATTATTTTTGAATATCAAAATATATTCAATTTTTTTATTTTTGGTAATGGCCTTGGTTCTTTCCGCATAAGTTGTCAGCAACTCGGCCAAATGCTCCACTGGCAAGTCTTCAAGCTCCCTAAGATGATCTGGTGTTTCTATAACCACTTCCTGCTGACCATAGGCCAAGGGGTTATTGAGAGTCACTACTGGATATTTGTTGGCCTTGGTGGCAATGCGCCAATTTTTGGCTGGTCCAAGATGATAGAGAAGTTTTTCGCCTTTCAGATGATCAGGGCAAAACTGACAAGCATCATCAAATTGCTTGGTAGTTTGATCGACTGGTACCCTGACATCATTGGGGCGCCTTATCCGCCGTGGAGCAATGATTACATATTTTTCTTGAATATAATCTTTTCTAAATTCTGAACGCATATTTTTGTTTATTTAATTTTTCTATATAATTCAATTGATTTAACTAAGTGTGGTGTAACTTTTTCTGACTCAAAAAGAATACTTAATTCTTCATCGGTAAAAAATTTGCCGTCGGTCAACTTACTCTTATTTAAATTAAATATCCCATCGTAATAACCCACGTATGTTGAACTTATTTCATTTTCAACACCATCGTTAATGCGTACATCTCCAATAAATTCTAAATCCATAGATATGCCCAATAAATCTTTTAAAGAATACTGCGCTGTCTCAAGTGGCTCATGATTAGCCAATATATGAGCACCTGTGGCCGTTGACCAATAATTTGCATAAAGGGAACTGGTGGAACTAATTTGCCGACAAAAAAATTTTTCTCCTTTGCCAACAACAATAACGTGTACTGAGCGATGTAATAAATTGCTATGATGTACTTCAACTGAATCAACTATTTTAACAACTTCGTTATTTTCATTTACAACAATCAAATTTTGATCCATATTTGTATCCGGCTAAATTAATTTTTGATAAAGTTTTTGGTAAGCGAGGGCTGATTTTTTCCAAGAAAAATCCAACTGCATATCGTATTTTACCATACCATTAAACATCCGAGGGGCGCTATATAGTCTTAGGGCTTTTTTAATCATTCTTTGTAATTCGCTTTGGCTATAATTTTTGAAAACCAAACCGCTCTGGCTGGTGACTGTGTCTTTGAGACCGCCAGTTGCCCTGACAATGGGTATAGAGCCATAGCGCATGGCAATCATCTGTCCCAAGCCACAGGGCTCAAAAAAAGAAGGCATTAAGAAAAAATCCGAAGCTGCGTAAATTTTTTGCGCCAAACGAGCATCAAAGCCAATTTTGACAGCCACTGTTTTTGGGTATTTGATTTGCAAATTTTGCAAAGCTTTTTCATACTCTGCTTGGCCAGAACCTAAGACCACTAGTTGAAACTTGGTTTTTTTCAAAAGCTCTTCAATGGCCGGAAGTATAATGTCCAAACCCTTTTGCTTAAATAGGCGTGTCACCAGACCAAATAGCGGTACGCTCTGATCAGGGCTTAAGTCCAGAGATTTTTGTAATTTTTGTTTATTTGTTTTCTTGCCAGTTCCAAAATTTTTGTAATTATATTTTTGATAAATTAATTTGTCTTTATTGGGATCAAAAAAATCAACATCAATACCATTGACTATACCACTAAGATTTTTATGGCGCCTCAGTAAATACTTTTCCAAATGCTCGCCATATTGCTTGGTCAATATTTCTTGGGCATAGCTGGGACTGACCGTATTTATGTGGTCAGCCGACAAAATGCCGATTTTCATCAAATCCAAAATCTGACCATCTTGATCATAATAATCTTCCATCACGGCCGGAGTCAGATCGTGATGCAAACCAGCGTAGTCTAATATGTCCAAAGGGCTAAGACCTTGATTAGCTAAATTGTGTATAGTCAGCAGTGTCTTGGTATTGGGAAAACTACTATATTTCACCGAGTATTCATCAATGAAAGTTGGCACTAAAGCAGTGTGCCAATCATGGCAGTGAACTATGTCTATTTGCCAATTGAGCGCTTTCATAACCTCAACCACGGCCTTAGAAAAAAAAGTATAGCGCTCGACGTCGCCTATTAATCTTTTATTTAAACTAATTTTTTTAGTGCCAAAATATATTTCTGGATAATCAAAAAATTTGTGTTTGACTAAATACACTGGTACTTTGCTATTTGGCAATGTAGTTTGATAAAGATCAAAACGCTGTTGCTGACCATCCAAGCTAATGGGCAAATCTTTTTTTACTAACTTGGTTTTATATTTTCCTCTGATGACAGCATAATATGGCAAAATCAAGCGCACTTCTAGGCCGATCTTATTGAGCGCTTTGGGCAGAGAACCAACCACGTCTGCCAAACCACCCACCTTGGCTAGAGGGTTGGCTTCGGCAGCGCAAAATAGTATTTTTATTCGCTTCACTTGGCTGGTAGTATTAGTTTTATTTTTGTTTGGCATAGCTAAAAATTAATACAAGTTTATTTTTCTTTGACTGCCCTCCGCCAAGCTCAAGTAGCGATCTATCTCTTCAATCAACTCGCCAAGCGGGTGACTGGCTGACTTAGCATAAAAAAGCAACAAAGTAGTGCGCAAAACTACCCAAGCTTGATACAAATTTATTCTGTTTAAATCGTTAATATCAATGTCCTCAAATTTTTTATTAAAATAATATTCCAAAAAAATAGTTTTATACTTATTTATATTACCTCTACTCAAACACTCAAAGCCCATAAAATCTATCTGCTGGATGAATGACCCCAAGTCCACCATAGGATCACCCAAAGATAAATCAGTAAAGTCAATAACTTTTATTTTATCTGGCTCCGCGCTCTTTACAATAATATTTTCTGGATGATAATCGCCGTGTATAATCGACACCGGAAAGGTATTGAAATTTTTTTTCTTCAAATCAGCTAAACGATGAAAGGTGCTGTCCAGACGCTGACCTAATTCTGGATAAACTTTGGTCATATCATCCAAAAATCTTTGTGGCTTGGGCGACATTTCACTGAAATCAAAAGAGACAAATTTATTTTCTTTATCAATGGGACAATCGTGCATTTTTTTTATCCACTTAGCTGCCAAATCCAAAATAACGGAAAAATCTTCATTTGGTTTTTCCTGCATAACTTTACGAAAAGTACGACCCAGCACTGCTTCATAAAAAAAGGCAAACTGCTCATCAAGATAAAACAGGGGTCGACCAACTAAGAAATTGCCTTGACCAAAACCGTGATCATATAAATAACTTTGACCATAAAAAGACCTAGTTCTAGAGCCGTCCGAGTGCGCTGAAGAAAATAGACTGATTGTTTTTATTTTTTCATCAATTGTTAAATAACTCAAGACATATTCCACCACCATTATCATGCTGGTTTTGCCAACATGGCGCTTGTAGGGGTGAAAAACCAGACCATCCACTTGCTTGAAATCTGGATAAAATTTATTAAGACCTTGATTAAACAAAGTAGTAATAAAATCCAAGTTCAGCAATTTGTCCATGTATCGTTTGATGCTTGTGATTTCCATCCAGTTACAAATTATCTAATAAAATATTTAAAAAATTAAAGTAAAATAATTGTTTCTAAGCATTAGCTTGTCTCTTATGTGGTAATGTAAATTTATCTTATACCACTACACCTTACCACAATGGCTAAATATCGTGAATTTCTAACTGGATCCATCCCGTTGCAAATTATTTGATAAAATGTTTAAAAAAATAAAGGTAAAACAATTATTTCTAATTCCTATTTTTGCCCGTTACATTGTGTAGTGAATTTGCAACGGGATAAATATTATTTGCTATATTTTTTCCAATGAGTCATCCAGGTATTTTTTTTAACTTCTAGATATAACTTCTCGGCCTGCATTTTTTCTTTAGTTGTTGCTCGTTGTAAAGAGCGCACACTACGCACCAACTCTTCCACGCCATTGTCAATCATGTCCGGATGCCAAGTCAGCGGTGAAAAGTCTGATGGTTTACGAGCCGAAGCCCACCAAAAAGTACAAGAAATCAAACCCTGATCAAGGTGCATTCTGGCCCATTGAAAATTTGGATCTTTTTTGTATTTTTTTAGCAATTTACTGGCCAAATTAACTAAGGCCCACAAATCTTGCTGAATTTTATTATGCGGATCCGCCCACATGACAAATGGCTTATCAGCTTTTATCTCCTGTAAGGTCGACTCCCAAGTTCCGGAGCGCAAGGCAATGGTTTTTTTCTTGACTAACCCAAGTATATATTGAGACACTGTTTTGCTTTCCAAATCTTTATGAGAAATCACTTTTTCAATATGTCCTTGCCAATCTTCATGGTGATGACCGTATATTTCACCATCAGTAGCTGTAATTATTGTTTCATTGGCTGTTAGTTTCTCTAGTTTATTATAAATTTCTTCAGCTGGATATTTTTTTGATATTATTCTATCGCGAAAAACAACTGTCAACCCAATATTTTTAATACTGTAATGTGTATTATTATCAATTTTTTCATTAGCGCATATTGGGTCTAATATTATCCATTTATAACCTAATTGTTTAATAATCTTTGCCACCCCTAAGCTGTAAGCCATTTCCGGCAAATAAAAACCACTTGGCTTCAAATTGGGAAAAAACTTTTTTAAGGTCTCGGCGTTCAATTGTATTTGCCTAATTACTTCTTCTTGCTCAAGCAGTGGCAAAAGCGGATGAAATTTAGCTGTGGCTGTTAATTCAATTTGTTTATTACTCACCAATTTTTGCAATTCTTTGACCAAGTCTGGTCGAATTTCGAAAAGCATGTCCAGCAAACACCCACTAATATTTATAGTGGCTCGATATTTTGAATATTTTTTAAAAAGATAAACCAAGTACTCGTAGCTCTGACTAGCTATCTGCTGTACCACTCCGACTGTCTGCCATGGTGGCTGGTAGATGTGTAAAAAATTAACCCAAGTTATCTTTTTCATCCCGTTAGAAATTATCGTAAAATTTATTCATTAAAAAATATGCCTATCTACCCGCTAGATATCGAAAATTTCTAACGGGAATCATTTTTTATCTTAATGGCGTGCTGATAAAGTTCTAAATATTCTTTGGCTGGTATTTCCCAGGAATAGGAGGCCTTCATGCCACGACAAGCCAAGTCGCGCCAGACCTTCTTATGTTTGTAGGTTTCCAAGGCCCTAGTCAAGGCAATCAAAAATTCTTTTTGATCGTAATTTTTGAAAGTAAAACCATTACTGGCTTCATTGTTTGGTTCAAAATTTTCTACCGTGTCATTCAAGCCACCAGTTTGCCTGACAATGGGTACGCAACCATAACGAAAACTAATAAGCTGGTTGATGCCACAGGGCTCATGGTGTGAAGGCAATAAAAACATATCTGAGCCAGCATAAACTAAAGTCTCATATTTTTGGTTTTCCTTGTGTGAGGGTATGACTGCCAATTGTTTGGGATACTTTTTGGCCAGCTTCATGAATTCATTGATGTAGCTTTTATCACCAGCGCCGATGACAATCAGCTGAGCACCCATATCCATGATATTATTGATGGTATTCAATATTAATTCAAAACCCTTCTGGTAAGTGACTCGCGAAGTGGTGCACAACACTGGCGCATCTTGATCAACTTTAAGATTAAATAATTTTTGGATGTGCTCTTTGTTCACTTTTTTTCGTTGAATTTTTTTGTGATCATAATTCAGCACCAAATTAGGATCGTTGATGGGATTATAATCCTTGTAATCAATACCATTGACGATGCCAAATAAATTTTCTTTTCTGTTCCTCAAAATACGATGTAAATCCTGTCCAAAACTTGGTCGCAATATTTCTTCGGCGTAAGTTTCGGAAACCGTGTTGATAACATCGGCATTGAGAATGCCCCGCTTAGCAAAATTGATATACTCAATTTTTTTATCATCAAATAGTGGCAAAGATTTGACTCCTTTGTCCTTATATTTCTCTGGCACTTCCCACCAATTGTGCCCCAGCTGAAATACTAAATTATGAATAGTATAAACCGTGGCCGCCTTAGACAGTGTTTCGCTTTTTTTGAAACGATTTTGTTTCAAATAGGGCACTAGTCCTGAGTGCCAGTCGTGACAATGAATAATGTCCGCTTTAAATTTTAACAACGATATCAACTTGAGAGCCGCTATGTCAAAAAGATAAAAACGGGCATTTTCGTGCTCCGAACCATATAATTTTTTGTGACGAGAAAAATATTTTTCATTACCAATAAGATATACTTTCAATCCGGACAATAATTCGGTGCGATAGTAGCTGACCGATTCTTCATTTTCGGCATCAATACTTAATTTGACATCGCTAAAAATTTTTTCAATCTTAAACTTTCCCTGATCTATGACCTTAGCATAAAACGGAGTGATAATAATAACCTCGTGCCCCAAACGATGAAAGGCCTTGGGCAGTGATCTAGCTACATCACCCAAACCACCGGTCTTGGAATAGGGATGGACCTCGGCTGAAATTGAAACTATTTTTAATTTTTTCATCCTAATAGGATAAATTATTTTCTTAACAATGTATTAAACGAAGCGCCAGCAATAGCAATGGCCAAAGCATCGGCCGCATCATCGGACTTTGGCACGGCTGATAACTGTAGCAAAGTCTTGACCATGACACCAATCTGCCGTTTACTGGCCTGCCCCGAGCCAGTCACTGCCTGCTTCACCTGCAAAGGCGTCAGTTCTACCAAAGTTTTTTTCTGCTCAACGATGGCTAGCAACAGCACTCCTCTGGCCTGACTGACATCAATGGCTGTCTTAGTGTTTTTGGCAAAAAAAAGCTTTTCTACAGCCACCAAATCTGGTTTATATTCCCCAAGCAATCCACTCACTTCTTGATATATCTCCAATATTCGGCTAGAAAAACTTTCCCCAGCTCTGGTTTTTATACTACCACAGGTCAAATACTGCAATTTATTGTTTTCCCGACAAATCACACCAAAACCAGTATCAGCCAGACCCGGATCAAATCCTAAAATAGTAAATTTTTTTGTCATGATTTATATATTGGCGTTGGTGTAGATGTTGTTGACATCATCCAGCTCGTCTAATTCATCCAATAATTTTATCAATTTTTCACTATCCTTTACTTCTACTTTATTTTTTGATAAATAAACCATTTCCGAAGAACTGATTTCAAAACCCTTGGCTTGCAAATTATTTTTTATTTTTTCTAAGTCATTTATTTCTGTAATCAGCTTGACTGGTTCTTCATTGACAACATCAATAATACCCATTTCAATGACTTGCAGTTCCTCTTGCTCATTGAGGTTTTTTTTATTCAAAATTATCTCGCCTCTCATATCAAACATCCACAACACGCTACCACTGCCGGCCAAGCTACCGTCGTGTTTTCCCAATGACTGCTTGAGAGTAGCCACGGCTCGGTTTTTATTATCAGTAATGGCTTCTATCAATATAGCGACTCCCTCTGGACCATAAGCTTCGTACAATAAATTTTCAATATTGCTATCACCACCTATTCCGGTGGCTCTTTTGACAGCCCGCTCAATATTGTCTTTGGGCATATTAAAACCCCTGGCCTTATCAATGGCAATGCGCAATTTAAAATTTGTTTCCGGATCAACACCGCTCCTGGCAGCAATGGTGATATTTTTGGACAATTTAGTAAAAATATTGCCCCGCTTAGCGTCAATGGCTGATTTGGCTCTTTTGGTTGTTGCCCACTTGGAATGTCCGCTCATAAAAGAAAAATATAATCTTAATTTATGTAGGTATCTTAACAATATTGGGGTAAAAAATCAACCATTTTTACTTATGCACTTGACTTCGCTTTTGAATAATAATAAACTAGAAGCAGTTACAAACTCCTTGCTCTTGAGCAAAACGCCCATATCCCAAAACTACCATATCTCCGCGCCCATGCCTGGCGGAGATATTTTGTTATCGACGCCCTGAGTGGCTTGTGGTGAGCGAAGTCGAACCAGATCGAATGGGCGGAGATATTTTTTCTTTATTGTTTATTTTTTTTCTGCTAGAATTGACCCATGACAGCTGAAGAAAAATGGCTAAAATTTAAAAAAATATTCTTCCAGCTCAAATTAGATTATTGGCTGATTTTTTTGGTTTTAGCGTTTTATTATGCTTGTTTGCAGTGGGGTGGCTATATAGGCGATCCTGACGGCTTTTACCACGCCAAGGTGGCTGATTTCCTAAGACACGGTATATTACTCAAAAGCTTGCCGTGGATGCAATACAGCTCAATTACTGAGCACTTTACTGACCATCACCTGCTTTATCACTTATTATTAGTGCCTTTTACTTATATCCAATCACCGCTAATCGGAGTCAAGGTGGCCACAATATTTTTTGCCGCTTTAATGGGACTCACTTTCTACTGGCTGTTTAAAAAGCTAAGTATTATCTGGCCATGGCTGTGGACTTTTTTACTCATCAGCTTGCCTGACCTTACTTTTCGCCTGACCTTAATCAAGGTAAATAGCTTGTCTTTAATATTTGTCTGTTTTTTAATTTATGCCTTATATTACAAAAAACGCTGGCTAATTTTCATTCTGTGTTTTCTTTTTGTCTGGCTATATGGTGGCTGGCCAATCGCCATGTTAATAGGCCTTATTTTTTTGCTGGCTACGGCTATTTATGATTTTATACACCACAAAAAAATCAAGCTTTTTCACCAACGCCTGCTCATATCTTGGGATGATAAAAATAAATTCATTGCTGATAAAAAAACCTTGCTATTCTTGGTGGGTGGTTTATTAGCAGGAGTAATAATCAACCCCTATTTCCCCCACAATTTAAAGTTTTATTACGAGCAATTTTTTCTAATTGGCGTCATCAACTATGGCTATCTTTTTTCCGTTGGCGGTGAGTGGTATGGTCGCTCAATTCCGCAAGTAATCTCTGCGGGAGACTATTTTTTTATCCTAGGGGTAATTGCTATAATAATTTTGTTTTTCAACTACAAAAAAATAAGCCATTTGAGCTGGTTCAGTTTTTTACTAAGTTTTTTATTTTTGTTATTGACCATAAAATCATATCGTTTTATTGAATATTATCTGCCTTTTTTATTAATTTTTACAGCCAGCGCTTGGACCGATATTATAAAAAAAATTGGCCTTAAAACAATTACTAAGTATTTCAAATCTCTACTGAGGTGGCAAAAAACTTTCTTGCTAATTTATTTAGCTATTTTTTGTATTCTTGCGCAACCAAATATTTACAAAAAAATCTTGGATACCAAAACGCCTAAAGATCTCCCAATTGATCGCTATCAGCCAAGCGCTAATTGGTTAAAAAATAATACCCCCAAAAATAGTATAGTCTTTCACGAAGATTGGGATGAGTGGCCAATGCTTTTTTATTATAACGACCACAATTATTACATTGTTGGTTTAGACTTTTCTTTTATGTATTTTTCGCATCCTGATTTACAAAAAAAATACATTGATATCGCCAGGGGTGACCTAAAAGACAACTTGGCTTGGGAAATTAAAAGTAATTTCAAGAGTAGCTATATTTTCGTGGAAAAAAATCGACACGAAAACCTGATTGCCAATATAAAAAAAGACCGGAATATTTCCCTGTCTTATGAAGATAAATATTTTCTAATTTATAAAATAACTTACTAGTTGATTATTTACTAAAATAAGTCCTATCAAATACTTTTTCTCTTTTGATAAGCAGACCAAGATTACTCCAGTCACCCAAAACATTGCGACTTTCATAATGATAAATCTCAAAAGAATCCACTGCACTGTTTAAATAATAATAAACTGTTGCTGTTTGACCAGCTTCATTTTGCGCTTTTGAGTAAAGCCCATAATCAAAAAGTGTTTCCCAGTATTGATCATTCTGATAAAATCTAACTAAATAATAATTGGTGTCCAACTTGTTGTAATTTATTTTCAATATCTGCGCCTCAGCCGACTGGGTCAATGACCAATTTGTGAGCAGATCACCTTCTCCGCCCTCCACTGGTCTAAGCTCAAAATACGGCAAGCTTTTTCTAACAAAAGCATCTTTGCTCTGCCACAAAAAAATATTGTCTTGAGCATAAGTCAAATCATAATCTGCCAAAACAGCCCCCCAACGATCCGGCATAGTCAGCGGATCACCGTGCTTCCAATACAGTGGACCATTACTGTCATTTTTGGTGGAAATAAACTGGCTCATGTCCATCAATATATAGTCTACTTTTGGCAAGCTAAAATCTCTTTCCGCAAATATTGTTTTGCCATAATAAGCATAATCAATATTATAAAGCTTCTCGCGTAAGCTCAGGGCCGGCAAAAATGATGAATCGGCGCATACTGCTGACTGGGGTGGAATCAAGTCAATTATTTTTTGCCGATCTTGGTGATAATTTGGTAAAAATTTCTTGCTAAATAATGAAGGAATGGGTGTGTCAAATATCAAAAAAAATAAAATCGAAAAAATAAATAAAGCAATAAAAAACGGCTGGTGCTTATAAACCAATCTTAATTTTCGATCATTTTTTTTACTAAATATACCCCAAAGCCCAAAAATATAGGCCAAGAAAATTCCGGGCATCAAAAACATGACATAATGCGTTTGTAACTGGACACCATTGATACCGCCGTTCTTCATCAGATATAGCGAAAATGGAACTAATGACAAAAGTAAATATTTCTTGGCTAAAAAAGGAATAAAAAGAAATGGCAAAAAATAATAAAAAATAAGAATAATATTATTTATGGTAAAAATATGGCCAAGCACGGCCAGAGGGTGCTTTAACCAATTAAAAATAATGCTAACAAAACTATTGCCTCCTAGCCAATCATAATATACCAAAAATTTGAAACTACCAGCTGGCGAAATCAAATGAATAATATAAGTGGCCACAAAAAAATATATTAGTGAACAAGTAAAAATATTAACACTAAACTTTAGTGATCTTTTTTCTAGCACATTAAACAGGGCCAGACCCAAAAATAAAAAAACAGCATCTTCACGAGTAAGTAGGGTAAGAATAAAAAATAATACAAACCACTTAATCTTTTTTTGTTGATAAAAATAAAAAGCCCAAAAAAATAAAAAGACCATCAGGTGCAACATGTGAAACTCAAATAACACCTGACGATGAACAAAAGGATTAATCAGCCACAAAAAAGCTGCACCATAAGCGAAAATAACATTGCTGGAATATTTTTTGGCAATAAGATAAATTGGCCAAGCGCATAGGGCGGTAATCACTACCTGAATAATTAACAGAGTAATAGCTGATGGCTTGATAGCGTAAAATGGCAATAAAAAAATCAAGCCAGGTGAAAAATGATCAGCTAGATAATTGTTCAAAGTAATAGTTTCAGCAAACCAGCGCCCCTGCAAAGTATTAAAAAAGGTTTGATTAAAAATTCCCAAATCAGAAATATTGTAGCCAAAATAATAATATTTCTTAAGAACCAAAAAAGTAAATAGCAAAATAAAAGCTAAAATGCTAACCCACAAATATCTTTGGCTATGTTTGGCTATAGCCAATTTTATTTTACTAACAAAATTCATACAATAATTATAGCACAACTAATTCAACCCGACGGGTTGTTTTCAAAACTAGACATTGACAATTTTGGCTATGTGGTGTATAATATAGTGTTAGTAAAAGCCCTATTTTGGGCCTAAAAAAAGAACATTCAACAAGTGAGGTGCTATATGCGTCGCTATGTGCTTATCTCCCTGTGCCTGATGGCCCTGTTGCCCCTTTGTGGCTGCTTGGGCCTCGGCACCGAGTTCCGCGACGAACAGGGTCGCGCTCTCGATCATCCCTACGGCGATAACCCACCCACCGTCACATTGACCTTCCAACGGCACTACATTGGCTGGGCCGTTGTGTCAGTCAACGGTGGACCCAAGATCCCACTCCCCTACGGAAGGGACTTCCCTGTAGAAACGAGAGCACAAAAATACATACGTTACGAAATCTGGACGGCTCCATGGGTAGGAAATGACCAGGTGCTACACGGGGAAGAAAACCACGTAGTCGGTCTGTACACTGGCGAGCCAATTATCGTTGATGAATTCCTCGTGCAAGGCTGGGCGCGGCTAGAGGTAGTGGTAAAAAACATCAGCTCTCAGACCAAAACCTTCCAAAACATACAAGGGCCGGTGTTTACTCTTCGTCCCCACGAAGAGAAAATCATCTTCATCGCAGCTGGCGACTTCGTACTGGTTTGGGAAGACAGAGGACGAGTCATCCGTGGCTGTCGAAATCTTGCGCCCGGACACAAGGTGCCGTGGCAGGGTCGGTCAGTTGACGCTGTCTTCTTGATCAATGACTTTATCCCCAACAACAATCAGGGTATGCTGCTGGACAGGGGTGGCTGTATCAGGCTATAAAAAAACACACACCTCATCGAAAAAACGGCTCTAGTCGCAATGGACTGGAGCCGCTTTATTTTATAAAAATTTAACTAGAACCCTTAATCAGCAACTGTCGCCGGAGAACCTCCAGTGCCACCAACACCAATACCCTCAATAAGTCTTAACATCACAAAATTGACTATCACATAAGACGCAAAAATAATTACCAAGCCAATCACGGCATTGATAATAGTTTCTCTAGATTTTTTGATGGCTTCAGTGTTGCCAGCTGAAGTCATCCACTTGAAGCCCGCCCAAAGCATCAGGACAATAACTATAGCCCCCACAAAATAAAGGATGGTGTTGATGATGCTAGTAACAATCTGAATCGGAGTTTTATTACTCACCAAGCCAGTGCCTCCGGCTGCCTCATTCAAAGAATCCAAAGGATTCACTGCTAGGACAGTAAAGGGCAACAATAGAAATAATGAAATAATATATTTATACATATAATTCACACCTTAGTAGGCAAAAAGCTTGCCTACTATAGTCTAGACTATATGTCTTGAATCCAAATATACCACTATAAAAGTTGATTCGACAACTGATCGAAGATGTATTGAGCGGCGGCGTATGAAGCGAAAATAATGGCCAAGCCAACAACGGCAGCGCCCATGATTTTCTTGGCAGCTTCAATTTGCTCACTATTACCTTGAGAGGTGAACCACTTGAATCCACCATAAAGGAATAACAACACAGCAATAGCGCCTAAGAAAGTCAAGATAATATTAACAATGTTTGAAATAACCACAAATATATCTTTACTTTCACCAGCTGTTGAAAGCTCTTGTAAGGTGTTTCGACCAAATGGGTCATCTTCCACAACAGGAGCTTGAGCCATGGCCATTGATGGCGCTAAAAGCATTAATGAAACTAATAATTTTTTCATTTCTTCACCCCCTTTCATTTTTAGGATTTTAATAATTAATAACAAGGTACTTTTTACTAATAATATTATAGTCTAAAAACCACAAAACATCAAGAACCAAAAAAATTATATTTATTTTAAAAATTCGGTAAAGACATAATTCAATATCACGTAGCTAAAGAAAATCATAGCTAGACCAAAGATCGCCCAAACCAATGTCTCTCGGCCTTTTTTTACTTTTTCCGGATTGCCTTGGGAAGTCAGCCAAGTGAAACCACCCAACACCAAATACAACAAAGCTACGGCGCCGACTATGCCTAAAATTGCTTTAATTACAGTATTGATAAGTTCTGGCACACTATCTGCTGATACGGGGTTTTCAAGCTCAATTTTCCCGTCTGTTGCCGACCAAGCAGATAGAGGAAGAGTGGCTAACCAAAATAAATTTATTATTTTTTTCATATATTTATGATTGTCATTGCGAGCGGAGCGAAGCAATCTCATCGGGATTGCCACATCCCGTCGAGCTCAGCTCGACGGGACTCGCAATGACAGATTTATTTTTTATATTTTTCATTGGCGTATAATTTATATGTGGTCATGTAGCAAATTTAAAATTTAAACTGTGTTTAAATTTTATTTAACGGAGTGAATGTGCATAATTTTATAATCAAGGAACAAAACGATGTAGGAACGCTTGATAAGCTGGATCAGCTGGTTCTCCACTGGCATTTAACAAGGTGCAAACAGTGTATTCATCACCGGGGCACAAATTTCTTTCATAATAAGTAGTGTCTGTTGATATTAATTCTGGATTTGGCACAGTATAGCACTGCCAATTCAAACTGGTCATGTTGGCTTTTACTTTACACTTAGTGACGCACTCTCCCGAAAAACATTCATAGGGGTTTATATATGTGCTACCAGCAACCACATTACAAGCCGTCCCATCTGACTTACCTTCACACTGAGTTGGAGCATCGCCAATCATGTAATCACTTTTTACTCCCAAAATATCATTAACAAAAAAGTTCAATAGTAAATAACTAGTAAAGGCAATACACAAAGCAATAACAGTGTTGGTCATGGTCTGCTGGCCCTTACGCACTCTTTCCTGGTTGCCTTGGGAAGTCATCCACTGGAAGCCACCAATTACAAAATACAGCAAAGCCACGGCTCCCATAGCCCCGAGCAGTAACTTGGTCAACAAAATAAAACCAGTGGCTACGTCGGCTAGTTGACAGTCGCCGTTTTTCATACAATCTCCCCCCAAGGTGTCCAAAAACCCTGGTGGTGTTGTTTGGGCAAAAGCTAGCAAGGGCAAAGTAACGGCTACTAAAATTATTATTTTAAAGTATTTCATTGATTGGGTTGATAGGTTTGATTTATTCTATCAATAAATAATTTCAAATCAGCTTGGTTGTTGATGTCAATCTTGTTGTCAGCTAGTCCATTGATAAACTCGGCCATGTACGCCTCGGCTTTGGGGTAATCATAGCCAGTGTACCAGTTGTCGGCTGTCAAAACCTGATTGGCAAAAGGGGCAATGTCAGGATCATTTTTTTGACCAGTAATCAAAGAGCGCAAGGCAGTTGGTTTTTTATTTTGATCCAAATATTTTTTGACATTTTGGGCGCTGGCTGTATTTTGCACAAAGTTCCAAGCCACGCCTTGATTCTTGGATTTTTTGGCTACAACATTGACCCAGTAATCAGCGTAGTATTTTGTGCCTTGCGACCCTTCGGTTTGTGGGAAATTGGTAATACCCCACTCAAATGGCACGCCCGCTTTACGCAAAGCATCCGCGTGATAGCTATAGCCAAAAAAATAAGCTAATTTACCAGAGCTAAACATATCAAAAGCATTGGGCAGACTTTTGTCCCAAGAATACGAAGCCAAGCCCGGACGAGCAAAACTAATATAAAAATTTATGGCCTCCTGAAAACGAGCAGCTGATTGCTCTCCACTACTTGGATTAAATTTTGTCCCTTTCAGATTGACCTCGGTTTGAAGCATCAAACTAGAAACTATGTCAAAAAATCTTGGTATGTTGTCAGCCGTACCCAAGGCCACGCCTGATTGAACTATTTTGTTGTCCGTAGTCACTTTGGTCAGCTGGCTAGTCTGATCCACTAGATCATTGAAGGTAACAATTTTTTCTGGCAAGCTGGCCTGATCAAGTAAATCTTCATTGTAAAAAGTGACTAGCGTGTCTAGCGAATAGGGTAGGGCATATATTTGGTTGTTCTTAACAACGTTGTTGTAGACCACATCAACGTATTGGTCCTTAACCTCATCGGCCTTAAGCCCTTTTACTGTTTGTACGGTCACGACTGTTTCTTTTTTTAATGTGCCTTTTATTTCCTGCACTGGAATTTGGACAACACTGGGCATGGGCACGATGCGGTTTTGATATTTATTGAGCCAGCTGGCTGGAATGGCAAAAATATCTGGCCCTCTATCATCAGCCCAGGCTTCCAATAGTTTTCTTTCGTACTCTTCATAGCGAAGTTGTTTGTAGATGACTTTTACGGTCGGGTGACTGGACTGATATTCTTGAATCAAACCAGAAACTTGCGTGGGACTGTCCCAAACTCCCCAGTAAGTAAGGGCTACGGGCTGACTAGCGCTATCTGTAGAACAGCCCAAACCCTTGCAACCAAAACCAGAGGTAATGACAAACACCCCGATTAATAATAATGTAATTATTTTGTAGCCACGCATATTAATTTACTATTTGACGTAAATATTTTTTTAACTCTTTCTTAAAGGCCGATCTTTTTAGACCAAAATTTATAATGGCCTTCATAAACTCTAGTTTGTTACCACAGTCATAATAATCTCCCTCATAAAGACAGGCGTAGCCAGCCCGTTCTTTGATATAGCGGGCAATGGCGTCAGTCAATTGTATTTCACCACCAGCACCGGGCTTTTGTTTGGCTAAAAAATCAAATATTTCTGGGGTCAATATATAGCGACCAGTGACTGCCAAGTTAGAAGGCGCTTTGTTGGAAGCGGGTTTTTCGACCAGCCTTCTTATCTCGACTGTGCGCTCGTCAATTTTTATAGGATCAATAATGCCGTATTTGTAAGTTTCTTTTTTATCTACTTTGGTGACGCCCAAAACTATATCTTCATACCTTTCATAAACCCGCATTAGTTGTTTTATGGCCGGCACCTTAGAGTCAATAATGTCATCACCAGCAATCACCACAAACGGCTCATCGCCGATCAGCTCTCGAGCAGTCAGTACGGCATGCCCCAAGCCCTTTGGTGTTTTTTGGCGGACATAAATAAATTTGGCCATGTCCGAAATTTTCAGCATCTCGGCCAGCTCGGTTTTTTTCCCTTTTTGTCGCAAGCGGTATTCTAGCTCGAAATTGCGATCAAAGTGATCTTCAATAGCGCGTTTATTAGCTGAAGTAACAAAAATTATCTCTTCAATGCCCGATTGCACGGCTTCTTCCACAATATATTGGATGATCGGCTTGTCAACCACGGTCAACATTTCCTTGGGCTGAGCCTTGGTGGCTGGTAAAAATCTAGTGCCAAATCCCGCCACCGGAATTACTGCCTTCCTAATCTTTTTCACCCCGTTAGAAATCATCATTATAATAAGCTAATATACTACTTGCTTGGCAATTATTTAATCCCCGTGAATTTCTAACGGGGTACATGTGTATATTATACTAAAATTCAGCTTCCTTGTAAATTGTTTTTATGTTTCTAGCTTGCGTGGTCAGAGCCAAAAATATAAAAAACAATAAACTCAAATCGTTTTTAAAATAAGGTGCATCTACTAAACCCTGAATCAGCCAGATAAGCCAGAAAATAAGCAGTGGCCAAGCTAAATTATTTTTTTCAAAAAACAATTTTTTTATTTCCTGACCAATAAAATACAAAATAAGTAAAAAAGTCAACAAGCCAAGGAGTCCCAACTCAACCCAAAAATTTAAAAATATATCATGTGGATATAAAAATATTTCTAACCAAGCTATTTTGTGATACGGTATAAATTTGATTTGATAAGCATTGAGTCCTGCGCCCTTAAACCAATTGTCTTTAAGCAAAACATAAGTTTCTTGCCACTGGCTACTGCGTATTTCTAATGAAGTAGCCTGCAAATCAAGAGTTGGATGAAAAAGCTGTTGATTAACATCAGTCCATAAGCGACTATTAAAAAATATTAACAGCAAAGAAATGATTATTAAAAAAAATAAATATTTTTGTTTTTTATTTTTTAATCTTTTATATAATTTCACTGCCCCAAATAAAATAAAAGCGAAAAATATTGCCATTAGAGCCCCTTGGCTCACTGCCCACCAAGATAAAAAAATTCCTAAGATCCCAATAGCTAAATATTCCCACCTCCGCTGAACATAAATATAATAGGCCACCAAAAATCCGCTAATACCGGCCGTCAACAGGCTCAAAGAGTTGGGATACAAAAAGACACTGGTTAATCTCTTGGTTTTCGGGAAATCGAAGGCTGCTGGTAAATTAGCGCCGGTAAAATTTTGGATGATAGCAAAAATAGCCAACCAGAAAATTAAAATGGCTGTTGATTTTATTATTATCTGGTAATCTTTGGCATTTTTCAAGCTGGTGATAAGCACCGCAAAAAATAACAACGGCTCCAAGAAATAAGCGCGCCAAAGACCCAAAGATTTTATGGTTGGATTATACAGCCAAGCTACAAAGCTAACTATTAGCCAAAGTATTGATAAATAAAACCATTTTTTTTCTATTTTTTGTGCCAACCAAAATTCTTTTTTATAGGGCTTAGAATAAATCAGCCAAATAAAAAATAATATCAAAATCATCAGCTCTAAAAAAGTTGAGGGCAAGGACAATATCTGGAAACGCCAAAGATAACTTGGCAAAAAAATAATAATTAATGACAGGCCCCACAAAATATTTTTTTTAGCGACGTAAGCGAAGATAAATCCAGCGATTAAAATAAAAAATAAATTCAACATTTTACTTATTTAATATAATTTTTAGCTCATCTTTTTTGATGGCCCGCAAAACAAAAAGCATCAAGAAATAAAAGACTGAAACGCCAAGTCCCAAAAATATAACTGGCCAACCACGCAGTGGCCAAAACAAAACAAAACTTAATATCGCCGCCAGCACAGAACGCCACATAATTCCTGTTTTTAAGCTAAAATTGGCACTTTTTTTGACCAAAAAGTAAGCGGCTACCCAAACAAAAACTTCGGCTAGCACCGTAATAATAGCCGCGGCCCAATAGCCATATTCGGGAATAAATAAAAAATAAGCGGTCAGACCAAAAACAGCTGTCAAAAAATAAAATTTAAGCATTTTTTTCTGCAAACCCATGGCCACGACTAAGTAGGTGAACATGGTGCCAAAAAATATGGCCACCACAGCCAAAACCAAAATATTTAGAATCGGCGCTGACTGGACAAACTCTGGTCCAGTGATTAACAACATTATTTTTCTGCTCATCAACCAAACAATCAAAATCATCCAAATATTGATGATAGAAAAAAAGTTAAAAGTACTCTGTTGAATTACTCTCAACTTTTCAAAATCTTTTTTCACCCAAGAGGCTACAAAAAGGGGTAAAATCAAACCCATAAACATGTGTGGGAAGGTCACCAAAACCTCCAATACTTTGTAGGCCGCGCCATAGAGACCGACTTTTTCCGCTGAATGATAGGCCGACAAAATAAGAGTGTCGGCCTTGAAATAAACCAGATTAAGTACTACACCCAAAGACAATGGCCAAGCAATTTTAAAAACTTTTTTCCAATAGGCAAAATTCCAGCCCATCCCTAAGCGCTGGTGCTTTTGTATAAAAATCAATAAAGCAAAAAAACCAACGGCGGTGCTAAGTGTATTCCAAAAAAGTACTTGATTTAAGGTACCGCTGTGTTGATAAATATATATGAGGGGCCACAAATAAACCAATCTTGCAATCAGATAAACTAGCGTTGCCTTGGCCATGTCCAAATATTTGGCAAACACCGCTGTCAAAGTAGAAACCAAGCTTTGCCAAAAAAATGCGCCGGCCAAAAAAATAACCCCGACCTTTACTGCTTGATCGTAGGGGAAAAATTTTATCAACAGTGGCGCTAGAGCAAAAATTATCAGCGATGAAACCAAGCGAATGGTAAAAATATTATCAATCCTTTTTTTCTCCTCTTTTTTGTCTTGAGTAGCCGACACTTCGTTCAATAGGGTCAAATACAGGCCAAAATCGCCTATGGTCATTACTGTCTGCAAGAACACAAAAATTGTGGTATAAAATCCAAATTGTGTTTGACCCAAAACACGGGTAATTATGCCGATGTTTACAACCCCAACAATAACATCAAAAAACCTTATTACTATCTGCCAAATAGTATTGGTAAATATTTTACTCATTACAGACATGAGTCTATTATACTAATTTGTCGCGAATAAAACAAACCCGCCGCGTCATCGCGTCAAGCACGATCAACTACGGCGGGAATGTTTTGTAAAAAAATTTAAACTTCTGTTTCTGCGGCCTTATGCACTTTCCAAACTTCTTTTTTTATAGTGGCCATCAAATCGGGATTTTCTTTCAAGTAGCTCTTAGCATTTTCACGACCGACTCCTAGCTTGGTCTCCCCGTAAGAATAAGAATTGCCACTCTTATTAATAATGTGATATTCCAAGCCCATATCCAAGACATCGCCAGCTACAGAAATACCCTCATTATACATGATGTCAAAAGTACAGGCCTTAAATGGAGCGGCTACTTTATTTTTTACTACCTTGGCCTTGACTTGATTGCCAATAATCTTCTCACCCTGCTTGATTTGAGCCGAACGCCTGACTTCTATCCTGACTGAAGAATAAAATTTTAAAGCATTACCGCCGGTAGTGGTTTCGGGGTTGCCAAAAAATACTCCAATTTTCATCCTAATTTGATTGATAAAAATTACCAAAGTATTGCTCTTGCTAACTATGCCGGCTAATTTACGCAAAGCCTGGCTCATCAATCTGGCTTGCAAACCCATGTGTTGGGCGCCCATCTCACCCTCTATCTCTGCCTTAGGCACTAGAGCAGCCACTGAGTCAACCACAATGACCCCTACGCCTCCGGATCTGACCAGGGCCTCTACTATTTCCAAGGCCTGCTCACCAGTATCGGGCTGGGAAATCAACAACTCGTTGACATTTACTCCAATGCGCTTAGCGTAATCTGGGTCTAGGGCATGTTCAGCGTCAATAAAGGCGGCTACTATGCCAGCTTTTTGGGCTTCAGACACAATGTGTTGGGCTAAGGTGGTCTTACCTGAGGCCTCTGGACCATATATTTCAATAATCCTACCCTTTGGCACACCACCTACACCCAAGGCCAAATCCAAAGACAAACAACCCGTGCTAATGGTGTCAACATTCATGGCTTTAGCATCACCCAAACTCATGATCGCGCCCTCACCAAAACGCTCCCGTATCTGATCAATAGCCGTCTTGGTGGCCTGATCAAAGTTATTCTTTACTTTTTTCTCTTTCTCTTGCGCCATATACAAATAGCTCCTTTCTGCAAACCTGCCTGCGAAAGCTTGCTATTAATTATTCTAATGATTCTCTTAAAATTAATAATTCTAAATATTTGGTTCGACTATGCTTCTTTTTAGCACTAATCTGTAAATTATTCAAGCCAATCGTCAAATTAACCGCTTTTTTGAACTTTCCTTCTTGATCTAGGGCTATCAACTCTCCATTGATCATTAATTGGGCCTCTTTTTTTGTTTGACCGATTATTTCTACGCTGGCTTCTTTGGTTCTGAAATTGTTACTGGGTTGAGTGATGTTTAAATATGGTGGAAAAATAATATTAACTATTTCAAAAGCCAAATAGACTAACAAAGATAAAACTACTCCTCCGACTACTAACCAACGCAAAGTTCTTGGCCTTAAAAATCGACTGCTTTTGACCGCCTTCTTGTTTTCTGTTTTTATGTCTTTGTTGATCTTGTGATTTATCTTTTTTTCTAAATGATAGTCCACTAGCAAACCATTAGCATCAACTTCATAAAAACTAGCTATTTTTTTTAGCCAAGCGCGCACATAAATATCTCCCGGCAAATTATCGTGCTGACCATTTTCCAAACTGACAATATATTTAGTCGGAATGTTTATTTTTTTGGCTAAAGCTTCTACGGTGATTTCCTTGTTTAGCCGCAAATTTTTTAGCTTGTCAGCCATGGTGTGTGTGCGCCGAAGTTCTTTGCGTTCAAAGTTTGACATGGCTTAATAATTTTTATGATCTTGGCTGGCCAAATAATCTTCTCCGCCATCCTCTTTTTCATCTTCACTTATTTCATCATCGGCCACCACTTCTTCGTCCAAGGCCGATGAAAAATTTTCTTCCAAATCACTTTGTTTGATCAAAACGTCTCTGGCCTTGGAGCCATCAGCCGGACCCACCACTCCCATTTCTTCCAAAATATCTAGCAACCTAGCGGCTCGTGCATAGCCGACTCTCAAACGACGCTGTAATAGAGTGGCCGAGGCCTTGCCAGCCCTGATTACTACTTCCTTGGCTTCTTGGGAAAGAGTGTCGTCTTGGTTGTTGTATCCCCCACCAACAATAGTTGCTCCGCCTTGGTGCTCAGTAACTTTGGGATTGTATTGTGGCTCGCCCTGTTCTTTTAAGAAGGCCACCACATCAGAAATTTCCTCATCAGTAACATAAGCGCCTTGGATGCGTTTTAATTTTGATGAATCCGAAGTCATGAACAACATGTCTCCCTTGCCAAGTAATTTGTCAGCACCCGATGAGTCTAAGATGGTTCGCGAATCCATGGCCGAGGCCACCGCAAAAGCAATGCGTGAAGTGATGTTGGCCTTAATTAAGCCGGTAATAACATCAACCGAAGGACGCTGGGTGGCCAAAATTAAATGAATACCAGCGGCTCGACCTAATTGAGCCAGACTGACTACGGCTGCCTCTACTTCTTTGGAGGCCAGTGACATCAGAGCGGCAAATTCATCAACTATTACCACGTAATATGGCAAACGATTGACGATCACTGCTTTGTTATAAGAGTCAATATTTTTTTTGTTGGCCGCCTGTAATAATTTATAACGCTCATGCATTTCATTAACCACAAAACGCAAAGCATTAATAATTTTATCAGTATCAGTAATAACTGGCGACTCCAAATAAATAATGTCATTGTAAATTGAAAGCTCCACTCGCTTGGGATCAATCAAAATAAAACGCAAATCATCGGGTGAGTTTTGATACATCAAACTCAAAATAATGCTGTTGATGCAAATAGATTTTCCTGAGCCAGTGGAACCAGCTATCAAAAGATGGGGCATGCTAGCCAAATTAGCCATTACGGCTGTACCAGAAACATCCTTACCCAAGACAATGCTCAGGTTGCTCTTGCGCCTAGTGTAGGCTGGACTTTCCAACACATCTCTAACCTTAACTATAGAAATACTCTGGTTTGGTACCTCTATGCCCACCAAAGATTTTCCGGGGATAGGGGCTTCCATTCTGATAGGATGCGCGGCCAAAGCCAAGGCCAAATCATTTTGTAAGGTCAAAACTTGAGCCAAGCGCACCCCCTCAGCTGGGCGCAAAGTATATTGAGTGACGGTTGGACCAACATTGACTTCGCCCATAGTGACTTCAATACCAAAATTCTCAAATGTTTTTTTTATTTTTTGAGTGTTAGCGTCGATGTCTCCGGAGTCTGGTTTGGTATTTGACCTGGTCAGTAGGTCCATGGGTATCACAATCTTTTTCCTAGGCCTACGACTGGGCTCATTTGGTTCAACGTTTGTCTCGCCACCACTATCAGCTCTAATTATTTCTTCGGGCTCAAGAGACGCTTCTTTTTCTGTGTTCAATATTTCTTCGGGCACAAATTCTTCCTCGTCTTCCTCTTCTTGAGGAGTGGGGGGAATTATTTTTTCTTTCAACAAACCAAAGGATCTGGCTCTGGCGCTAATATCCTTGAATGAGGTATTGAAACTAATAAACAAACCAATAATCATCATGGCCACCAAGACTGCCAACGACCCCCAAAAACCTAAAAAAGTAGAAAAAAGATAAGCAACCCCAAAGCCCAAAGAACCGCCGCCAATCCCAGTTTTGCTGATTTCAGAAAAGGTATAATCTGGCACCAGAAAATTAAGTAAACCAGTGAGAGCCAATATCAATAAAAATAAACCTAAGTAGGTTACAAACTTCAGGCGATGGCTTTGGCTACGCAAAAGAAAATAACCAACTAACAATAGAATGATAATAAACAACCAATCGGCCCAACCAAATAAAAACCCCAGACCATAATTTAGCGCTCGGCCAAATGGTCCGGCTAAATTAAAAAATGACAAGATGGACAAAAAAGCCACCAAAAATACCACAATAGTAATTATGGCGCCCTTGGTATCTGGCGACATACTAAAGCCCGCGGCCAGATCTTGGTTCAATTTTTCCTCCTGCTTTCGCTTGTTTTTTCTAGACATAATAAAAAGCTTATTATACAGCTATCTTATCAGTGTATTTTATCACAATCTAGTATAAAAATAAAACCCATCCCTAACAAAAAAGCCCCCAATATTGGGGGCTTTTTTTATTTAGTCTTATCTATAAATCCTGTGCCAGCTGGTATTTTACGACCAATAATCACATTCTCTTTCAATCCCTTGAGATGATCAACGCGACCAGAAATAGCGGCATCAATTAAGACCCTGGCTGTTTCTTGAAACGAGGCCGCTGACAAAAATGAATCTGAGGTCAAGGCGGCCTTAGTAATACCCATCAATAAAACCTCTCCCTTGGCCTCTTGGCCCTTGGTCTTGAGATTGGCCTCACTAAACTGCGTACTGGTAATAATTTCTCCGGGTAATAAATCGGTATCACCAATATCCTTGATAAAAATTCGAGAAAACATTTGTTTAACAATAAGCTCGACGTGCTTATCATTTAAATTTTGACCTTGCAAAGAATAAATACTTTTAATCTCTTTAATAATATATTTTTGCACTGCCAACTGGCCCTTGATCTGATACAATTCGTGCAAATCAACACTACCCTCGGTCATGGATTGACCCTCAACTACTATGTCTTTATTTTTTACATAAAGTTTGTAGCCGGCTGGTATAATAACGTCAATCACTTCATTTTTGTGACTGATTATTTGTAATTGATCGTCTGTCAATTTGGCAACACCAGCAAAGGTGGCTCTTATTTCTTGCTCTTCATTGATGATTAATAATTGTTCTTTGGCCACTTCTTCTCCGTCTTTGACTTTGAGCTCTGTGGACTTGTCCAAATCATACCTAGCAATACGCGCACCCTGTGGTTCTATTTTAATAACTTGATTATCCTTGCTAATCAATTTGTTTGTTTCCGTAATCAAAACCACACCATTGACTGGAGCAATGATAGCCGGCTTCTTTGGTAAGCGGGCTTCAAATAATTCTTCAACCCTAGGCAAACCTTGGGTGATGTCACCTTCGGACACACCGCCAGTGTGGAAGGTGCGCATAGTCAACTGCGTACCGGGCTCACCAATACTTTGAGCGGCCACGATACCAACGGCCGTGCCTTTTTCTACCAAACGATTGTAACCCAGGTCATAACCATAGCACTTTTGACACACGCCACGTATGGCTTTACAAGTTAAGACAGAACGAATACGGATAGATTCTAAGTCGACTTTGGCAACATGATCGGCCAATTCTTTGGTAACTAATATTCCTTTTTTAATTAAAACTTTTTTGCTATTTGGATCCTTGATATCATTCACCAAAGTACGACCAATAATGCGCTCATGCAACGGCTCATTAAAATTGGCACTCTCCTCTCTGTCGATAAGTAAACCCTCCTTGTCTCCACAGTCTTCTTCCAAAACCACCACGTCTTGAGAAACATCAACCAAGCGTCTGGTCAAATAACCAGCGCTGGCCGTACGCAAGGCCGTATCAGAAAGTCCTTTTCTAGTGCCGTGAGTGGAAATAAAATATTCCAAAACGTCCAAACCTTCTCGGAAACTGGCCTTGATGGGTAATTCGATAACCTCACCAGCTGGATTAATAACCGTGCCCTTCAAACCCATGATCTGCAACATCTGTGACCAAGTACCGCGGGCACCAGAGTTAATGATTGAAGCAATGGAATTTTCTTGGTTAAACACTAATTTGCACTGTTCACTAATACGATTTTTAATTTCATTCCAAACTTCAATTACTTTTATATAACGCTCGTGGTTAGTCAACAAACCATTATTATATTGTTCCTTTATTTCTTCCACCTGTTTTTCCGCTTCCTTGATCAGGGCCGCTTTGGCTTCTACCCGCGGTATATCATCCATGCCCCAGGACATACCAGAATCAGTAATATAGCGGAAGGCCAAATCTTTAATGTCGTCTAACAAGCGAACGGTTCTGTCGTGTGGCAAAATGCGGAAAGCTTCGGCCACAATATTTTTCATAGCTTTCTTGTCCACAGCGTGATTCACAAAAGAAATTTCTTTTGGCAAAATTTTATTAAATAAAATACGACCAATTGAGGTTTCTATAATTTGATCATTTATCTTTTCAACTCTTACCTTTATCAAATCTTGCAATTTTATCAAACCCAGGGTAAAAACTTTCTCGGCCTCATCTTCATCGGTAAATACCTTAACTACCTTAGCGTCTTTACGAATATAGGTCATATAGTAGCCACCCCAGACCATGTCTTGTGTTGGCATGGTTACTGGTTCACCAGTAGCTGGTTTTAATAAGTTGTTAGATGAAAGCATTAAGCTTGATGCTTCGGCCTTGGCTTCTTCAGTCAAAGGCACGTGTACGGCCATTTGGTCGCCATCAAAGTCAGCGTTGAAAGCTGTGCAGACAAGTGGGTGCAGTTGTATGGCTTTGCCCTCAATTAATATTGGCCGAAAAGCTTGAATGCCCAAACGATGCAAAGTTGGAGCGCGGTTAAGTAGCACGTGGGCGTCTTTAATAATATCTTCCAAGATGGCCCAAACCTCTGGATGTCCGGCTTCAATATATTTGTTAGCGCTACGCACATTATGCACTAGTTCGGCTTTGATTAATTTGGAAATTACAAATGGTCTGAATAGTTCCAAGGCCATTATTTTTGGCAAACCGCATTGGTGCAATTTTAAATGCGGACCAACAACAATGACTGAGCGACCAGAGTAGTCAACCCTTTTGCCAAGTAAGTTCTGTCGAAAACGACCCTGCTTACCCTTCAACATGTCGGCAATGCTCTTGAGCATGCGTTTTTGACCAGTTGAGGCCGTAACTGTTTTGCCGTGTCTGGCATTATTATCTATCAAGGCGTCAACAGCCTCTTGCAACATTCTTTTTTCATTGCGCTGTATAACTTCTGGGGCATTCAATTCCTTCAATCTCTTCAAACGATTGTTGCGATTGATTACTCGACGATACAAATCATTAAGATCGGAGGAAGCAAAGCGTCCGCCGTCCAACTGAACCATAGGACGCAAATCCGGAGGTATGACTGGTATGGCTGACATTATCATCCACTCTGGTCTGATTTTGTTGATGATCAAACTCTTAATCAGGCGTGAGCGTCTAATGAGTTTTTTTGTCTTAGATGGTAGAGCTGTTTTGATTTCTTCTTCTAGGTCGCTCAACAATTTTGGCAAGCTAATTTTTTTGAGTAAATCAAAAATTGCTTCCGCGCCAATGCCTGCCTCAAAAACATGCCCATAGCGCAAAGAAAGTTCTTGATATTTATTTTCAGAAACAATTTGTAATTCGTGCAGATCTTTCAGCTCCTTAATGGCGGTTTCAGCGGCTTCTTCTAGAGTTTTAATTTTATCAATTTTAGCAACATTTAGGGCTAACAATTCCTGTTCAGTTTTTTTATCTACTTTTTCTTTGGCTTCACCGTCGGCCAACATTTTTACTTTACTTTTATTTATTTCCTGAGAGCGCTGATTGAACTCATTATCAATTTGTTTGCGCTTACTTTTTAATTCGGTTTTTATTTGCTCTAGCGTTTCTTGACGAGCTGGCTCATCAATTTTGATCACAATAAAAGAAGCAAAATAAATTATTTTTTCCAATGACTGAATGCTCAAATCAAGCACCAAACCAATTTTTGAGGGGATGCCTCGTAAAAACCAAATGTGAGACACTGGGGCAGCCAAATCAATGTGACCCATGCGCTCACGACGAACTACGGCTCTGGTAACTTCCACTCCGCATTTGTCGCAAACAATGCCCTTGTATCTGATGCGCTTGTATTTGCCACAATAACACTCCCAATCTTTGGTGGGTCCAAATATTTTTTCGCAAAACAACCCGTCTTTTTCCGGCTTTTGGGTGCGATAATTCAGTGTCTCTGGTTTTAAAACTTCGCCATGTGACCAGCCATGAATATCTTCTGGTGAGGCCAGGCGTAATTTTATGGCATCAAATTCCAAAACCGTATTTTTGTCATTACCGACAAAGGTTGTTTTGGTTGACGATGGAGTTGGCATATATTTTATTCTCTAATTTATTTATTCTTCGCTCTCAACCGGACCACTAGCTGGCGCATCCAAAATGATTGGGGCCTGCTCATCCAAAATTTCTCTAGTCTCGTAGTCTACTTCCTCAATCTTTCTTTCTCGCTGACCAATCAACTCAACTTCAAGACCTAGGCCTTTTAACTCCCTGACCAAGACATTGAACGACTCTGGTATATTCAAACGAGTTATAGGTTCACCCTTAATAATTGATTCATAGGCCTTGGAGCGACCAGGTACATCATCGGATTTGATGGTAATCATTTCTTGCAAAGTATTGGAAGCACCATAGGCCTCAAGAGCCCAAACTTCCATTTCACCAAAACGCTGTCCACCAAATTGAGCTTTACCACCCAAAGGTTGCTGAGTGACCAAGGAGTATGGTCCAATTGATCTTTGGTGAATCTTGTCTTCTACTAAGTGATTCAACTTCATCATGTAGGCCACACCAATAGTTGTTTGGTGTTCAAAAGCCCGACCATTACGACCATCATAAAGTTGTAATTTACCGCTTTCTGGTAAACCAGCACGCTTCAGTTCGGTGCGAATTATTTCTTCGGGCACGCTATTTAAAGATGGGCTGGCCACCTTGTAGCCCAGTGTTCTAGCCGCCAAGCCAAGATGGGTTTCCAGTAGCTGGCCTAGGTTCATACGAGAAATAACACCTAGGGGGTTTAAAATAATATCCACCGGAGTACCGTCAGCCAAGAAAGGCATATCGGCATCAGCCACTACTCTAGAAATAACTCCTTTGTTACCATGACGACCAGCCATTTTATCGCCAACCTGAATTTTTCTAAGTTGAGCAATGGTAATCTGAATTGTTTTAATAACACCAGCTGGTAACTTATCGCCCTTGTCTCTGGAAAATATTTTTATATCAATTACTTTTCCGCGCTCACCATGTTTTATATACAATGAAGTGTCGCGAACGTCTTTGGCTTTTTCTCCAAAAATAGCGCGTAACAATTTTTCTTCAGCCGAAAGCTCGGTCTCGCCTTTAGGCGTAATCTTGCCAACCAAAATATCTCCGGAAGAAACGTTGGCGCCAATGCGGACCACCCCCTCGCGATCTAAATCTTTCAATTTTTCTTCACTAACGTTCGGAATATCTCTGGTAACCATTTCTGGCCCCAATTTGGTGTCGCGCACATCAATAGAATAATCTTCAATACTAATTGAAGTATAAAAATCTTCCTTGACCACTCGCTCCGAAATTAAAATAGCATCTTCATAATTTCCACCATCCCAAGTCATGTAGGCCACCAAAACATTGCGACCTAGGGCTAGCTCGCCCTGATCAGTGGCGGCGCCATCGGCAATGGCTTGGCCTTTTTTAACATGCTCACCCTTGTTGACTATAGGGTGCTGATTCATGCTGGTTGAGGTATTGGAACGAGCAAATTTATTCAAGTGATAAATAGTAGAAACTTTATCTTTATTGGTCACCTCAATACGACGTCCATCAACCATGGTAATTTCACCATCCTCTTTGGTCACCACTACTTGTCCTGAGTCAATGGCGGCCTTGGCTTCAACGCCGGTGCCCACAATTGGCGCTTCGGGCTTAATCAAGGAAACAGACTGACGTTGCATATTGGTGCCCATCAAAGCGCGAGTAGCATCGTCATTTTCTAGGAATGGAATCAATGCTGTGGCAATACTAATAATCTGATGTGGTGCCACATCCATCAAGTCTATTTTATCAACTGTATCAAAAGTTGGGTTGCCTTTTATTCTTATTTCGGCAAACCCATTTTCAAAATAACCATTTTCATCTATAGCCGCGGTTGAGGCGCAGGTATTGTATTTCTCTTCTTCAAAGGCGTCCAAATAAACAATTTCTTTGGTAACCAGTGGTTTAATCGGCACTAGTTCTATCTCTTTTATTTTGGCTAGTTCCCTGGCTTGGCTGGCGCTAATAACTTCGTTGGCACTTATTAAAACTTTTTTGCCCTTGGGATCCTTGATGTCTACTCTGGCAATCTTGCCTTCGGTAATTTTTGGATCATTTTCAATGTCGTGCAAAACTTTTCTAAATGGTGTTTCAATAAAACCAAAATCATTGACTCTGGCATAAGAGGCCAAGTGTCCCACCAAACCAATGTTTGGTCCTTCGGGTGTGGCAATTGGACAAATGCGACCATAGTGTGTGCGGTGCACATCACGGACTTCAAAGCCCGCTCTTTCGCGAGAAAGGCCCCCTGGTCCCATGGCTGACAGTCGGCGCTTGTGTTCTAGCTCGGCCAAAGGATTAACTTGATCCATGAATTGTGAAAGTTGGGAGCTCATAAAAAACTCCTTTATCACACCAATAACCGGTCGAGCATTAATCAATTGACTGGGTGTCAAATTATTGATGTCCAAAGTACTCATGCGGTCTTTGACAATGCGCTCCATACGAGCCAAACCAATGCGGAATCTGTTTTGCACCAACTCGCCAACTGCTCTGACACGACGATTTCCCAAATGATCAATGTCATCAGCTTCGTCTTGGGTCAGGTTTAATCTAATAATTTCTTTAATAACCAAAACCAAATCTTCCACGCGCAATACTCTGGTTTCTTTGTTGTTAGGAATATCCAAACTAAAACGGGCGTTTATTTTGTAGCGACCCACGCGTCCAAAATCATAACGATCAAAATTAAAAAATATGGAGCGGATCAAACTGCGCGCGTTATCAACCGTGGCTAGATCGCCCGGTCTAATACGACGATATACTTCCCGCAAACCATCAGCTTCATTGTGCGCAATATCTTTGGCAACAGTTGCTTTGATAAACTTCACTTCTGGGTGAGTATCGACATCAGAAAATAATTTTAATATTTCTTCGTCACTAGAAACACCAAAAGCTCGCAACAGCGAAGTAACTGGTACTTTGCGCTTGCGATCAATTTTTACATAAATAACATTGCTAGCATCGGTCTCTATTTCTAACCAAGCTCCACGATTAGGAATAATTTTGGCGCCATAGTAACGACGACCACGATGTACTTCTGAAGAAAAGAAAACTCCAGCGCTGCGAATCAATTGAGACACCACTACTCTTTCTACACCATTAACTATGAAGGTGCCTCGGTCAGTCATTAGAGGAAAATCTCCCAAATAAATCTCTTGCTCCTTGACCTCATTGGTGCGCTTGTTTGATAAACGAACATTAACCCTCAGTGGCGCCTCAAAAGTAAGGTTCTTGCTTTTAGCAGTCACCTCATCAAACTTCGGCTCATCTAAATAATATTCTAAAAAGAACAATTCTAAATCTCGACCAATAAAATCTTTAATGGGCGAAATCTCATCAAATAATTCTTTTAAGCCATCTTGAAAAAACCAATGATATGATTTTTTTTGGATTTCTATCAAGTCGGGCAAGGGAATGGCCTCGCGTAATGGTGTGAAATATTTACGAGAGGTCGCAAGCTTGGTTTGGGACATAAACCTTTATATTTAGTAATAAATATTTAGCTAACAGTCACAAAATTGCTTATTTTGTAGCATAAAAAAAGAAGCTCACCCATATATTTTGGGTCAGTCTTTGATTACAAATTGACTAATCTATATTAGTCGCGAAAAAATTCATGTCTGGATGATAACAAAATTTAGGGTCCATGTCAAGGATTTAACCCATTTTTTTGCTATAAATATTTTTTTTGTAAATAAATCGCCAATATTAGCTAAAAATACTGTATATACAATTTTTTACGTTTGTCAAATTTTAACTAGTTTTTGCTAAAATATCCACAAAAACCACTCTTTGCACACACTTTATCCACACCGTTAGACGCCTTGCGTCTAACGGTGCAAGCACCGCCACGTGCTTTAAAAACTTTATTTTACTAAAAAACCCCTATTTTATTGATGAATCAAGGTTTTTCAGCTCTTCCTTGACAACTGTCCTATCGTCCCAGGGAATCTTTTTTTCATTGGCCACACAAATAAACTGCTCGGCACCCTTGCCAGTTATTAGAACCAGGTCATTTTCCTTGGCCTCTGACAGGGCTTTTTTAATGGCTTTTCTACGATCTAAGTATTTTAACAGTGTCTTATTAAGCTCTTTTCCAGCCTCCAATGCTCCTTGGGCCACATTATCAATAATCATTTGCGGATCTTCGTCATAGGGATCCTCATTGGTCACTATCACTAAATCAGCTGTTTCGCCGGCCATTTTACCCAAAATCGGGCGCCTAGCTTGATCCCGACCACCACCACAAGAGCCCAAAACATGAATAAGTTTGTTTCTCTTTACCTCTTTGATGGCCTCATAAAGTTGTTTTAAGCTCTCTGGCTCTGGAGCATAATCAACCATTATTTTGAAATTTTGCCCCAATTTAATCCACTCTTGGCGACCAGGTATGTTGCGCAGGCCACAAGAAATTGCTTGTTTGGTGTTTAATCCCAGGGCATCCAAACAGGCTAGGGCAGCCAAAATATTATAGCCATTGAATTTACCCAAATATCTAGCACTAATTTCCTGACCACCCAACTTGAAAGAAATCCTGCCTTCTCCTGCTTGCAAATCCTTCCCCTGATAATCACCGCTATTTTCAAATCCATAGGTTAAAAATTTGTCCGCCTGATATTTTTTCAAACGAGCTGTTTCTGGATCATCAATATTGCTGATTATAATTTTTTTTATTTCCTGGCCATTGATATTTTTCTTTGGCAAGGAAGCAAATTCTGAAAAAAGTTTTTCTTTGGCTGCTCGATAATTTTCAAAACTGCCGTGTGCCTCAATGTGCTCGGGACTTAAATTAGTAAAAAGTAACACATCGTAATTGATACCAATCTGACGGTGTTGTTCAATACCTTGTGAAGAGGTTTCAATGATGGCATATTCACAACCAGCTTTTAACATTTGTCTGAGTAATCTCTGGGTTTGAAAACGACCGAGCATGGTCATCTTTTTTTTATTGAGCCACTTCTTGTCGTTGATTTTAAAATTTACCGTTGAGGCCAAACCATTTTTCTTATTCAGACAATCCAAATATTGAGAAATAATATTTACAGTGGTGGTTTTGCCGTTGGTACCCGTCACACCAATAACAATCATTTTTTCGCTCGGCGATCCATAAACAAAAGAGGCGGTTCGCGCCAAAAAATAATGGTAACGTGACAATGTTTTTTTTCCGATTAATTTTTTTATTATTTTTTTAATCATGCCCGTTCAAATAGTTTTCCACTTTTGGTATGTCGGTTGGTTTTCCAAAATCTAACCAAATTCCCTTGACGCTCATTGCCTTAACCTTGCCGTCTTTGGCCATCAGATTGACGACGTCGGTCAGCTCATACTCACCGCGCGGTGACAAACCAATTTTATCTAAATAATTAAATACCTCGTAGCTAAATTTGTAAAGACCGGTGTTAATCAAGTTGCCAACAAATTCTTTTGGCTTTTCAATAATATTTTTTAACAAACCATTTTCATCTACTTGTAAGACGCCGTAATTTTGGGGCTCAGGGTGCGGGAAACCAGCCACATAAGAAAAGCCGTCGTCTGTGTTTAGATTGGCCAAATCTTCCACCGCATAAATATTGTCACCATTCACTGACAAAAAATTGTCCGCGCTCATCAGTTGGCGAACGCACTCTAGTGGACAGGCCGTACCATAGCGCTGGTCTCCCAAAATTTCAAACTGATTCACTAGAGTAATGTTAAACTCATCCTGGTGCTGACTAAAAAATTTTTCCATAAATTCTTTCTTGTAGCCAACCACCATGGTTATGTCGGTAAAACCAGCCTTTTTCAAATTACTTAATAAATAATACAAAAAGGGCTTATTATTAACCTCAATTAAGTGCTTGGGTTTGTCTTTACCTAAATCAAGCATGCGGGTGCCACGACCAGCGGCGGAAATCAAAACTTTTTTGATCATCGGAAATTTCTTATTTTATTAGCTAACATTCGACCATGATGATAGACCTGATACCAGGTGGGATGATAAATAAAATCGTAAGCCCCCGGCGAAGCTACGCGTTGCCCACCAAAGCCCTTCTTAAAGCGCGTAATGCCTTCCCAGCGAGGTTGGCTTGAATCCTTGGGCGCAATACCCCAAAAATCATAAACCAGAAAGCCGGCCTGCTTGGCTTGCCTAATACTCTCCCACTGCAAAAGGTGTGGGGCCATCAAGTGTCTGTGTTTATAATCTGAACCGCCATGCAAATAGGTGCAACTCTGACCAAAATTTACCAAAAGGTTGGCGGCAATTACCTCGCTATGGTATTCGGCCACAGCCAAAACGCCGGCCCGATTGTCCACCAATGTTTCCCATAGTAATTTATAATACTCCTCGCTGTGTACAGAAATCTGATTGCGCGTCGCAGTTAGTTTTATCAAGCGCAAAAATTCGTTAAGATCATTTTTTTCTTTACTAAATTTTATTTGGACACCATTTTTTTTGGCCAAAGAAATATTGTATCTGGCTTTGGGATGCATCTTGTTCAAAATTTCTTCTTCACTTTGTTGCAAGTCTAAAATCCAAGTATCACGCGGGTGAATGTCTCTGCTTTTTCTTAATTTAGGAATTTTGATATCCGTATTTGGCTCCAAACGACAAAATATTTCTTCTCTTTTTTTTGTTGACAAACAAATGTCTCTGGCCTTTGATAAAAGTAGTTTACTTAATTCTTGTTTTTTTTCTTCACTTATTTTTTTTAAAAAAATTGGGCCCTTGGGGGCTGTCAAATAACTCAAGCCCAATGGTAGGTCGGTCTCATACATTAAGCACAGGGCTAAAACAACACCGTCATCTGTGGCTACTAGTGGCCAATATTTTTTATTCTGTCTTTTTAAAAAATCTTTCCAAATACTGCTCTGCAAAAAGTTGCTCGAAATAAAATTTCGATACAACAAATTATCATAGTTTTTTTCTTGGTCAACAACTATGTTCATAATTATTTTTTGGTATTTTTTAAAACTTGTTTTATTTTGTCTGACAAATCGCCTTCTAGTTCCAGGCCCCTGGTCATGTCCATGACCTCGCGCTCTTTGTAGCCCAAGGAGACTAGGGCCGATATTACTTGCTGGTCCGTGTTGATAAGAGCACCGTCGGCCGACACCTCATCAATAAATTTTTCCTTCAGCTCCACCACCAGGCGCTCGGCTGTTTTTTTGCCAATACCAGAGACTTGTTGTAAGAAGCTGGGATTGCCACTGGTAATGGCCCTCTTCAAATCCAACACTTCAGCCAAAGACATGACGCTCATGGCCGTCCTTGGGCCAACACCAGACACCTGAAGTAGTTGCTTGAAAAAAGCTAATTCTTCTGGATTAACAAAGCCGTATAGGTCTAAGGCGTCTTCTTTTATATAAGAATGAATGAAAAACTCCACAAATTCGTTGATTTGGAGATTGGCAATGTCCTTATTTTTCAAAAAAACCTCATAGCCAACGCCATTAACGTTTATAATGGTGGCTTTTTGGTCTTTTTTTAATACACTACCCTTCAGATAAGCTATCATGCCCTTATAATAACAAATTTAAAATATCTGGGCAATTTACTGTTGACAAAAATGTGATTATGGTGTATAAAATAGTGTTCGGCAATTCAGCCGCTGTTCCGCCCAAACACAAGGAGGACCTTACGTGACCCGTCGAAAACAATCCTTACCAGCGTTGCGTCGCTCAACAGCAGCAGCACAGACCCGCTTCGAGCGCCGTGTGGACAAAGCGCTCAAAGACCTGGCCGCCGGTTTGGCAGCGTCTCAGGCCAGGATCTCGCGCCTGGAGTTGGCCAACAGACGTCAATCCGCCCAGCGCTCTCGTCTGCGACAAGAGGTTCGCGGCTTGCATTCCAGGCAGGGCAAGCTGCGCAAACGGCTGGCCCGCGTCAAGCCTGACGCTAGCAAGAACCGACGCCGCGTGACTCGGATCAAGCCGGCCATGACCGCCCACCTTCTCAGGGATTGGAAGAAATTCCATCTCGACCCCGAAGTGCTCGCGCTTCAGGGACAGTGGTTGGCCGTCCACTATGGCCTGGACTACAAGCGCCAGGTCAAGCGCGCCTTCGGGCGCTTCAAGACCGCCAGCCTGGCCAAGATCAAGCCCAAGAAGTAGGACCCCACTTCCACCCCTCACCCGCCCCAGAACTACGGTTCTGTGGGCGGGTTTCATTTATATAAAACAAAAAACACCCTAGATCGCGCACGGATGTTTCTTGCTTCATTTCTGAAATTACATATCTCTATAGCGCCCGACAAATCCCTGTTCGACGCAGGTATTTTCGAGTGTCAATATATTATAGCAAATTTATAATAATTTGCCAAAAAACATTTCCACAAGCTATTGTCTAATCGGCATAACCAGGTAAATATAGTCGTCATGGCCCACTGGCCCTATCAATCCCGGCGAAGTGTTGTTGTTTATATTAATAAACACCTCTTTTTGATCAATATTGTTTAATCCGTCTATAATATAACGATAATTGAAAACAATGTCGTTGTTTTCTCCGCTTATTTCGGCTGGCACCTTGGCCAGACTTTTTCCAGCGTGCGATGAGGCGGTGGTAATAACAATTTCATTGGTAGCGTTGTCGAAGCTTACCCTAATGTCGTTAATCCCCTGCTTACAAAAAAGAGAAACTGCTTTGATGGCTGGCAATAATTTATCAGCATCGCACTTGATGTTGGTATTAAATTTGTCGGGAATAATTTGCTTGTAGTCTGGATAGTTGCCGTCAATTACTCTGGAGACTAGCTCCACACCATCCAGTGAAAACATTATTTGATTTTCGTTAAAATATATTTTTAGATTTTTTTCAGAATTTTCATTTAAAATGCGCAATAATTCTTGTAGGGTTTTTAGGGGGATTATTAAATTGCTTTCTTTACTTTGGTTGGCAATTTTTATTTTCTTTTCGGCTAGACGATAACTATCAGTGGCGGCCAAGGTTAATTGCTCTCCCTTGAAATTAAAATTGACCGCGTTTATTTCTATTCTAGTGTTGTCCAGTGAAGCGGCAAATATTACTTGGCTCAAGCTTTTTTTGAGATCCAAAGACGACACTTCAATTTCATTGTCTTTAGAAATTTCTGGTATGAGTGGAAAGTCTTCGGCTTCCATGCCGCGAATGGCCGTGTCTTGATTTTTACTTTTCACTTCCAAACTATTATCCTCGCCCAAGGTCAGGGTAATGTTTTCTTTTGGTAATAAATTAATAAAACTATTTAACAGTTTAGCATCCACGGTAAAGGCGCCTTCCTCCTCTACTTTGCTACGCACAAAAACCTTTACGCCGATTTCTAGATCAGTGGTTATTAGAGTAATGCCCTCTTTCTCCGCTTTAATCAAAACATTGTTTAATATGGGCAAATTACTGTTTTTATTGGCGATATGTGAAACTAATCCCAATCCGTAATTTAAATTTTCTTGCGTGCAAATAATTTTCATATACTTATTATTAATTTATATATATATTATATAGCCGTAGTAGGCGCGGTGCATATGTTGATAAGTTTGAGCTGTATAAAGTATTTGTTCAGTGATTTTGTGTTTATTTATCTATTTGTCTTGTGCACGACCACCTGATAACTCTGTGCAGAAAGTCGCGATTTTAATCTTGTCTTTTAAAAAAAATTATTTTCCAGGAGATTTACACAAGCGCCCACCAACTAGTCAACAGTTTATTCATAGAGCTTTTGTTTGAGTACAGCAATATCATTTTTTACGCGTTCATCAGTCGCTACTAATTCAGATATTTTCACACAAGCATGCATGGCTGTGGTGTGATCGCGACTACCAATTTCGTGTCCAATGTTTGGGAAGGATGATTTTAGTTGTTCGCGCATCAAGTACATGGCAATTTGTCGCGGCATGACCAATTCTTTTTTGCGACTGGCACCAAGCAACTCATCCATACTAATATCAAAAAATTCAATAACAGTTTTTAATAATTTTTTAGTAGTTAGTCCGGCTTTTTTTGGATTGGCGGAAATGCCACCCAAAAGTGAGCGCACACTTTCCAAAGAAGGTCGCGTATTGTTCAGTTGATGAAAAGCAATAATCCTGTTTAGTGCTCCTTCTAGCTCGCGGATATTTTCTTGAATACTTTCGGCCACCAGTTGTACTAGGGCTTTTTCTAAATGATAATTTTTTTGTTGGCATTTTATTTCCAAAATAGCCACCCTGGTTTCTAAGTCAGGAAAAGAAATATCAGCAATCATGCCCCACTCAAAACGGGAAATCAAACGATTTTCCACCCCACCCAGCGCTTTGGGTGGTCGATCAGAAGAAAGCACAATTTGCTTGTTATTTTGGTGTAGAGCGTTGAAGGTGTGAAAAAACTCCTCTTGGGTCTGCTCTTTTCCAGCAATAAACTGAATATCATCTATCAATAAGACATCCACATTGCGATAAATGTTCTTAAATTCATCTGTTTGGCCCCTTTTTATAGCAAAAATAAAGTCATTAGTGAATTTTTCGCTATTGATATAAAGGACCTTTTTTTGTGGATTTTTAGCCAAAATATAGTTACCAACGGCCTGGGCTAGATGGGTTTTGCCCAAACCCACACCCCCGTATATAAACAAAGGGTTATACATTTCGCCGGGTTTTTGGGCTGCGGCCATAGCTGCTGCCTGGGCCAGCTCATTGCCTGGGCCAACAACAAAGGAATTAAAGGTATAATTTTGGTTTAAACCATACTTATTACTTGCCTTTGGCTGTGGGCTTTGGTTGTGCACAAGCTCCTCGCTTGGCTTGTCAACAATCTCAACATTTTTGCTAATATTAGCTAAACTTTCCCTATTTTCCACCCTGTAGATAACTTGTAGATTACTTTTTGATAAGGTGTCTTCCAGGGCCTTAGTAATGTGATCGTGATACTTCTTTTCTAACCAAACCTTGGTAAAGGAATTGGGTACCCCAACCACAACTTGCTGGTTATCAAACTCGGCCAAAAAGGTATTTTTGAACCAGGTGGTAAAATTAGCCCTACTGATCAATAACTCCAGTTGACCCAGGACACTTTGCCAAATTTTTTCGTAATTATCCATGTTTTTACAAACTGCAGTAAATATACCACATATTTTTAAATGCTCAAATAAGACCGAGAGTGCATAAATTGTTAATAAAATGTGGGTATAATCAAGTTGGTGACTCCCCTTGATTAAATTAAGTAAATATGTTATTTTATTTAGGTAATTTAATTTTATATGGCAACAAAAAGGACATACCAACCAAAAAAAAGAAAAAGAGCCAGAAAGCACGGCTTTATGAAGCGCATGGCCACCAAAGATGGTCGAAAAGTCTTGAAAAGACGAAAAGCCAGGGGCCGAAAGAAAATAAGTCTCTAAATTATGTTGCCTAAAAAATTTAGGCTACACGCAGATAAGGATATCAAAAACTTGGTCCGTGGGGGCAAAACTTTTTTTTTACCCCAATTAACCCTCAAATATCAATATAATAACCAAAATTTGCTACGTCTGGGCTTTGTTGTTTCTACTAAGGTGGATAAGCGGGCCGTTGTTAGAAACAAGACCAAGCGTCGTATGCGGGAGGCCATTAGACCAGAACTAAGCAAAATTAAAGTCGGAGTAGACATTTTGTTTATAGCCAAAAAAAGCTGTGTTGGGCTTACTCTGCCAGATTTGCAGAAGCAATTCCAATTTGCTTTAAAAACAACTCGCCTGTATATTGAAAGCAATGTTAAGAGCAATAAAGATAATCGACCACTTGTTGGCTAGTATATTTATTTTTTTAATTAAAATTTATCAAAAAATATTTTCGCCAGACCAAGGATACTTAAAAATATTTTTCCCCCATGGTTTTTGTCGCTTTCATCCGCATTGTTCGGAATATAGTCGACAGGCGTTTGAAAAACACGGAACCATAAAAGGAATTTATTTATCGCTTTGGCGCATAGCGCGCTGTAACCCCTGGTCAAAGGGCGGAATTGATCCAATCAAATAAAATATGTTTTACACAATTTTTTATCAACCAATTTACAACTTACTGATTTTTTTGTACAACCTGGTTCCTGGTAAGGATTTGGGCGTGGCCATCATTCTAATCACTTTGGTTATTAGATTGGCCTTATATCCCTTTTCTCAAAAAGCCATCAAGTCGCAAAAAGAATTGCAAACCATTCAACCGGAAATAGAAAAGATCAAAGAAAAATACAAAGATGACAAAGAAAAGATGGCGCCTGAGCTTATGGCCCTCTACAAAGAAAGAAAAATAAATCCCTTTTCTTCTTGTTTGCCAACCTTAATACAATTACCATTTTTGATTGCCCTGTACCAAGTTTTTTTAAACGGCTTGACCAAAGACAACAGCAATGGCGCCTTGTATTCTTTTGTTCAAAATCCCGGCCAACTAAACATAATTGCTTTTGGCTTTATTAATTTGGCTAGCAAGAATTGGATCATTGCTATATTAGCCGGAGTGGCTCAATTTTGGCAGTCCAAGATGTTGATGGGCAAATCACAACAAACCGGCATGTCCAAAATAATGACCAATCAGATGATTTATTTTATGCCGATTTTTACGATCGTCATCGGTGGCAATTTGCCGGCTGGCTTGACGCTTTATTGGCTATTTACTACACTTTTCTCAATACTCCAGCAATATATGGTGCTGGGTTTCAAAAAAAAGACCGCCTCAATTTAGGCGGTTTTTTTGCACATCTAAACTAGTTATCTAAACTAGGTTTTATTCAAAACATCTTTCTGGACCCACTATCACTCGGAGTTTTTGGGGCGCCACACTTATCTCAGCCGGCGTCTTCATGATCACCTGTTCGTCAGTCAAGATGGAGACCTGCTCCTCGCCCTCGGTGCTTATTTTAATTTTGGAAAAAGGTAAAATAGTGCCAGTAATATTTTTTTTACCAAAGACGCCAGACTTCATTGGTGTGATCACTACCTCCAGCACGCCATCAACTGGTGTTGAATTTGGTATTATACAACGCTCGGCAAAATTATAAATAGTAATATTATTATTAGCCGTAGTTGGTCGCACATTGTAGCCGTCATACTCAATCAAAACATTGGCATCATTAATTTCTGCTTGCCCCACAAAAAAATGACCATTGATTAGACCGAGGTCAATTTTTTTTATAATGCGCGAAGCAATAACATCGCAGGCCAAAAGTTTTGGTGGTATGCCCAGCATCTTAGCAATCTTGTTGTCGTTCTCCACTGGTATCAAACCAAGCACCACTTCCAAGCCAGCCACAATATTAATAACTTTGGCAAAAGTTTGAACATTGCCAATGACCACCACAGTCTGAACACCAGACTTGATTCCGTCGGTGATCAACTCCTTCATATTTTTTAGAATCGAAAGACGCGCAATTCTTCCCTTGATGCCCAAGTCAGTAACGCGTTTTTCAATTTGGGCTAAGAGGTCAGAATATTTTTTGTCACTCAAAAATGAATCGTATATGTAAAGATACATAACAAAATTTATGACTCCAAAGGTTTTTCTTCGGGCAACTCATTTTCAGCTCGCTTCACTTCTTTTTTGGGATTAGGGCGGTGTTCCTCGTGTTTTGCTTCGCCGAAAGGCATAGCCACATTGCCCTGAATCAAGGCGCCACTCTCTATGGACAGAACCGCGGCCTTGATGTCGCCGACAATTACGGCTGAGCTAGTGATTTCTAGTCGCCCTTTGATAGTGATATTGCCCTTGACTCGGCCAGCAATAAAGGCGTTATTGGCCCGGACAGTGGCCTCTACTACGGCACTAGAGCCGATTTTGAGGTTATTTTTGGTGTTTAGGGTGCCAACCAGCATACCTTCAATGACCAAATCTCCTTCACCCGCAAAATTACCCTCTACTTTTACCGAGGGGCCGATTATTGTTTCAATATTTTTTGTGCTTACTACTGCTTCTTTTTTACCAAACATATTATTTTTTTATTATAAATTAACGACCTTAATTTTAGTTTAAGGAGCCAAAATTGTCAAAGAAATACAAAAAACCATGGACAAAAACAGCCGTATATACTAAAATTACACGGCATTAATTAATAAACACTATTATGACTGACAAAAATATTAAAGCAGAACTAAAAAGGTTGGGAATTATTGTTGGAGCAATCCTAGTAATTTATTTGGTAGTTTATATGATTGAGAGCCGTACTCAGTTTTTGACCAAAATGCTTCAGTAATATATTACGACTCAAACTATTAGCTAATATTAGGGACAAACAACTAGCCCTTATTTTTAATAAACAGGGCACTCGTGTGCTTTGTAGATTGGATTGGAGTTTGCCCCGCACCACTTGACCCTCTCATAGTTCAATGGATAGAACAAGAGACTCCTAAGCTCTAGATCCAGGTTCGATTCCTGGTGAGGGGACCAGTTGGTGCGGGGTTTTGGTTTCTCGCAAGAATACTAGACTTTTAATTCGCCGTTTTTCATTGTCATCCCGGACTTGATCCAGGATCTACCATTGATTTGCCATTGGTATAATAATAGTAGATTCCCGCTTTCGCGGGAATGACAGTATGGGGTTGGCGTTTTTTTATTTAAAAAAGAAAACTCCGCCCATCACACTGAAGCGATTAAAGCGGAGTCTTGCGATTTGGCCGAGGCCAAGTGTCAAAGGGACAATCAAGTCCCGAGGACACAAGTGGCCAAGTGCCAGTTACTTGCGAACAGCAGCGACGCGATAGGCACCGCTCAAGTCACCGTCGACCCAGTTCAGACCGAGCCTGCGCTCGTCAGCACTGCCGTAGAGGCAACCGGCACGACGTCCACCACCGGTAAACTGCAAGACAGAGCCGAGGGCCACGATGGGGAACTGCCGCTGCAGTTCGGGATAGCGAATGCCGAACCCGAGCAGCTCGGACATGGTCGCCGGACGCAGGCCGTCGGCATCCAGAGCATTGAGCACGGCCTCCATACTCATGTTCTGGCCGAAGTGCTTGAGAAAGACTTCGGTCTGGTGCATCTCGTCCGCCTTGAAGTTGTGGTCGTTGATGCTGTTGTTGGCCCAGTCGTAGTTACCCTGCCTTACCAGCTCATCGATGCTCTTGCCGAAGATGTCCAACGCGCAGACATCACCGGTGTTGGCGACCAACAACTTGGCGATCTGCTGACGCAGCTTGCGATCCTTGAGGATCGTCCGCATGTTGTTGTCGTTACCACCCAGGAAGTAGACCTCCTCGGCGATCAGCTTGATCATCTCGAAGGCCGTGCCCAGGGCACTCACGAACTCACTCTTCTGACGAGCCATGGTTTTCTCTCCTTTTTTCGGTACACCTCTTATCTTTACACCATGTAAAGACACAAGGCACACCAGTAGAAGCGACTATCGAATAGCCGCAGCGGTTAAACTATCTATATAATAGATAATCTAAACGCTGGGGCTATTATGGCTGTTTGCAAGTAAATATTAAGGTACTTAAAGTAACATAAAATTATACACCCTTTATCAAATTTTGTCAATCCCTATATTTACTGCCATTTCTTTACAGAAGCAATACTTTTGGCTAATATTAGCCCAGTTAGAAATTATTTTGAATATTTTATGCCGTATTATTAGTAAAATTGTCACTTAGTTGCTTATATAAGTTTATCTCATATGCCAACTAAGGTAAATTTCTAACTGGGTTAGCTAACTCATGATAAATTAAACAAAATTAAGACCCCGTAGCGTTGCGTACACTTACGGGGCCGATTCTCCATTCTGGGTGATGTGTTGTCACGCGAAGATGGCCAGGTGAGTCATTGCCGAAAGCACGAGTACTGCTATCAGCAGGACATGGACGGCGCCGTGGCGCTTGATGCTAAATAGGCCAATGAAGAACGCGACGAGGAAGAAAACAGCGACGCCAATGCCCACAAGCGCCGCAAACTCCCACCAAGTCTTGCAGAGAAGAAGGGATTCGCCGGCAATTGCCGACAAATACGCCAGCCAGATGAAGACCGAGCTTACAGCCGAAGGACCCTTACGGTCTGCCATGAAAGAACCTCCCGGTTATGGAAACACTATATTATATCACCTATTAAGATTATTGTCAAATATCGCACAAGGGTCTATTTCTTCGAGCAAGCTCGGGCAGGGCCGTTTGACAAGGAGGATTTAAAACAAACCCCCCAACCATGTTGTTATCCCGCACTTGCCGCACTTGTTGCGGGATCTGGCTAGATTCCTGCCTTCGCAGGAATGACACTGAAATATTAACAATGACTTCAAACAAAAAGTATCCTCCTGTTTGTCTCGCGAAATCCCGAGCGACCCCGAGCCAGGTCGAGGGGGAGTCGAGAAGTTTGTTGATCCGAAGTTAGTTTTTCGGTTCGTCATTGCGAGCCCCGTCGCGTCTGACGCGACGGGGCGTGGCAATCCACAAGCTTGTAGATTGCTTCCTGCCTACCGGCAGGCAGGAACCCCCTTTTCACCCAGAGGGTGATCGCCCTGTGGGCGAGACAAGGGGGGCTTAAATGTTCCTCCCCTGTTAAGGGGAGGTTGGAGGGGTTAGTGATTTTCCACCACCACACTTGACGTGTTTTTACTGGTTTGATATAATACCCCCAGAGGGTATATGAGCAAACAATCCTGTCATCCACAAAAAATCTATTCTCAACTTCATCGCATTGAGGGTCAGATTCGCGCGATTGAAAAAATGTACGGCGAAAAAAGAGAAGTGGAAGAAGTGGTGCGAGTGGTGATGGCTGCGCGCGCTTCACTGGACTCGGTCACTCGTTTGCTAATTACTGACAAGGTGAATGGCTGTTATCAGTCGGGAACTAAAAATAAGAAAAAAGAATTAAATAAATTAATAGAAATATTATTTAAAACTAGTTAATAATTAATAACAAATTTATGGCATTAGAATTAAACGATCAAAACTTTGATCAAGAAATAAAAAATTTTGAGGGAGTGGCCTTGGTGGATTTTTGGGCCTCTTGGTGTATGCCTTGCAAAATGCAAGGACCAATCATTGACCAGCTAGCCGAAGAGCTGAAAGACAAAAGCAATATAAAAATTGCTAAATTTAATGTTGAGGAAAACCCACTTAAGTCCCAAGAGTTTGAAATAATGTCTATCCCGGCCTTAAAGATTTTTAAAGGTGGAAAGGTAGTAGAGGATATGGTGGGTATGCAGTCCAAAAAAGTTTTGTTAGAAAAAATTAATAAACAATTATAATTTTTTATGACGGACAATAAATATGACGTGGTGGTTGTTGGCGGAGGACCGGCAGGGCTTACGGCCGCTATTTATGCGGCGCGAAGAGCTTTGAAAACCCTGATAGTTTCTATGGATATTGGCGGGCAAATGGCTTTGACCAACAGCATTGAAAATTATCCTGGTTACGAAGAAATAGAGGGACCGGTTTTGGGTCAAAAGATGTTGGCTCAGGCCGAAAAAAGCGGAGCCACACTAGTTACAGCGGAAATAAGTAGAGTCGAAAAAAAAGATGATTTTTTTATTTTACAGACAGCCGATAATCAAAAATTTGAGACCAAAGCAGTAATCATGGCCTTTGGCCTGACACCTCGAAATCTAGACGTGCCTGGCGAAAAAGAGCTTACTGGTCGGGGGGTGGCCTATTGCGCTACTTGCGATGGTCCGCTATACAAAGGCAAAACAGTAGTAGTGGTTGGTGGTGGAAATTCCGCTATGGATGCAGCTGAATATTTGAGTAAAATTGTGGCCAAGGTTTATCTTTTGGTACGCCAGCCACAACTTAAGGGTGAGGATGTTTTGATTCAGCGTGTCAGCCATGATCCCAAGGTAGAAATATTATTTGAGGCCGTTAGCAAAGAAATTAAAGGCAGTTCCAAAGTAGAAAGCTTGATTTACGAATCAAAGGGCGAGAATAAAGAAATAAAGGTTGACGGTGTATTTGTAGAAATTGGCCACATTGCCAAAACCGACTGGGTCAAAGATTTGTTGGACTTGACCGAATTGCACGAGATTAAAATTAACGCCGATTGCGAAACTAATGTGCCCGGCATATTTGCGGCCGGTGATATTTCTCAGATTGTCTACAAGCAGGTGGTCATCTCGGCTGGCGAAGGAGCCAAGGCCGCCTTGCAAGCTTATAAATATCTTCAGAAGGGCCAGGTATCTGGTCCAGACTGGAGTAAATAAACTAAAAAAAATGAATCCATTTGACAATGCTTTACAACAGCTGACAAAAGCAGCTGCTATAATTAAATTGAGTCCGGAAATATTGAAAAAATTAAGCGTGCCTGACAAAATAATCACGGCTAATTTAGCAATAAAAAAAGACGACAATACTTTGGAAATATACGAGGGCTATCGCGTGCAGTACAACAATGCTCGCGGTCCATACAAGGGAGGCATTCGCTTTCATCCGCAGGTGGACATTGCCGAGGTCAAGGCCTTGGCTTTTTGGATGAGCATCAAAACAGCGGTGGTTGACATACCTATGGGCGGAGCCAAGGGTGGGGTGGTAATAGACACCAAAACGCTGTCCGCCAATGAGTTGGAAAAAATTTCTCGCGCTTGGGTTGGGGCTTTCAAAGACTTAATCGGACCAGACAAAGATATCCCAGCGCCAGATGTCTACACCAATCCTCAAACTATGGCTTGGATGGCTGACGAATATTCAAAATTAGTTGGTGAAAAACAGTTAGGAGTGGTCACTGGCAAGCCCCTAGATATGGGTGGCTCAAAAGGAAGGGGTCCAGCCACGGCCAAAGGTGGCATGTTTGTCTTGTCTGACTTGGTGGCCAAAAGATCTTGGAATCCAAAAAACATGTCCGTGGCTATCCAAGGTCTAGGCAATGTCGGTGGTGGCATGGCCAAGTTTTTATTTGATGGGGGCTACAAAGTAGTAGCCGTGGCTGATTCCAAAAATGTTATCTATAAAGAAGGCGGACTAAACATCAATGAAATTTTGACACGCAAAGAAAACAAACAATCATTGAGTGGTTTACCTGATACTAAAGAAATTTCTTTGGAAGAATTTTTTGCCTTACCAGTTGATGTTTTGGTGCCAGCGGCCTTGGAAAATCAAATTACAGCCGACAACGCGCCAAGTATCAAAGCCAAAGTAATTTTGGAGATGGGCAATGGCCCAACTACACCCGAAGCCGATGAAATACTTTTTGCTAAAGGGGTGGAGGTAATACCTGATGTTTTGGCTAATGCGGGTGGTGTGACGGTTTCATACTTTGAGTGGTTGCAAAACAAAGCTGATCAATATTGGAGTGAAGAAGAAGTAAGCACCAAACTTAAAGACAAGATGATTGATGCTTGGCAAAAAGTTTTTGATATAGCCAAAGAGAAAAGAATTGATTATCGAACAGCGGCCTTTGTACTGGCTATTGAGCGAATAGCTGAAGCTATGAAAGAGTAACAAAAACTCGTCAACGGTACTTAGAGTATTTTAATGATCAGTAAATATAAAATTGGCATTGACGAAGTGGGTAGAGGACCAGTGGCTGGGCCAATTGTGGGCGCGGCAGTTTTTTCTATGGGCTCGGAGGAGCAAAAAAATATTTTAAAACAAGTTCGTGATTCCAAATTGTTGTCTCAGAAAAAAAGAGAAGCTTTGAGCGAATTGATAGTTGAAAATTTTTTGTTTAGCATCAAAATAATTGATAATCAAATTATTGATCAACGCGGTATCCAAGTGGCTAATATTTTGGTCATGCAAGAAGCGCTTAATGATTTATTAAAAAAAATTATTAACATCAATCATGGAGAAATAAACATGGTGGCTGACTATGTGGGCGCGGCCAAAAAATATTGGCCCGACACTAAGCTTGAATTTTTCCAGCACGGTGAAAGCAGACATGAAGAAATTGCCGCCGCCTCAATTATTGCCAAAGTATATCGCGACAAATTAATGACAGATTGGCACAAAGAGTTTCCAGCTTATAATTTTTATCAACATAAGGGCTATGGCACCAAGGAACATTTACGATTAATAAAAGAGCACGGCTTGTGTCCGCTGCATCGGCGTAGTTTTTTGGGAAGATATTTGGGCTAGGTCTTGACAATAAAATAACGGGTGATAATATGACGGCATGGTAAGCCGTCATTGTTTTTATAGACGGCTATAAACAAGGTAAAGAAAAGCGATGTTTTATATTTTTAACAATAAAACAAATTTTTCTGCTAAATCCACTTGGATTAATAACATTTTTTACGATTATTTATTTTACATAAAAAACAAAACCCCGCTTTATGGGCGGGACTTTGTTAAGAAAAGCGATTTTGAGATTGCCATATCCCCTGAAGGAATGGTTAACCTCAATTTGAATTCTAAAATAAATAATCATTTTTGTCAATCCAACTACCCCTATTTTGGCATGGGTTAAATAGGGGTTTTTGGTTTGGCCTTAATAATTATTCTGTCGAAAAACGGCAGACAAAGAAAGGAAAAGCGATATGGACCTAAACAAGGTTAGTATGATCGGCAACATTACCAAAGACCCGATCAGTAAAAATTTGCCCAGCGGGCAAGCCGTGGCCACTATGACTTTGGCTACCAATTATGTGTGGCGCGATGCCAAGACCAAGGAAAAAAAGAATCGAGCTGAGTTTCATCGGGTGGTGGCTTGGGGGCATTTGGCCGAAATCATCACCGTCTATTTGAAAAAGGGCTCCAAAGTTTTTATCGAGGGTCGTTTGCAGAACAGATCTTGGGAAGATAAGAATAAGGTCAAAAAATATATGACCGAGATTGTGGCCTCTGACTTGATCATGCTCGGTGGTAGTCAAAAAAAGGAATCTAAAGGGGATGAAAACGCCAAAGAGGAAGAAATTGACATCGAGGAAATTCAAATTGAAGAAGATAATTAATTTATCATAATTTTTTAAGATATTTTTTTATCTTGGAGCAAGGCCTAAAAAGTTTGCCTGTATCTTTCGGGCCTTGTCCAAGCTAAGAAAAGCGAAAATTTTTAGCTGGCTCAATCTTTTGTGAGGGCAAAAGAACGAGCACTTGTTCTTTACAACCAAGGAGGTTTATTTGCGGATTACCCTCAAAGCAAGTCGCGTGTTTGTTCTTGGACTTTTTCATGGAAGGACTTGTCATGAAGAGCCGAGTGAGTTTGTTGGTCAGCGTACTGCTGGCGCTGGGCCTGCTGTCGTGGATGGCGGGCTGTGACAGGGAGGAGCCGATGGTCACGGCTCCGATAGTCGGAAGTTTTGACCCGAATACTGGGGTCGACGATCCCATCGAACTCAACATTTCTGCCGATGAGGTTAATGCTGCTGGCAGAGCGGCGTCCGAGCAGGTCAGTCCGAACAAGGCCAATGCCTGCATCTATCTGAACGTGCCTTACTTCAGCCAGCTGGATCCGGCATGGAAGGATGTTGCCCTTGGTTTCAATTACCCTTGCGGCAATTCGACCATCGGTAAGTATGGCTGTCACCTCACCTGCCTGGCCATGCTGTACAAGAGGTGGGGCTACTCATCGATGACGCCGGTTGTGCTTAACAACTGGAGTTACCAGGGTAGGGCTCACTATGCCTTTTCCACCTCTGAATGCGGAGATCTTATTCGCTTGCCAGAAGCGCTGCAGTATGGCTATGTGAGTAGGCCGTACCGCAACATTGCTTACACCCAAATCTATAAAGAGCTGGCCACTGGTAGGCCAGTCGTTGCAAGGGTCAGTTTTGGCACTACCCCCAGTCATTACTTGGTGATTTATGCCTATGATGGCACGAATTACCTGGTTCGCGATCCTTGGGGTCAGAGCAGTAGGGCATTGTACGGCACCATTCGTTCTTTGTTGGTCTACGGCGCGTAGGCGTGGAGGAGCATGAGAGGAAAACCTTTCATGCTCCCCAAAACTTTGTTATAATTTTTAGATTAAATATGAATATTATGAAAAAATATTTTTTGTTAATCGTTTTGCTTCCAATTTTGTTTTTAAATTTATTTTTGATGTGGCAAGTAAAAATTAAAAATGATCAAGTAAATAAAAATATTATTATCCTCGATGAAAAAAAACAAGAGGACGCTAGTAATTTTATTTTTAGACCGGTAATAGTGGGTAATTGTAGATTTGAAAGCAATGCCAAAATAGCTAGTTGGAAAATTTATGTAAATAAAGCGGGCTGTTTTAGAGTGCAATATCCAAGTGACTGGAATTATAGAGAATATAATGAACAAATAGAATCTACTAGTCTATTATCAATTGGTTTTAATGACGGAGTTGTAGATGATTTTTTTAAAGATAAAAATAAAATAGTAATCAACAGCTATATTGATTATCCAATTGGTCTTGTTGCTGACGTGGCATTATTGAAAGATCCAAAGATAGATCATTTTAGAAGCCTAGAGGATTATAGGATTAAAGGAAATTATAGAGACAGTAGTCAGCGAGATTGGGTTTATTCGGACACGGTTTATTTATTAAATAATATTACCAATCAGGTCATGACTTTTAGTTATTATGAAAAAGAATATAACGAAAAAAATAGAAAAATTTTTAATGATATGTTGGAGACCTTAGAGTTTAGTCAATAATTATAATTAACAATTAAATATGAAAAGAAAAGCGATTTCCGCCCAAAGGGCGACCGCCCTTTGGGCGCTTGTTATTTTAATATTTGTTTTGATTTGTCCGCAAGCTAGTCAAGCAGGGAGTGGCGATTTGGTGATTTCTGAAATCATGTACGATTTGGACGGATCAGATAGCGGTCGTGAGTGGATTGAGGTCTATAATGCTGGTTCGGAAGCCGTCGAAGTTTTGGCTGGGTCGGGCGCTAATACTTGGCGTTTTTTTGATGGCTCAAATCACATTTTGAATTTGGTCAATGGCACTAGCACTATTGCCGTGAGCGAATATTTTATCATTGCCTCTGATGCGCAAAATTTTTTGACCGAGCATCCGGGATTTGCATTAGCGGTTTTTGATACAGTCATGAGCTTAGGCAATTCTAGTAGCACTGTTGCCCTGAGTTTTGATGGTGGACAGAGTCAAGGTATTAGTTCTGATTATGATTCTGCTTGGGGAGCAAATGGCAATGGCAAAACACTAGAAAAAATAAATTTGACCCAAGAAAGCGCGGTGAGTAACTGGCAAGAGAGCTTTGTATTGGGTGGCACTCCGAGTGTAGTCAAAAGCCAAGGCTCTGTCTTGCCACCAGATGATGACAGCGGCGATGATGATCCTCCTGATGATGAAGAACCACAGTCGCCAGCTCCCGAAACACCAGTTGGCGGTGGCACCAGAGCGCCAAGCAATTATTGGTCGCAGATAAAAATATCAGAGTTGTTGCCCAATCCAGTAGGTAGTGACGACGCTGAATGGATAGAGTTATTTAATCAAGGACAAAATACCGTTGACTTGTCTGGCTTCAAAGTGCAGGATAATTCGGCCGGACAATATACTATTGGGCAGGGTTTGCTTTTGGCTGGCAATTCGTACTTAGTACTCTACAAAAATCAAACAAAAATATCACTGAATAATACTGGCGGTGATAGTGTGAAAGTTTATTCGCCGGACAATAATTTATTAGACAGCGCTATTTATGATGCTTCGGCGCCAGAGGGAAAAAGTCTGGCCTTGATAAATGGTTCGTTTGCTTGGACGCCAAGTCCCACACCAGGACAGGCCAATGTTTTGCCTGAAAATCAAGCACCGCAAGCAATGTTAAAAATTGAAGGTGATAAATTTTTTGCTAATACAAAAATTATTTTTTCAGGCAGTGAGTCCATTGACCCTGAAGAAGGGGAGTTAAAATATTTTTGGGATTTTGGCGATAATCAAAATGGTGATGAAGCTAAAGAAAATCATGTTTACGAAAAAGCTGGTAATTATTTAATTAAATTAAAAGTCACCGATTCGGCTGGTCTAAGCAACGAAGTCACCAAAAATATTGTGGTAGAAAATAAAACAGTTGATTTGAAGTTGACCGACATTAAACCAATAGATTTTAAGGCGGGTGATTTATTAATTACTGAATTTTTACCAAATCCAGTTGGCAATGACGACGCTGAGTGGATAGAATTATACAACGCCAGTGCCAAAAACATTGATTTGGTTGGCTGGCAACTTGATGATGAGGATGGCGGTAGTAAGGCCTATGCTTTTGCCACTAGCACGGTTATTTCAGCCGGCAGTTTTTTGGTGGTAGATAGAAACGCCAGTCAAATTACTTTGAATAACAGCGCAGACAGCGTGCGCCTGCTCACGCCATTGAATGAAGTCTGGCAAGAAGTAAAATATGAAAAAATTCCCGAGGGTCAGTCGTATGCCTGGGACCTGGGTAACAATGAATGGTTTGTCGGTGAAAGTCCGAGTCCGAGCCAAGCAAATATTATAAATACTCTCCAGGTGGCTAGTGAAAATATAGAGCTGCAAAAAAATGAAAATAGAAATATTTTAGCCACGGTTTGGGCCAAGAATAATAAAATATTATATTTAGTGGATAGTGATAATAAACTGATTGAGGTTTATGGTTCACTAGATTTTGATAAATACAAAAGAGGAGATAGGTCAGATTTTTTTGGTAAAATTACTCGTGTAGAACCATGGCCCAGGATAAAGATTGCCAGCGATGAAAATATAAATATTGTAAACAGTGACCAAGAAATAATCAAACCAGAGATTATAGATAGCACGAATCTCAACGAAGAATATAACGGGCAATTAGTAATTGTGCGTGGAGTAGTGGTTAAGAAAAATGGTAAAAATATTTATTTGGCTGATGATGTTGATCAAGAATATAATTTGCGTTTGAGTCTTAAGTTTGACACCAAGGATTTAAAAATTGATAAGGGAACCGAAGTGATTGCTAGCGGTTTGTTACAATTTGATGAAAAAGTTGTGCGTCTGGATGTTTTTGATAAAAGTGATTTACAAATGGAGCAAAAAGTTTTGGGCGAAAAAATTTCAACAAGCACTGGTAGTACTAGCGTCGTGACAGCTAATTCTGGATATTCACAAAGCAAAAAAATATTAAAATTGGTGTTGCTGGGATTTTTGGTGCTAAGTATTTTTTATGTGTTGGTTAGTAAATTAAAAAAGAAAAAATAATTTTTTGAAAAATAAAATGAGCTCCTTACCCGACGCGTGTAGCGCGGACAAGGAGCTCAGGGGTCAGCAGTAGCCCTTCAGCTTGCTGATGACGAAGGCGAGTGAATCCCAGAGGAAGAATGACCAGAAGTGGTCGAGCCGTTTCTGGCTTCCTCCACCGTAGTCGGACCAGGCCTTGATGACCCGGATATCGATGCCGGAGCCAGCCCAGCGCTTCCTGAAGGTGGCACGGACACGACGAGCGTGCCACTGCTGAGCCACGACGATCACACAGTTTTCCCAATGCTCAAGCATGGGCAGTGTGTAGTCGGCGTTCAGGTAGGTGCGGTTGGCCAGAAGATCGAGATCCACATTTTCTCGTGGCACTTCTGAGGTGATCGAGAGGTAGTGAGCCATGCCGCGAGCTTCGGTGATGCTGGTGGCACGTGGTTTGAAGTAGCCATCCGTGAAGATGATGCGATGGCCAGCAGCAGCATCGAAGAGTTGTCGGCACTTGCTGACCACGGCCTTGGAATAGGGGCTAGCCGAATTGCCAGCAGCCGAGACATCGATACCGACACCAATGATGACTGCCGAGCCACGAGGAAGGGGGTCGTCAGCCGTTACCAGCCGTTTTTCCAACCATTGCCAGAAAGACATGATTTTCACCTCCCCGATTATTTCGGGTTTTTTTGAAATGTGAAGGACGGCGAAGAACTGGCCATATTATTATATGTGTATTGTTTTGTCAATATTATACCAAACGTGGTTTGACAGTACATTGGTAAAATGATAATTTCAGAGCGGGATAAAGTACTTACCATTTTGCCTTGGAGGAGGTGATTGGGATTATGCACAGAATTCGAAAAGGTGCAGTAAGGGTGGCGGTGCTTATCGTGGCCTTTATCGTGGTGGCTGCTTTGCTCATGTGGGTTGTCGATGCTTTCCAGAAGGCACATCAAGATGGTCAGCGACAAGAAAAGGCCGAGGTTCAGGCACAACTTCTTGAGCCAGCGATCAGGGCCTTTCACAAGGCGACCGGCAGGATGCCGCTGTCTCTACTTGATCGTTTTCCTGACGGTCGTAGCTTTGCCAGCACACTGCCTGACAGCAACTGTCTGCCCAACGCCTTTACTGGCCGCAGGACAGAACCACGATTCTTTGATCGTCTTCATGACAAGGCCGACAAAGGCACCATAGCCATAGTCAGCGAAAACGGTCGCGGTTACATCGTGGTCTATGGTAGCAGAGAAACATCAGCCCTCAAGATTCGGATTTAGAGTAGGGGCGTCGGTCATATCCAGCGCCCCTCTTGTTTTTGACCCCGCAAGCGACCAATTTATATTGAATAATGATGAGTCGCTACGGGGCGAGATGTGGTGTTAATTAATTTTTAATATATAGACAGACCATGTGGTTTTGTTTTTTTTGTGGGTTTGATTACTTTGACTTTTTTCTCATTTTTTAGTATAAATAACAGCGTCATTGTAAGCCGGGGTGGTGCCCCGCCATCTCGCTTTGCTCGGGCGGGGTCTTCGTCCCGCATTCGCGGGACTACGAAAATTGGGCTTCAGTTTAATCGAGGGTTAGTATTTTGAAAAGTTTTAATTTATAGTTTTACGCCGGGGTGGTGAAATTGGTAGACACGCCAGCCTTAGGAGCTGGTACTCGTAAGGGTGTGGAGGTTCGAGTCCTCTCCCCGGCACCAAGTATTTAAGAACATGTCAAAAAAAGTTTATATTTTTCATGGTTGGGACGGCTATCCGGAAGAAGGGTGGTTTCCTTGGCTTAAACAACAGTTAGAAAGTCGTGGTTTTGAAATTTTTGTTCCACAACTTCCTCAGGCCGATGAGCCAAGGATAAAAAATTGGCTTCCAGCCTTGTCTGAGTTTGTAAAAAACCCAAATCAAGATACTTATTTTGTTGGACACAGCATGGGTTGCCAAGCTATTGTGCGTTATTTAGAAAATTTACCAAAAGATACAAAAATTGGCGGGGCAATTTTCGTGGCTGGTTTTTTGAAAAGTTTAGCAGGATTAGAAGATGATGACACGGTTCGCGATGTGGCTAAAGAATGGCTCGATACACCTATTGATTTTGAAAAAGTAAAAAAACATTTAGAAAAGAGCGTAGCTATTTTTTCTGACGACGATCCTTGGGTACCACTTGAAAACCAAAATGATTTTCGCGAGAAGTTGGGTGCCAAAATAATTATAGAACATAAACAGGGGCATTTTAGCGGTCAGCGAGACAACACCAAAGAACTGCCAATTGTTTTGCAAGAACTTTTGAAAATTACAGAATAATTTATGTATTATTTTTTATTAATATTAGTTATCGCTATTGCCGTTACCACCATTTATTCTTTGGTGCGTGGTATTGGCTGGGTGCCGACTTGGCAAAAAGACGTGGAAAGATTTTTGCGTTTGGCCGAAATCAAGCCCGGACAAGTAGTGTATGACTTGGGTTGCGGTGACGGACGATTGGTAATGGCCGCGGCAAAACTTGGTGCCAAAGCCATTGGTTTGGAAATATCTATACTACCTTTTGTCGGTGCTTATGTCAGGAAAATATTGGCAGGCAGTAAGGCACAAATTAAATTTCGTGATTTTTGGCTGGTTGACTTAAAAGACGCAGATGTAGTATATTTCTTTTTGATTCCAAGAATTTATAAGCAGTTAAAGAGCAAATTAGAAAAGGAATTAAAGCCGGGCACGCGGGTGATTGCCTATGTCTGGCCAATAGAGGGTTGGCAAGCAACAATAGTTGATAAGCCGGTTGGTCGGCCAGTCATGTATTTATATATTAGATAGGGTCGCATAGCTCAGCTGGTTAGAGCGCTACATTGACATTGTAGAGGTCGGAGGTTCGAGTCCTCCTGCGACCACCATTCGATTCGCCCTTTGCTTCGCAAAAGGCTCACTCATGGTCTGCGGCGCTTATCCGCGCCTCCGACCTCTATATTATTTTTCGAATCGAATGTCTCGAGCGAACGTAGTGAGTCGAGAGACATGAGCTCAGAGACACGAGACGAAAGGCTGGAGGACAACGAAATTAATTTAACAATAAGAAAACACCCAAAACAGGATGTTTTTTTCTTTACAAATTATTTATTTACTATATACTTTTCAATTGTCCATGTTCTTCCGTGGTCTCTAGCACTCAAGGAGGGGGCTATGAGTCGTTTTGCTTTGTTGGTTGGTTGTCTGCTGTGTTTGGCCATGCCGGTTTTTGGCAACAATGAACCGTCGGTGATGCCCTTGATCTGGCCCACATTGCCGAACAACAATGTTCAGTGTTTGATTCAGGGTAGCGGTGTCATCAGCCCGTACCAGATTGACTTTGTCTACCTTGTCTTGTATGAAGCACCGGACCAAGTCTATCTGGTATTCAGCTACCCGTTGGATCCTGCACAGCGCCAAGAGCTGACCAACTATCAGCGCCAGCAATCTCTGGATTGGGACATTCGGCTTTTGCAGATTGACGATGTGTACTGGACAGCTATCGGCGTGACGGCCACCGGCGAAACTCAGGCGCTCATCAGAAGTCTTCTGGATCATCTGCGCAGGCAGAGCTTCGTCTACAAGCTACAAGTAGATTGATTTCGGCCAGGAGCTTGCCAAATATGAGCTCCCGCTTCTTTTATAGAACGGGGGCTCTTAATTTTGTTAAAAATAAAAATCCTGCACCGGCGCCGTTTGTTGGCTTCCGATGCAGGATCTGTTCCCTGCGGGTTTGCTACGATCCCCGCTCATCACCCTCCTCTTCTTGTCGCCGAAATTGGCGACAATCGATTTGTTGACAGATGAAGTGCGCTATCCAGCAGCACAGAGCAAAGAGCATGGCTAGACCCAAGAAGATCACGGCGGCCAGATCAGCTAGCGGTGCTGGGGCAATGATCGGTAGAAACAGCCACGAAAGCAAGCTGAGCGACAAGAGGATCAGGATGGGCCACAACACTTGGCGGATTGACACGCTTCTTTGGGAAGAGCTGGCGCTATTTTTCATGGATCCCTCCTTTTAGCAAAACAGTGCCTACACTTTTCTTTTATCATAATCGTCTTGATAAGGCAAATTTTGCTTTACAAGTCACTCGAAAGATTTTATAATACAAGCATAAACAACAAATATGTTTAAAAAGAAAAATAAAAAAAATCAGCAAGAAAAAGAGCTTGAGACATTGCCAATTGAACACAAAGAAGAGGCCTTTGATGAAGAAGGGCAACTTTCCGTAGATGTTTATCAGGATAAAAATAATATTGTTATCAAATCAACCATAGCCGGAGTGGATCCAGATAACATTGATATTAGCTTTCATAATGACATGCTGACTATTCGTGGTGAACGACAGCAAGATCAAACTATTAGCGAAGATGACTATTTCTACAAAGAATGTTACTGGGGTAGTTTCTCTCGTTCGATTATTTTGCCACTAGAAGTGCAGGCCGATAAAATAAAAGCCACCATAAAAAATGGAATACTGACGATTGTGTTGCCAAAAGTTCATCACGCTGACGGCAAGAAGATTTCTGTGGAAGACGACAATTAGTATGTTGCCAAAAAACTTGTTGTTAAAATATATTAGACTAGAGGGAGATAAATTAGTTTTTCAGACTGAGACTGGCGCGGAAGTAGCTATAAGTAGCTCTTTATTGGGCCAAAAATTTGATCAAAACATAGATTACTATATTTCTCTGGATTCAAGCGCTATTAAAATGACAGCCGAGAATCAAAAAAGAATTTTAAATGATTTGATAAGCAATGACGCTGAAGGATAAAATTGCTGGAGAAGAAAAGCACAAACATTGGCCGCTAAAAATAATTCTGATTGTAGCAGCGGTTTTTTGTTTTTTGTTGGTGGCGGTGTTTGTGGCCAATGCCACAGTCAATTACAAATACGCCAATGTTTTTTTGCCGGGCACAAAACTCGGTAGTGTTGATATTGGTAGTTTGACTTATGAGCAAGCCAAAAATAAAGTTCAAGAGCGTTTGGACACCCTTAGTCGCGATGGTTTTATCTATGTGGGGCAAGGCAAAAAAGCCACTATTTATCCCATTATCAGCGCTGGTTCGGCTGATAGCTCTTTTCCCTTAGTAATGTGGCAACCGGAAAAAAGTTTGGATAAAATTCTAAAATTTCAAAAGGATGAGCGACCCGCTAATTTGTTGAACAAAATTAGTGTAATGCTAGGAGGTAAAACTTGGTCACTTGATTATACTTGGGGCAAGGAGCGCCACTTGAATATTTTGGCGGAAGATTTTAAAGGCCTACTACCGGTTAAAAAAGAGGCCAGTTTTGAGTTTGAACAAAATGGTGGTTTGAAAATAAGTCCAGAAATTATTGGACAGACATTTACTTATGAGCAAGCCATGTCAGACACCGAGGAACAAATAAAAAAATTGCAGTCAAAAGAAATTAATTTAGTGGTGGTCGAGGATAGGGCTACAATTACCAGTGCAGTAATAAACAAATTTCGTGATCAAATTATCAATACTGCTCAGCAGGGAGATTTGATTGCTAATTATAATGAGCAAGCAACAACTATTGCCAATGCTGATTGGCGACAATGGCTACAAATTAAATTTAATAAAAATAAATCATACTTGGGCTTTGATATTGAGAAGGTAAAAAAATATTTTGATGACAAGGGCCTAAGTGCCGATATTGAAGTTTTGGTCCAAGATGCAAGATTCAAATTAAACAACGGTAGAGTTTCAGAATTTATGGCTAGTCAGGAAGGCAAGATGATTGATTGGATTAAGACAATAGCTAGTGCTGAAAAAATAATATCGGACAAAAAAAATAATTTTGATATCATTGTTGAGACAGTAAAACCAAAAGTAATGAACAGCGATGCCAATGATTTGGGTATTGGCACACTTTTGGGTACCGGCGAATCAGATTTTAAGGGCAGTCCACCCAATCGTATACACAATATAGGCGTTGGAGCCGACACATTAAATGGCCTGCTTATCAATGTTGGCGAAGAATTTTCTTTGATTACGGCTTTGGGTGACATTGACGGTCAGCATGGCTACAAACAGGAGCTAGTAATCAAAGGCAACAAAACAATACCAGAGTATGGTGGAGGTTTGTGTCAGATTGGCACCACTGTTTTTCGAGCGGCTTTAGGTACCGGCTTGCCAATTACTGAAAGGCGCAACCATTCTTATAGAGTGGTTTATTACGAACCAGCTGGCATGGATGCTACGATTTATGATCCCAAGCCAGATTTAAAATTTTTAAATGATACAGGCAATTACGTTTTAATACAATCACGTATTGAAGGTACAAAATTATATTTTGATTTTTGGGGAACATCAGATGGTCGGGTAGCCACTACTACCAAACCGACAATTTATAATGTGGTTTCTCCAGCGCCGAAAAAAATTGTAAAAACTACAGACTTACCAGTAGGCCAAACTAGGTGCACAGAGAGCGCGCATGCCGGAGCTGACGCTAAGTTTGATTATATTGTCCAATATTTAAATAAAGCAGAGCCAGTTAAAGTTACTTTTTCCAGTCACTATGTGCCGTGGCAGGCAGTTTGTTTGGTCGGTGCTACGGCTGAAGAAATCGCGGCCGAACAGAGTGGAACCACTGCTACCACCACTCCTAGTACCACGCCGAGTCAATAAAAAAACGCAACCAGAGGGTTGCGTTTTTTTATGGAGTAACAATAAATTATTTTTCCAAGCAGCTGTGTCCAAGAAAACCATTTTTTGAAATAATTCAGCCGTAGCCAAATTAGACGAAAAAAATGATTCCCATGCTTGTCGTGGACACAGTTGCCTGAAAAAATATTAAAAAGCCAGATTAAGGTGCTTTTCTAAACAGATGGGTCATAGTATCATGTTTTTTGACGTTTGTCAATAGTCTTAAACTTTGGTATAATTGACGGGCATTTCCCCGATCTTCCTTGACCAAAATAGGAAACTTAGCTAAAATCACGAAACTAATAAAAAAATTATGGGTTTACCTACAAAGAAACTTACTAAGAGTTCAGCGCGTCGCAGAGCGTCGCATTTTGCTTTGAAAAAAGCCAGCACCACCAAGTGTAAAAATTGTGGAGCAATAATATTGCCACACCGCGCTTGCAATAAATGTGGTTACTATAAGGGTGAAAAAAAAGTAGCTACCAAAAGCCAAATAAACAAAAAATAAGCAATGGCTAATCGTCATTTAGCTCGAACAATTGTTTTACAAGCACTCTTTGAGTGGGATTTTAATAATCACCAAGGAAACATTGGTGACATTTTGAAATTTAACCAAAAAGAATTTGCACCCGAATTTGATGATCAGGGTTTTGCTTTGAAGCTGATCGAAAAAGTGGTGGACAACCAGAAAGCTATTGATAAACTAATTAGCAAATTTGCTCCGGAGTGGCCGATAGACCAAATTACTTTGATTGATCGCAACGTTTTGCGTATTGGCATTTGTGAGCTGAAGATGGATCACGACATACCACCAAAAGTAGCCATCAATGAAGCCATAGAGCTAGCCAAAGCTTTTGGTGGTGATGCTAGTGGCAAGTTTGTTAATGGCGTTTTGGGTAGCATCTACAAAGAGATGATCAGTAAGGGTGAAAAACAAACCCTAGTCAGTCAGGGCATCAAAGAAGTATCAGCTGGCGGTGTGATTTATCGTCAGGAAGAAGGTGGTTATTATTTTGTTTTGCTACTTGATGCCTATAATAAATGGACCTTTCCAAAAGGTGGTATCAAAGAAGGCGAAAGCTTGGAGCAGGCCGTAGCTCGGGAATTATCAGAAGAGACTGGTTTGAAAAATTTGCTAGTCAAAGATTATTTAGGTGAAACTCAGGTCAAAGTACACAAACCCGAGGTTAAGCCCTATCGTAAATTAATAAAATATTTTTTAGTTGAAACTAAGGACAAGGAAATTATAGTACCAAAAGTTTCTGAATTGCTGGATGTAAAATGGTACGCTAGGCACGAGGTCTTGAATGTTTTGGGCTATGATAATGCCAAGGATATTTTTAATATGGCCTTGCAAAAGTTAAATTTGGAATAGTATGCAGAAAAATATTTCTTTATTGGAGGATAAGCTGGAAGTAAAATTTAAAGATACAGATATTTTGAAAAATGCTTTGGTGCATCGTTCTTATTTAAATGAACACAAAGATTTTCCGATAGAGCAAAATGAGCGTTTGGAGTTTTTGGGTGACGCGGTTTTGGAATTGTCGGTGACTGATTACTTGTATCATAACTATCAGGAGAACGAAGGGACCCTAACCAACTGGCGTTCGGCCCTAGTCAATGCCACACACCTAGCCATGATTGCCGAAAAATTAGGCATTTATGGTTTTTTGTATTTGAGTAAAGGTGAATCTCAGGACACCAACAAAAAAGCTCGCGGTTATATTTTGGCCAATGCCATGGAAGCTCTATTGGGGGCTATTTATCTTGATCAAGGATTTCGCGTGGTTGATAAGTTTATTAAAAAAAATATATTGGTGACCTTGCCAGATATTATTGCTTCCCAAACATATATTGATGCCAAAAGTCGCTTCCAAGAAAAAGCCCAAGAAATAAACAATGTCACCCCGCGTTATCGGGTGTTGTCAGAGTCGGGGCCAGATCACAATAAAAAATTTGTTATCGGAGTATATATAGAAAAAGAATTAGTGGCTGATGGTGAGGGCTACAGTAAGCAAGAGGCCCAAACAGCGGCCGCTACCAAAGCACTGAAAATAAAGGGATGGTAAATCCCTTTTTTGTTTTGAGTAACAAATAATACAAATATTTAATAGGCGGTGGATATCTTGATTTTGACAAAACAAATAACTCATAATATAATTATTGTATTCGTCGCTCATGCCACCTTTGTGGGGTCGTCGCGGGCAAAGAGGAAAGGCCTTCATCGCTGTGGGCCGCATGGTCTAGTGGATTGAGATCGATTTCGGGGGCAGTAGTTCCTGTGAGCTGGTTTCTGACCAAGACGAGACCGCGTTTCCTCCTGTCGCAGTCGAGAAGTCCACTTGCAGTGTTCGAGTCTGCTAAACCCACAGCGATGCTCTTCGATTGATGCGGCGACCCACTTTTTCAACCCTCCCAAAGCTACGGCTGCGGGAGGGTCAATTTTTTGTTAAAGTATTTGGTGCTTGGCAGATATTGACATTTTCTTGATGATTTGCTAATATCGACACTTGTTGTTCGTTCGGGTTTCGGGCGCCACAGTGGTAACGAGTGGAACTCGTTGAAATTGAGGCGAGTCCTTCAGCCGTAGCCGCGGATCCTGTGTCTGGAGCTTTGACCCCCGCTCGGGTCAGTGACCACTCATGGCTGTGGCGCCCGTTCAAACCTTGCCCCCCGTCTCATCACAAGACACAACAACTTGTCGACGGGGGGCTTTATATTTATCAAAAAACCTAAATTATGTTAAAATAATAACGCTGAAATAGCGTTTATTTTTTTATTATGTATTTGGAAAAACTAGAAATTCAAGGATTCAAATCTTTTGCCAATGGCAGTGAGCTTTTTTTTAATCGTGAATTGACAGCCATAGTCGGACCTAATGGTTCTGGTAAGTCAAATATTGCTGACGCTGTCCGCTGGGTCTTGGGTGAGCAAAGCTCCAAAACTTTGCGTGGCAAAAAATCAGAAGATGTAATTTTCGCTGGCTCTGATAAAAAAGGGCGCTTGGGCTTTGCACAAGTTAGTTTGTATCTCAACAATCAAGACCACCTGGCCGATGTAGATTTTGAGCAAATTATTATTACTCGCAAAATTGATCGCAATGGCGAGAGTGAATATTTGATCAACAACAGTCGAGTGCGCTTGATGGATGTGCAATTACTTTTGGCCAAAGCCAATTTTGGGCAGAAAACATATAGTGTCATTGGTCAGGGCATGATTGACTCTATTCTGACTGCCTCATCTGCTGAGCGCAAAGAATTTTTTGATGAAGCCACTGGCGTGCGTCAATTTCAGATCAAAAAAGATCAATCAATTAACAAGCTAGAAGGCGCCAAGAATAATCTAGGTCAGACTAGTCAGATTTTGAATGAATTAGAGCCACACTTGCGCAGTTTAACTCGGCAGGTAAAAAGATTAGAAAAAAGAGAACAATTAATTCGTGATTTGAATAATTTACAAACTGATTATTATAGTTTTTTGAGCAATCAATTGAATAGCGAATTATCTAATCATAAAGATCAGTATAAGACCTCAGTCAAAGAAGTGTCAAATTTGAATCAAAAATTGGTTGACTTGCAAACTAGTTTGGAAAAAGAAGAGCGAGGACGCAGTCGTCAAGATAATTTTGATCATCTGCAAAATCGTTTGAGCCAAGCGCAGGACGAGCTCAATAGTTTATTAAAAGAAAAAGCCATCATTGAAGGACAGATGGATGTGCAATTAATCTCTACTGGCCAGGTGGATATAGTTTGGTTGAAAAAAAGACTAGACACCCTGGCCAATGAAGTCAATCTACAGAGCATGCACTTGGAAGAAAAACAGCATCGCCAAAAACAAACCCAAGAGCAGGTTTTGGATTTGGAAAATAAGCAAAAAGTTATTTTGGCTGATTTTAAAAAGTTAGAAGACGAGCTCAAAAATAATAATGATGAGTGGTCAGTTGAAAAAATAAGTCATAAAGTGACGGCGCTGCTAGATAAACAGCAAGATTTTGAACGCGCCTTGGAAAATATTGACGCTTTAGATAAATTAGAGTCATTAAAAAAATTGTGTCAGCAAATAACGACTAGTTTGTGGGAAGTAAAAAATTATTTTTCTCGCCCAGCCAAAAACACCAACCAAGATTGGACGGAAAAATTCAATCAATTACTGCTGACCAAGGATAATATGGTGGCCGAAGTCAATGAGGCCAAGACTAGATTGGCCATGGCTGATCAAGAAATTGTTTTAATCAATCAGCAGTTGAACAAAGACAAACAAGAGTTGGTAAAGTTAGAAAGTGAGCGCAAAAGTTTGGCTGAAAATAAGCAGGACAATAAAGGCCTCAAAGATCAACTGGAAATTCTGCTAGCCAAAATTGATTCTCAGGATGAAAAGATTAAAAGCATTGAAAAAGAAGTGCGGGCCTTTAATGAACAAGAAGAAAAAAAGAAAAGTAGCTTGGTGCAATCGCAAAAAGATTTTCGTGAAATACAGCAGGAATTTAATACTAAAAATAGTAAGTTAAATGAAATTAAAATTGTTTTGGCTCGCCTGGAAACCAAGCAAGAGGATTTGCATCGAGAAATTAGTGAGGAAATGGCCGACTGGCAAGCCAAGAAAGTGGGGCAGGTTGATGTTGACGCTAGTCGAGTGCAAATTGCTAGCTTAAAAAATCAATTACAAATAATTGGCGGCATTGATCCGGCTGTCATGGAAGAATACAACCAGGTCAATGAACGCTATCAATTCTTGAAAACGCAAAGCGACGATTTGAATGAAGCTATTGCGCATTTAGAAAAAATAATCAAAGATTTGGATGAGTCAATATCCAAACAATTTGACCAGGCCTTTCATAATATCAATAAATTATTTGATACTTATTTTAAAAAATTGTTTGCTGGTGGCAAAGCCGAATTGATTTTGGATATTAAGGAAAATATTATTAGCAATGGTGAGGAAACCGAGGGTACTGACGGTGAGCCCCAAGAAAAGAAAATTCAAAAACAATACGGCATTGAGATCAAAGCCACACCTCCGGGCAAAAGATTATCGGGCATCAGTATGCTGTCTGGCGGAGAAAAAGCCCTGACCTCCATTGCCTTGATTTGCGCCATCATTTCCAACAACCCATCGCCATTTGTGTTTTTGGACGAGGTTGACGCTGCTCTAGATGAGGCCAATTCAGTTCGTTTTAGCCAGATACTTCAGGAAATTTCTAATAAAACTCAATTTATTGCTATCACGCATAATCGGGCCACCATGCATCACGCCAAAATTATTTATGGTGTGACCATGGGTGATGATGGTGTTTCAAAACTACTCTCCATGAGCTTTGATCAAGCTGACGAAATAGCCGCCAAATAAAATAGAGCTGAGCTAGATAAAAAATCCCCATAAGTGGGGATTTTTTAATTTCTTTTATATAAACCAATTAGTTCGGCTTGTTCTAGGATGTGGCCGGACATTTTTTCAAGCAGATCAATTTTAGTGGTAGTTGGTGGTATATCTAGCTTGGTATCTAGAGCATAAAGTTTGAAAAAATAGCGGTGTTGTTTGTCTGGCGGACATGGGCCAATATATTTATTAGTTCCTCTTGTGTTTATACCAACTATTCCGGGTGGCAGTGTGTTTTCTTCCACACCAATTGTGTTTGGTGGGATGTTCCATATTAGCCAGTGGTCCCAGTTTCCATTCGGTCTAATGTGAGTCGGCACATCAGGATCGTCCATAATCAAAACTAAACTAATAGCTTTTGTGGGAACATCAATAAAAGTTAAGGGAGGATTAGTATTTTCTCCATCGCAGGTAAATTTTTTTGGGATTTGTTGTTGGTGTTTAAATTCGGTACTTAAAATTTGCATGGTTATTTTTTTATTCTCCGTAAACACCTTTTACGAGATCCAAGTCCTTGTTAGTACTCTTCAAATATTGCAAATTAATATCGCGGATAGCTTCGCAGGCTTTTTGCTGGTCGTAAAGTCCGGCTTCTTTGAGCATGCTAATATAAGTTTCAAAATCTTTTATAAAACAATGACCACCAGCACCCCTGCCATCTTGGCCCACAACATCGATGCGTCCGGAATGCACGACATCAAGATGAGTAGAGCCGATACGCGGATCATGGGCCAGAGCTTCTTTTATTATTTCATGATTCAAGCCGTGCTTTTGTTCTAAATCATAAAGCGTGTTCATAAAAACAACCTTGAAGTAAAACCAACAGTTGTTGGCGTACTTAATCATTTCGGCGTGTTCGGCTGAGCAAATCAATTCAAAAGGAGCTTTTGGTAGTGAATCAATTACGGCCCGAGCTTTGTTTTTGAGATCCTGATTATTTATATCAGTGATGCCAATAATATTTCTATCCGGATGCTGGGCATCTTTAAGGGCAGTTTTTTCTGTTAAAAATTCTGGGCTATGCATGATCACAATATCTGGGTATAAGGCCTGCATTTTTTTGCAAGTTCCGACTTTGATAGTTGATTTGATAATGGCAATTTTTTTAGGGCCGACTAATTTCAAAACCTCTTGCACAACACTGTCGTCAAAACCTTTTGGTGTGGTGGGAGTGGGCACAGCAATAAAAACAATATCGCAAGTGGCAATCAGGTCTTTGTTTTGCGGGAATTGTCTACGATCATAACGAATGACCTCATAACCACGCGCCTCATAATCATCGGCATAGCTTTTGCCAATAAAGCCCTGCCCAATAAATCCGATTTTTTCTTTTTTTGTCATAAAGTTGTTTTTGCTGCTGGATATTATACAAAAAGATAAAAGATTAGTCCAGGCAGTGGCTTCGTTCCATGTTGTTACTGGTGTCATTCTGGAGGGAGCGTAGCGACCGATAGAATCCACCGTATAAATTGGCCGTAGATTCTATCGCTTCGCTCCAGAATGACTAATTATCAATTCTTGACAAAGCCCTTGGAATATAGTAATATTTTGGCACCTTTTAATAATTAATTTCTAAAAAAGGATGTTAGCTATAAGAATGGCTAGAGTCGGTCGCAAAAAGCAAGCTGCCTACAGAATAGTTGTTTCTGAAAAGAAACGTGATATGTATGGTGACCACCTAGAAATTGTCGGTAATTACAACCCCCACACTAAAGTGGCCGTACTTAAGATTGAGCGTATCAAGTATTGGCTATCACAAGGCGCTGTGTGTTCGGCTACTTTGCACAATTTATTGATCAAACAAAAGGTTATTACTGGCAAAAAAGCCAAAGCCGTGAGCTTGTCCAATGCCCGTCGTGAAAAAATTGCCGCCAAGAATAAACCAGCAGAAAACATTAAGCCAGCCGAGGAAAAGAAAGAAGAAGTTGTTGAAGCGGCTGTCTAAGGATTGGTTTGACCGTTTTTTAAAATTATATTATAATGCCTTAAGTTATTCTTGACCTTTGTAAGAATAATGCTAAGAAGTTATTAAAGAAAAAATATGAATGACAAAGAATTTTTGGAGATGATTGTAAAAGCTCTAGTTGAGAAGCCGGAAGACGTAGTTGTCGAAAGGACCATCGACGAGAGAGGTGTACTTTTGACCCTAAAGGTCAACCCAGCAGAGATGGGTAAGATTATCGGCAAGCAAGGTCAGACTGCCAGGTCATTGAGAACTTTGTTGCGCATCATGGGCAACAAAAATAATTCTTATGTGAACTTGAAAGTCTACGAACCAGAAAAAGAGGGTAGACCAATGGCTGCGCCAATGCCACGTGTGGAAACAAAACACGAAGAAGTTGACGATTTGAAATTATAATTTGTACATAAAAATTAGAAAAACCTCCGTTCGGAGGTTTTTCGTTTTGGAAAAAATTTTAGTTAGATTTTTTGTTGTAAAAATAGTGGACAATCGCTCCCCAAGCCCATAAGTAAAAGATGAAACATATCAGCCAACCGATCACTGGTATTTTGGCCAATAGACTCATGAGGAAAATACCTAAAATCAGCAAAGCCCAATCTTTACCTTTATAATTTTTCCACCAAGCTTGTTGCACAAAGCGGATCAAAATCCAGGCAGCCAAAATTTTGGCTAGGCACAAGGCAATCAACCAACTAGCCAAAAGTATCAAGGCCAATGGTATGCCAATCACCGTGATCATCAGGAGAATAATCAATACTGGTATAGCAATCAAAGAGAGAAAGCCCCACAGTAAACTTTTACCTTTATTTTTCCTGACCAAATCATGAGCTTGATAGAAAAATTTATTGTGCCAGCTCCACCACAGCAAGGCGATGACTAGCATCGACAAAAATTCCCAAAGCCAGCCAAAGAGACCGAAACCTTTTTTTGCTTGGCGTTTAACAACTTGAGTTATGGTTTGATGCTCTATGCCTTGAGAAACTTTTGCTGGGTCAAGGTTTAGAGTTTGGCTGGACCAATATTTTAGATGGCCATTGATCTTGGCGCCACTCGCCAAATCAATGTTGGCTAGTTTTTTGTCTTTGCTACCCAGATAAACATCAGCATCGCCAGCTATTTGTCCGCTGAGGCGTAGATTTTCCAAGGCTGATTCTAAGCGTCCACCGATGGTGCCATAGACACTGGCTGATTGTCCGGCAAAAGTGACGTGGCCCTGGACTTTTGCATCTTTGTTTATATCCAAATTTTGACCAGCAGCCAAAACATTTCTAGTCACTTCGGCGTCTACTACCAATTTTTGTCCAACTAGCCGAAGTGAGCCATTGACTTTGCCTTTGATACTGATAGTGTTGCCAGCGGCAAAAATATCGCCGTTGATGTTGCTGGAATCAATGACAATGTCATTGCCAACCACAAAGACATCGCCGTTGACTGTACCAAAAATTTCTATTTTGTTGCCAGCCGCGTAATAATTACTATTGACCGTCTGATCGCTGGCCAAGGTAATGTAGTTGTTGTTGTGAGCTTCGATGGCCAAACTGCTTAGTGGCCAGATAAGCATCATAGCCAATACAATGAGTTTTAGTTTCATAGCTTTTTATATTTTAAAGGTTATTAATAACTATATTTTAGCATAAATTGGATATAAAAAGAAAAGCCCGTCGCATTTGATCGCGTTTGACGCGATGATGCAACGGGCTTGAGCAGTTCTTTGAGCAGACATGCTTTGGGTCTGGTTCGTGACTACTGGTGCTCGTTCAGCCACCAGGTGTAGCCATCGAAGTGCGGTTTGCTCGAGGTACCGTTCACGATGATTCTCTTTCCGCAGATGGTCGTGCCTTCGGCGAACATCAGACACTCTCGTTCGTAGTTCGGACCACTCTCGGCGTGTGGTCCCCAGACCGGGAAGCCAGTGCCGAACTCGATGGTGTAGCCACCGCTCAAGGGCACCGGTTTCTTGCTGGAAACCAGCTCCTGCACGGCATTGGCCATGTAAGTGAGCTCGGCATCACCGATGTTGGAACGCGGGATCATCATGATGGCCCGGCCGGTGTCGAGCTCGAAGAGAATCGAAACCGGCTGGTTGCCATAGAAGGAGAACTGGAATTCGACTTCGGATAGATTCGTCCCCCTGCCGGCGAGCGAGGTTGAGGCGATCAGCATGATCGTGGCGGAAAGGATCAGACACGTGCGCTTCATTGGGGAACCTCCGGGGAATGCTTGATAAACTCAATCTTGAGATTAGGAGTGTTCTAGGATAGGCGCATCCTCCTCTTGATCCTTAGAATCAAGTATACAACCAACGTTGATGATGGGACCGCTCGAACAAGATAGATCCACGAGAACAGATCCTTCTTGACCCAAGCAGGATACAATGCGCACAAGTTGGCACACAATACCACAACCCAGATAAAGATTGGCTCTGTGCTTCGTTTCGCCTTTAGCAACTTTTTGACAGTTGCGAAGTAAGCGATGAGAGCTATACATTGCACGAGTGTGTAGGCGATGAGCGGTTGTTTAGTGAACAGCCAGAAAATCGTAACTCCTGCTCCAGCCACCAGACACCATTTTTGGGTGCGATCAAATGCTACCCTGAGCGTGCCGTGGCGGATGTTGGCTGCAATCACTCCAGTAAGGATGATGGTGATATTTACCACTCCAGCGGTCACACCGATGTTGGCGGTAAGCGATCTTCTTGGACTATTCCAGTACATGAAGCAGGATAGACTCATTACCACCATCATTAGGATCCATGTCGCCGGTACAGGTTGACTGGTTCCAATCCAGGCGCGACGAACGTAGTCTGTCGCAGAAACCAGCATCAGGACGATGGTTCCAAGAACAGCGATTTCGTACATCACGCCTCCTTAGAGCTGTAAAGGTACTAACCAATAGCTTGAACTAGCTATTTTGGTTAATGAAGTATTATATCACACATTAGTCATTTTGTCAATACTACGTTATGGTTCAATAGCTTGGAATCACCTTAAGTGATAAATTCAAGTATATGGCATACACAACAAATCCTCATCTACCTAAAGTACGTAGACAGGCAGTTCTCTTACTACAG
>Ga0172379_10000382_pt1 | contig 113952 bp, 94 predicted proteins | sample GrowelOW334metaG_FD_119756 | JGI IMG/M metagenome (GOLD analysis project Ga0172379, IMG submission 119756) | Groundwater microbial communities from an aquifer near a municipal landfill in Southern Ontario, Canada - Groundwater well OW334 metaG | ecosystem: Environmental > Aquatic > Deep... | reverse complement strand
GTAGAAAGAGGTCTGGAGATTAACCTTGGCGGATAATCTCAACGATAATTTAGCTTTTTAAAATCACCTTTAATTTATTTTAAGGTGATTTTTAATAGACCTCTTTCATAAGTCTCTTTCGATTTTTGGTATTGGTAGCATGTCCAATTTAGAGTATTATATTCTTATGTCTAAACTACAGCCACCCAAAGAGGTTAGAGAAAGAATAGAAAAACTTCGCAAAACGATAAACGATTATCGTTATCGTTATCATGTTCTTGATAAGGCTGATATATCTGAGGCTGCTCTCGATTCCTTAAAGAACGAGCTTGTGAAGCTAGAGGATGAATATCCTGAGCTTATTACCCCTGATTCTCCTACACAGCGTGTGGCGGGCAAGCCCTTGGATAAATTTGAGAAGGTGGTGCATAAGGTGCCACAATGGTCATTTAATGATGCTTTTACCAAAGAGGATATCTATGATTTTGATAAAAGAGTAAAAAAGTTTTTGTATAACGAAACTGGTTCTCATATTATTCCAGAGTATGTTTGTGAATTAAAAATTGACGGACTTAAGGTTGTGCTTGAGTATGAAAAAGGATTTCTTAAACGAGCCTCGACAAGAGGAGATGGAAAAGTTGGTGAGGATGTAACAAGCAATATTAGAACTATGGAATCTGTTCCGCTTCGAATTTCTAAAGATATCGATATTATCGCAGAAGGTGAAGTTTGGATGAGAAAAAGTAATTTAAAGAAATTAAATAAAGAAAGAGAAAAGAATGGTGAACAACCATTTGCTAATGCAAGAAATGTCGCGGCTGGTTCTTTAAGACAGCTTGATCCAAAGATAGTTGCATCACGAAAGCTTGAAATGTTTGTTTATGATCTGTCACTTTCTTCTGATAAATTTCCAGAAATGCAGATCGAGGAGCTACAGTTTTTGAGCGAGCTTGGATTCAAGGTAAATAAAAATTTCAGATCTTGTAAGAGCGTGGAAGATATTATTGATTATTGGAAGGAGTGGCAAAAAAGAGCACCAAAAGAAGATTATTTAATTGACGGTGTTGTAATAAAAGTTAATAAACGCGATCTTCAGGAAAAATTAGGTTATACCGGCAAAGCTCCGCGCTTCGGAATTGCTTTTAAATTTCCAGCGGAACAGGCAACAACTATCGTTGAAGATATTACATTTCAAGTTGGCAGAACTGGAGTTATTACTCCAGTTGCACATTTGCGCCCAACTCTAGTTGCAGGTTCCACTGTCTCGCGCGCAACGCTCCACAACGAAGATGAAATAAAACGTCTAGATGTGCGCATTGGAGACACAGTGATATTACAAAAAGCAGGAGATGTAATTCCAGATATTGTGAAAGTTTTAACAGAAATGAGAACAGGTAAAGAAAAGCCATTTGTATGGCCTAAGAAAATTTGCGAATGCGGAGATGATGGAAGAATAGAGAGAATTCCCGGCCAAGCAGCGTGGCGTTGCGTTAATAAAAATTCTTTTGCTCAACAGAAACGCAAGCTTTATCATTTTGTTTCAAAGCATGCTTTTGATATCGATCATTTAGGTCCAAAAGTTATCGATCTTCTTTTGGAAAATAAACTTATCTCGACTTATCCGGATATTTTTACTTTGAAAAAAGGCGATCTGCTCGCGCTTCCGCGTTTTGCTGAGAAGTCAGTCGATAATATTATTGATGCGATACAAAATGCAAAAACAATTTCGCTGTCAAAATTTATCGTTGCGCTTTCAATTCCGCATGTTGGAGATGAGATGGCAGTTGAAATCGCAAATAACTTCGGCTCAATTGAAAAAATACAAAAAGCGGAACTCAATGAATTAAATTCTATAAATGGAATAGGGGACATTGTTGCAGAATCAATTTTTGACTGGTTTAAAGATAAAGAAAATTTAAAAATTCTGAACAATCTTTTAAAGGAAGTTAAGATCGAAGCTCCGTCAAAAACTCCGAAAGCGAGCTCGCTTTTTACGGGGAAAACGGTAGTATTTACAGGAAGTCTTTCTTCTATAAGCCGTGATGACGCAAAAGATAAAGTTCGATCGCTTGGAGGGAGTATTTCAAGTTCGGTTTCAAAAAAGACGGATTTTGTAGTTTTAGGGGAAAATCCTGGGGGAAAATTCGATGAAGCTAAAGAGCTTGGCATCAAGACTTTAACAGAAGAAGAGTTTTTAAAATTTATTAAATAGGTTATTATAGATAGGATCTACGCATTTGACGCACTTCTTCGTTGCGAGCTCCAGTGCTCCCTCACAATACTCAGAGTATTGCTCGGTTCACTCCTCGCTCGCGCCTCGAATTGCATTCAAATGCATAAATCCTATTACGAATATGATTTCAACAGACGAAATAAAAAAATTGGCAAATCTAGCAAGGATCAAACTTTCTGAAGAAGAAGTAAATAATCTTCGCAATGAAATGGATTCTATTGTTGGATATGTTGAGCAGATACAAAAAGTGTCGGCCGAAGTAGGCGAGCGCGAAGTGCCAGAAAATCATAATGTTATGCGTGAAGATGTTGATCCTCATAAATCTGGAATAAATACCGAAGTTCTTGTTGAAGCTTTTCCAAAAAAGGACGGCAATTTTAATAAAGTAAAAAAGATCCTGTAATAAAATGAGCATCGATATTAAAAATCTTACAATAAAAAGCGCGCACGAAAGCCTTATGAAAGGCGAATTTACTGCTGTTGAGTTAGCAAAAGAATATTTAAAAATAATTGAAGAAAAAAATCCTGATATCAACGCGTATCTTGGAGTTTTTGAAGATGTTTTAAAACAAGCTGAAGAAGCGGATAAAAAAATAAAAAGTGGGGAAGCAGATTTGCTCACGGGTATTCCTATGGCGATTAAAGATAATATTTTAATTTCAGGACGAACTTGTAGTGCAGCTTCTAAAATATTGGAACATTATAAAGCTTCATATGATGCAACTGTAATAAAAAAACTAAAAGAAAAAGGAGTAGTTTTTCTAGGCAGAACAAATATGGATGAATTTGCTATGGGTGGTTCGACTGAAAATTCAGCATACGGCGTAACAAAAAATCCTCATGATCTCGAAAGAGTTTCTGGCGGTTCTTCAGGTGGTTCTGCTGCGGCTGTTGCTATGGATGGAGCTTTGGTTTCTCTTGGTTCTGATACTGGAGGATCTGTAAGACAGCCATCTTCTTTTTGCGGAGTAGTAGGACTAAAGCCAACATATGGCAGAGTTTCTCGATACGGACTTATGGCTATGGCGTCATCACTTGATCAGATTGGTCCGATCGCTAAAAATGTTTCTGATGCAGAAATTGTTTTTAATTCAATTGCCGGAGCTGACATTATGGATTCAACAAGTTACAATCGCGAGCCTCAACGCAACAAAGAAGATCCTAAAGACATCACGATTGGAATTCCTCGCAATTTTCTAAAAGAAGGCGTTGATTCAGACGTGTTGCAAAATTTTGAAGAGACGATTTCTAAATTTAAAAAATTAGGCTACAAGATAAAAGATATCGATCTGCCTAACTTAAAATATTCTTTAGCCGTTTATTATATTTTGATGCCGGCAGAAGTATCTTCGAACCTCGCTCGTTTCGATGGTATTAAGTACGGACTTTATAAAGAAGGAAAAGATCTAATAGATGATTATTTTATAACGCGAGGCGAAGGTTTTGGCAGAGAATCTAGACGAAGAATTATTTTAGGAACATACGTCCTTTCTTCTGGATATTATGATGCTTATTACAACAAGGCTTTGATAGTTCAGGATCTTATTAGAAAAGATTTTGCCAAAGCTTTTAATGATGTTGATATCGTTCTTACTCCAACGTCTCCAGTTCCTTCTTTTAAAATAGGTGAAAAATCAAATGATCCATTGTCTATGTATTTGGCAGATATATTTACTGTTTCTGCAAATCTTGCTGGAGTTCCAGCGATCTCGATTCCTTCAGGATTTGTAAAAAGAGAAAATTCATCATTGCCACTAGGCATTCAAATGATGGCTCCTCATTTTGAAGAGAATCTACTTTTTAGTGTAGGAAAAAATTTCGAAAAATAAGAGATCTGATAGTTGTGCACTTTTTGTTGCTGTAATACTAATCTATTTTAAATTATAATTAAGTATTATGGCGGATAAAAAATCAAAAGACAAAAAAGAAGAGAGTGTCGAAGGTTTACCTGTTTTGTTAGAAGTTCTTTTGTTTGCTCTAATTATCGTAGCAGTAATTCGCACGGTTGTTATGTTTGTGCCTGGAGTTTCTGAATATTTTTATAATGGTGAACAACCCAAAGATGCGGTTGGTAGAATTTTTTATTCTGGTGTTGCTACTTCAAAACCTGTTCTTAATATAGGAGATAATGTAAAAGATGAGATTGTTACTAAAGTTTACGATGTTCCAAACGGCGAAGTAGTCGGTGTTCAATCAAAAGATTCTAAGGGCACTGTAGTGAGTAGCGAAGAGGATGGATATGTTCGTGTTGATTATGAACAAGGCGCTGATGGCTGGGTTTTGAGCGACAATCTCATATCTTCAAAAATTTATTTTGCCATTTCATCTTTTTTTGAAAATACATTTAGTTTTTTGAAAACGGCTGGAATTGTATTTGCGACATTTTTCATATTAGGAATTATATATCTGCTTTATAAAATTTTAGGAAAAGATATTAAGCCAAAAACAAAAGAAAATACTAAGATTGAGAAGCTACCAAAAAAGGTTGAAGTGAAAAATGAAAAATGGGAAAAAATACAGCAAGACCTTGAATCAACAAATCCTGCAGATTGGAGACTTTCGATATTGGAAGCTGATATTTTATTGGCAGAACTCTTAGAAAATATTGGTTGTTTTGGCGAGACGATAGGAGAGAAGTTGAAAAGTGTTGATAAAAATGAATTTACAAATATCGATGCTGCATGGGAAGCCCATAAGATTCGTAATCAAATTGCGCATCAAGGTGTTGATTTTTTGATGACTAAGCGTGAAACTGACAGAGTTATAGCACTTTATAAAAAGGTGTTTGATGAGTTCCATTTTATCTAATTCACACTTGATTTAAAGTCAATTCTGTTATAAAGTTTTAAGGTTCAAGAAAAGTAGTTGTTTAAAAATTAGTATCACATAGCGGGGTAGAGTAGCAGTAGCTCGGAAAAGACTTTCAGACTCATAACCTTTAAGTTATGAGCACACAAGTTTAATTTAGTCGTTGTTTTAAAATTAGTATTACATAGCGGGGTAGAGTAGCAGTAGCTCGCAAGGCTCATAACCTTGAGGCTCCGGCGCAAATCCGGACCCCGCAACAAATTAAAAAATAAACATCTTTTTCAGATGTTTATTTTTTAATTTGTGAAGGGGTAAGCGAATTGTTTTATTTTTAATATTGTATTATATTAAAAAACATGTTGGTATAAGCCGGTGTAGTTCAATGGTAGAACGGAGGACTCATAAGCCTTAGACAGTGGTCCGATTCCACTCACCGGCACAATATATTTAAGTCTCTTTTCTTTTCTCAAATTTTTGTTAGACTCATATATTATGCGGTCATAGCTCAATTGGTTAGAGCACTCGCCTGTCACGCGAGAGGTTGCCGGTTCAATTCCGGTTGACCGCGCCAAATTAAAAAAGTTCGGGTATTGCCCGAGCTTTTTTGTTTTTTATGGTTTTTAATCTAATATAAGATACACATATGACTCAAGACGAAGCACTGACAATTTTGAAGATGGGGCACAATGTGTTTTTGACTGGCGCTGCTGGTAGCGGTAAGACTTATACGCTACGAAATTATATTAAGTTTCTTAAAGATCTAGGCGTTGGAGTTGCGGTGACGGCATCAACAGGTATTGCTGCGACACATTTAGGCGGAACAACAATTCACTCGTGGAGTGGTTTGGGTATTCGTAGTTTTCTTTCAGAACAAGATATTGATGAGTTGGAGGATAGAGCGTATCTTTGGGAGCGATATGAAAATACTAGCGTTCTTATTATTGATGAAATCTCGATGCTTCATCATTTTAGATTTGATCTTCTTGATCGGCTTTGCAAAAATTTTAAAAGAAACGATATGCCGTTTGGAGGAATGCAGGTTGTGCTTTGTGGTGACTTTTTTCAATTACCGCCAGTTTCTCGCGCAGGCGAACTTGAGGCGCATTTTGTCTATAAATCAAAAGCATGGAAAGCGATGAATCTAAAAATATGTTATTTGACCGAACAATTTCGTCAGAGTGACAAAATGTTTCTTCGTATTTTGAATGAAATTCGCGATAATAATTTAAGTGAAGAGGGAAGAGAAGAACTACAGAGTAGATTTAATAAAAAAATTAAAGGAACGATTGAACCGACAAAGTTATTTTCTCACAATGCTGATGTTGATTTAATAAATAGCAAAGAGCTGGAAAAAATTTCTGGAGATGAAAAAATGTATTTAATGGAGAGTCATGGTTCAAAAAAAATAGTTGAGACTCTCAAGAAAAGTTGTTTAGCACCAGAAGAACTTTATCTTAAAGTTGGCGCAAAAGTAATGTGCGTAAAAAATAATTATGAAAAAGGATATGTAAACGGAACTTTAGGAGTTGTGGAAATGTTTGATGATTTTGGAATGCCTGTGATAAAAACATTTATGGATAAAATAATTACTATTAATCCCGAAGAATGGATCATAGAAGAAGACGGCAAGAAAAAAGCTTCTATTAAACAGTTGCCTATACGTCTTGCGTGGGCGATAACAGTTCACAAAAGTCAGGGAATGAGCTTGGATTCGGCAGAGATTGATCTTTCGCAGTCTTTTGTTGCTGGTATGGGATATGTGGCGCTTTCTCGTGTACGAAGTTTAAGCGGGTTAAAACTTCTAGGTTTAAATGAAATGGCGCTTGCTGTGCATCCGGAAGTTCTAAAATTTGATCAGCATTTTAGAAAAGAATCAGTAAGAATTTCCAATGCTTTTCCAAGGGTTTCAAAAAATGAAATACAAAAAAGACATGATGACTTTTTAGATAAGGTTGTGCCTAAAGATGGAGGCAAAAAAGAAAAAGCGGTAAAAGTTCCGACGCACCACAAAACTATGGAACTTCTTAAGGAAAAACTTTCGCTTAAAGAAATCGCTAAAGCTCGCGATCTCAAAGAGGAAACAGTTATCGATCATATTGAAAAATTACTTGAAGAAAAGGCAGATATAAAAATAGGATATCTCAATAATTTTAAAGAAGAGAAGTTTGATAAAATTGCTGATGCTTTTAAAAAGTCTTTTGAAAAGAACGGCGATTATCGTTTGTCTCCCGTTAGAGACATGCTCGGCAAAAAATTCACATACGCAGAACTTCGCCTTGCAAGATTATTTTTGTAAATTTTATCTACATAGTAACGTTTGACTATATACCCCCTTGGGGTATATAGTAATTTTACTATGGATACAAAAAAACAAAAACTTGTTCAACGTTTAAAAATAATAGAAGGCCAAATTAGAGGTCTTCAAGAAATGCTTAATAGAGATGAATACTGTATTGATGTTATTACTCAGACATCCGCAGTAAAGCGGGCGCTTTCCGGAGTGGAGGATGCTCTTATGGAAAACCATTTGAGTACTTGTGTGATAAATCAGATCAAGAATGGTAAGGAAGGCAAGGCTGTCGGAGAGATATTAAAAGTTTATGGGCTTAAACGTAAATAAAATATGAGCAATAAAATTTTTAAAGTAAAAGGAATGGATTGTGTGTCATGCGCCAATATAGTAGAAAAAACTCTCAAGAAAACTCTAGGAGTTCAATCTGCTGAAGTAAATTATGGAACCGAAACTGTCAAAGTATCTTTTGATGATTCAAAAACAGATCATGAACATCTTTCTAAACAAATAGAGCCTTTAGGGTATTCTCTTGCGAATGTAAATGAAGAAGATCATTCAATGCATACGGGAATGAGTCAATCTAAGCACGAGAAGATGATAGAACTTTCAAAAATGAAAACCAAAGTTATATCAATAATGCCACTTGCGGCTATAAGTATTTTTATAATGGGTTGGGATATTTTTTCTCAATTTAAAATTGTTCCTGAAATGTCTTTGTTGTTTAGACAATTTTTTGATTATCTTTTACCTTTGATGGCAACTTATGCTTTGTTTGTTGTTGGTCAGCCATATCTTCTGGGTTTTTATCGTTTTCTTAGATATGGAAAAGCTAACATGGATTCGTTGATAGGGATTGGTACGTCTGCTGCATACCTATATAGTTTTGCGATAAGCGCTTTTGGGAATTCTTTAAAATCTTTTATAAATGTTAATCAAAATTATTACGATGTAACGGTGGTTGTTATAGCTTTTATAACTTTAGGCAAATATCTTGAAGTGCGGTCAAAATTTAAAACTGGCGATGCAATAGAAAAACTTTTGAATCTACAGGCAAAAACCGCGCTTGTTATTCGTGATGGAAAAGAAGTAGAAATTCCGATTGACCAAGTTGTTCATGGAGAAATTATTGTTGTAAAACCTGCAGGAAAAATTCCTGTTGATGGAGTTTTGGTTGAAGGTTCTTCTTATATTGATGAATCAATGGTTACAGGAGAACCAATTCCTGTGGAGAAAAAAGTTGGTGACTCTGTGGTATCAGGAACTATAAACACGACAGGCACATTTAATTTTAAGGCCACAAAAGTTGGATCAGAAACTCTTCTTGCGAATATTATAAAAATGGTTGGAGATGCTCAAGGTAGTAAGGCACCTATACAAGCTTTGGCTGATAAAATTTCTGGCATATTTGTTCCAATCGTTTTAGTTTTAGCTTTTGTTGCTCTTGGTTCTTGGCTTGTTATTGGTACTAGTTATTTGGGTTTTGCGCAGGCACTTTCTTATGGACTTGTTTCTTTCGTTGGAATTTTAGTGATCGCTTGTCCTTGTGCTCTTGGTCTCGCAACTCCCACAGCTATTATTGTTGGTGTTGGAAAAGGTGCTGGTGAGGGAATACTTGTTAAAGACGCTGCAACTCTTGAGACACTTCACAAAGCTAATGTTGTAGTTGTAGACAAAACTGGAACCTTAACAAAAGGAAAACCTGAACTTGTTTCTATTAAAAATTTTTCAAATAAAACTAATTTTGAATTAATTTCAATATTGGCATCACTTGAGAAAAAATCAGAGCATCCTATTGCTCATGCTGTCGTTTCTTATGCTGATCAAAATAATATTTCAATTAACTCTGTTGCTGATTTTGAGGCTTTGAAAGGTCAGGGTTTGAAAGGAAAAATAGATGATAAAGAATATTACGTTGGAAATATAAATTTAATAAACGATCTTAATTTGTCATTTGATACAGGGTTGCTTGTTAAGGAAACAACTGAAGGAAAAACACCAGTTATACTTGCGACAAAAGAAGAAGTTTTAGGATTTGTAATGGTTGCTGATGCGATAAAACCTGAAGCGATTGAAGCTGTAAAAAATCTTCATAAAATGGGAATAAAAGTAGTTATGCTTACAGGAGATAATAAAAATACTGCTGAATATATAGCAAAGCAGATTGGTATAGATGAGTTTGTTGCGGAAGTATTACCGCATCAGAAATTAGAAAAAATAAAAGAATTTCAGTCTCAAGGAAAAGTGGTTGTTATGGCAGGCGATGGAGTTAACGATGCTCCAGCTCTCGCTCAAGCAGATGTTGGGATTGCTATGGCGACAGGAACTGATGTTGCGATTGAATCATCAGGAATTACGCTTCTTCATGGAGATATTTCAAAATTAGTCAAAGCGATTAATTTATCCAAACTTACAATGCGAGGCATAAAGCAAAATCTTTTCTGGGCATTCTTTTACAATATTGTTGGTATTCCTCTTGCTAGCGGAATTTTTTATCCGATTTTTGGTTGGTTGCTTAGTCCTGTATTTGCTGGTTTAGCTATGGCATTTTCAAGTGTGTCTGTGGTTGGTAATTCATTAAGATTAAAAGTAAAGAGAATATAAAATTATGGAGAATCAAAAAACATATCAATTTCACGTGAACGGAATGCATTGCAGATCTTGTATTCTAATGATTGAAAGTGAGTTGAAAGATATTTCCTACATCACTTTCGTAAAAGCTGATCTTAATAATCATACCGTTAAAGTTTCTGGAGATTTTGGAGATAAGTCTCCAGAAATTATTGCAGTTGAACTTACAGAATTTCTAAATAAACATAAATATAGTCTTTCTGTTGAAAAACAAGAAAAAATAAAAAATTGGAGCGATTTTAAAATTGCTATTCCAACAGCTTTATTATTTTTAATTTTATTTATATTTCTTCAAAAAATAGGGTTGATTAATTTAATAAATATAGGAGGCCCTAATTCATATTCATACGGTACTGCTTTTGTGATCGGTATTATTGCATCTCTTTCTTCGTGTATGGTGGTTGTTGGAGGACTTTTGCTTTCTATGTCAGCTACCTTTGCAAAAGAAGGCGATAAAGTTAGGCCTCAGATTTTATTTCACACTGGCCGCATAATTTCATTTTTTATCTTAGGTGGTGTTATTGGTATGATTGGTTCTGCGTTTGTGTTGAGTTCAACTATGACATTTGTATCAGGTCTTATTATTGGTATCGTGATGTTAATTTTAGGAATCAATCTTCTTGATGTTTTTCATTTTACGAAAAAGTTTCAACCATCTATGCCGAAATTTATTTCAAAGCACGTTATTGGCGTATCTAAATTTAATCACACAATGACACCGTTCCTTGTTGGCATAGCTACTTTCTTTTTGCCTTGTGGGTTTACGCAGTCTATGCAAATCTACGCGCTTGGAACTGGAAGTTTTTTAAGTGGTGCTTTTACAATGCTCTCATTTGCGTTAGGAACATTGCCCGTGCTTTCAATTATAAGTTTTAGCTCGTTTAGTATCCACAACAGTTCAAAAGCTGGAATATTCTTTAAGACCGCAGGACTCATTGTAATAATGTTCGCTGTATTCAATATTATTAATAGCTTTGTGGCGATTGGTCTTATATCGCCAATATTTGATTTTTAATATGAAAAATACAACTGCAATATCAATTATTTTTGTAGCAACCCTTATTGTCGTTGCCATTATGTTTTCAAAAGGAGTACCAAACAGTTCCATAACCAATAATAAAGACAAAACAGAAACTAATATTTCTGCGAGTAATGTAAGTATTGTTGATGGAAAACAAATTATTGAAATTCAGGTTAAGGGTGGTTATTCGCCACAAAAAAGTTTAGCGAAGTCTGGTGTGCCTACAATATTGAGATTAAAAACAAACGGAACCTTTGATTGCTCGTCATCAGTTCAAATTCCAAGTTTAGGAGTGCGTAAGTTGCTTCCGCAATCTGGAAGTATTGATATTGATTTGGGGGTTCAGAAAGATGGAGCGTTGCAAGGAACCTGCGGAATGGGTATGTATAGATTTGAACTTGATTTTCAAAGTTAGTTTTTTGCTTAATTTTATCTTATAGACATCAAACTAAGGCTAAGATATTATATTAATATTACTTTTAATACCTAACTTATGTCATTGTTTAAAGATGTTAAAAATAGCATATATAATCCAGAATTTTATAGCGAACTAATAGATAGGCCGCTTTCTTATTCTTTGAAGTATTTTTTTTCACTTATTTGTTTGATTTCAATTGCGGTTTCTGCTTATTTTACGATAATTGCTTCACCTCAATTAATGACTTTTGCAAAAGAATCGAGGAATAGTATTGTTTCTAAATTTCCATCCGAATTAGAAGTTACTATAAAAAAAGGTGAAGTATCAACGAATGTTAAGGAAAAGGAGCCGTATTTAGTTTCTATGCCTCAGATGCCACGATTACAGCAATCTAGTATGCCTACAAATAATCAAGCTTTTCAAAATATTGTTGTAATTGATACAGTGAATCAATTTTCTCTAGAAAAGTTCTATGAATATCACACTGCTTTTTTAGTTACGAAAAATGACATTATTTATTCTGATAAAGATAAAATTACAATAACATCACTAGCAAAATCTCCTGATCTTGTTATTAATAAAACATCAACTGAAAGTTTTTTTAAAAAACTTGATCCGCTTGTAAAATTTATTCCTCTACTTCTTGCGATTTTCGTTTTTTCTATAAGTTTTTTTATCGGTTCGGCATATCTTTTTTATTTTCTTTATTTCGCTTTGTTGGTTTGGCTTGTTGTGAGAATAAATAAAATTCATACAGGATATATGGGGGCGTATAAGATAACCTTACATGCGGCAACTTTAAGCATTCTCGTAGATATTTTAATGAAATTATTCTTTTCAAAATACAATCTTTCTTATGTATTTGATGTTGTAATTTTAATAGTCGTTATTGCTAATCTCTATGGTGTTAAAAAACTTACATTAAATAAATAAAATGGATAACACAAACGACGATAATAGCACGTGGAAACTTGTTGGCGAGGAACGCCAAGGCGAAAGAGAAAATGCTTTAAAAGAAGGTATTTTAAAGTCTAAATCTTTCGCAAATATAAAATCTGTTATATCAAAATACAGAGATATTATTAATAGGGATACTGATTATAAGGTTCAGAATATTTCTCATATGGTTAGCGAACTTGAAATGAAACGGCTTTCTCTGGCAGATATGCCTACGCAATATGGAATTAAAAGTAAATTAACTGAAATAGTTTCTCACGATACGAAATTTAATACAGGAATGATGCATTAAATTTTATGGATATCTCAAGCTTTATAAATTATTTTTCAAGTTTAGATTTAGAGCTTTTTCGTATATTAAATAATTTAGCAGGCCATTCGAGCACGATAAATAATATCATTGTTTTTTTTGCATCGTATCTTGCGTTCATATTGCCAATAATTTTTATATTTTGGTTATTTTATTACAATCGTTCATTGATCGAACGATTTTCTGTTTTAGGAACGATGTTTGTTGCAATTTCAATTGATTATTTTTTCCTAATACCATTGATACATTGGATGTATTATAGGCCTCGTCCTTTTCTTACATATAGTGTTAATCAGTTAATTTCAGAAAATTCCTATTCATTTCCATCAATGCATGCGACGATATTTTTTACCTTTTCTACCATAATTTATTTCTATAATAGAAAATTAGGAATTTGTTTTTTTGCTTTGACGCTTTTAATGACAATAGGAAGAGTGATCTCCGGAATACATTATCCGTCTGACATTTTAGCAGGAATGATCTTTGGTGTATGTGTTGGTTACGTTGTATTCAATTACATAACTCCTTATTTAGATAAAAAAATTGAGGAAACTTTGTAAGCTTGGCTAAAAAACAGGTTAATTGAAAAATTCCAATTTTTATAATACTATTCAAAGGTTACTGAATTTATTGCCGTTGTAGCTCAGTTGGTAGAGCACGTCATTGGTAATGACGAGGTCTCCAGTTCAATCCTGGACAACGGCTCAGCGATGGAAAAAACAAAATCAAAACTTTTATTAGGAGCACATCTTTCTATCGAAGGTGGATATGAGACTGCTTTAAAAAAGATCTCTGATATAGGAGGTAATTGCCTTCAGATTTTTTCCGCATCTCCTAGAGGCTGGAATTTTCCAAAAGTAACACCTGAAAAAATTGAAGAATTTAAAAAATTCAAGAAAGATTTAAAAATTGATCCTGTTTATTTTCACGCTTCGTATTTAATCAATCTTGCCGACTACGATAGAATTGGCGATCTGTCTGAAAATTTACTTACAACAGAATTAAAAGTTGCTTCAGAGCTTGGAGTAAGAGGTTCAATAATACATCTAGGCTCTTTCAAAGACAGTAAAACAACTTTCGAAGATCCTAAAAGTGATGCTGATATAAAAAAATATGATGTGCTTATTGATCGGATAAAAAATATTTTAAACAAAACTCCGAAAAATACTCTTTTTATAATCGAGAATTCTGGCGTTCGAAAAATAGCATTAAGGCTTGAAGAAATTTCTTATATTATGAAAAGAATAAATAATGATAGAGTGAAAGTATGTCTCGATACCTGTCATCTTCATGCGGCTGGCTACGACCTTACTTCAGAAGAAAAATTTTCTTTGTTTCTTAAAAATTTTGATAAGTTGATCGGACTTTCAAATCTTGAACTTTTTCACTTGAATGATAGTCGAGACCCACTAGAATCTTTTAGAGACAGACACGACAATATTGGAGAGGGTAGTATCGGATTTTCTGTTTTTGAACTTATTTTAAATAATTCAAAAACAAAAAATCTTCCTTTCATTATAGAAACGCCTGGTTTTGACGATAATGGTCCAGACAAAAAGAACCTAGATATTTTAAAATCTCTTGTAAAATAGGTATTATTTTGAGCCATTAAGTAAGCAGTTGCCTCGCTGAGTTGTCTCATTTCATGAGCCACCTCCCAGAATCGAACTGGGGACCTTTGCTTTACGAAAGCACTGCTCTACCAACTGAGCTAAGGTGGCATATTTAAAGACTTTAAATATTCTAGCATAATAATCAGACTGTTATTATTATGCAAATGCAATATAATATAGTTTAAGAATTTATATTATAAAAACATAAATATGAAAAAACTAATTGAATACATTCGCGAGGCAGAAGAAAAAAAGACAGCGATAGCGCATTTCAATATTTCAAACTCTGAGATGCTTGAAGCTATTTGGCGCGCCGCTTACAAATTAAAAGTTCCAGTAGTTGTTGGAGTGTCTGAAGGAGAAAGAGATTTTATCGGAATTAAGCGTGCCCGAGCTCTTGTAATAAGCTTAAGAGAAGAATTTGATTTTCCAATTTTTCTAAATGCAGATCACACATATTCTCTTCCAAGAGTTAATGAAGTTGCGGAAGCGAAATTTGATTCAGTGATTTTTGATGGTGCAAATTTACCTTTTGAAGAGAATATTTCAAAAACTAAAGAATGTGTTTTAAGCGCAAAAGCTTTAGACTCTGAAATTTTAGTCGAAGGTGAGTTGGGATTTATTGGCCAGTCATCAAAACTTTTAGATAAAATTCCTGAAGGAGTTGTTACAACCAGTCCAGATGATGCTAAAAGATTTGTCGAAGAAACAAAAGTTGATCTATTTGCGCCGGCAGTTGGAAATTTTCATGGACAATTAAGAGTTGGTGATGAACCGATAAAAGCCGATCTTGTAAAACAAATAAGAGAAGTTGCGGGAGTTCCGCTAGTTCTTCATGGAGGTTCTGGAATTTCTGACGAAGATTTTATAAAAGCGATTGATGCTGGAATTTCTATGATCCACATAAGCACCGAGCTTCGAGTGGCTTTTAGAAAGGGAATTGAAGAAGCTGTTAAGGAAATGCCGGACGAAGTTGCTCCATACAAATATCTTGCAAAAGCCGTAGAAAATGTAGAAAAAGTAGCGGAGGCAAGACTAAAACTCTTCAGTAAAATTAAATAAATTAAATCTAAAATCCCCCTTATTTATAAAGGGGATTTTGTTTACAGGATATCCCCATTTAATGTTTTAAAAAGTCCCCTAAAATAAGGTTAAAATGATATAATTTTAACATTAGCAGAGAAGTAAAAATTGTTTTTTAATGTGCGCAGATTTTTAATTGTATCCCTGCTTTTTGCGGCCTTTATCCCAGCTCTTTTGATAGTAGAAAATAGCTATAAATATGGCTTTTTTGGCAGTCCACCAGTGTCTTTAAGGACCGCAAACATCAAAAAAACTACTAATGAAAATTCTTTAGTGGGTGGTTTTTTGTATTTCACAAAATCATTTTCTGATTCTTTTAAAAATACTGCATCAACAATTGATCCAAACATATCAAGTGTTAGCCAAACAGTCACAGATTCTTTAGTCTCAGTTGCTGGCGAAACTTATAATGGTGTTAGTGGATTTTTTAATTATGCTGTAGGTAAAACAAAAGATTTTATATATTCGTTTTTCATAAAAAGTTCAAATCAAAGTAGTGAGCAAAATAATATCCAAGAACCTTCTTTACCTACATCAAATAATCTTCAACAAAAAAATTCACAACCTACAGTTGCTACAACTTCTACTCCAAAAGTTATACCAACTCCAACACCAGTTAAGGCTCCGGTTTCAACTCCTAAACCTGTAACAAAAACTACATCTTCTTCAGGATTATCTGTAACTTCAACTCCTACTAACATTGTTGAAAGAATAATAGAAAAAACTACTGCACCACAGCAAATTATAATTTCTGGCATAACAGGAGAGCAACTTAACACTAGTATAAATCAGTTAGAAAATAAATTAACTGCAAAAATGTATGAATTAAGTTCTAAAAATACTAGCGTTCAGAATCAGGTGTCTCTTACAAATAAAATAGATCAACTTTATGGCACTGCTATTACAAATCCAATTATTACTGGAGGAACAATTTCGAATCTTTCTTCGCTTTCTGTGTCAGGAACAGCTTCGTCTTCTGTTAATAATTTTGGATTTGCAAATGCTCAAGGTGAGTCGCTTTCTTTATCTCAAGGATTGTCGGTTATAGGTCCTATAAATGTTAATACAAATTCAAGTTACGAACAAGATGGAAGTACTATACTTTATGCAAGCTCTACAAGCCGAATAGTATTAGTTGGTGTGGGAGCAGGCACAGGAGTTTTGGCCAATAGTTGGAATGGAGCGATTAATGGTTTGTCTAATAGAAATACTGTGGCTGTTGGATATGATGCACTTTATAGCAACACCACAGGCTGGTGGAATACTGCTGTAGGAGCTTATTCTTTATACAGTAATACAACAGGTAATGATAATGTTGCTGTGGGCCCAATGACTATGTATGACAATATTTCAGGTGGTGGCAATGTTGCTATTGGTGATTATGCTTCGACTGATAATACATCAGGTATGAATAATGTTAGTATAGGGCAGAATACTCTTATGTATAACACCACAGGATCATATAATGCTGGTATTGGCAGCAATGCACTTCGTTATAATACTACTGGATCGAATAATGTTGCCATTGGTTATATGGCTTTAAATTCTGCTGTAGCCACAAATACAGTAGCAATAGGTCATTATGCAGGAAGAAATAGTGTATCTAGTATAAATAATTCTCTCCTAGGTTATTATTCAGGTAACGGTCTTACCACAGGTTCAAATAATCTTTTCTTAGGTTATTATTCAGGTAGTAATATTACTACTGGCTCAAATAACATTATGATAGGGTATAATGTTCAAGCTACTTCTTCTACGGCAACTAACTTTTTAGATATAGGTGATACTTTATATGGTGATTTAAATTTAAAAAATATTGGTATAGGCACCACCTCTCCATACGCTCGTTTGTCTGTTGCAGGTGTCGTGGTTGCCGATTCATTCAATGCAACAAATACTGTAGCAACATCTACATTTGGCGGAGGACTAACAACTGGAGGATTAGCATCATCAAAAGGAATAACAATAACGGGAGGTTCTATTCTTTCAACTTCAAACGCTACATCAACTCTTGCTGGTGGATTTGATTTGACTGGTGGATGTTTTTCAATCAATGGAACATGCGTAGGTGATTCTAGTGGAGGAACGATTATGGGGACTGGCGGTTTGAATCAAGTAACATTTTGGACAGGAGGCTCTACGGTTTCAAGTGACTCCAATTTTTATTGGGATAATTCTGGTAAGCAATTAGGTATTGGTACAGTAAGCCCATCACAAAAACTAGACGTAGCAGGCATTGCACAAATTCAGAATTACCTTAAAGCTTCTTACATCGTCGCAACATCATCTGCTACATCCACATATTCTGGAGGTATAGAATCACCAGCTATCGGATCACAATACTTCTTTGCCACATCAACAACAGCTTCATCATCATTACAAAATCTATCGTTCACTAATGGACAAGCTTCATCTCTATCTCTATCAGGAGGCATAAGCTTCGCATCTCTATCAAACGCAGGAGTAATCTCCAACACCAACTTAGCTAACTCTACGATAGGATTAACATCAAGTGGTTCTCTAACAGTAGGCTCTTCCCCTATATCTCTTGGAGGAACAAGTGCTTTGGATCTTAACTTAACCAACGCTAACTCATGGACAGGAGGTCAGACATTTGTAAACGCAACATCAACAAGAATGTTCTATGGAGTAAATGAAAACATTTCATCTTCTACTATTGGAAGATTAACTGTAGGAACTCTAACATCAACATCAACTGCAACTTCAACATTTGCAGGAGGTATATCTGCTGTAGGACTCGCATCATCTAACGGAATATCAATCACAGGAGGAACATCTAACTTAGGAACAATAACATCAGGAACATGGAACGGAACTGCATTAGCTGACGGATACATCGCATCAGCTACAACATGGAACTCCAAAGTTTCTCCATTCTCTTACTATCCATTTACTGCAGGATATATAGTATCCACTTCTTCTGCGACATCTACTTATGCTGGAGATATTTATGCTAACTTAATTTCTGCTCCTTACTTCCACGCGACGAGCTCGATGGCGACTTCGACTTTCAGTGGCGGACTTATCGCAGGAGGAACTTCAGGACTTAATGTGATGACAAATGGAAACGTAGCAATCGGCACGATTAATCCTGTAGCTCAATATAAATTAGATGTGCAAGGAACACCCAATTCAAATGATATGTTAATGGCTTTAATGGATACATCACATACGTTTAATAGTGTTGTTGGTATTTCTGGTAATGGATATTATCAATCTGGGGCTTGGGTTGATGTGGGGACATTAAAATTTGGAAATAATGGAGGTAATGGCAATATACATGGGTATGTATCTTTTTCTACGAGGAATGGTGGAGGTGCTACGCCTACAGAAAGAATGAGAATTGATTATCTCGGTAATGTCGGTATTGGCACAATCACTCCATCTCAAAAACTTGATGTAGCAGGTATTGCACAAATTCAAAATTATTTAAATACTTCTTATTTAGTATCCACATCATCTGCTACATCTACTTATGCTGGAGGCATAGAGACACCAATACTCGGAGCATCTAGAATATTCGCTACATCAACAACAGCTTCATCATCATTACAAAATCTATCATTCACAAACGGACAAGCTACATCATTATCTGTTGGTAAAATTTCAATTTCATCACTTACAGATGGCTACACAACAATGACCGCAGGTCAGATAAATAGGGTAGGGGGATCTATTGAATTTCAATATAATGGATCTACAAATAGTGATGTAAGATTTTTTTGGGGACCAGGAAATCCTATTGTTTTCAAAGCAAATTCTGGTTCTTTAGGCATCGGCACATCTACTCCATTTGCCCGCCTTTCTATTTCAGCAACATCATCGTTATCTAACATTCCACTACTGGCAGTAGGAGCTCCATTTGGTGGAGAGGGAGGAGGAACAACAACAGCATTAATTCTTGATTCAACTGGCAACCTCGGCATCGGCACCACCTCCCCCTATGCTCGTCTATCCGTAGCAGGTCTTGCTGTCGCCGACTCATTTAATGCAACAAATACGGCAGCAACATCAACATTTGCTGGTGGTCTGTCTGTATTAAACTTCTCACAAACAGGAACAGCCACATCAACATTCAATAATGGAATTCAACTTGCAGGTGGATGTTTTAGAGATGCAACAGGAAGTTGCGTAGGGGGCGGAGGTTCGGGAACAGTAACATCAATAACAGCAAGCACTCCAAGCGGAACATTAACACTAGGCGGCACAAATCCAATTACAACTTCTGGCACTATTTCTTTTGATCTTAATCTAGCCAACGCTAACTCATGGACAGGAGGTCAGACATTTGTAAACGCAACATCAACAAGAATGTTCTATGGAGTAAATGAAAACATTTCATCTTCGACCATTGGAAGATTAACTGTAGGAACTCTAACATCCACATCAACTGCAACTTCAACATTTGCTGGTGGTCTGTCTGTATTAAACTTCTCTCAAACAGGCACAGCTACATCAACATTCAATAATGGTATTCAACTCACAGGCGGATGTTTTAGAGATGCAACAGGAGCTTGTGTCGGAGGAGGTGGAAGCGTATCAGGAGGTGCTGCAAACAGAGTTGCGTTCTGGACAGGAGCAACGACTTTATCTAACAATAACAACTTATCATGGGACAACACCCAAAACTTATTTGGAATAGGAACATCATCACCATTATCTTTGTTATCAATATCTGCAACATCAACAGCAAGCAACGTTCCACTATTTAACATATATGGCAATCCTGTTGTTGGTGGGGCAACTTCAACTCTTCTATCATTTACATCAAGTGGAAATTTAGGCGTTGGCACAACATCTCCTTATGCAAGATTATCTGTAGCTGGATCAGTGGCTGCCGATTCATTTAACGCTACAAATACTTCTGCAACGTCTACATTTAGCGGAGGATTTAGCGCGGGAAATGGTGCATTGAATTACGATTGGTCATCAGGAGTAACATCCATCGATAATCTTTCTATGGGTTCATTGAATTTTGATGATGATGCTGGAGTAATAAGCTGGTTTGATATGCCTGTAAGTTCTACTCCGGTAGCAGGAACTGTTGAAAGTTACACAGCTTATCTTGATGGTAATCCAATGCTTACTGTTTTTGGAAGAGCAAATGGTTCAGGAGTTGTTAATAGCATGGCTGTTGGAATAGGAACTACATCTCCTTACTCCAAGTTATCTGTTTGGGGAACAGGAACAGGCACAGGGCCATTATTCTCACTTGTAAATAATGCTTCGACTACAATCATGCAAGCTCTTGATAATGGAAATGTTGGAGTTGGCACAACTTCACCATGGAGAACTCTTTCAGTAAGTGGCACGGCCGCAATGAAGGGTCTTACTGCTACAGGTGCAGGAGATGTTCAATTATGTTTAAGTGCTGGAGGCGAAGTAACAACAGGAGCAACATGTGGAGGCTCATCCTTAAGATTTAAACACGATGTGCAAGATCTATCATCAACCCAAGGACTTAATCTTGTAAACGAATTACGTCCAGTAAACTTCACATACAATGACACTAACGTATCACACTTAGGATTTATTGCAGAAGAAGTAAGTAAGATAGAACCAAAGTTAGTCTTTTACGATGAAGACGGAGTAACTCCACGAGGTATTATCTATCAAGACTTTGCTCCTGTGTTTGCAAAAGCAATACAAGAGTTAGATTCAAAAATTAAAGCACTTGAAGCTTCATCAACAGCATCTGTTGTTCAATCAGCATCTTCTGTTTCTGCACAATCTATCTTTGATTTTCTTAATTCTGTAGGAGCTACAGTTATTGATGGAATACTTTATATTAAGAATTTAATCGTAGATACGATTACTGTTCAAAAAGGCATTCAAATGAAAGATCAAGATACGGGAGATATGTATTGTGTAGTTATAAAATCTGGAGAACTTATTAAAACAAAAGGTGATTGCGATTCAACTAATAACACTAGATCTACACCATTTTTAAGTTCAATAATTAATATAACAAACACAATAGATCCAACTGAATCGAGCACCTCGACTTCTTCTATCTTAGACACTATTCCTCCAACCATTACAATAAATGGCAATAATCCCGCTAGAATTGCTAAAGGTTCAAGCTTTGGCGACTTAGGTGCTATGGTTGATGATAATATCGATCATAATTTAGGCATTAATGTAATAGGAGATCGAATAGATACATCAATTTTAGGAACTTACATAATAACTTACACAGCAACGGATAATGCAGGAAATACCTCAACTTCAACAAGGGAAGTTATTGTTTACGATCCTTTTGCGATAATTTCTTCTGATTTTGAGGCGACGAGCACTGCAACAACAACTACAAATTAAAAAAAATTGCATTTTTCCGCTAGATATATATAATGTAACGCATGTTAACTCTTAATATAGAAAAAAGAACAATCCCATCTAATTTGGGAAAAATAAGAAGAAGTGGCAAAATTCCTGCTGTTTATTATGGACCTAAAGAGAAAAGCACTCCTATTTCTTTGGATATTTCTGATTTTACTAAAGCTTGGAAGCAAGCTGGAGAAACCTCAGTTGTTAATCTAAAAGGAGATGGTATGGATCTTGAAACACTAATTCACGTTGTAACTACCGATCCTGTAAAAGGAATACCTACTCATGTTGATTTTTACGTTATGGAAAAAGGTAAAACTGTGGAGATTGAAGTTCCTATCGAATTTATTGGCGTTTCCCCAGCAGTTAAAAGTTTGGGCGGAACTCTAGTTAAAGTTCTCTATGAATTAGAAGTTGAAGCTTTACCTAAGGATCTACCTAAAGAGCTTGAAGTTGATATTTCTTCACTTGTAGATTTCGAAAGTAAAATTCTTGCACAAGATATAAAATTACCACCAGGCGTTAAGTTGGTTACAAAAGCCGATGAAATTATTGCTCTTGTTGCAGAAACTAAGGAAGAAGAGGAAGTAGTAGAATCTGCACCAGATCTTTCAGCGATAGAAGTTGTTGATAAGAAAGGTAAGAAAGAAGAGGAAGGAGCTGAAGCTGAAGTAGAAGAGAAAAAATAAAAACTATATAAAAATTCAAAAATAACAGCTGTAAATTTTACAGCTGTTATTTTTAATTACTAGAGTGAAATGGTGTATAATATAAACAATGCTACCGATAAGTAACAAATCTTTTATATTATCGTTCTTAACGCTTTTTATTATTGCTGGAGTGGCTTGTTTTTTTGTGCCTACTTTTGCAGCAGCACAGTCTTCAAATACGAGCGCTTTGGATTTGCAAAAGGAACAACAGTTGCAAGCTGAGCTCGAAAAAGTTTTAAAAGACATAGAAGCTCAGAAAAAAGTTCTCGAATCTACTCAACGCCAGTCGGTTTCAATGGAACGTGATATAGCTGTTTTGAATACAAAAATCAAAGAAGCACAGCTTCAAATAAAAGCGCACGAAATAAATATTTCCCGTTTGAATAGCGACATACAAAATCGCACTAAGACGATTCAAACGCTAGATCAAAAATTAGAAAAAGGAAGAATTTCACTCATTGGTATTTTGAAAAAAACAGAAGAGATGGATAATTCGCCAATGATCGAAACATTGCTTAGCGATAACGATCTCTCAGATTTTTTTGCTAGCTTTGAAACATACGATTCTTTAAAGCGCGCTCTTAAAGATTCATTCGATGAATATACTCAAACTAAGCAAACAACAACCAAAGAAAAAGAAATCCTTAGCCAAAAGAAAGATCAAGAGGTTGATACGAAAGTTGCAATAGAAACTGTCAAAAGCACAGTGCAAAAAAACGAGAGCCAGAAAACAGTGCTTTTAAAAATCAACAAAAATCAAGAAAAGGAATATCAGAAAATTATCAAAGAAAGGGAATTAAAGGCTGCACAAATTCGAAGCGCACTATTTGCTTTGCGTGATACTGCATCAATTCCATTTGGTGACGCGCTTAGTTTTGCAAATGCTGCTTCTAAAGTAACAGGAGTCCGACCAGCATATCTTCTCGCGATACTTATGCAGGAATCTTCTTTAGGAGTAAATGTTGGCACTTGTATTCTTACAGACCTTACCTCTGGATCGGGAATTTCTACAAAATCAGGAAGGACTTTTACTAATGTGATGAAACCAAGCAGAGATATTCCTTATTTCATATCTATAACAAAAAGTTTAGGAAAGGATCCTTTGGCTACAAAAGTTTCTTGTCCGCAGTCTGTTGGTTGGGGAGGAGCTATGGGGCCAGCCCAGTTTATTCCTTCTACTTGGGATATGTTTTCAGATCGAATAGCTAATGCTCTTGGAATAAAATTAGCTGATCCTTGGAGAGCACAAGATGCTTTTATGGCTTCCGCTTTATATCTTTCTGATATGGGTGCAGTAGATGGAAGTTATACAAAAGAGAGAAATGCCGCTTGTAAATATTATTCAGGAAGTTCTTGCAGTAAATCTTCGCTTATTGCAAGTTATGGTGATCAAGTTATAGCGAAGGCTAAAGATATTCAGACGAATATGATTGATCCTTTGGAAGATTTGTAATTTCTTCTGTCATTCCCGCGAAGGCGGGAATCCAGATTAAGTAGAGAAAAACTAGATTCCCGCCTTCGCGGGAATGATAGAAAATAAATGGAATAATATCTTAAAAACTTGATTAAATTTTAGAATTTGTTATAAATATCAATACTAATATGAAAGCAGAAATTCATCCAAAATATTACGAAGACGCGAAAGTCGTATGTGCATGCGGCAATACTTTTACTGTTGGCTCAACAAAGCAAGAAATTCACGTTGAAATTTGCAGCAATTGTCACCCTTTTTATACCGGAGACCAAAAGATAATTGATACCGCCGGCCGAGTTGAAAAATTCAAGGCAAAAAGAGCACAAAAACTAGAGCTCGATTCCAAAAAAGCTCCTAAAAAGAAGGCTGAAAAAGAATCTCCAAAAGAAGAAAAATAACTTTAAAAAGCAAAAACCGTTCTTATTTTTAAGCACGGTTTTTTGTTTGGACTTATTCATTATGTTAATCTAATACCATGGAATCTGAAACAAAATTTGATGCGACTCAATTTAAAGAAAATCCAAAAACGAGTTTTTTGGCCAGCGAATACGAGCGTTTAGAAAAAGAAGAACGTGAGCTTTTGGATATGGCTAAAAATGATAGTGCAATGTTAGAACTTGCAGAGGAAGAAAAAAAAGAAATAATTATTCAGAAGGAGGCAATCATTAAACAAATTCAAGATATCGTAAAACAAGAAGAAGGGGAGGAAGAATTTCCAAATGAAATAATTCTCGAAGTTCGAGCTGGTGCAGGTGGGGAAGAAGCGGCACTTTTTGCAGAAGAACTTGCAGAAATGTATAAAAAATATGCAGCCATGCAAGGATGGCAAGTTGCCGTTATTGATGAATCAAGGAGTGCTCTAAAAGGTTATAAAGAGGCTTCGTTTGAAATAAAAGGTCAGGATGTTTATAAGAAATTTAGATTTGAAACTGGAGTTCATAGAATTCAAAGAGTTCCAGAAACTGAAAAATCTGGACGTGTTCACACATCCACAGCTTCCGTTGCGATTCTTCCTTTGAGAAAGAAGAGTAAAATTGAAATAGTTCCTACAGATATTGAAGTTGAGTTTTCTCGATCAGGAGGAGCTGGTGGACAAAATGTAAATAAAGTTGAGACTGCCGTTCGTTTGATACATAAGCCAACAGGTATTGATGTTCGATGCACTTCTGAGAGAAGTCAGCTAAAAAATCGTGAGAAGGCGATGTCGATTCTTATTGCAAAGCTTCAAGTGTTAAAAGACGAAGAAGATGCTAAAAAATATTCAGCTGAAAGAAAAGGTCAGATAGGAACAGCGGATCGTTCAGAAAAAATCCGCACTTATAATTTTCTTCAAGATAGAATCACAGATCACCGTATTAATGAAAGTTGGCATAATATAGATAAGATACTTTTGGGGTATTTAGATCCTATATTTGATGCGTTAAATGACCATAATCAAAAATCAGAATAAGTAAGTAAAAAATAAAAGCTGTTTTCTTTCGAAAACAGCTTTTTGTTTTTTTTATTGTAATTTTATTGCAATAGCAGTGACATTGTCCGTGCTTTTTTTGAGAGCTTTTTTACATATAAACTCCGCAGCATTATGAGGATCTTTTATTCTTAGAAAAAGTTCAGCAATTTCATTATCGTCCATCACATCAAAAACGCCATCAGTTGCGATAAAGAGCCACTTCCACTTAGAATAATCAGCTAAGATAGTATCATCACAGTTACAGTGTGGATCAGAGATCACCCCAGCATTTTCAAAGTATATATCGCCCAGAGCTCTGGTGACCATAATTTGATAGTCTTTATAGAAAAGATGTTGATTACTGGTTTCAACGCCTTCGTAGCTTGAAACACGATGTCTTTCAGTCTCGTTTTTTAATCTATGTTCCAGTGAAAGTTCTTTTGTGTTAGTGCCTGAAATTGCAATAATTCTTGTGTCTCCCGCATTAGCGCAATAGACAATATTATTGTAAATAAAAACATCTGCTGCTGTGGTTCCAGAATTATCTATTCTCTTAATAAACCTAGATGTTTCGTTATAAGCTTCATCGAAGGATCTTAGGGCGTCTTTGCTTTGCGAATGTTTTAGGAAGGCTGTATGGAGATAACGTTTTGCAAAATATGCAGCATAATCTCCTCCATGACCATCATAAACACCCGCATAAAGTCCTCCGCCAAAGTTAAGGCTTAGAAAAAAAGCATCTTCCATTTTAGGTCTTTTTCCTTGAGCTGAAAATACTGAAGTAACAAGATTTTCAATTTTCATAGTCTGAGAGCAATATAGCATGTATAGGCTCTCTTGCAATAGAAATGATAATTTGTTAAACTCATTTCTACATGATAACTACGGAAAATACTAGTCAAAACAAAATATCTGACCCAGTTATTAGCGCCATGTTTAGCTCAGGCGCTCATTATGGCTATTCTCGATCAAGAAGACACCCATCAATGAAACCCTTTATTTTTGGTGCAAAAAACAAGACTGAAATATTTGATCTAGATAAAACTAAAGAAAGTATAGATAAAGCTTTGGAAGTTGTTAGAACTTTAGCATCACAAAAAAAGCAAATACTTTTTGTTAGTAGTAAGCATGAGGCATTGAATGCGATAAAAAGCGTTCACGATCGCCTTGGAATGCCATATGTTGCAGGACGATGGATCGGAGGAACTCTCACTAACTTTGGTGAAATACGAAAGAGAGTAGAAAAACAGCAAAATCTTCTTGAACAAAAGACCAAAGGAGAACTTTCAAAATACACTAAAAAAGAACGATTACTCATTGATAGAGAAATCGACAACTTAACCAGATTTTTTTCCGGATTGGTTGTAATGAAAGATATACCAGCTGCACTTTTTGTAATTGATCCAAAAAGAGAAAAAACTGCAATTTCAGAAGCAAAAAAAATGAACGTTCCTGTTATATCTCTCTCAGGATCTGATTGTAATATCAATGATTCAGATTTTCCTATTCCAGGAAATGATTCATCAATGGCAAGCATAAGCTTTTTTATAGACCAAATCGTAAAAGCATACGAAGAGGGAAGAAAGAAAAGTTTATAATCAAAATTTTTGAAGCATGGAATTTAATTTTATGCTTTGTTTTATTTAAAAAACTCTATTATTTAAATTATATTTTTAATTATATAAATTTATGATTACTACTGAGCAAATTAAGGAATTGCGAGAAAAAACAGGTATCTCTATTATGCAGTGCAAAAAAGCACTAGAAGATGCTGGTGGAGATATGGAAAAGGCAATCGTTATGCTTAAAAAGAAGGGCGCAGAAATTGCGGCAAAAAAATCAGAACGCACACTCGGGGCGGGTATAGTAGAGTGTTATGTTCATAACACAAAGTTGGTTGGATCTATGGTTGAATTATTGTGCGAGTCTGACTTCGTTGCTAAAAATGAGGAATTTGTAAAACTTGCTCGCGATATAGCAATGCATGTTTCTGCTACTAATCCAGAGTTTTTGAGTGTTGAAGAAATTCCAGAAGATGCAAAGGAAACAGCCAAAAAGGTGTTTGAAGGCGAGCTTGCAGGCAAGCCTGAAGAAATGAAAGAGAAGATACTTCAAGGAAAACTCGCATCATATTTCAATGAACGTGTTTTGCTGGATCAGCCATTTATAAAGAATCCAGACTCTAAAATACGTGATATAATAGAACAGGCGGTTCAAAAGTTTGGGGAGAAGATCGAAGTCAAAAGATTCGTCCGATTCTCAATAAATTAACAGTTATAATTTGACTTATGACAATAGCTCTTGTTTTATTCGTAGGTTCATTTTTATTTTTAGTTACGATGCTTAATCTCAAGTTAATTGAGCTTAATCATGGTAGGCATTTCATTTTTTCTCAAATTCGTCATACAGCAGATGCTTTAGTCCACGAGAAACGCATTGTTTTTAAAAAGACGATTAGTCATATCAATTTACAGAACATAATAAGCCTATTTTTACCAATTATACTTCTAGGCTTCAAAAAGCTTGGACAAATTAGAATTTTTCTTTATAATCGTTTTGAGAAGGTTATAAGCTTCATGAAAGGAAGAGATATCATAAAAAGCAATGGCAGAGCATCGGACTTTTTGCAGAACATGACAGATCATAAGGAGAACTTTAAAAGTAGCTTGTAATTCAGCAATAACGCCACCTTAGCTCAGTTGGTAGAGCAACGGTTTTGTAAACCGTAGGTCCTCAGTTCAAATCTGAGAGGTGGCTCAACGAAACGTAGTGAAAAAACCCGCATCTAAAGTGCGGGTTTTTTGTTTTTATGCTATTCTCTTGATAGAAAAAAATGAAAGGCGATTATGATTGATAGAAAAAAGTTGATTACTCAAGATGCTTTTAAAACAACTTATAGGATTATTAAAAGTTGGACATTAGAAGGGCACGAAATTATTTGGGCTTGGTTTGAGATAGTCAGACCTCATGACATGAGTCATGGTAAGGGTAAGACACTTTTATGTGAATGTGATTTCGATTTTGAAATTGCGAATGGCTCTAAAAAGTTTAAAAATGATCCTCATGAATGTCAACATAAAAAATATGTCAGAGATGTTCTTATTCCTCAAGAATCTATACGAGAGTATGGGGAAACTTGGAAAGCAATGGGGTGCAAGCAAGCGATTCTCGATATTTTTGAGAAGGTTAAAAATGGTAAACTTTTTGGAAAATATAAAGGCGATGTGATCTATATTCAAGAAGTCGCAAGACTTCTTGGTGAAACTGATGCCAATATTTTAAAACTTTGCGATGAACTTTTTGCTGAAGAACAGCTAAGTCTGAATGGAGCTATTCTTATACCATATGTAAGCAGGTTCCGTTTTCCAAAAGAGATTCAACACCTATTAGCTTATTTGATCGAAGAGCCTCTTGGTTGGCCGAATGGTGAAGCAGGAGATTGTTTTCTTGAGGAAATTGAAGGAGTGATTACTGAATATACTAATTTTAAAACAGGCAAGAAAGTTTTTGGAGATCATTATCCACATTTATCACCTCAAATTCTTATAAATTTTGGTGGTGCATGGATTCAGTCTGGAGTAAGTAAACTTTGCGAAAGTAAGTCAGAGGAATGTGATTTACAACTTCAGGTTAACTATCTAAAAAGTCTAATTGATTATTTAAAGGTAATAGTTGATGAAACTGATAAAACGATGCTTTCTATTCAATCAAAAATTGTTCCTGAAAAAAATGATTAAAAGGTTATTTAATCACCGCATTCGCAAATGCGGTGATTTTGTTTTCTAAAGTTTTGTTAAATTTAATTTTTATTAGATTTGTGAGATAATATATGTATATATTCAATTTAAATTAGCAATTTATGGATGAATCTAAAAATAGAGAAAAAAGGATAACTATAAATTTTCCAAAAGATTTTTTTTGGGGAAGTGCTACGTCAGCTTATCAAGTTGAAGGTAATATTTTAAACAATGATTGGGCTATTGCTGCTAAGGATGGAAAAGTTCCTAATGCTGGTTTAGCATGTGATCACTACAATCGATTTACTGAAGATTTTGATATTGTAAAAAGTTTAGGACAAAATTCTTATCGATTTTCTGTAGAGTGGTCACGCATCGAACCCGAAGAAGGAAAATTTAACGAAGATGCAATAAATCATTACAGAGAAGTTATCAATGATTTAAAAAGTAAGGGCTTGGAACCATTTCTTACTTTATGGCACTTTACTTTACCAGATTGGTTCTCTGCTAAGGGTGGTTTTCTTTCTTCTGATGCCACTAAAATATTTTCAAGATATTGTGAGTATGTAGTTTCTAAATTTGGCGACGACGTAGTTTATTTTACAGTAATGAATGAGCCGATGGTTTATGCTCAAAAAGGTTTCTTTCAAGGTCAATGGCCTCCTTTCAAAAAAAATATTTTTAAATTTTTAAAAGTTATTTTAAAGCTTCAACAAGCTCATGTTGCTGCATATAAAGCTATCAAGTCTATAAATTATAATTGCAAAGTCGGTATTGTTCCAAGTATTGTCCACTTCAAGGCTGACAATAAAATTTGGAATAAGATTTTAAGCAATATTTCAGATTGGTTTTGGAATTACAGATTTATTAGTTCAATATCTGCACATACCGATTTTATTGGAGTAAATTATTATTCTCACCATAAATTTGGTGAAAATGTTATTCACGAAAAAACTGATATGGATTGGGTTATTTATCCCGCAGGAATATATTTTGTTTTGAAAAAATTAGCTACTTATAACAAGCCTTTGATTATTACTGAAAATGGCATAGCTGATATTGCTGATAATAAGAGAGCAAAATTTATTACAGATCATCTTTGGCATATAGGTGAGGCAATACTTGATGGAGTGCCTGTAATAGGTTATTTTTACTGGTCTCTTCTTGATAATTACGAATGGAGTTTTGGTTTTGATAAAAAGTTCGGGCTTGTTCGTGTAGATTTTGATACACAAAAGCGTGAAATTTTGCCATCCGCTTTTGAGTATAAAAAAGTTTGCGAGAATAATTCGTTATCAATGTAAATAGAGTTTGCTACATAATAAAATGACTCTTTGGATAATTCTTGTCATAATTGCACAGTTTATTAATGCGGTATTGTCGCTCGCTGATAAATATGTGTTATCAACGAAAACAGTATCTCCTTTGGTTTATGCTTTTTATATAAGTGTTCTATCGCTGTTTTCGATAGTAATATTTATTTTTGGCTTGATGTTGCCAGAAGTTGCGAATACTATAATTCCTTCCTTAAAAGATGTTACATTGATACCTTCTTTTGCAATGTTCCTATCAATTATAAATGGAATTTCTTTTTTCTTTTCTATTTATTTCTTATTTAAATCTCTGATTAAAAATAATGCTTCTGATGTTTTTCCGGTAGTAGGAGCAGTTTCAGCAATCGGAACATTTGTTTTGAGTTTTGTGTTTTTTAATGAAGTTATCTCTCCCAATTTTCTTATTAGTTTTTTTCTTTTGATTGTCGGTACTATATTAGTTTCTCATCTTAGATTTAACAGAACAGGATTAATATTTTCGATTTTATCAGGCTTAGTGTTTTCTGTTTATTTTATTACAGGCAAGGAAATAACAAATGAGATAGGTTTTACTAATGGATTTTTTTGGACGAGAGTTACTGCAGGATTATTACCTTTAACTCTTTTATTTATTCCGAGATTTAACAAAGTATTTTTAAAGACGAATAAAAAAGTTCCAACAACAAAAGTGAGTTTATGGATGGTGAGCATTAAATCGCTCGGGGGACTTTCTGCCTTATTTCTTTTTAAGGCAAGCGAGTTAGGAAGTGTTTCATTGGTCCAAGCTCTTGGGGGGTTGCAATTTGTTTTTTTGTTTATTTTTAGTTTGCTTTTTGGACATAAAGTCCACGAAGCTCTTGAAGAAGGACATTCACCAAGGGAATTTATTTATAAGGCTGTTGCAGTCGGGATTATTTCTTTAGGATTATTTATTTTGTTTATTTAATTATGAAACGAAAAATATTTTTTATTTTGGGTGCCATTCTTTTGCTGATCATCATTGCTTTATTTGCACTTTCTATTTCTAGTATTCCTGACAAAAATTTATACGGCGTTTCTTTTAATGTTTCATACGCTAATGAGCTACTTGGATCTAATTGGAAAGATGCTTATATAGAAATGCTAGATGATCTAAAAGTTAAACGTTTAAGACTTGCTGCTCAATGGTCATTGGTGGAACCAACGAAAGATAATTATGACTGGAGTGCTCTTGATTTTGAAATTAATGAAGCACAAAAAAGAGATGCGGAAGTCATATTAGCGGTAGGACGAAGACTTCCTCGTTGGCCGGAGTGTCATACTCCAGATTGGGCAGCTAAAATTTCTTGGGAAGAACAGAAAAAAGAAATTGAAAGTTATATCAATGAAGTGGTTAGCAGATATAAAGATTACAGCAATATCAAATATTGGCAGGTTGAGAACGAACCATTTTTGAAGGCTTTTGCATATGAACAGTGCGGTGATCTAGATGTTGATTTTTTTAATAAAGAAATTGCATTGGTCAAAAAACTTGATCCAACAAGAAAAATTATTGTAACAGATAGTGGCAATCTCGGAACTTGGTATGGAGCATATAAACGAAGCGATGTTTTTGGTACAAGCGTTTATGTTTATTTATCAAATCCGATTACGGGACCAATAAGAACATTCTTACCGCCTTCTTTTTATGCCATTAAGAAAAATTTTATAAGTTTATTTTTGGGAAATAAGCCAATTATTTTGTCTGAACTTTCTCTTGAACCTTGGCTTTTAAAATCAATAAAAGATACACCAATTGATGAACAGATAAAGCTTATGAATATTGATAGATTTAATGAAGTAGTTAAGTATGGTAAAGGGACACCATTTGAACAGCAATATTTGTGGGGTGTTGAGTGGTGGTATTATCTAAAATTAAATGATCATCCAGAATATTGGGATAGAGTAAAAGAGATTTTTAACAGTTCTAATTGAATTATTTATAATCGACAAATAGCTTCAAAAGTGGTAATTTAAGTATTAATAAAATGAATTCACTATTAGAAAATAGGCCATATATTCATGTTGGAAGCGCTAACGATCTAAAGGGATTTGATCGTGTAATATATAGGTCTTTTGAAATTTTACCAGGACTTCTTTCTTGGGGGACTCTTATTGGAACGGTTGTATTATCTTACTTTAATCCAACTCTTGCGGCTTTTTGTGTTATTGCGTTTGACCTTTATTGGCTATTAAAAACTATATATTTATCAATTCACCTGTATCGCAACTGGAAGAGGATGAAATATAACATCAATCTCGATTGGGTTAAAAAGCTTTCTTCTTTAAAGCATGATCATATTTATCATTTAATTCTTTTGCCTTTTTATAAAGAAGGAAAAGAGATAATAGAAGGAAGCGTAAAGGCAATAATTAATAATAATTATGATAAGAAAAAGATTATATTAGTTCTTGCTAGCGAAGAAGCCGCAGGCGAAGAGGCACAAAAAATTGCTTTGGAAGTAAAAGAAAAATATGGAGATACCTTTTTTAATTTTTTGATTACGAAACATCCAAAAGGTCAGGAGGGTGAACTTCAAGGAAAAGGTTCAAATATTTCTTATGCTTCAGAACAAGCAAGATTAAAAGTTATCGATCAAAACAAAATTCCATACGAAGATATAATTGTTTCCGCAATGGATATTGATACTGTTCCATATCCTCAATATTTTTCTTGTTTAACTTGGTATTTCTTAACAACACCAAATTCTAATCGCGCATCTTTCCAGCCAGTTCCTCTTTATCACAATAATGTTTGGCAAACTCCAATGCTGTCAAAAGTTGTTGCTAGCTCTGATACTTTTTGGCAGATGATTGAACAAGAGCGTCCAGAAAGATTGGTAACTTTTTCATCTCATTCTGTTAGTTTTAAGAGTCTTTATGAAATAGGTTATTGGCAAAAAAATATCGTTTCAGAAGATTCAAGAATATTTTGGAATTTATATCTTGCAAATAACGGTGATTATAAAGTCGTGCCGCTTTCATATCCGGTGTCTATGGATGCTAATCTTTCAACAGGTTTTTTTGAAACATTAAAGAATATGTATAAACAGCATCGACGTTGGATGTGGGGATCTGAAAATATTCCTTATATTTTATTTAATTTTCTTAAAGATAAAAAAATATCTTTTTCTAAAAAAACCAGACACATTTTTGTTCAACTTGAAGGATTTTGGTCACTTGCAACCAATCCATTAATTATTTTGTTTTTAGGCTGGTTCCCATTGCTTCTTGGTGGAAATAAATTTAATTCAACAATTCTTTCTTATAATCTTCCGATTGTCACTCGTGATCTTATGATACTTGCGATGGGTGGGTTGATCGTTCTTGCTGCAGTTTCATTATCGCTCATGCCTAAAATTCCAGATGATTTAAACAGAAACAAGACTAAATTTTATTTAGTGGTGCAGTGGCTTTTAGTTCCTGTAACTATTGTTATATTCGGATCAATTCCTGGGCTTGATGCGCAGACACGACTTATGTTTGGAAAATATATGGGTTATTGGGTTACACCAAAAAGTAGAAGTCTTAACAATAAATAATTACTTATAAAAAAAAATGACTCCAATTTCAGTAATTGAACGAAGAATATATTTAGTAATAATGTCGGTATTATTTATTACTATTATTCCTGTCATAATACTTTATTCTATAGGGTATCGTTTAGATAAAGGTCTTTCTATTGTAAAAACAGGAGGAGTGCTTGTGACTTTAGATAAAAGTAATATTTCGGTATATATAAATGATGAAAAATTAAATGAATCTGGAATTTTTTCACGAAGTTTCTTGTTTCAAAATCTTCATCCGGAAAAGTATAAAATAGTTGCTTCAAAGGATGGATATTATCCTTGGCAAAAGCAATTGATGGTTTATGAAGAAAAAGTTACAGAATCTCATCCTTTTCTTTTACCTTTAGAGCCTACTTTAAATGAGATTCCAAAAACAATAGCTTCTACTAAAAAAACATTATTATCAAAAGCAACTACAACCTCAACGACAGTAGTTTCAAATCCTGAGTATAAAACAGTATTAGCATTATTTAGTGCTAAAGCTTTGAAGATGTCAGCTATTTCTACAACTACAATAATTGTCCGCAAAAACGATTCATTAGTTTCAACTTCAACAGACACTTTACCGAAAGATAGTGTTTTAAGGCAGAACATTGTTTTATGGAAAGAAAATGGAGTTCTGTCTGCATCTTGGTGGGGTAATCTTTCTGATATCCCATACTTTTTTTGTGATCGTGAGCCTTGTAAAACTGATATAGTTATTTACAATAATAACTCAGTAAAATACTTCGATTTCTTTCCAGGAAGAAATGATTTAATTATTTTTGAAACAAACGATGGTGTTTTTGTAACTGAAATTGACGGGCGATCTAAACGAAACATTGAACCACTTTATCCTAAGAGTAACGCTGAATTCAGAATTAAAGATAATGAGACAATTTATATAAAAGATGATAAGGTATTATATCAATTAGTGCTAAATTAGAACTTGCACAGTCGGCGCATTTCTTCGTTGCGAGCTCCGGTGCTCCCTCACAATACTCAGAGTATTGCTCGGTTCGCTCCTCGCTCGCGCCTCGAACTGCATCCGACTACGCAAGTTCTATAAAAATATTTTTAATTAATGGAAAATATATTAGAACAAAAAAATAAAGGACATCATCATCCAATATCTATTGTAATAGAAGATGTTTCAAGGATTTTTTCAGAGCTTGGATTTGAAGTGGCGCAAGGTCCGGAAATTGAAACAGAATACAATAACTTTGACGCTTTGAATGTTCCTAAAGATCATCCTGCTCGAGATATGCAGGATACATTTTGGCTTAAAGAAAAAGATAAAAATGGCGAATCTCTCATACTTCGATCTCAGACTTCTCCAGTTCAGATTCGTTACATGAATTCACATAAACCTCCGATCAGGATTATTTCTCCCGGAAAAGTTTTTAGAAACGAAGCGACTGATGCAAGTCATGAAGCCCAATTTCATCAAGTTGAAGGACTGATGATAGATAAAGATATTTCTATGGCAAATCTAAAATGGGTGCTTGATAATTTTTTTGATAAATTATTCGGTAAGAATTTGGAGATAAGATTTAGGCCGTCGTTTTTTCCATTCGTTGAACCGGGAGTTGAAATTGATATTTCTTGTTTTAAATGTGATGGCAAAGGTTGCGGATTATGTAAGGGAACAGGTTGGATAGAAGTTATGGGTGCTGGTATGGTTCATCCAAAAGTTTTGGAAAATGGAGGAATAAATCCAAGAGAGTATCAAGGTTTTGCTTTTGGTGGCGGTATCGATCGAATCGCGATGCTTAAATATGGAATAGAAGATATACGATTGCTTTATTCAGGCGATTTACGCTTAGTTAATCAATTTTAAATATGATTTACGAATTTGACACATTTCTTCGTTGCTCGCTTGCGATGCTCCCTCACAATACTATAAGTATTGCTCGGTTCGCTTCGCACTCGCGCCTCGAACTGTATTCAAATTAGTAAATCATAAAATTTATGAAGGTATCTTACAATTGGCTACAAACATATTTTAAAGATAAGCTTCCAGAGCCGCAAAAAATTGCGGATGTTTTAACAATGCACGCTTTTGAGGTTGAAGAAATGGAAAAGCTTGGCAATGATACGATTTTAAATATAAATGTTTTGCCTGACCGTTCACATGACGCACTCAGTCATAAGGGAATTGCTAAAGAAATTTCAACATTGTTTGATATCAAAATAAAAAACGATGAATCAAAAGAAAAATTTGATTTCATTTCATCTGGTAAATATGTTCAGGTAGAAATAAAAAATCCGCAATTATGTCGCCGATATACTACTGCCTTTTTAAAAAATGTAAAAGTCGGTCCTTCGCCAGTATGGCTTCGCGAGCGACTGGAAGCTCTTGAGCAAAAATCAATAAACAATGTCGTAGATGCGACTAACTACGTTATGTTCAATGTGGGTCAGCCGTTGCATGCTTTTGACGCTTCAAGGTTAAGTCAGTCAGATGGTCAATTTAAAATTGATGTTCGAAATGCAGAAGATGGCGAAAGAATAGTTACTCTTACTGGAGAAGAAGTTTTGCTAGAAAAAGATGAACTTATTATAGCTGACGGCAACTCAAATAAGCCGTTGGCGATCGCTGGAATTAAAGGTGGAAAAGAAGCCGAGATAACAGAAGATACCAAAGATATTATTCTTGAATCTGCTAATTTTGAACCAGGAAATGTCAGAGTAACTTCAAAAAAAGTTGGTATCAGAACTGATTCATCATTGCGTTTTGAGCATGGAATTTCCAGAGAGCTTGCGATTGTTGCAATGAATGATCTGATTAATTTAATAAAAGAAATTGCTGGCGGTGAAGAAATAGAAATAAAAGAAGTTGTTGATTATTATCCTGCTCCGATTTCTCCTTTTAAGGTTGGTGTGTCTATGCGAGAGATAAATTCACTTTTAGGTTTAGAACTAAAAGAGTCTGAGGTCGTTGATATATTAAATCGTTTCGGATTTTCTTTTGAAAAAATAGAACCTCTTAAGAAAGTTTTTGAGTCGGCACCAAAATTTGTTGGTGTGCCATATAAATTCGGCGCTAGCGTAAGGGTGGATGCACCTAATTATTTCGACTGTTCATCTTTTGTTTCGTATCTGTATGCAATGGTGGGAATATCAATTCCACGAACTTCGATTGATCAGTATGTTTGGAGTGAGCATGTGTCTAAAGATGATATTAAGCCGGGTGATTTGATTTTTTCTAATACCAAAATTGGAAAGATACATTACGAGACATTAGAATTTATGAAAGGTTATCGTGTGGAAGAAGGCATAGATCATGTCGGACTTTATTTAGGTGAAGGAAAAATAATTCATTCTACTCGTTATAAAGATGGTGTAGTTCTAGAAGATTTAGAAAAAAGCGAGCAGTTTAAAAACATTACAGGATTCGGCAGAGTTGTTAATTCAGATGAAGAACGTTTTGTTGTAACTGTTCCATTTGAGCGACTCGACATCAGAATCAAAGAAGATCTCATCGAAGAAGTCGGCCGAGTTTATGGCTATGAAAAAATTACATCTAAACCGCCACGATCCGTAAGCGAAAAACCCGTAGTAAATAAAATTAACTACTATTCTGAATTAGTAAGGAATGTTTTGACTAACAGAGGTTTTTCAGAAGTCTATACATATTCTTTTGTTTCTTCAGGTGAAATAGAAGTTCAAAAACCATTAGCTTCTGACAAAAAGTTTTTGCGAACTAATTTGTCACAAAATATAAAAAGTGCGCTTGATTTTAATTTACACAATGCTCCGCTTTTAGCGCTCAATGAGATTAAAATTTTTGAAATAGGAAAGATATTTAACAAAGAAAATGAGCGCGTTTCTCTTTCTGTTGGCATTGCTTATATGAAAGAAAAGAAAGGGGTAAAAGTAGATGAAGAAATAAAAGAAATTTTAGAATATTTAATCAAGGAATTATCACTTCCTATTACTGCCAGCGATATTGATGAAATAAATAAAATTGGCGGTGTAATGGAGCTTGATTTTGAAAAACTTATAGAGGCTCTTCCAGAACCCAAAGAGGCTAAATTTAATAGTGAAATAAAAGAAATAAAATACAAACCAATTTCTGTATATCCTTTTATGTTGCGAGATATTGCGGTTTTTGTTCCTGAAAGTATTAAATATGACGAGGTATTAAGTTTAATAAAAAAAGAGGCAACTGAACTTCTGATAAATATAAATGCCTTTGATATTTTTACGAAAAAGTTTCCAGACGGCAGTGCAAAAACCTCTTACGCTTTTCATCTTGTATTCCAGTCTTATGAAAAAACTTTGACGGATGAAGAAATAGGGAAGATAATGGAGGGAATTACTAATGCCTTGAATTCAAATGAAGGATGGCAAGTCAGATAATTATTTTTTAGAACTTAGGAATTTGGATGCAGTTCGAGGAATGAGCGAGGAGCGAACTGAGCAATACTCTGATGTATTGTGATGGAGCACCGGAGCGAATGACGAAGAAATGCGTCAAATTCATAAGTTATAATGTATGAAATTAGAAACACCATACTACTCACAACTTTTAGATGTTAAAGATAAAGAATGGCAATCAAGGTCATGCGGTATTGTTTGCTTAAAAATGGCATTCGATTTTTTGTCACCTAATAGCACTCCTTCCGTAGATGAATTAATCAAAGAGGGCTTATATATCGGTGGTCATGGTCCACAAGGCTGGATTCATGATTCTTTAGTAATACTTGCTCACAATCACGGTTTCAATAGCTACAAGCAAGAATTTAAAAGTTTGAAAGTTGATATTGAAAATAAAAAAACTGATGAAGGAGAATTTCAAGAAAAATTCTTAAATGACGGTGTTTTAAAAATTAAGAACAGTATAAAAGAAAATACCCCAGTTCTTGTTTCGATAATAAGACAAGGCAGGCCTGATTCGCATATGGTGCTTGTCGTTGGTTTTGAAGAGAACAAAGGTGAGCTTTCCGGTTTTAATTACTATGATCCAAATTCTTTGAATAAAGAAGAAGGAGCTAATAAATTTTTTACTATTGAAGATTTCAAAAATAACTGGCGCAGATTGGCTATTTTTGTGGGTAAATAATAATCTTTTAAAAACAAAAACCGCTCTTCCTTGAGCGGTTTTTAATCGGTATTGTTGTATTTACGAGTTTGGAAAATTGTTCATTAGATCAATTAATGATATCAGGAACATAACTCCGAGAGCTACTGCCAGACCGATCCATATATAAGGACACCAAGAGTGCATATAAAGTGCTTTTGCACAAAATGGTATCATTACTAAAAGGGCAACATACCAATAACGAACTACATATCCTGGAAAAAACCACAATGTTAGTAAAATGCCAGTAAGCAATTTACATAAAATTGATATAATATTAAACCATAATTTCATAATATTAATTCTCTCTTTCTGCATGGACTGTTACGTAGGTTATCATGATAAAAACAACATGTCAATATAAATATTTTATTTTTATTTTGTCCGATTTTGCATTCAAATATATGGTTGTAAAAGTGCTTCCATTTTTGGTTAAATTTGATATACTAGTAGCATGTAACTAAACCCTAAAAGGGGCTTATTTTTATCGTTTTTATGGCTAAAAATAACAATCAAAACAAAGACAATGAATCAGTAAAAGGTCATCATTATACAGCTGAGGATATTACCGTTCTTGAGGGTCTAGAACCTGTTCGTAGACGTCCTGGAATGTATATTGGAACAACTGGTCCTGACGGTCTACATCACTTAATATGGGAAATTTTTGATAACGCACGTGACGAAGCGATGGGTGGTTTTGCAAATGATGTTGAAGTCGCTCTTTTACCAGGAAATGTTATTCGTGTAGTTGATAACGGAAGAGGTATTCCAGTTGATGTTCATAAGCAGACAAAAGTATCCGCGTTGGAGACTATCATGACAACCCTTCATGCAGGAGGAAAATTCGGGGGTGAAGGATACAAAATTTCAGGAGGTCTTCATGGAGTTGGAGCATCTGTTGTTAATGCACTTTCTATTTATATGAAAGTCGAAGTTCATAAAGACGGCGGAATTTATTTTCAGGAATATAAGCAAGGAAAAAAGAAAAATAATGTTAAGCGCACAGGCTCAACTGATCTTTCTGGAACTATTGTTACATTCGAACCCGATGTGGAAATTTTTAAAGAAATAAAGTTTGAATGGAATAGAATCATTTCTCATTTGAGACAACAAGCTTACTTGGTTAAAGGACTCAGAATAACCATCATTGACGCTCGAGAATATAAAGGTGAGATTAAAGACGGCAGTTTTTATTTGCGAGATTTAAAACTCGATGTGCCTTCGATGTCATTTTATTTTGAAGGTGGACTAGTATCGCTTGTTAAATTTTATAATCAATCTTTAAAGTCAGTTCATAAACATATTTTTTATGTTGAAAAAGAAGCAGAAGGAGTTCAAGTTGAAGTTTCTCTTCAGTATGTAGATGATATTTCATCTCGTATTCTTGCTTTTGCAAACAATATTTACAACAACGAAGGCGGAACTCATATCACAGGATTTAAAACAGCACTTACTCGAACATTAAACACTTATGCTCGTAAAAGCGGTTTACTTAAAGAAAGCGAAGATAATTTTGTCGGAGACGATGTGCTTGAAGGATTGACCGCTGTTGTTTCAGTTAAACTTCGTGAAATTCAATTTGAAGGACAGACAAAAGGAAAGCTTGGTTCTGTAGAAGCGCAAAGCGCAGTAAGCAATGTGTTCGGTGAGGCATTCGGAGCATTTCTTGAAGAGAAGCCTGATGATGCAAGAATCATCATCAATAAAGTGATTTTAGCTCTTAAGGCTCGAAAGGCAGCGAAGGCAGCGAAAGATAGTGTTTTACGAAAAGGTGCGCTTGAAGGAATGACACTTCCGGGAAAGTTGGCAGATTGTCAGTCAAACAAAGCAGAAGAGTCTGAAATATTTATTGTGGAGGGAGATTCCGCAGGTGGAACAGCAAAGACAGGACGCGATCGTCGCACTCAAGCTGTGCTTCCTCTCCGAGGAAAAATTTTAAATATTGAACGAGCACGCTTAGATAAAATGCTTGCATCAGAGCAGATCAAGAATTTAGTTGTTGCTCTAGGAACTGCAATAGGTGATGCATTTGATATTTCAAAACTTCGATACCATAAAATAATTATCGCAACCGATGCCGACGTTGATGGTGCGCACATTCGCACACTTCTTATGACTCTTTTTTACAGATACTTTAGACCTGTGTTTGATGGAGGATATATTTATATAGCTCAGCCACCACTTTACAAAATAAAAAAAGGAAAGGAAGTTTTTTATGCATACTCTGATGAACAAAAAGAAAAGATTTTTAAAGATTTAGGAGTTTCTTATAAAGAAGAAGTTGTTGTGGAAGGTGATGAAAATGAAGAAGTCGGAGAAGAAGAGGAAGAAAATGAAGAAGAGAACACAGCTATTGAAGGCAAGGCAAAAAGAGAAACAAAAGTTATGACGCAACGATACAAAGGTCTAGGAGAAATGAACGCAGATGAATTATGGGAGACTACAATGGATCCAGCAAGAAGAGTTTTAAAAAGAGTTACTATTGAAGATACTATTGCGGCCGATTCAGTTTTTGATGTTTTAATGGGAACCGATGTGCCTTCAAGAAAATCATTCATACAATCTAACGCGAAACTTGCAAATTTAGACATATAAATTTATATCTTATCCACATTTAAACAAAAACAGTCTCACTGATGAGGCTGTTTTTGTTGTATAATATATAAGTATATTTATTAATTAAAATTCATCTAATTTATGGAAGAAGAAAAAAACTATTTTAAACAAAATCACTTGTCGCTGATTGTGTTAGGATTGTTTTTGCTATTTATAGCATTTATCTCTTACACATATTTATCAACCCCAAAAGTAAACTATGATCCGATACCTCAAGTATCTCTAGATCCTGCAATTCAAGCTTACGACAATAATGATTTTGATACTGCAACAGCTAAGATAAACGAGGTTTTAGCAGCACAAAAAGATAATATCCAAGCACTTTTGCTTCTTGCTTCAATATATACTACACAAGGAAGCATTCAGTTTAAAGAACAAGAATACAGCGCAAAAGCAATGGAGCTTGCTAATAAAGTTCTCAAATTAGACCCACAAAACGCAGAAGCACACCGTATCTTAGGTTATGCATACGAAATGATAAAAAATTATCCTAAAGCGATTGAAGAATATACAAAATCACTTGCAATATCTGATAATCCAGTTACATATTATCATCGTGGTCATGCTTATGATCTTTCTGGTGATTTTGAAAAAGCAAAAGCAGATTACGACTTAGCTTTAGCGGGAGATAATACTGATCCTATTGCACTCTTGAACATGGGTCGTGTATATTGGCGCAGCAGTAATTACAAAACAGCAGAATCTTTATTCAATAAGGCTCTTGAAAATACAAACAACATAAGAGTTAAAGCGGAGATCTATTACGATTTAAGTTCGATCGCTAAGTATGGTTATTCTGATGAGAAAGCTTCATTGGATTATGCAAACAAAGCAGTAGCGACTGACCCAACTTACGCAGAAGGATATGTTGGACAAGCTCGTGTGTATATAAATCAAGGAGATAATGATAAAGCTTCAGAAGCGTTGAATAATGCAATAACTTCAAATCCTAATCTATCATTAGCTTATGAGTGGGCGGGAATGGCTTACTTTAACAATAAAGATTTTACAGAAGCACTAAGGTTTTTTGATAAAGCAAAAGAGTTGGCAGCAAGCGATAATACAATCATGGATAACGAAAGAGCCAGCACAGCTAGTAGGATAGATTTCTTCTCTGCCGCTTCATATAGTGCACAAAATAAAAAAGATGAAGCAGTTTTATCTCTTAAAGGTGCAATGAAATCAGCTGATGTTGTTACTCTTACTATGATTAGCAATGCAATAAGCCAAGGTAAAAATGGCTTATTAGCAAATCTTGTAGGATACGCTCCATACGAGGCAATCATAAGAAGTTCTAATAAGGCAACATCGCCCGTATCAATTAAATCACCGACTTTGTTTGATAAAGTTTTAGCTTCAGTTGAAAAACTTATTACTATGAGGAAGGCAGAGGCAGCAACTACTGATGCGGTCACTGTAACTTGCAGTCCAGATGCTCCTATTTTTAGAACAACAACTTTTCCAGTTAATGTAAAATGGACAGTGGCAGTAAGCCCAGATCCACAAGTAAAAAATCCTCAATATAAGTGGATTTTTGATGGAATTAGAAGTTACGATAGTGATGTATCTGTTCATAAGGCTTATAGTAACTATGGAACATATACAGCAACAGTTACATTTAATAATGTTACAAGTTCAGCTTGCAAAGTATCTATAGTAAATCTTACAGGCGGAACACAATCATCTGGTTTTGTTGTTAGACTTGCGGGTCATACTAGTTGTTGCACAGGAATAGATAATAATTTTACTTACGCATTACAGCAATATACTAATGGAAACATAAATATTAATACTTTATTGACAGAATGTAATAGCTGGCTTGGCGGCGGTGTTACTTGCAGTATAGTAACTTATCTTAATGGTAGTATGGGTATAGGTTGCGCTAATATTGATGCCGCAATATATATTCCTCCTCTTACAGTTGCATGTTTCCCAGATAGAAATTCTATAGTAAAGGGTAGTGATGTTACATGGAGTGCACAGGCAAGCGGAGGTTTGGCGTATAATGGTCATACTTATGCTTACTCTTGGTCAAGCCCAGATTCTGATTTTGTTGCATTGGCTAATAATCTTAAAAATCAAATAATAAATATTGCTTATGGCACAGTTGCTAATAAAAGATATAATAGTTCAACAATTTCTAAAACTACTTCGCTTCTACCGATTGTATATAATGAAGTGGGTAACAAAACAATGTTAGTAACTGTTTCTTCAATAAATCAAGCATTAAATGATCCTACTAAATCTTATCGTCAGTATCAGGCAGTTGGAGGTCAGACAGTGTCTATTCGATGTCCATCGGTTAATGTTGCAGATGCTTGTTTGGGTCCAAATGTAATATGTGAAGGTCAGTGTGTTGATCCAGACAGTCCTTTCTGTGTGCCTTGTGAGGATGGTCAACAGCATCTTTCTGATGGTAGCTGTCCTGTAAATATACCAACTTGTGATCACTCTAATTTTTGTAAGAATGGAGATGTTTATAAAAAGAATGACAAATGCGTTGAAGTAAAGGTTCAAGATTGTCTTTATGGTTGTGAAAATGGAAAATGCTTGCCCGCTACAATAAGTGCATGTAGTCATAATCAATTCTGCCAAGATGGAAATTTGTATCAAAAAAATGAACTTTGCGAAGATACATTATGGACAGAGTGCGAATACGGCTGTCGAAATAATGCATGTATACAAAATTGCACCAGGGGTGGAGTTACAGTTGCAGATGGAGAATCAAGAATATTTTATACATCGCGAACTGTAGGGGCTAATCAAACTTGTAGTGGAGTTAAATTAACATGTGTTAGCGGAACATTTTATAACGGTTCCATTGTTGATGTTAGTCATAAATATCCAACTTGTGTGAAAATAAATATCAATGAATTTTAAGATTTATTGAATATCTAAAAAATCCGCTCTGGTTTTAACCAGAGCGATTTTTTATGAAATTATTAGTAAACAAACAAAGTTGTTTGTGCCGAGTTATTTGATCGGTTAGTTTCGTTTACAGTATTATCAGGATTTAGATTTATATAAATATTACTCGAACCTTTTATTAAATTATCAAAACCAAAAATAACAGTCCTTTTTTCTCCTGGTGCCATTGAATTTTGATAAGAAGAACTATAAGTTTGATTATTTGAGGTTGGAATATTTGCGTTAAATTTCCATGTTCCAGTATTTTGCCCCCCAAGATTTGAAACTTCAAATCTTACTGCTGCTTTATCAGAACTAGTTATGTATGAATTTGAAGTATATTGCTCTGTATATCTATTGATAGTTCCTGTATCTAAGATTCTTATGCTTAGATCTGAATAATAATTATTTGTGATTACTGTGTTGTTGGAACTGTTTCTGATCAATACAGCTGTTGCTGTTTTGTTTGCACCCGCATTGTCTGAATTGATAGTAATTGTTACAACAGCAGGATTTTGATCTACGATTCCGTTGAATCCGAGTGTAAATCGAATTCCATCTCCAGGAGCGAGTGAAGGCTCAGTAGGAGATTCATAAGTTTGCCCTATGTTGCTTGGAAGAGTTGCTTTAAAACTCCATATTCCCGTTGGTTCTCCGCCGGAATTTTCTACTATGAATTGGATCGCCGCTTTATCTGTATTATTAAAAGATCTTGCAACGAACTGATTTGTATATTGATCGATTACTCCAGTGTTTAATATTCGCACAGAAAGATTTGCAGGACCGCTATTGTGCGCAGTAGTGCTAGTATTTTGTTTTGAAGAAACATTTACGCCATTACCCTTAAGTATCGTTATTGATATGTCTTTAGAGACTGAAGTTTTATTTTCTCCTTGAGGAATAAAGCTTAGTGTTAGAGGAATTTCAGAATTTTCTTTTACAGAAAATCCTTTCAATGATATTTTGTTGCTTATTAAATTGCCTAACTTTATCGGAGTATTGCAGAATAAAGCATTTTTACTTAATGAAGGATTTTCTAATCTTACTCCGTTTTTGCATCCATAACTTAAATAATAGTCGCCGTCTTTATTTTTGTTTGAATGAGTAAAAGATAAACTAAAAACTTCCCCTGATTTTATTTGGTTAGGTTCAACTGAAAGAGTTATTTTTTCTTTTGATCCAAAAAATGAAGATAGGGAAGTGCTTGCTCCTGAAATAGAATTAAAAACTATAGGAACAATTCTTACAATTGCTAAGCAACCAAAAATAATGATCACTGCCATTATTAATATTGCAAAAGATCGAACCAAAGTTCTTTTAAATGCCTGACTTTTTTCGTTTGAATTATTGTTTTCCATGAAGAAATAATTAGTTTTATTGTTAGAAATTATAGTATATTATTGATTTTTTGTCAAATAAAGATAAACAAAGCTTGTCGTGCTCGTATTGACTTAAATGTAAATATAATGTATAATCACGACATATGAATACTGAGAATAAAAGCATATTTAATCTATTTAAGGAGGAATTTTTTTCTTGGCATACTTTTGGTTTTGCTATTATTTTTAATCTGGTTTTTCTCAGCTCTTTTGTTATTCTTTATATGCTCGGATTTGTTCCAATATCTCTTAATTTTGAGAGTATAAGCGATAGTTCAAGTAATCTATCAGATAGAAGTCAAACAAATACCCCTATTCCAAAATCATTGCCTACGCGTATTGTTATAGAATCTATTGGAATTGACTCTTATGTTTCAAATCCGATACAAGAGGATATAAGCTACCTTGATGAAGAATTGAAAAAAGGAGCAGTTCGATATCCTGGATCAGGATATGTTGGGGAAGGTAATATGTTTATTTTTGGCCACTCAACTGGAATTAAAGTTGTTAATAATCAAGCTTATAAAACTTTTAATAACTTAAAAAATCTAAAAAGTGGTGGTGAAATAAAGATATATTCGGATAGTAAGCTTTATTTATATAAAGTAAGAGATGTTTCCCTGGTTGATTCTAATAAGGCTTTTGTCGATCTAACACCTAGAAATGCAATGCTTACGCTTTCAACATGCAATACTTTCGGAGAAAAGCAGGAAAGATATGTTATAGAAGCTGATTTTGTGGGGAAATCAAACTAAAGAGCGTCGCTATTGACTTTTTTTGCAAAGTGGTGTAGTATTTTAAGAAATTAGCGGGAAGAATTATAAGGAATTTAAATCATTTTTATGAATAAAATATTTAAGAAAAATTTTAATAATGAGTTTTTAAAAACCGTTTTTGTGCTGGGGTTAGTAATTATTTTTGCGGCGTCATCTAATACAGTAAACGCTCAAGAGTATTACGATTACAGCTACTACGGAGGTTATACAGATTATAGCGATTATGGTGGCTATTCTGATTACAGTGATTATGGTAGTTACACAGATTACAGTGACTACAGTGGATATTCTGACTATAGCGACTACGGAGGTTATACAGATTATAGCGACTATGGCGGATACACAGACTATAGTGACTACAGCGGTTATACCGATTACAGTAATTATGATAATTCTGTCTACACAGATTATAGTAATTATTCAGACGATCTTAGTTCTTACTATGACAATCTAAACAGTCAGTATGGTTACACAGATTACAGCGACTATGGAGATTACACTGGTTATACTGATTACAGCGATTATGGATATACAGACTATAGCGATTACGGCTATGATTCCTATGGTTCTGGATATTCTTACGATTTTGATTCTTATTACGATGACTTTAACGATCAGTATTGTAGTTCTTGTAGCTCTTCTTACTCCCAACCTTATTATTCAACAGGTTCTATAAGTCTTCCTTTCTTATCTAACTATTCAAACTCTAGAAATTCTAACGGTGGAAGCAATGTTGTAACAAATAGAACTACAGGAGGTAATACAACAGCCGTTGCTACAAATAATAATAATGTTGTTGTAGCAAACAATCCAACAAACACTAACAATAATAATTCTAACGCAAGCATTGTTCTTGCATTTAATACTCCAAATTATGTAAACCCTGCACCAACACCATTACCATCATTGCTTCAAGCAAGTTGTTATGCAAATCCATTTACAGTAAATGTTGGCAATACTGTTGTTTGGAATGGTTCTGCTTCTGGAGGCACAGGCAACTATACTTATTACTGGAGTGGTGACGATAGTCTTTATGGATATGGATCTTCATTAAGTAAACAATATGGAACATATGGAACAAAGAATGCTACTTTAACTATCAGCGATGGAAATCAAACTGTTACAAGAACATGTTCAGTTTATGTTCAGCAACAGTATTACACTGATCAAACTTTAAACGGTTCATGCTCTGCATCAAATTCAAATCCAAATATTAATGAAAATGTAACTTGGAACGCAGCAGCATATGGTGGAGCTGGAAACTATAGTTACTACTGGTATGGAACTGACAACTTATCTGGCAGTGGTTCATCAATAACTAAAAGTTATCCAACCTACGGAACTAAAACTGCAACTCTAGTTATAACTTCCGGAAATCAATCAATTACTAGAACATGCTATACAAACATCAATACTAATCAAAGCACTGTATTGTATCAGCAACCATCTTCATCCCAATTCGTTTCATTAAGCCAAGTTCCTTATACAGGATTGGAAGATAATATAAAGACAGGATTGTTTATGGCAATGTTGGCTTTATGGAGCGCAATTATAGCTTATGTAATTTATCGAAAGAAAGTAGGTAAAAATACACTCGCTACAAATATTGGTGAAGTTCCTACAAAAAATGCTACACCTATATTCAACTCAGTTTGGGAAAAGATCTCTTATAATAAAGAGAACAGAGAATAAAATTTAATAAATAAAAAACCGCCATTGAAATGGCGGTTTTTTCTTTTATTCAAAATGTTTGATAAAACTTCATAATCTGATACAACATAAAGGTAATCGAGTTCCTTTAAAAGAAACTAGGTTCACAGTTAAAACAAAAAACTGAAAGGTAATTATATGGAAATTGTTTGGATTATTATGCTAGTTGGTATTATAGTCATGCTATTTACTTGTTTATATCATTTGTAACTGATAGTCGTTTGTAACCTACAGACATAAACCGGCGCATTGTGTAAAAACAATGCGCCGGTTTTTTATTATTCCTTAAAAAACTAATTTTCGTTAGTTATTTTTTATTCTCGGTTTTTTATTTCTTTAACAAGTAGGTCGGCAAGTTTATCAAGAGTGAGTGTTCCAATTTTTCCTTTGTCTCGGTGTTCGAGAGTGACTACGCCAGCTTCCATATCTTTGTCACCGATAATAACCATGTAAGGTGTTCGCATGTCTTTTGCAGACCTAACTTTTTTACCGAAGTTGCTATTTGTGAGATCTATTTTTGCTCGAATTTGTAATGCACGAAGTTTTTTATAAACGTCTTTTGCAGTTTCAAAATTTGATTCTTTTACAGGAATTACTGCAACTTGTTCTGGCGCTAGCCAGAGAGGGAAGTTTCCGCCGTAGTGCTCGATCAAGAATCCGATAAAGCGTTCATGTGTTGCGAGCGGTGCACGGTGTATGCAAAGAGGAGTTTTTTCTTTTCCTTCATTATCGGTATATACAAGTTTAAATCTTGCTGGAACAGCGAAATCAACTTGGTTTGTGGCGAGTGTGAACTCTCGGCCAATAACGCTCCATATCTGAACGTCGATCTTTGGTCCGTAGAATGCCGCTTCATTTTCTGCTTCAACGAACGGAACGTTAAGATCTACTAGGCATTTTCGCACCATATCTTCTGTTTTTATCCAAAGCTTTGGTTCATCGATATATTTTTTACCAAGATTTTCTTTTGAATGTTTTGAAAGGCGCATTGTATATTTATCTACTCCGAATATCTTGAAGTAATAAAGATACATTTCTATTACTTTTTTGAACTCATCAAAAAATTGTTCCTCGGTGCAATAAATATGAGCATCATTCATTTGCATTGAACGCACGCGCATAATTCCAAAGAGCTCGCCGGATTTTTCGTGACGATAGCAAGATCCATATTCTGCGAGGCGAAGCGGAAGTTGTTTGTAGCTTCGTGGTTCTGCAGCAAATATTTTGTGGTGGTGCGGACAGTTCATTGCTTTCAAATAATATTTTCCACCTTCGTATTCCATAGGAGGGAACATTGTATCTTCGTAGTAGGGTAAGTGACCGCTTGTAAGATACATTGATTCTTTTGCAATGTGTGGAGTTTTGACTCGTTCGTATTCATAAGCAAACTCAGTTTCTTTTGCGAGTTTTTCTAACTCTTCTATCATTGCTCCGCCGTTAGGAAGCCAAAGTGGTAGTCCTGCGCCAACATCGTTGTCAAAAGCAAAAATGCTAAGTTCTTTACCGAGTTTTCTGTGGTCGCGCTTTTCTGCTTCTTCTCGCAGTTTCTCGTATTCTTCGAGTTTTTCTTTTGTTTCAAAAGCTAATCCGTAAATGCGGGTTAGCATTTTATTTTTTTCATCTCCGCGCCAGTATGCGCCTGCGGTGTGAGAAAGTTTGAAAGAGTCAGAATTAATTTCTTTACTTGGATTTTCTGCATGTCCACCACGGCAAAGGTCTGTGAATTCTCCAAAAGTGTAGAGTGAGATTTTTTCTCCATTTGAAGCAATCTCATTTATTAGTTCAAGTTTGTATGGATTGTCTTTAAAAATTTCTTTTGCTTCTTCGAGAATAACTTCTTTGTGAGTAAATTCTTTCCATGTTGGAAGAATTTTTTTCATTTTCTTTTCAATATCTTTTAAATCTTTATCTGAAATAGGAGTAGTGAAATCAAAGTCATAATAGAAGCCGTTATCAATTACTGGGCCTATAGTATTTTTTGTGCCCGGCCATAATTCAGAAACAGCTGCTGCTAAAAGATGTGCCAAAGAATGGCGCAAATGTGATAAATGCTCATTTTCATTAGTATTTTTAGTCATGTATAAAATATATCATAATCGTATATAAAAAAAAGCGAGGACTCGGGTGAGTCCTCGCTGCTGGTTTTTGGTTGTTTTGTTAGAATACCTGTCTCATTTTTTCTTAGTTTTTTTGAGACCCTTTTTCTTTCTTGGAAAGAAATGGGAGATTTTTTTCTTGATCGATAATAGAGAGTCGACAGCTGATTCGTCTTCTGACAAAATCAGATTTGCCTCCGGACTCTCATCGATCTGCACTAAGGCGCCGTGTGCACTTTGGATATAATGATGTCCAAATCCATTTCCATTGTTTTCGATATCTAGGTCGCTTTGCGTTGGTATTCCGTCACTACTATTCATTTTTTGACTTTCTTTTAAACAACCATAACTCCGAGCAATCGGTTAATTAATCGCTTTTTACAGAGTTCCTAGATAAGAATTTTATCGGCTAAAATACCTTTAGTCAAGCTTTTTAAATTTTTCTGCAAGTAAACTAAGTGTGCCATTTTTTGCTGACAGTCTGCCTTTTACAGCTATGCAAGTTTCAGGATTTAACATCTCAGCAAACTCCGTAAAAGTTTTTGGAAAGACAACCACCTCCATATTTCCAGTAAAGTCAGCAACTTTAATGAAAGCCATGCGTTCGCCCTTTTTGGTATTTATTATTTTAGCTTCTTCAATTATTCCAGATATAACTGCTTCCATTCCGTCTTTTAATTCTTTTCTTACTGCTTCAATACCTTTTTTGCCAGCGAGTTTTTCTTTGAATTTATCTAAAGGATGCCCGGAAATATATAATCCTAAAAGTTCTTTTTCCCAAACGAGTTTTTGTGCTTGGCTCGCTGGTTCTGCTTTGTGCATTTTAAGTGAAGTGAAAGGTGAGCCGAAATCGAATGCGCCAAAAAGCGAGTCTTGATTTTCAGGAGCATTTTTGAATTCTTTGTGATATGCCAAAAGCTCTTCAATATTTGAAATTAATTCTCCTCGTTCACCAAATTCATCAAGTGCACCAGTCATTATCAGTGCTTCGAGTGATTTTTTATTTAAATTTTTATCTTTTATTCTTTCAAGGAAATTTTGGAGTGATGTGAATTTCCCTCGCGCTTTTCTTTCCTCAATTATTGTCTGTGAAATTCCTTCACCGAAATTTTTTATCGTAGTTAAGCCGAAGCGGATTTTGTCGCTTTCTCTCGACTTTCCTTCAATCACTGTAAATGCTGAAAAACTTTCATTTATATCTGGAGGCAGAACTTCAATTCCCATTCTTTTGCATTCGGCGATAGTTTCACCGATTTTCTCGACATCTCCAGAATCTGCCGTTAAAACTGCTGACATATATATAGCGGGAAAGTTCGCTTTCATATATGCAGTTTGATATGCTACTCGTCCGTAACTTGCAGCATGTGCCTTGTTGAATCCGTATCCTTGAAACGGTTCAAATAGTGTCCATATTTTTTCTGCTGCGTCTTTACTCATATTGCTGTGCTCCTGACAGCCACTTACGAAAATTTCATGTTGCTTCGCCATTTCTTCTGGAATTTTTTTACCCACTGCCTTTCTAAATTTATCAACAGTTGCCCATGTGTATCCTGCAAGTTCTATTGCAGTAAAAAGTAGATCGTCCTGGTAAACCAAAAGTCCGAATGATTTGTCTAAGAATTTTTCCATCTTTGGGTGGTAGTAGGTAACTTTTTTATCACCATGTTTACGCGCGATGTATTCATCAATTGTTGCCATAGGTCCTGGACGATAAAGTGCAACCATAAGGTTGATGTCGTTGATACTTGTTGGTTTGAGTTCTTTTAAGTATCGAGTCATTCCATCGCCGTTTAATTGAAAGAGTCCGGTAGTTTCACCGCGCGCAAGCATTTCAAAAGTTTTTTTATCGTCAGTTGGAATTTTATCTATATCTACATCTATGTTGCGTATTTTTTTTACACGATCAACTGCATCTGCAAGGATCGAAAGATTTTTAATTCCAAGAAAGTCGAACTTAAGAAGTCCTGCATCTTCAACAGCGTGCATATCGTATTGGGTGATAAGTTTTCCTCCTTTAGGGTCGTTTTGTAGTGGAACAAAGTCTGTCAAAGCTGTGGGCGCAATAACAACTCCGGCGGCATGAATGGAGATGTGTCGTGCACAACCTTCAATTTTTTTTGCCATATCGATAATTGTTTTTGCATCTTCCTCTTCTTCATACTTCTTTTTAAGTTCTGGAACTTCGGACATGGCCTTATCTATCGTCATAGGAAAGCCCTGTGCCCCCATAGGAATCATTTTTGCTATCTGATCACCAGTAGAATATGGATAGCCCATTGCTCTCGCTACGTCTCGCACAGCGCCTCGAGCCATCATAGTTCCAAATGTTCCAACTTGAGCCACTTTGTCTTTACCGTATTTTTCTATCGCATACTGAATAAGCTGATCACGCTTGATGTCTGCGATATCCATATCAATATCGGGAGCCGAAGGTCTTTCAGGATTTAAAAATCTTTCGAATGGTAGGTTGTATTCGATAGGGTTTACTGTTGTGATGTAAGTTAGATAAGAGACCATAGATCCGCCCGCGGAGCCTCTAGTGGTGCTGAAGATATGATGATTTTTTGCGTAGACGAGCAGATCTGATACCACAAGAAAATACGGAGAATAACCTTTGTCTTTTATAACCTTGAGTTCGTATTCTATACGCTCTATTAATTCCGGTGTTCTTTGGAGTCCTCGAAGCTCTATTCCACTGTAAGCAAAATCGCGAAGTGCTTCATCGGGTGTTTTTCCACCAGGCACTTCGAAGTCTGGAAAAACCCATTTGCCGAGTTCAAGCTTCAAATCGCAAGCATCAGCAATTTTTTGAGTATTCGATATTGCTTCGGGAATATCTTTGAAAAAATCCCGCGCTTGTTCCTGTGTGATAAAAGAAAAATCATAGGCTTCGCCATTTTCACTTCTGTCTCCTTCGAAACTTGTTTGAATGGCAAGCAGAGTGTCGCGCGCTTTTTTGTCTTCCGGATGAAGATAATAAACATCGTGAGTCGCGACAATTTCCGCACCGTTTTCTTTTGCGAAACTTATTATCTTTTTCATCAACTCCTCATGGCTGGTAATTTCAGGGTGATGAGTTATTTCAAGATAAATATTTTCTTTACCGAATATTTTTATGTATGCATCTAAAACTTCCTTTGCTTTTTCATTGTCGCCGATCTTTAACGCTTGTGTAATTTCTCCACTGAACGAAGGGAAGATCGCGATAATATCTTCAGGATTTTTTGCTAGCAATTCTCGATCAACGCGCGGTTTATAATAAAAGCCTTCAAGGTTTGCGCCAGTTACTATTTTTAAAAGATTTTTGTAGCCGTTCTCGTTTTTTGCGAGAAGTATTAGGCGGTATCTTTTATTATCAATTCTTGGTTCTTTATCAAAGCGTGTGCGGACAGCCACAAATGCGTCAACGCCTACGATCGGCTTTATTTTTTGCTTTTTGCACTCTTTATAAAACTCAATCGCTCCATAGAGATTGCCGTTGTCTGTCAAAGCTATAGCTTCCATCCCATTTTTCTTTGCTTCCTTGATCAGAGCCGGGATTTTTGGCAGAGCATTTAGTAGGCTATAATGACTGTGAACGTGGAGGTGTGTAAATTTAGAAGCCATGATAATTAGACTTGTTACCAAATAGGATTTCTTAGAGAAATTAATATATTTTGAGCGAAACGAAGTCAAAAATGTTGAAGAATACCTGTGGTATTTTGAAACATTTTTGACGAGTTGTAGCCAAAATATATGAATTTCGAAAGAAAGGTTATTTGACTAACAAGTCTATTATAACAAAATTTATTTAAATGAATAAGAAGACTAAAGTCAGATTTATTGTTGGAATTGATGAAGTTGGACGAGGGCCATTGGCTGGCCCTGTGGCGATAGGTGTGGTTGCAATGGCTAATTCTATGTATTCTAGATATCAAAAATCATTTTTTATAGAGGTAAAAGATTCTAAAAAATTAACTTTGGAAAAAAGAGAGGAATGGTGCAAAAAAATTATTCAAGAAAAAAAGAATGGTAACTTGGATTATAAAGTTTCTTTTGTAAGTCATAAAATGATAGATAAGACAGGTCTATCAAAATGCATTAAGTTGGCGATAAAAAGATCGTTAAATAAATTAAATTTAAATCCAAATGAATGCAGAGTTTTACTCGATGGAGGAATCAAGGCGCCTGTAGAATTTGAATTTCAAGAAACTATTATTAAAGGAGATGAAAAAATTCCGATTATTTCACTCGCATCAATTGTTGCAAAAGTTAAACGTGACAGAAAGCTGTGTTTGTTGGCAAAAAAATATCCAAATTATGGATTCGAAATACATAAAGGGTATGGAACTAAATTTCATCGGGACGCTATCAAAAAATTTGGAGTTTGTGAAATCCATAGAATGAGCTTTTTGAAAAACTTTAGCTAATTTTAATTATTTCTGTCTTTACAGTTGGTTTGGGTTAAAAAATATACATCTTTGACTTTAGTATTCTTGCCAAAAAAAATGGGGGGGGTAAAATAAAGAGTAATAGTCATTTAAATTATGAATGTTAAAAAACGCTTACAAATCAGCATTTTGTTTTTAGGTATAGTTAGTATTTTCATTTTCCCAAACTCAATACAAGCGTATATTTTTAACAACTCTCTTAATATAGGAGATAAAGGAACAGATGTTTCTTCTCTTCAACAAATTTTAAAAGACAAAGGATACTTTTCTCATTCAATCACTGGATACTTTGGATCTGTTACGCAAGAATCAGTAAAAAAATTCCAACAAGCAAACAATCTTGAAACAGTTGGTTCAGTTGGTCCACTAACTAGAGATCTATTAAATAATCTTACCCAATCCAATACTCCTCGACCTTTACACATAGGTCTTTCTGGTAATGACGTCTCTGAATTACAACAATTTCTTAAAATAATTGGTTTATACACATATCCAACAATTACTGGATATTTTGGTGAAATTACTAAAGTTGCTGTAACTAACTTCCAAAAGGTGCGCGGAATTGAACCAATAGGTATTGTTGGACCTCAAACTCGAGCAAAAATCACAGAGTTATCAAAACTAATTTTAACTCCTGTTAACACAACAGCGATTACTGTAACAACACCAACAATCCCAACTCCAACGCCATCCCCTGTAGTTCTTAACGCATATGCACCAGGCTTTGGTGGAGGCGGTGACTCTATTCCACCTGTGCTTTCATCAGGTTCTCCATCAGGAACTCTTGCATTAAACACAACATCGACAACGCTCTCTGTTGCTACTAACGAAGTAGCGTCATGTAAATATTCTACGAACTCTGGTTCCGCATATTCTTCTATGACAGCATTTACAACCACAGGTTCTACTTCACATTCAATGACGGTATCTAATCTTACTAATGGTAGTAGTTATGTTTATTACATCAAATGCCAAGATAACTTAGGTAATGCAAATACTACTGATTATACTGTTTCTTTCACAGTTGCAGCTGACACTACTTCACCTACTGTTACCGTTACTGCTCCAGCTAACAATTCAACTGTCACAGGAAGTGCAGTAACTCTTTCAGCAACAGCAACAGATGACGTTTCAGTTTCTGGTGTTCAGTTTAAACTTGATACGAATACTCTAATTGGTTCAGAAGATATTTCTTCTCCTTATGGAGTTATGTGGAATTCTACTGCTGTTGCTGATGGAAGTCATACGATTATTGCTGTTGGGAGAGATGGGGTGGGGAATTATGCGACGTCGAGTGTTATTACTGTTGCTGTGGATAATACGGGGCCTGTTATATCTTTAATATCTTCTGGCATTCCTGAGGATACAACAGCTACTACTACATGGACTACTGATGAAGTTGCAACTTCGCAGGTGGAATATGGTTTGACCAATTCTTATGGTTTGACAAGCACATTAGATTCGCTTTTAGTAACAAGTCATTCAGTTGTTCTCTCTGGGCTTACTGCCAGTACCCTTTATCATTTTCGTGTTCGTTCAACTGATGCGTCAGGCAATCTTTCGGTTTCAAGTGATCAAACATTTACAACTAATCAAGCGGGTTATATCGGTCGTGTTTTTGATGGTTCTTCGTCTAATACATTAGAATTAAGCCCTTCTCATGCTTCACAACTTATTGAAGGTGCTTCTCAAATAACAACAATTGCGCGAGTGTGGGTAGATTCAGCTGGAAGTGGTGGGCGATCAGTCTTTTCTGCGGAGTTAGGTGAAAATTTAAATGGTATCGCTTTGGTAATTTCTTCAACAGGTAAGATTGAAGGTGATGGACGATCTAAGAATACCGATTCATTTCAAAGCAAATTAGGAGCAACTACAGTTCCTACGAATGCTTGGCATACTATTGCTGCGATTAATGATATTGCAAACGATACAATAAATGTGTATTTAGATGGAGTTCTTGATACGAGCGGTTCGGCATCTGTAACTTTTGGCGCTTCTGTTTATACTTCAGGTTCTAGTTTTTTAGGGAAAGACAGAATAGGGGATAATTCTACGCCTACAGGTACCGAACCGTTTAATGGGAAAATTGCTGATGTTGCGGTCTTTGCTCGCGCATTAAGCACAACAGAACTACTTGCTATAACAAACGGTCAGAGGCCATCGGCTGCAAGTGGTGGGGAGCCAGTTTTGTATTTTCCACTAGATGAGGCTACTGACGGCCCTGGTCGTTTTGCATATTCAAAATTCGGTGGATTACAAGGTCTTCCTGTTGGTGATGTTCCACCAAACACTGGCGCGAAGCCGACAGTGAATGCTCATACTGCGATTACACAGGAAACTCGCTTTGTTCCAACTCGAGTGTGGAGACTAAAAGCAAGCGATGTATTGTCGGTAGGCGATGGAAATGCTGTTTCATCAGTGGTATTACGAAATGCTGGAGTGCTTGCGTCGCAATCATCTTCTGGTAATCAACCAATTTATAAATCTTTGTCTGGAGATAGTGCTATTAGATTTGCATCAACAAGCAGTCAGTATTTAACAGTTCCGGGTAAAATAGATCTTTTGCGTGGTGTAACAGTTGTTGTTTTGGCTGATTCACGAGATAACGATCGTCGAATTTTTAGCGCTTCGCAAAGTGCTACGAGTGACAGTCAACCGAATTCTGTTGTTTTTACTTCAAATAATGGACTCATGGTTTTTGGAGGTTCTGTAGGCTACTCAGTATATACTGACTACACAGTAAACAGTAGTGGGCTCGCATTATTTTCCGGACGTTTTAGTGGAAGAGAAGTAGCTAATTGGCTTAACGGTGTAAAACGTAATGGCACTGTTACTGGTGGCACAGAATTATCTGATGGCTCATTCCGTCCAACCGATCTTCCTTCTGCAAGCACTGAACAATTGATACAGTTAGGAAGAAGGCTTAATAGTTCTGCAAGTAACTTGTATTGGTCTGGTGATATCTATGACATGATAATTGTAAATGGAGCTTTGACTGATGAGGAAGTGCGATATCTTGAGGGAGTTATGGCGTGGGAAGATGGAAAGACAAGTTTGCTTCCAAGTAATCATCCTTGGAAAAATATTCAGCCGACGCTAGCGAGTCTAATTGCTTATCCATGGGGAAATTCTTTGGTTGATCGTTCAGATGCACCGGCTACGAGTTATCTTGGGTCACCTGGCTTTTTGTCTGCTAATGGCAAATTGTATGCTATGCATGATTATTTTGATTCTGGTATTGGTGGCGGTGCCGGACGACTTTATGTAAGTAATGACGGTGGAATCTCATGGTATGGGCTTGCTAATTTCCCGACTAATTTTCAATGGGGTTCTATTTGGCAGCATACCGATGGTAATTTATATTTTGTAGGAACATCAATTATATACGGTGATGTAGTGCTTAAAAAATCAACAGACGAAGGTGCTACGTGGTCTTCGACAACATTAAGCAGTAGTGGCGGACCGCTTCCTCCTGCTGGGTCTGGAATTACTCCTCCTAACTATCATAAGTCAGGTGGAATAAATCCTTTGTATTACAATAATCATTTGTTTATTGCTATTGAGGATCTCGATCCTTATACTCGTTCAAGTGGTTCTGATAGCGGTTTTCAATCCCTTATTCTCTATGCTCCAGATAATGTCGATCTTACTAATAAAGCTAATTGGGCAACGACGACAGCACTAGCGATTGGAGCGCATAGTTTTTCATCTAACGGTGGTTTTATAGAAGGTAATGCTGTTGTTGATGATATTGGAAATATATACAACGTATTGCGTTTTCATAGTGGTGGGGTAACTGACAAGGCAGTATTTTTACCTCAGACATGGAATGGAACAACACTTTCTAATCCGACATGGAATAGCAGTTATATAAAAGATTTGCCAGGAGGAACTGATAAATTTCAGCTTATTAAGAATGGTGGTTATTTTTACTCACTTACAAATAATGGCACAAGCACTCTTGATCAAAGAAATAGAGTTGTATTAGTTAGTGGCTCATCCGCAGATTTAAGTAGTCCGTCTTTCTCTCCGATTAAAACAATTATAGATGAGAATGATTTAGTAACTTCTACAGGTATGAGTTTGGCAGACAGTATCGCTTATCATGGTTTTCAATATCCATCACTTGATATTAGTGGGAGCACTGTGCGTGCATTGTATCGTGTTGGATGGAGCGGCGCGAATAGTTATCACGATTCTAACTTTATTGGTTTTGGCACGACAACATTGCCTTAAGTTTTTATGTAGGAATTAGTTTCTTTTACATTTGCACAAGATAGCATTGCCTTTTTTTAATATTTTTGTATACTATTTACATATGGTAGTAAGAATGCGATCAACAACTTCCCACACGGGAAACAGAAGAAGTCACCACGCTCTAAAAGCGATGGCGGTTTCACTTTGTCCTGATTGCGGTGCTCCTTCTCTAAGGCACCGAGCATGCGGAAATTGCGGAAAATATAAGGGTAAAGTCGTAGTTGATCTAAAAGCAAAGGCTGAAAAGAAGGCAAAAAAGATGAAGATTAAGGTTGCTGAGGCAAATAAATAATTTTTCTATAGGATCGGTCTGAAATCGTTTCAGAGTATCTTTTGTAGGTTAAAATTTATAAGTTTTTTAAAAATATGGCAAATAGACACCTTGCACGTTCAACGGCTCTCCAAACACTCTTTGAGTGGGACTTTAGAGATATTTTAGTTCACAAAACTAGCGCCGAAATAGACGAGGTTGTCCGTCGCAATGCGACAGAATTCGCTCCCGGTATGGGAGATTTTTCATTTATAAAAAACATCGTAGAAGGTGTTTTGAAGCATCGCGAAGATCTAGACAATATTATAGAGAAAGCCGCTCCTGATTGGCCTATCAAAAAAATATCTATCGTTGATAGAAATATTTTACGTATCGGTCTTTTTGAACTTCTATTTTCTGACAGAAAGGAAGTTCCTGCAAAAGTTGCGATTAATGAATCTATAGAACTTGGAAAAACTTACGGTGGAGATACATCTGGTAAATTTATCAATGGTGTGCTCGGAGCTGTATACAAAGAAATGGGTGAGCCAGGGAAAGACGAAGTAAGTAAGAAGAAAAAAAATATTGATATACCATTTGAACAAATGCCAATCATAAATCTTGGAGGTGCTGTTGTGTATTCTGTTGATGGCGAAGATATTTATTTAGCACTTGTTCATGACGTGTTCGGACACTGGACTCTTTCTAAAGGGAAACTTGAAGAAGGTGAAGATGTAAAGAAAGGCACTGTGAGAAAAATAAAAGAAGAGATGGGTGTTGATATTAAAATAAAGGAAGAATTGGGAAAAAATGAATATGTGGCCAATGATCCAGAAAGAGGCAAAATTAGAAAGCAAGTAAATTACTTTTTAGCCAAAGCTCCACATGTTGATTTAAAGCTTGGATCTTCGGGGGGTCTCGATGATGCAAAATGGTTTAAAATTGCCGACATCTTGAACTTAAACATTTATAATGATATATTGCCGATATTCACAAAGGCGATAAATATATTATTAGCTAGTAAAGAAGATAATAAGTAGAAGAAATTGAACCTTAAGACGATAATGTAGACTTACATATCTGTAAGTCTTTAAGTTTATCATTTTGAGTTTTGGTTTTTTGATGAATTAATATGGATTTTTCTAAATTCGAAAAACAGGTTGGAGTAAAATTTAAAGATATAAACTTATTAAAGCAGGCGTTTACTCATCGCTCATATATTAATGAGAATAGAAAAATGGGTCTCGAACATAACGAGCGTTTGGAATTTTTAGGTGACGCAGTGCTCGAGCTCGTTGTTACAGAATATCTTTATGGTAAGTATCCAAAAAAGCCAGAAGGCGATCTTACTTCATACAGATCAGCTCTTGTTAACTCAAACACTCTTGCTGGAATAGCAAAGGTTATTGGTGTTAACGATTTTCTGTTACTTTCACGAGGAGAAGCCAAAGACACAGGACGTGGAAGACAATACATTTTAGCAAATACAGTAGAAGCAATTATTGGCGCAACTTTTATTGATCAAGGATACGAAAAAGCAAAAGGTTTTATAGCAAAATATTTTCTTCCTCTTATAGAAGATATCGTAGCCCAAGGTTCGTGGATAGATGCTAAAAGTAAATTTCAAGAAAAAGCACAGGAGAATGAAGGAATTACACCAAATTATAAAACAATAAAAGAAGTTGGTCCTGACCATGACAGACATTTCACAGTCGGACTTTTCTTAGGAGATAAACAAATTGCAACTGGCGATGGAAGATCAAAACAAGACGCGGAACAAAAGGCCGCAGAGAATGGTTTGAAACAGAAAGGGTGGGGATAGTTTTTACAAAATTTTCCCTAACACATGATTAAAAGTAAATTACTTATCAACATAAAATATATTGTTAATAAGTTAATATTTATTATAGAATGTAAATGATGACAGAAACACTTTTAGGTCTAATATTTGTTGTATTGATAATTGTATTTCTAGAATTAAAGAAAATTTCTAAGTATTTACACGATTGGTTCTATTTGAATAATTTTTCTGAACAGCTTAATGATAGAAACAATAGGACAATTGAAAGCATAGCAAGAAAATAAATAATAAATTTTCTTGACTTTTCAACATAAAAAAATCGCAATACGAATGTATTGCGATTTTATATTATTTCAATTTTAGCCTATTTTATTAAGCCATTTACCATTCATCCATGTTCTCAGTTTAAGATGTCCAGGAACATTAAGTTCTAAGTCCTGAGGATGTGATCCTGAATTTGAAGGTTTGATCGAGAGAACTTTCAATACTAGATTTTTTTCTACCATTATTCTCGTTATATATCGAATAGTTTGGCCCATTATCATGTCTTTTTTTGCCGTTTTGCTCCAATTAACAAGATCGTCAACTTCGAAGTATGTTGTATTCATTCTAAGTTCTAATTTTAGCACGTAATGGCAACGTGTCTATTTTGACTTCCTGTTTTTATAAATATATAAAAATGTTAAAATAAAGTATATGTATCTTAAGTCACTAGAACTAACTGGTTTTAAGTCGTTTGCAAGGAAAAGCTCGCTTGAATTTACGAGTCCTATTACTTCTATCGTGGGTCCAAACGGTTCCGGTAAATCAAATATTGCCGAGTCTTTTCGTTTTGTTCTAGGTGAACAGTCTATCAAATCCCTCAGAGGTAAAAGAACAGAAGACCTAATTTTTAATGGTTCAAAAGACATGGGACGCCTTAATCGCGCTTCAGTTAAAGTTGTGTTTGATAACTCAGCCAGATTTTTAAATGTTGATTTTGATGAAGTGACTCTCGAAAGAATTGTTCATCGCGATTCTCAGAGCGAATATTTTATAAATGGTTCGCCGGTTCGTCTAAAAGATATTATTGAACTTCTAGCTTCTGCTCATATCGGATCTTCCGGTCATCATATTATTTCGCAAGGCGAGGCGGACAAAATTTTGAATGCTTCGATAAAAGAAAGACGCGAGATGTTTGAGGATGCGCTGGGTCTAAAAATTTATGAATATAAAAGAGAAGAGAGCGAAAAGAAACTTTTTAAAACAGAAGAAAATATAAAACAAGTTGAGTCTTTGAGAAGAGAGATTGCTCCTCATATAAAATTTTTGAAAAAACAGGTGGAAAAGCTGGAACGAGCTAGGGCAATGAAAGATGACCTAATAGTTTTCTATAAAGAATATTTTAAGAGAGAAACTATTTATCTTTCTAATCAAAAAGAAAATTTAAAAAACAAAATTGAAAAGCCTCGCGAAGAGCTTCAAGGTTTAAATAAAGAGCTTCAAGAATTAAGAGAAAAACTTTCAAAACTTGAAGATAAAAGCGGAAGGAACAAAGTTCTTTTGTCGCTTGAAAGAGAGATGCAGGAGATTAGAAGTAAAAAAGATACGCTGTCTCGCGAGATCGGCCGTATTGAAGGTGCAATATCTTACGAAGAAAGACAGTTAAATAGAGCAAACGAAAGAGCTAGTTCAAACAATAATAAATTAATTCCATTGAGCGATGTGGAAGAGTTTGAAAAAGAAATCGTTGAATTATCAAACAAGGCAAATCAAGAGTCAGATTTAGGCTTAATAAAAAGTATTTTTCAGGATTTATTGAAACGTTTTCATCAATTCATAGAATACAGGAGAGAAAAGGTTGATGAGGAATCTAAAAAAATATCTCAAGACGAAATCAATAAACTTAAGGAAAAGAAGGGCTATACAGAAGTTGAACTTAAGACTGTGGCAGATCGCGAAAATTCGCTTAATCAGGAATATATGAAAGTTAAGACGGATATAGAAGCAGAGAAAGATTCAGGAATGGAAGTTCAGAAAAAAATATTTGAAATAATGACCCGTCAAAATGAGCTTCACGGATTTATTAGTTTGACGTCTACAGAAGAAGATAGAGTTAGAGTTGAAGAAGAAGAATTCAAACAGGAACTTAGAGAGGCGATGATATTAGCGGGAAGAGAAGCTGTTTCCTATGAAAATTTTGAAGTCCCAACGGATGTTTTGAATGAAGAAAGAAGAATGCAAGTTGAAAGACGACGAAATATCGAAAAAATAAAAATAAGACTTGAGGAAATTGGCGGTGGTTCAAGTGATGATATTCTAAAAGAATATAATGAAGCTGAAGAAAGAGATGCATTTTTGGCTCGCGAGATTGACGATCTGAACAGATCCGCAATGTCTCTCAAACAGCTTATTGATGAACTGAAACAAAAATTAAATGAGGAGTTTCAGAGTGGAATTTTAAAAATTAATATTGAATTTCAAAAATATTTTAATTTGATGTTTGGCGGAGGCGAGGCTTCTGTTGTGGTTGTGAGAGAAAAAAAGAAAAAGAGATCACAAGGAGAAGGGTTGGAAGAAGAAGGCGAAAGTTATCTTTCTCAAATGACGGAAGAGGAAGAGATAGAAGAGGGAATAGATATTCATATAAATTTGCCTCGAAAAAAAATAAAAGGATTGATGATGCTTTCGGGAGGCGAGCGAGCGCTTACGTCTATCGCACTTCTCTTTGCGATGTCTCAAGTAAATCCACCGCCATTTATTATTCTTGATGAAACTGACGCGGCGCTTGATGAAGCTAACTCAAGAAAATACGGAGATATGGTTGAAAATCTTTCTAAACATTCACAGCTTATTTTAATAACTCATAATCGCGAAACCATGTCGCGTGCAGGAGTGATCTATGGCGTTACAATGGCTGGCGACGGAGTTTCAAAACTACTTTCAATTTCTTTTGATGACGCAGCAGCGGTGGCGAAGTAGGTTGTCTATTGCAAAATTTGTTAAAAATTGTATCATTTTAACATGCAGGTTGGAGAGCAAATGCGATTGATTTATGATCAATAAAATTTGTTCCCCAACTTGCTGAAGTTCTTTTTAAAACAAATAACAAAACCACCCTCATCTTTTTGGTGAGGGCGTTTTTGTTGTAAATATTTTTTAGATCAATTGGTAGTCTAAATTTTTCTGGTCGAGATTTGCGGCGACAACTTTGAAGTGAACTTTATCTCCCAATGAGTATTTCTTTTTTGTTTTTTCTCCAATTATCGAATATTGTTTTGGATCAAGAACATAAAAATCATCGGTAAGACTTTTCAAGCGAACCATTCCTTCTGATCTGGTTTCTTTTTCTTCTACATAGATACCCCATTCTGTTACTCCAGAAATTATTCCATTGAATTCTTGTCCGATTCTTTCGCTCATATATTCAACCTGTTTGTATTTATAAGAAGATCGTTCTGCTTCTGCAGCCATTATTTCTTTCTCGGACATTTTTTTGGTTATGTTATGAAGCCTTTCAAATTCGTTCGATGAAATTTTTGCGTTAGTAAGATGCGTTTCAAGAATTCTATGGACAAGAAGATCCGCATATCGTCTGATAGGGGATGTGAAGTGAGTGTAATATTCAAAAGCTAATCCGAAATGACCGATATTAACAGTAGAATAGATAGCTTTTGCCATAGAACGAACAGCTGCGGTTTTAATAAGCGATTCTTCAGCACTGCCATTTATTGAATCAAGAAGAGCATTAAAATCTTTTGATTTAACTTCACCATCTTTGTGAGGAAGATCGTATCCCAGAGCTTTTAGAAAGAATGAAAGTTCTATGATCTTTTCTCTTTTTGGCATGTCGTGAATACGATATACTCCAATGGCACCTTTTTTCTTTTCAGTATTTTTAGAAATAAATTCAGCCACTTTTCTGTTTGCAAGAAGCATGAATTCTTCAACAAGCTTATGTGTATCAAGACGTGATTTTTTAGAAATTTTTACAGGCTTTCCATTTTCATCTATCTCTATTTGAATTTCTTGTTGTTCAAAATCTATTGCTCCGTAATGAAGTTTTTTCTTTTCAAGCTGTTTTGCTATCTTGTTAAGTATTCTTAATTCTTCCTCAAATTTTCCACCGTTGTCTATCACGTCTTGCGCTTCTTCGTAGGTAAATCTTTTATCAGATTTTATTACTGTTTTTCCGAACCATTGCTTGATGACTTTTGAATCATTTGTTATTTCAAAAACAGCTGAGAATGCCAATTTTTCTTCGTTGGGATTTAAGCTACATAGATCATTTGAAAGAATTTCCGGAAGCATCGGAATTGTTCTGTCTACAAGATAAACAGAGAAACTGCGATTTTCTGCCTCTTTATCAATTTTTGTTTTTGTTCTTACATAGTGTGATACATCAGCAATGTGAACTCCGATCTCGTAAGTGTTATCATTGATCTTTGTAATAGAAATTGCATCATCAAAATCTTTTGCGTTTTTTGGATCAATGGTAAATGTGGAAATATTTCTAAAGTCTCGACGTTTCGAAAATTCTTCTTGAGTTATTTTTCCTTTTTCAAATTTTATATGCTCGGCTTCGTTAGATATTTCTTCTGAGAAAGTTTCATCTATGCCTCTCTCTAGTATGATAGAGCGGATTTCAACTTCGTGTTTGCCTTTTTCTCCTAAAACTTCCAGCACCTTTCCTTCAGGATTCTTTTTAGGGTCTTTCCAGTTTATTATTTTTACAAGCACCTTTAGTCCGCTTTTTAAATTAGTTGTTTTAAATTTTGGTATAAAAATATCAGTATACATCTTTCGATCGTCAGGAATTACGAAAAAAGCATTAGGTGTCTCTTCGACTACGCCAACAAAAGTATCTTTAGCTCTCCTAATGATTTGTGTTACTTGCCCTTTCGGTCTTTCGTTTTTTTTCAGAGGTAAAACTTCTACCTCTACTTCATCATTATTCAAGGCAGTATTTAGCATTTCAGAATTTATCTCTATATCTTGCTTGAAAAAAGTAGTTGTTAAGTAGCCAACTCCTTTTGAATTTGTGCTTATTATTCCTCTTACTATTCTTTCCAGCGGTTCTTTTTTGTTTTTTTCTTTATGTTTTCTTTTTTTCATTGAATATTACATCATCTCTAATAAAATGCTTCTCATAGAAGCTAAAAATTCGTGACGAGACGAAGAGAAAAATTCGAAGAATATCGAGATATTTTGAGGATTTTTCTCAAAGTCGCAGACCGAATTTTTAGCTTATAGTGGGAAATGATTTTTTAGAGATGATGTAAATATAACACAAAAATTTAAATTTTCCTAGACCTAATTTATAAGGATTCTTTAAGTAATTGACCTTTTATAAGGACTTTGCTATCATAATTTCACAATGTTAAAAATTAGATTACAACGAGTGGGACGAAAAAATATACCTGTATACCGGGTAGTTTTAACTGATTCCCAGAACAGCACTAAAAGCGGAAAATATATTGAAGTGTTAGGATCTCATGATCCAAGAAAGCATGAGAGTGATATCAAGACAGATAGAGTAAAATACTGGATGTCAAAAGGCGCAAAGCTTACAGGAACAATGCACAACCTATTAATCTCTAAAAAGATTATAGAAGGAAAGAAAGTTAATGTTTTACCTAAGAAGAAACCTATCTTAAAAGAGAAGCCAGCCGAAGTTGCAAAACCAGCAACACCAACACCAGAAGTAGCTGCATAAAACCAAACTAAAATAAATTTAAAAAAACAAAGCGTTACCTCTTGTGGTAATGCTTTGTTTTTTAGTGAAAAATTTTATTCAAAAACATTGACAATCTAGTAGTTTTCTGTTAGATTTCTTTCAGAAGAAAAATTGAAAATATGAATACAGTTGAAAATACAGGAACAGAACGATTTTTAAACGATAGCGTCAGATCTAATTTTATGTATCCACACAGTTATAAAATTAAAGGAATTGCTACTCAGGTTAGTATCCTTCAAGATATTTTCCAAGATCTAGGTTTTGCCGATGAAGATATGGCTAACCAATCGCTTCCTCTGAACACTGAAGGATGGTTCGCTATCCCGAGGTGGGATAAGGTTGCGTCGACCTATAATGAGGCAGTTGAAAAAGTGCTCAAGTTGGTTGCTCACAGACTGAAATTACAGAATTGCTGTGAAGGGAGTCTCGGTTCGAGATATTTGCGACAGTGTTCGCAAACAGCAAAGATGTTTCAAAGGTTGGGTGATCAGCAGAAAGGTTATGACATTCTTGTTGTTCCAGCTCAGTTTGGTTTCAAATATCGCGGATATTCTGTTGAGAGTGTCCGTAATAATTTAGAAGACAATGAGTTTCCCCTTGGTGTTTTTGCAGTTGCATGTATGCTACTGACTCATCCTAAACGGGAGATTCAAGACAATCAACTTCATGTTGATTGTGCTGGTGACGAATATTGTTCTATTGGTATGTGTTCATTAGGAAATGATGACCATTTCAATTTATCCGCACTTAGTTTCAATTTTAATTATAATAGACATGCTCATGAATTGGGCGGTCGTTATATGTATGCACATGGTGGTGGAACTATTAGATTAAGCTCTCGCTTATGTAAAAATGCTGATAGTCGCCACGGTTCTGCTTCGGCTTTTCTACTTGAGTAGCCGAACCTCGTGCAGTAGTTGATCTTTTTAGTTACTAAATCTTTAGAGCCTTTCCTTACGGAAAGGCTCTTTTTTATATATTGATGATTTTTTGAAAAAGCTATCCTAGTATTGTTTGATTTTATTTTAAACGATGCTACAATTTATGTTTAATAAGCAGTAGGTAAGAAAGCCGGCTAAAACCGTGCAATGACGGTCGAATTACTGCAATGTTTATGAAAGTTTAAGTTAGATAAAGAACATATATGAAAGAAAAAGATGCAGAGTTTCTTGATTACGTTATCAGGGCGCTCGTAGACAATCCTAGCGATGTAAAGATCGTTCGAACAGTTGATGAAATGGGCGTGCTTATTACATTGGTCGTTAACCCAGCAGATATGGGTAAAATAATTGGACGATCAGGAAATACAGCAAAGGCCATCAGAACACTTCTTCGAGTTGTTGGAATGAAAAACAATGCTCGAGTAAACCTCAAGATTGAGGAACCAGAAGGTGGTCGCGGACGAGTAGAGAACTCAACAAAGAGCGTAGACGAAGCAATGGAAGATTTAAACATCTAAATAAATTATCTCTATTTAGACCTCTCGAAGAGGTCTAATGACAAAAACAAAAAACCGTGGTAATCTTTTACCACGGTTTTTTGTTTGTTAGTGTCGTTCCGATTTTTCTTCTGTCATTCCCGCGAAAGCGGGAATCCAGATTAAGCAGACAGAAACTAGATTCCCGCCTGCGCGGGAATGACAAGATATGAATTTCCATATAATCACATTATTTCCAGATTCTTTCAGCTCGTATTTAGGCGAGTCTATTTTGGCGCGCGCAATAAAAAATAATTTAATTAATGTTAAGTTCTATAATCCTCGCGATTTTTCTGAAGACAAACGAAAAAGAGTTGATTACAAGCCATACGGTGGGGGGCCAGGAATGGTTCTTCAAGCCATGCCTTATATAAAGGCTATTGAAAATGCATTTGAAAATATCGCTGACAAGAAAAAGGCTATGGTGATTTTTCTTTCTCCTTCTGGAAAACAATTTACAAACAAGGTGGCAATAGGTTTTAAAAAGAAAAAAGACATCGTTATTATTTGCGGAAGATACGAAGGTGTGGACGCTAGAGTAACAAAGATATTTAAAGCAAAAGAATTTTCTATCGGGCCGTATGTGCTTACAGGTGGGGAATTGCCAGCAATGGCAATTATTGATTGTGTATCTAGACAGATTGAGGGAGTGTTAGGAGATTTCGGATCATTAGAAGATGATCGAGTATCTTCTCCAGATGTATATACGCGACCAGAGACACTTTCTTATAAAGGAAAAAATTATAAAGTTCCCAAAGTTCTTCTTTCCGGACATCATCAAAAGATAGATGAATGGAGAAATTCTAGAAAAGATCTCAAAAATAAGAGTGCTTAGAACAAGCCTTCTAATTTTGTAAAGTTATTAGTTTTGTTTTGTAATTTTGCAAGAAACTTATCCACAGCTTGACAATAATTACAAAATAAATATAATGTTATTTACACGTAGAAAGATTGAGTTTAAAACTGTTTTTCCCATACATTTTATAGTTTTAATTCGGCCTATTGAGAAAACAATTAGGTAAATAAACAAATTTTTAGTAAAAACCTTTTTAAGGGGTGTTGTTTTATTTGTCTTATTTTTTCTCACTTTTTGAACAAAAACACTATTTTTAAATAGTTTCAATGTTGACTTTTGTTAGCTTATTAGAATCATTTAAACAATAATTTAATTAATAAAATCTATGAACTCAACTCAAACAACCAAGAGAACAAAGAAGTATTTCGGAAAGTTTAAAAAGCCCCTTGCTCCTATCCCTAATCTCGTGGAGTCTCAAGTAGCTTCATTTAAGTGGCTTCTCGAAAAGGGAATTAAGGAAGTTTTTGATGAGTTTAATTCAATTAAAGATTATACAGAAAAGAAGTTCGAACTTCAGTTTTTGGATTTTACATTAACTGATGCACAGTTTGATGAATATTATGCAAAGACAAAGAAGATTTCCTATGAAGCACCATTGAAAATCATGGTCTGTCTTAAGAACAAAATACTAGGAACCAAGAAAGAACAAGAAATTTTCATGGCAGATTTTCCTCTAATGACCTCTCATGGAACATTTATCATCAATGGAATAGAAAGAGTGTTAGTGCCCCAACTCGCAAGATCGTTTGGGATTTTTTTTACTGCGAATGAGGTAAAAGGAAAGAAATATTTTGGCGCAAAGATCATTCCAGCAAGAGGAGTCTGGATAGAAATAGAAAGCGAAGCAGATGATTTGGTATACGTAAGAATAGATAGGAAGCGAAAGTTTCCTATCTCTTCTCTTTTTAGAGTGCTAGGAAAAGAAACTGACAAGGAGATTTTAGATCTTTTCAAAAATGAACCGAATATCGCTAAAATAATGGAGCATATAATCGCAAAGGATCCTGCAAAAGTAGCCGACGATTCCTTCATTGAAATTCACAAAAAACTTCGCGATGGAGAACTTTCAACACCTGATAACGCACGCGAATTCATAGGAGATATTATGAGTCCAGAAAGATATGACCTTCACAAAGTAGGACGATTTCGATTTAACACTCGTTTCAGTAAGCCTCTTGATGAAAAAGAGAAAGACAGAAGAACAATATCCCCAGAAGATGTTGCAACTATCGTTTCTCATATAATATTTTTGAATAATCACCCAGAAGCAGAGGTAGATGACATTGACCACTTAGGATCAAGAAGAGTTAGATATGTCGGTGAACTTTTACAGCAAAAGATAAGAATGGGAATGACACAGATGAAGAGAAACATTCAAAATAGAATGTCTACTATTGATACTGACACAACACTTCCTGTTCAATTTATTTCACCACGACCTTTGCAAGCTCGTATCAAAGAATTTTTTACAACAAACCAATTATCACAGTTCATGCAACAGGAAAACTCTCTTGCGGAACTCGAGCATTTAAGAACTATATCAGCATTAGGTCCTGGAGGATTGACCAGAGAGCGCGCAGGTTATGAAGTTCGAGATGTTCACCCATCTCACTACGGCCGTGTTTGTCCTATACATACTCCTGAAGGCCCAAACATCGGTCTTATTTTAAGACTTGCAGCATTCGCAAAAATAAATGATTTTGGAATGATCGAAACACCATATGCAAAAGTAAAAAATGGAAAAATTACTAGCGAAATAGAATATTTGAATGCTTTGGAAGAGGAGCAGTATCACATTGCTCACGCTGCTACAGCATATGATGAAGAGACTGGAAAAATTACTGAACAAAACGTTGAGGTTAGAATCAACGGCGGTCCAGGTCTTATTTCTCCAGATAAAGTAGACTATATAGACGTTTCAACAAACCAAGCTTTTTCTATAGTAACCTCTATGATTCCATTCTTGAACCATGATGATGCTAACAGAGCACTTATGGGTTCTAACATGCAAAAGCAAGCAACACCATGTCTCGTTCCTGAAGCACCATTAGTTGCAACAGGTATTGAAGAAAAAGCCATCAGAGATACAGGAAGAATTGTCGTTGCAAGAGAATCTGGGGTTGTTAAATATGTTGATGCAAGAAAGATTATTGTTGAAGATAACAAAGGAAAAGACGATCAGTATGATCTTATTCAATTCAACAGAACAAACGGAATGACAGTATTTCACCAGAGGCCATTTGTTAATTTAGGAGACAAAGTTAAAAAAGGAGATCTTCTTGCTGATACTTCATCTAGTGATCAAGGAGAAATGGCATTAGGACAAAATATTTTAGTAGGATTCTTATCATGGTCAGGTTCAAACTATGAAGACGCAATCATAGTATCAGAAAAACTTGTTAAGGAAGATAAATTCTCTTCAATTCACTTGGAAGAGTTTGTTGTTAATGTTCGTGATACAAAACTTGGACCAGAAGTTACTACACATGATATTCCAAACGTTGGTGAAGCAAAACTAAAAAATCTTGATGAAGAGGGAATTGTTCGCGTAGGAGCGGAAGTTCGACCAGGAGATATTTTGGTTGGAAAGATTACTCCAAAAGGTGAGACACAACTTACTCCAGAAGAGCGATTGTTAAGATCGATCTTCGGTGAAAAGGCTCGCGATGTAAAAGATACTTCAAAGAAATTGGAGCACGGTAAACGAGGACGCGTTATTGGCGTTACAGTTTTCTCAAGAGATAAAGGTGACAAATTGGAATCAGGAATTATAAAAAGAATTCACATTGAAATAGCACAACTTCGAACAGTTTCAGTAGGAGACAAACTTGCAGGACGACACGGAAACAAAGGAGTTATTTCAAAGATCTTACCAGCAGAAGATATGCCATATATGGCAGACGGAACTCCAATAGATATTATTCTTACTCCATTAGGTGTTCCTTCTCGTATGAACTTAGGACAGATTTTGGAATTACACTTAGGACTTGCAGCAAACTCACTTGGTTATCAAGCGGTAGTTCCTGCATTCGGAGGTGCTACAGATGTTGAAATAAAACAAGAATTGAAAAAAGCTGGCTTTAATGAAAATGGAAAGATGCAACTTTTTGACGGTAGAACCGGCGATGCTTTCCAACAAGACATTGCTGTTGGTTATATGTATATTTTGAAACTGCACCATATGGTTGAAGACAAGATACACATGCGATCAATTGGTCCTTACTCTCTTATTACTCAACAGCCACTTGGAGGTAAAGCTCAAGGTGGAGGACAGAGATTCGGAGAAATGGAAGTCTGGGCACTTTTGGGACACGGAGCGGCATACAGCTTGCGAGAAATGCTTACAATAAAATCTGACGATATTGTGGGTCGATCACAAACATTTGATTCGATAGTGAAAGGCGAACCAATAGGAATGCCTAACCTACCAGCGTCATTTAATGTGCTTCTTTTCAACCTAAAAGGTCTTGCTTTAGATATTGAACTTAAGAAAACTGGCGGAAAAGATCTTGAAGAATCAGCGGCTCGAGCTTCTTCACGAAAAAGAAACGCAGCAGAAAAGTCGAAATAATTTTTAGCTAATTTTGATTTAATTTATGAACACAAACAATACAAACAACACAATAAAGCCAAGAATAACAGAACCAGCTGATTTTGATGAAGTTGTTCTTAAGTTGGCTTCTCCTGAAAAAATAAAGGAGTGGTCTTATGGCGAGGTAACAAAACCTGAGACCATGAACTACAGAACACAAAGAAGCGAAAAGAGCGGTCTTTTCGACGAAAAGATATTTGGTCCTGATCGTGATTGGGAATGTTATTGTGGAAAATACCGAGGTATAAGATACAAAGGTATCGTTTGCGAAAAGTGCGGAGTTGAAATTACACGCTCTATAGTTAGACGTGAAAGAATGGGACATATAGAACTCGCAACACCAGTTTCTCATATTTGGTTTTTGAGAAGCACTCCTTCTAGGATTGCTATGATATTAGGAATGAGCAGCGGTGATCTTGAAAAAGTTATTTATTTTGCAGGATACATAATAAAATCAGTTAATGAGGAAGAGCGAGCAAGACTTGCAAGAGATATAGATAGTGAATACAAGAGCAAAGTTAAAGCTCTCACAGACGAGAAATCAAAAGAGGCTATGAAAGAACTCCTTGTTAATGCTAAAAAAGATATTGAAAGTATAAAAGAAGGAGCAGTTCTTGATGAAATTTTATATCATAAATATTCTATTAAATACGGTGCTCTATTTGAGGCAGGAATAGGAGCAGAAGCAATTTTCGATCTATGTCGAGGTATGGATCTTCCAAAGATCGAGAAGCAACTAGTTATCGATATTGAAAAAGCTGGTGCAATTGATAGAGAAAAAATAACAAAAAGATTAAGTTTGATCAGAGCTATGATCACTTCAGGCATTAGACCAGATTGGATGTTTCTAAAACAAATACCAGTTATTCCTGCGGCTTTACGACCTATGGTTGCTCTTGATGGTGGACGACACGCAACATCAGATGTTAACGATCTATACCGAAGAGTTATAAACAGAAATAATCGTCTTAAAAAACTCAAAGAAATATTTGCTCCTGATGTTATTTTAAGAAACGAAAAAAGAATTTTACAAGAAGCTGTTGATGCTCTCATCGACAACTCAATTCGACACGGCAACACTCTTTATGCCGGATTAAATCCAGCACAGAGACGACCTTTGAAATCAATTGCAGATAACTTAAAAGGAAAACGAGGACTCTTTAGAGCAAACCTTCTAGGAAAGCGTGTTGACTACTCAGGACGTTCAGTTATCGTTGTTGGTCCAGAACTTAAACTTCATCAATGTGGTCTTCCAAAACACATGGCACTTGAACTATTCAGACCATTTGTTATTTCAGAACTTCTAAAAAGGGAACTAGCTTTCAACATAAGAGGTGCGGGCAGAATTATCGATGAAGGAGTTACAGAAGTTTGGGCAATTTTGGAACAAGTTATTCAAAACAAATACGTTTTTCTAAACAGAGCTCCAACTTTGCACAGATTAGGTATTCAGGCATTCCAACCTATCCTTATAGAAGGAAATGCTATTCAGGTTCATCCTCTTGTTTGCACAGCTTTCAACGCTGACTTCGACGGAGACCAGATGGCTGTTCACGTGCCACTTTCTGATGAAGCTCAAATAGAAGCTCGAGAAATAATGGCAGCTGATAAAAATATTCTTAAACCAGGAAACGGCAACATTGTTATTTCAATCGACAAATTGGACATTGTTCTAGGATGTTTCTGGGTTACAAAAATTATTGAAGGAAAGAAAGGAGAAGGAAAAATTTTCTCAGATCCAAACGATGCGATTACCGCTTGTGACTTTGGCGAAGTTGATCTTCGAGCAAAAATAAAAGTTCGCGGTGGTGATGTCGCTAGATATGGAAACAAATATAAAGTATTTGAAGAAAAGCTTTTTGAAACAACAGTAGGAAGACTTCTTTTCAACAATGAATTGCCAGAAGATTATCCTTTTGTTAATCAAGAAATAGATAAAAAGAAAATGTCAGCTATAGTTGATGATCTTATTGTATTTTACGGAATTAGAAATGTTCCAGCTATACTTGATAAGGTAAAAACTTTTGGTTTCAAATATGCGACCGTTTCTGGTGTGACATGGGGAATTGACGATTTGAATTCACCTGCCCAAAAGGGTGAGGTTATTGATCGCGCAAAGAAAGAGTCTGAAGAAATAACAGCTCAATACAATGAAGGATTCCTTTCTGACGAAGAAAAGAAGAGAAAAAATATTGAAGTATGGCAGTCTGCAAAAAATGAAATAGAAAAACTAATTCCAAGTAGTCTTTTAAAGAATGGATCGGTTTATGACATGTTGAAATCAGGAGCTCGAGGTTCTATTGGAAACATTACTCAGATGGTTGGTATGAAAGGTCTTATTGTAAACACTGTTGGAGAAACTATTGATTTTCCAATTATTTCATCTTCTAAAGAAGGCTTGACCCCTATTGAATATTTCATTACTACTCACGGCGCAAGAAAGGGATTAACAGACACAGCATTGAACACTGCAAAAGCTGGATATTTGAGCCGAAGATTATTCGATGTCGCTCAAGACTTACTTGTTACTGAAGAAGATTGTGGTGTAAAAGACGGAATAGTATTACATGGTTCGGATAGTGATTCTGGTATAGAAGTTTCGATAGCAAAAAATGTTGAAGGAAGAGTTATTTTCCAAGATATTTTAGATGAAAAAGGAAATGTTTTATTTAAGAAGGGTCATTTATTAAGCAAAGCTGATTCAAGAAAAATTGAAGAAGCTGGCGTTAAGGAAGTTTCTGTGAGATCTCCTCTACGATGCAAAACTGCACGAGGTATATGTGCGCATTGTTATGGATATGATCTCGGAAAAAACAAACTTGTTGAAGTTGGAGAGGCTGTTGGAACAGTTGCAGCACAGGCTATTGGTGAACCAGGAACTCAACTTACAATGAGAACCTTCCACTCAGGAGGAACAGCAACTGTTGGAGGAGACATCACTCAAGGATTGCCTAGAGTTGAAGAAGTTTTTGAAAAGAGAAAACCAAAAAATCCTGCAGTAATTTCTCACATCGATGGTTCTGTTTTGGAAATTAAGAATGCTGGCAAAGAAAAGATCATTGTTCTTTTGCCCGAAATTACTTCTAAAAAAACAGCAGCAAAAGAAACCGAATACATTGTTAATTACAAGAGAACTCCTATTGTAAAAGTTGGCGACAAAGTTTCTATGGGCGATCTTATGACTGACGGATCAGCAGATATTGACGAATTATATAAATACGGAGGAAAAGAAGCTACTCAGAATTATGTAATTTCCGAAGTAAACAAACTTTATGAATTACAAGGATCAGCAGTTTCAAGAAAGCACACAGAAGTAATAGTTCGTCAGATGTTTTCTCGATCAAAGGTTAGAGAGTCAGGCGGAACAAGTTTCTCTCCTGGTGATTTAATAGACGCAGATGAGCTTAATGATGAAAATAAGATTGCAAAAGAGAATGGAAACGAGGAAGCAAAGGTTACTCCTGTAGTTATGGGAATCAGAGAGGTATCTCTTACAAGAAGAAGCTTCTTGTCTGCAGCATCATTCGAGCATACAACACGAGTCTTGATAAACTCAGCTATTAGAGGAAGCGTTGATAGATTAGTTGGTCTAAAGGAGAATGTTATTATCGGTAGATTAATCCCAGCGGGAAGCGGATACAAAGGTGGACCAAAAGCAAAAATGATAGAAGAAGAAATGGCCAAACTTAATTTAGAGAGGGAAAGTCTCAGAAATGAAAATGAAGTAGAAGGATACTAAGCAGAAGTTGCTGGTTCGGCTCACTATTATCGTCTATCTTTATAATTAGGCGAGAATAACAGAAGTTAAATAATAATTTATTTTGATATCTGTGTCTTCTAATAACGTAGAAAAAATAAAGGAAAGATTGGGAATTGTTGAGGTGGTGTCTTCTTATGTAAAACTAGAAAAAGCCGGCAGTAATTTAAAAGCTTGTTGTCCGTTTCATAAAGAAAAAACCCCGTCGTTTTTGGTGTCGCCTTTAAGAGATTCATTTTACTGTTTTGGTTGCGGAGCAAAAGGAGACATTTTTACGTTTGTTCAGGAATTTGAGCATTTAGATTTTATGGGCGCACTTAAAGTTTTAGCTGAAAGGGCGGGAGTAGAATTAGTAAAAGAAAATCCGGATATAAAAAATGAAAAAGACAGATTATTTCTGATATTGGAGACTGCAACATTGTTCTTTAAAAATAAATTCACAGAAGAAGCTAAGGAATATTTGAAAAAGCGAGGACTTAATTCAGAAACTATAGAAAAGTGGCGCTTGGGATATTCGCTTCAAGAATGGAGAAGCCTTTATGATTTTTTAAAGAGTAAAGGATTTCAAGAATCAGATATGGAAAAAGTTGGTCTTGTGCGAAAAAGTGACAAAGGATATTACGACTGGTTTCGAGACAGGATAATGTTTCCACTTTTTGACAATTCTGGCAGAGTGATCGGTTTTAGCGGTAGAATATTTCATGATGATAAAAAATCTGCAAAATACATAAACAGTCCAGAGACAGCTCTTTATAGCAAATCAGAAAATCTTTACGGATTGAATTTTGCTAAACAGGCTATTCGCGAAAGAGGTTATACTATTCTTGTAGAAGGACAGATGGATGCGATACTCGTGCATCAGGCGGGTTTTTTGAACACTGTAGCATCAGGTGGAACAGCTCTTACTGACAGGCACTTAGATATCCTAAAAAGAATGTCGAACAATCTTTTGATTGCTTACGATGGAGATAAGGCAGGTTTTGGAGCATCAGAAAGAGCTTGGCAAAAAGCGCTTTCGATTGGTATGGATGTAAAAATTGCAAAACTTCCATTAGGATTAGACCCAGCTGATTTAGTGCTTAAAGATATAAACTTGTGGAAAAATTCATTGAAGCACGCAGAAAATATCGTTAATTTTTATCTATCTCTTATATTGGATAAGAATCTAGATAAAAGGACGCTTGGCAGAGAAGTAGAGAAAAAATTATTGCCAATAATATCAATTATTCCAAGCAGTATTGATCAGTCTAATTATATTGGAGAAATATCAATTGCTACAGGTTTAAAAGAAGAATCTTTGTGGGAGGAACTTTCTAAGCTTAAGAGCAACAATAAAGATAATCCAAATCAGAATTCATATCGTAATAATAATGTTAAAGAATATTCAAAAAAAGACGATTCAGCACGTAGAAGTTCTATCGAGAAAAAGCTTATCGGAATAATCTTATGGCAAAAAGATCTTAAAGAAAAAACCTTTGAAATAGAAGAGACTGAAAAGAAGCTTAAGAGTATTCTAAATGCAGAAAATTTAGATGAATATTTCAAATTAAGCGATGATGAAAAAACAAAATTAATTTCTGAAGCAGAAATTAATTATGAAGAGAAATTAGAAATTTTATCGCGTGAGGTTTCAGAGCTTCTTGTGAATCTTGAGATTGAATATCTTAAAGATGCGCTTTTAAAATCGGCACAAAATATTAAAGATGCCGAGAGAATGAAAGATAAGGAAAAAGTAAAAGCATATCTTGAAGAATATCAATTCCTGTCGAAAAAGATGCACAAACTTTCAAATTTTTAATAATTTATAAAATTTAAGGTCAAATTTAATTTTAATATGGCAAAGAAAAATAAAACAAAAAAAGTAATAGTAAAGAAAAAGAAAACCACTTCTAAAAAAGTGAGTGAAAAGCCTGTGGTAAAAAAGGCAAAAAATAAACCTGAACCTAAAATGAGCGGTTCAAAAAGAGAAAAAGAGTGGGAAGTAAGGGCTGCCAGACTTCTTGCTAAAGGACGTGAGCGCGGTTTCGTCACTCATGATGAAATTCTTAAAGAATTTCCAAATATTGAAGACGATATAGTATTTCTTGATCATCTTTATGAGAAATTTCAGACTTCAGGAGTTGATGTTTTGGAAGGAGGAGGACTTTTAGGTGCAACCGATGTAGAAGATGAATATATGAAGAAGTTCGCATACGGAAGACGTTCTGATGCTTCTTATGATTCAATCCAAATGTATTTAAAGGAGATCGGACAATACCCATTACTTAACGGTAATCAGGAAAAAGATCTTGCGAAGAAAATTACTCAAGGAGATCATGAAGCAAAAAATCTTTTAGCTCGAGCGAACCTTCGACTTGTGGTTTCTATTGCTAAAAAATATGTTGGACGAAGTCCTGATCTTACACTTCTCGATTTGATTCAAGAGGGAAACCTTGGACTTTTTAAAGCTGTAGAAAAATTCGATTGGACAAAAGGTTATAAATTCTCAACATATGCTACTTGGTGGATAAGACAGGCAATAACAAGAGCTTTAGCAGACCAATCAAGAACGATTCGAGTCCCAGTTCACATGGTTGAAACTATTGCAAAATACAAGCAAGTATACAGAAGATTGAGTCAGGATCTAGGACGAGATCCCTTACCTGAAGAGATCGCATCAGAAATGGGTTTGGATGTTGATAAGATATATAACATTGAAAAGATTGATCAGAATACAGTTTCTCTAGAAACTCCTATAAGCGATGATGATTCTGAAAAGTCTACATTAGGAGATTTTCTTGCGGATGAAAAAATTTCTTCACCTGATCAAGATGCGTCACGTAGAATTTTGCGCGACCAAGTCAGAGAAATATTAGGCGACCTTTCAGAAAAGGAAAGAAAAATTTTGGAATTAAGACACGGACTTATTGATGGAATACAGCACACATTGGAGGAGGTTGGAAGAAAGTTCGGTGTTACTCGAGAAAGAATCCGACAGATTGAAGCGAAGGCACATGAAAAAATTCGCCAGCACGAAAAAGTTAATCGTTTTAAGAATTACCATTAGAAACAAAAAGCGCCCGCAAGGGCGTTTTTCGTATTCTGACGAACTGAGCCTAAAAATGCTATAATCCAATATAATATGGAAACGTTCGATAAGCTTTATAAAAAACTCAATACAAAACAGAAAGAAGCCGTTGATTCTATCGAAGGTCCAGTGATGGTTGTGGCAGGTCCAGGAACAGGAAAGACAACAATACTTACTCTAAGGATCGCAAATATTTTACGAAAAACTGATACTCCGCCGTCAGGTATTTTGGCCATTACATTTACTGAAGCTGGGGTTAAAACAATAAAACAAAAATTGCGTGAAATTATGGGTAGCCGTGCAGATGAAATAAAAATTTGCACATTCCACGGTTTTGCAGGTTCTGTTATAAGTGAATTCAATGATCATTTTGTTCATCTCTATGGTTTTCGTCAGATGACTGAAATTGATTCTGATGTTTTAATAAGAAATATTTTAAGTGGCGAAAAATTTAATTTATTACGCCCAATGGGTAAACCAGATCTTTATTTGAAGCATATCTTAAATTTAATTCACGAATCTAAAAAAGAAGCTTTAACTCCAGAAATGGTCAGAGATTTTGCTAAAGAAGAAATTGAGAGAATTAAAAATGATGAGTCTTTTATTTCTACACGAGGTGCTTCCAAAGGTGAACTTAAAGCAGATGCAAAAAAACAGATAGAGAAATGCGAGAAAACTATTTTTGCTGCAGATATATATGAACAATATGAAAAAGATAAAAAAGAAAAAAAGCTTATGGATTTTGATGATCTTATCTTTGAACTTTTATTAGTCCTTCGTAAAGATGAGCTTTTACTTCGTCTTCTTCAGGAAAAATTTCTTTATATCTTGGTAGATGAACATCAAGATACTAATGATTCGCAGAATATGATAATAAAGCTTTTGGCAGATTTTTTTGAAAACCCGAATGTTTTTATAGTCGGTGATGAGAAGCAGGCAATTTATCGTTTTCAAGGCGCATCAGTAGAAAACTTTTTGCACTTTGAAAAGATTTGGCCAGGCATCAAGACTATTTTTCTTGAAAATAATTACAGGTCGCACCAAGCTATTTTAGATAGTAGTTTTAAAATGATTGAGAAAAATTATGAATCAGGACAATATTCTCATCTCCGAGTCAGACTTAAGGCTTCGGGTGATAAAGAAATTAGGCCTGTAGATATAATAGAAGCACCTGATATTTATACTGGGGAAGAATATATGATTTCTCAATTGAAAAATATTACAGAAAATGAGCCGAACAAAACTGTTGCAATCATTACAAAAACAAATCGAGATGTCGATAGGATAATTAGAATTTGCGAATCTGCTGGCATTCCTGTTTCCTCAGAACGTAGTATAGATATTTTTTCACATCCAGTAGGATTGATTTTCTTTTCTATTATAGAATTTCTTCATGACCAATCAAAAGATTATTGTTTGGCGAAAAGTATAGCTTCAGGATTATGGAATATTGATTTTGAATCAAGAATAGAAATTCTTAAAGATCTGAATAAAGGCAGTTCAAAAGAAGTTATCTCAAAAATCCCCGCTATTTCTGAATTGATGTCTGACCTTGTAAATGATGACCCTATAAGCTTTATTATTGGTGTTGTGGAAAAGAGCGGTCTTTTGGAGATAATAATAAAAGATCCTGCGTTTGTTGAAGTTTGGAGAGCTATTCTTGAACTTGCGGAGGGTATATCTAAAGAAAAAAATATTAGAGACCCAATGGAACTTATGGAAAAGCTTATTGCGTATAAGATATCTTCAGAAGAAAAAAGTATAAAAATAGGCGTTGGCACTTTAGACCTTCAGATTAAAGTAATGACTGCGCACGGCAGTAAGGGATTAGAATTTGATTATTGTTTTCTTCCTTATGTTACCGAAGAATCATGGAGCTCTCGTGGCAGAAATTCATTTTTTGTTCTTCCAACACAAAAACTTTTAAGCGAAGGAGATGAAATTCGTGATAATCGAAGACTTTTTTACGTAGCGCTTACTCGTGCTAAATCGCACATCGTGCTTATTGTTCCATCGAAAGACGCAGACGGGAAAATGCTTTCTTCTCTTCGTTTTGTTTCTGAGCTCGATGAAGATTTTGTTTCTCATACTCTTTTGCCCAAAATTAAAAATAGTTTAGAGATTAATACTAAGAAAAATTTTAATCAGGATGAAAAAATATTAAATTATACTAAAAGGATATTAACCGAAAAAGGACTTTCTGTGACCGCATTAAATCATTTTCTTGATTGTCCAAGCAGATTTATATACAAGAGTATTCTTAGATTGCCGGAGCCTTCAGCTCCAAGTGCAGAGAAGGGGAATGCGATGCACTTAGCTTTTAATCATGTTTGGATTGAACAAAAAAGAAGTGTTGAACGTATTCAAGAGATAATAGAAGAAACAGTTCGTGAATATATGAGTAACTCTCTTCTACGAAAAGTTGATAAGGAAAGAGTTTTAGAAGAACTGATGGAGGACGCACCTATTGTTGCAAAAAGTCTTTACGAACATTTTACTCTTTCAGGAAAAATTTTTACTGAAAGTTGGAGCGAGAGCGAATTTTCTGCAGATTTTGAAGATAAAAAAGTTATTGTTCCTATTCATGGAAAACTCGATGCGATAGTAGATACAGGAAATGAAGTTCTAGTTTTTGATTATAAAACGCGAGGTAAAATGAGTGTAAATCAAATAAAGGGACAAACTCAAAATTCCGACGGTGGTTATTTTCGCCAACTTGTATTTTATAAAATGCTTCTAGAATCTGATCACAGATTTAAAGGTAAAGAAATAACTCCATCGCTTGTGTTCATATCTCCAGATGAGAAAGGAAGATGCCACACAATAACTCTTCCTATAGAAAGATCAGATCTCGCAGATCTGGCAAAAAATATCCAATCTCTTATTGATAGCGTTTGGTCAGGCAGAATTCTTACAGAATTTTGCGATGATGAAAAATGTGAGTTCTGTAAATTAAAAAGCTTGATCATCTAATATAAAAGTGCTGATTCATTTGCTCTTATTAATTTTTAAGAGTATTGTTTTTGTTAGAAAACTGAAATTAAATATGAGTCGAACTAAAAATTTTGCTATTCTTTTATATCCATCCAGAACTGAAAATAAACAAGAAAATGACAGAATCAGAGATATCTGCTGTAAGGTTTGCGGATATCCGTTTGCACAAGGTGGAGAGCGTTGCGATTGCTGTATTAACTTAAGTGGGGTAAAAATTAGAGAAAATATTGGCGATTCCGATGCTTTTATTTACGGAGTTACGCTCCCTATACAAGGTCTTTTTCCTTGACTTATTTTAAATTCGTGCTACACTTTTATTAGTTATGAAAACTTCAGAACGCGGTTTCGTTTGTCCTGATTGGGCTAAACCTTTTTGGGATAAGGATGCTTGTATGATCGTTCCTTGTTGTGGTGGAGGTTATGCAGTTGTCTGTAACACAACTCAAGTTACTGTTTTTGTTGCTGATACTCAACAGGAGTGTCAGGATTTCCTCGGCAAAGAGGAAGTTCCAAGCTTACAAGAACAGGCTGAATTTGATGCTGGTGTCGATGAATTATTTGAAGAACTATTTCGTCAACACGATGCCGGAGAAATTCCTTTAGCGACGATCGGTGACTTCATCCCAGAAGAAGTCAAAAACAGAAACTGAAAACAATCAACCAAACTCAAGGCCTTGCGGTTTAAACACTGCAAGGCCTTTTCTTTTGCAAAAGTTTGATTTTATTAATTTAAAAGAGTATTGTTTGTTTTAGAAAACTGAAAGAAAATTATGAGTCAAAATAAAAAATTTGCGATTCTTTTATATCCACACGGAATTGAAAACAACAAAGAAAATGAAGGGGCTAGAGAACTTAGTTGTAAAGTTTGCGGATATCCGTTTGCTCAAGGTGGTGATTTTTGTGAAGATTGCGCTATTGCTGATAGACACAAAACAGAAGAAATGATAGCTAGCTTTAATGAATTTTTTCATGACTCTGCATTCCCCACACACTGTCATAGAGAAGATAGATATCTTGATCCAAATAACAGGCATGATAGACAGTTTCTTGATCCTTAATAGATTTTATTCTTACAAAAAATCCCGCAACAATTGCGGGATTTTTAAATTGGAAACTTTATTTTTATTTACCAGCTATTGCATCATCAAGGACTTGCTTCATTGTTTCAAATGGTGCCGCTCCTTGATCGAATGGAGTATTTTTTCCATTAGCTACAATAACTGAGTAAGGAGATCCTTGTCCGCCAGCTTTCACAGCAGCAGTTACAGAGTCTTTAACTTTCTGAGTGAATTTACCGCTTGAAAGACAATCATTGAAGGTATCAACATTAAGACCAATATTCTGTGCAATCTTAGGTAATTGTGCTGAATCTAAACCATTGTTGGAAGGTGTTATTTCATATAATCTATTTACAAATTTCCAGTATGCATCGTTGCCACCCTGATCAGCTGCACATTCTGAAGCTTCAGCTTCTTTAGCAGCTTTTGAGTGAAGCTGTGTTAGTGGAAACTCTCTGTAAACAATGGCAACTTTTCCACCTGATTTATAATTGTCGTAAACTTGTTGTATCGTGTTGTGGAACATTTTGCAGAAAGGGCATTCAAAATCTGTGTAAACAACAAGCACAACCTTTGCTTTTGGATCACCTAATATATGATCCTTTTCACTTACAGGTTCAACAGTAATGTCTTTTGCCACTTGTGCAGCATCATTGCCGTTCGGATTATTCTGAATATTTTTATTAGGCGAGTTTGAATAAACGATAGCGCCTGCTATAAATAAACCGGCGATAAGTATAGCTACGGGAGCATTTAATGCGAAACTTTGTTTTTGTTCCATATTTTATTTTTGTTAACTTAATAATTTATAAATTGGTTTGAGTAATTATAGCACAGTCTTATTTTAAAAAGGAAGTGATTGAGTCATAGCTATTTCTTCAGTTTTTTCCCAGTCGGTTGTGTCTAATGGAATATCTTTTAAAATTCCTCCGTCTTTGTATTTTAACTTTTTATTTTTAAGAGCATATTCATAGACTTCTTTTGTCACCTTTACGTCATCGATGCAGTATTTTTTCACTTTGTCGTATTCGCCGTTTTTCCACCAAGTTACTGCTTCGAGGCCATTTCCACTTTTGCCTTTATTTATTGTTGCTTCGGCTATTGCTCCAAGACCTATGCGTCGCCCTAGTGAATTTCTTATTTCTTTCATAATATCCAAACTCTTTATTTGCGTTAAATCGCCAGGGTAATATTTATTGAGAATTGGGATATCAAAGTAATCTGAATTAAATCCAATTAAAACATTAGCTTTTTCTAGAATAGGCCAAAGCTTTTTCAATTCGCTTTCAAAGAATGACATGTATTGATCGGTTTCATAGTCGTAAATACATACCACAGAAATATCTAAAAGTAGCGGGTCATTTTTACCAACTTCTTGAAAAATATTTTTTGTTTCAATATCAAATACGATCTTTTTCATTGAACAGGAAATTATTTTGTATTTGATAAAATTAGATTGGCTGCTTTTTTTACATCTTTAAAATCAAATTCAGTTTCTTTTCCAGTTTTCATTTCTTTAACTTTAAATTTCTGCTCGTTAATTTCTGTATCGCCAACTACAATAACGTATGGAATATTCTGTCGATTTGCAGTTTTTAATTGCTCTGAGACTTTTTTACCACTTATATCTACTATGACTCGAACATCATTTTCTCTAAAAACTTTTCCCAATTTTTCTGAGTTTTCAATCAGTTCATTATTCAAAGGACAAATGCACAGATCGATCGTTGGCTTGTAGTCAGGAATTAAGCCTCGAATTTCCAAAAAGTCTTTGATCGTTACATCACCCATTCCAAAGCCTACAGCTCCAACTTTTTCTGCGTCAAAATTTTCCATAAGTTCGTCAAAGCGTCCGCCACCAAAAAGCGCGCGGTTGTTTTTAGGATTTGTGTCGAAAATTTCAAAAACTACGCCGGTGTAATATTCAAAACCTCGCATAAGGGTTTCTGAATATTTTACATTTGCAATTCCGCGATCCTTCAAGGTTTCAATAGTTTTATCCAATTCTTCTTTTGCTTCGCGTATCATCGGATTGCTTAATGCCTCTTGCCACTTCTCGCTCTTATAATCGTCGCCCAGAAATTCAAAAGGACGGCCTACTATTTTCTCTGCTTCTTCTTCGAAATTGTTTATTTTTTCTTTACGATCAATAAGTTGGCGAATTGCTTTTGATTTTTCTTCATCTAGTTCGTAGAAATTATCTAAGATTGCGTTAGTTAGTTTTCTGCTGTTTATTTGAATTTCAAAATCGTCATCGCTTGCGCCGAAGTTTTTCATTATTGTATATGCAAGTGAAATTATTTCTACGTCTGCGAGTTCTTTTTCAAATCCAAAAAAGTCGGCATTAAGTTGGAAATGTTCGCGAAGACGGCCATGTTGAGGTCTTTCGTATCTGAAAACATTTGCTATTGAATACCATCGCAGAGGGAAAGCGGTTTCTCGTCTTTTTGCCGCAATCATTCTTGCTGCTGTAGGGGTCATTTCAGGACGAAGTGTTACTCCACGATCTCCTCGGTCAACGAAAGAATAAGTTTGTTCATTCACTATTTCTTCACTTGTTTTGGATTTATAAAGTTCTGTTGGTTCAAGGATTGAAGCATTGTATTCTACATACCCAAAACTTTCGGCAGTTTTGCGCCAAACATTAAAAATATAATTTTCTATCGCCATATCTTGAGGGTAGAAATCTCTAACGCCTTTATATGGTTCAGTTTCAATTTTTTGCTTTTTATCTGTCATATCCTAATATATTAACAAACTATGAATAAATTACCAAAAGTCCTGAATCTATACAAAGAGAGCGGGGAAACACCCTTGGAAAGAATTAAAAGATTTAAGGATGAAAATCTAGAATATCAAAATATAAAGCTGAGTTACGCTGGTCGGCTAGACCCTTTGGCCTCCGGCGTTCTTTTGGTTGTGGTTGGAGAAGATAATAAAGATAAAGAAAAGTATCTGAATTTTGACAAAGAGTATGAGGCTCTAGTATTGTTTGGAGTTTCTACTGACACTCATGATGTGTTGGGAAAGATAAAAAGTTCAAAATCAAAAGTTGAAAATTTGGAGGAAAAAGTCAGGGCGGAAATAAAAAATTTCAAAGGAAAATTTTTTCAGGAGTATCCATCTTATTCGTCAAAAACAGTAAACGGTAAGCAACTCTGGCAGTGGGCGAGGGAAGATAAATTAGATGAGATCGAAATGCCAAAAAAAGAGGTTGAAATTTACGACATACAAATTCTTGAATTTTTTGAACTATCTAAAGAAAAATTACATAAAGAAATTGCCGAAAAAATTTTGAGAGTAAAAGGCGACTTTAGACAACAGGAAATTTTAGCCGAATGGGATAAATTTTTCGCCAATTCACAGAAAATTTTTTCAATAGCAAAAATAAAAGTTGCTTGTTCAAGCGGAACTTATATAAGAAGTTTAGCTAATGAAATAGGTAAGAAACTTGATATAGATGCCTTAGCTTTAGATATTAAAAGGACAAAAGTAGGCGAGTATTTAATTTAATAAAAAATTAGATTGAATCATGGTATTTGTAAGACCATGTAATGTTAGGTTTCGATAAAAATTCTGCTTGTTGATCTGTAACATCAAGATTTTCAAGATAGACACTACCTTCGTATTTTGATAAACGTTCTGCTTGGCGATCAGTAATAGATTTGAGATTACTTAAAAAAATTCCGTTTTCTTTAGGTTGTTTTAGTAAGATTTCAATTATTTCATCACTAATAAGAGTTAATTCATCTACTCGACTGAAATTTTTTCTTTTTATTTCTTCCCAAATTTTATTATTTTTTTCTACGTCGGAAGTATTTTCTAATTCGTTATTTGGTAGGACTGTTTCTTCAAATGAATTTTTCATAATAACAATTATATTTTTTAATACACTTTAAAAGTTAATCATAGCACTATAAGTTAATCAAAAGCTAATAAATTTCAATAAAATTTAAAGTGTTAGGCAATAATTTTACTCATTGACTTTTTTAGCTATATGGTTTATTATTGGGAGGTTCGAAGAAGTTTCTCAATGGATTAAATTAGCCATAGGGAAGGTCGTTCTATCGACAATTTTATAAAGAAAATTCTATATACCTATGGCAAAGAAGTTATATGTAGGTGGCCTAGCATGGGCAACTACAAATGATAGTTTGAAACAAGCTTTCGCTCAATACGGCGAAGTTGAAGATGTTCAAGTTATCACTGACAAGATGACAGGTAAGTCTCGAGGATTTGGTTTTGTTACTATGGTAGATGACGGAGCAGCTGAACAAGCTATCCAGACTCTAAATGGTGCAGAACTAGACGGACGAAACATTACTGTCAACGAAGCTCGACCAAAGAGCGATCGACCAATGGCACCACGAGGAGGAAGTCGAGGAGGCTTCGGTGGAGGCTATGATCGAGGCGGTGATCGAAGAGATCAACGAAGAAGCTACTAATTAATTTTAGTGCTTTAGAAAATACCCATCACGTTTAACGTGATGGGTATTTTCGTATACTTGCGTTTTTTAAAATTGTATGTTAATGTGTAGTCCGATCAGTTCTAAAAAATATGGAAACGAAACAGAAAAAATTGAAATATAAAAATCCAGAAAGTGAGGCAAGGCACCAAGAAGAAAAACGAATTTTAGTAATTCTAAATCGTATAGGGCCTATTATACTTAGTTCTGGAGATCAGAAAGGTAAAGATTTTATTAACAGGGTGAGAGAGATTATTAGTTCTGGTGATTTTAAAAATTATCATGAAGAACTCTTTCTTCTAATATTTAAACTTCAAAATAAGGGTGCTTATTGGATAAAATCTTATTCCGTATTTGTTTATGGAAATAGAAGAATTAATCTGGACCTATGTTACAGAGAACCTCAAAAAGAGAAAGCACAAAGTTATGTCAGAATTCTAAAGGCATGGTTAAAAGATGAGAATCAAAAAACTGTTAAGCCTTCTGCAAAAAGGAAAAAACTTTATGCAGCAGCAGCTTAATATTGTTATTTTCTCATAAAAACTCCGCGATAAACGGAGTTTTTTATTTGTTTGCGTTTTTTAAAATTGTATGTTAATGTGTAGTCCGATCAGTTCTAAAAAATATGAAAACAAAATGGGAAATGGAAAAAGATCCATACGTTCCTGCAAAGGATCGAAAATTTATGGATTTACTCAATCACCTTGGATATGGATTTTTGGGTAATGTTGGTAAAGCAAGACAAGTTATAGATCGAATGGAGGAGGTCGTTATAACTGATAAATTTAAAACCCCCTTTGAAGAGCTTTTTCTTTTAATATGGAAGCTTGTTGAAAAAAAAGAAGCAAATTGGGGTAAGACTCACGTCGCTTGGAATACTAGGATTTTTAACCGCTTTATTTGTGGAAAGAATTCAATTGCTTTAGATTCATGTCATAGAAAAATTGATGAGGAGAGAGTAAGAAATTATTTAAAAATTATCAAATCATGGATTAATAATGATTCTCAAAATGCTAAATCTGTAAAAAAAGTTCACAAAAAACTTTATGCGGTGGCAGCATAATGCCGTTCTTTATCTATTTTTTAAAAAACTCCGCAATATATTGCGGAGTTTTTCTTTTATTTATTTTCTTTTCTTGTCGCTCTAGAGCGATCAATCTTTGTTAAATATTTTTTTCGTAATCTTGTAGACTTTGGAGTTATTTCCAAATATTCATCTTCTGCCATTATTTCAAGTCCTCGTTCGATATTAAGAGGTGTTGCTGGTATTAAGAAAATTCCTTCATCAGATCCTGATGCGCGCATGTTTGTAAGCTGTTTTCCTTTTGTTGGATTAACATCAAGTTCGTCGCCTTTTGTAACGTTTCCTATTACCATACCTTCGTAAACTTCTGTTGCAGGTTCAATGTAAAGCACTCCTCTGTTTTGCAAATTCCACAAAGAAAATGCGAGTGTCTTGCCGTTTGCCATTGAGATCATTGAGCCGGTTTCTCGTTTTTCTATTTCTCCAGCGTAAGGTTTAAAATCTATAAATCTGTTGCATAAAATACCATTACCTCGAGTGTCCACAATAAATTGATTTCGGTAACCTAAAAGGCCTCGTGTAGGTATTTCAAAAATAATACGGGTAATATTTTCTTCCTGTTTCATCGATGTTATTATTCCTTTTCGTTTTCCCATTTTTTCAATAACTGCGCCGACTACTTCATTCGGCACTTCTATAGTTACTTCTTCAAATGGCTCATTTTTTACACCATCAATTTCTTTGATTATTGCCTGTGGTTGCGAAACTTGAAGTTCATATCCTTCTCTTCTCATATTTTCCAAAAGAATTGAAATGTGAAGTTCTCCACGTCCGAATACTTTAAAAGTGTCACCTTGTGAAAAATCAACTTTTAGTCCGATGTTTACCTCGAGCTCTTTTTGTAATCGTTCGCCGATCTGTCTTGTTGTTACGAATTTTCCTTCGCGTCCTGCAAAAGGTGAATCGTTAACTAATAAATTTAATGCAATCGTTGGTTCGTCTACTTTAATTGCAGGCAAAACCTCTTGAGATTCGCTTTCGCAAATTGTTTCTCCTATATAAATTTCAGGAAGTCCTGCGATCATTACGATGTCGCCAGCTTCTGCCTCGCTTACTTCTTTGCGTTGAATTCCTTCGAAAGTATAAAGCTTTGTGATTTTGCCTGAATGATTAGTTCCGTCAGGTCTTTTTGCAAAAACATTTTGTCCGCTCTTTAAGGTGCCTTCATAAACTCTGCAGACAGCGAGGCGTCCTAAGAAGTTGTCATAGCCTAAGTTAAAAGATTGTGCGCGAAGAGGCATATCTTTGTTTTGTGGCGCAGGCAGAACTTTTTCTAAAATTACATCAAGAAGAGGGAAGAGGTTTGTGCTTTCGTCGGTTAAATTTCTTTTCGCCATACCTTCGCGTCCGATTGCGTAAACCGTAGTGAAATTAAGCTGTTCATCTGTTGCTCCGAGATCCATAAAGAGCTCTAATACTTCTTCATGAGTTCTTTCTGGATTGGCTGCTTGTTTATCTATTTTATTTATTACAACTATTGGCTTAAGACCAAGTTCAAGAGATTTTTTTAGCACAAATCGTGTTTGTGGCATCGGTCCTTCTTGCGCGTCTACCACTAGAAGCACTGAGTCGATTGAACGCAAAACTCGCTCGACTTCAGAACCGAAGTCTGCGTGGCCCGGAGTGTCTACAATATTTATTTTTGTGTCTTTGTAAAATACAGAGGTATTTTTTGAGTAAATAGTAATACCGCGCTCTTGTTCTAGAGCGTTTGAGTCCATGGTTACATTTTCTTCTTTAACCATTCCTGTCTGTCTCATTAAGGCATCAGTTAGTGTTGTCTTACCGTGGTCAACGTGGGCTATGATTGCGATATTTCTGATTTCCATTTGTTTTTAAATTGATTAGTGACAAAAAAACGGCAATAAATGGCCGTTATTAGCATTACAAATATAGCATAACTTTTTAAAAAAGTATAGTGTTTGAGATTTTATATAGAATTTATCTGTTATTTATCTAACTCTGAGGTGCAAAGAGGGCAGCGTTTTGCTTCTATTGAAATAGCTGAAGCACAAAACGGACATTTTTTTGTGACTGCTGGTGGAGTTACTTCTTCTCTAAGTTTATTAACGCGTTTGCTAAAAATAAATACGACGAAAGCTATTATTAAAAGGTTAATGAATGTGTTAATGAAAAGTCCGTAATTAATAGTTGGCACACCTACTGCTTGTGCCTGTGCTACCGTGCTGTATTGTTTTTCTGAAAGACTTATAAAAAGGTTGGCAAAATCAACCTTACCGATAAGTAATCCTATAGGTGGCATAATGACGTCAGTTACAAAAGATGTAACTACTTTTCCAACAGCACCTCCAAGGGCGACTCCAATTGCCATATCGGTGATGTTTCCTCTAATTGCAAAGTCTCTAAATTCACTAAATGTTTTTTTCATATTAAATAATTATTATTAAATTTTAAATTTTTTTATTTTGTGATTCTTTTTTAATCTTTATGATTTCCCAAACTCCTGGAAGAAAAGATATAACAATTATAACTAAAACAATTGGTAAAATAAATCGGTCGGCATCTTTAATCAATGTTCCTAAGAAAAATCCCAGGTTTATTAAAAGTAGCGTCCATGCCGCACCCCCAATTAGATTATAAGTAAAAAAAGTTTTATATTCCATCTGACCGACTCCGGCAAGTATTGGTGTGAACGTTCTTACTATTGGAATGAATCGAGCTATCACCAAAGCTTTTTTGCCGTAACGCTCATAAAACTTTTTTGTTCTGATAACATGTTCTTTGCGAAAAAAAAGCGAATCTTCTTTTGTAAAAATTTTTGGTCCTATATGCTTTCCGAATTGATATCCGAAATTGTCTCCTAATACTGCAGCAAAGAAAGTTAATACTATCAATACAAATAAATTAAAATATCCTTGCGAAGCCAAAAAGCCTGCTGTAAAAAGAAGCGAATCGCCGGGCAAGAAAAATCCGAAGAATAATCCGGACTCGGCAAAGATTATAAACAAAACGCCGATAAGGCCCGCGGACTGTATTAGGAATAATGGATCTAGATATTTGAGCATTAATTTATCTTAAACAAATAAAAGCAATTATAACCACAATGACTTGGAAAGTGATTCCTACTATTGGAGTAAGTGTTTTTTTCTGAGAATGAATCCACATGTGAAATTTCTGAAGATTAACAAGTAATCCGTAAATGTATTTATTATTTTTCCAATGGAAAAATACGAATTGCAAAAAGTCTGGCGTAGCTCCGCCTATTGCGCCTATAAGTATGTATAGATTTTGAGATTCTAGAATTTGATCTAAACTATAAATTTTGAAAATTATAAAAATTATTATAAAACCGAGTAAAACATCGCATCCGATTTTAATAAGATCATATAATGATTTTAAATTAACAGATGTAGAACTATTAAGTTTATTTTCTTTATCACGCATTATTAATGCTTTTACTTCGTAATCCCAGTGGGGAATAGCATCTAGAACAAAGTGACTTAAAAAGCCAACAAAAAAAGCAACAAAGGGATTACTGACTTGTTGTGCCAATAGGGCGCCGACAACCATGTGTGTTGATAAAACCATAAATTTAAAACGTTAAATTAGCTTTAATACTAATAATACTATTTTTTCTATAATCTGGAAATTTTGACCGCCAGGATGCTTAATATATAATTAGATTGCCAATTTATAATAACTAAAGAAATAAAGATATGAGAATAGAAGAAGAGGTTAAGCTTGATTACAAAGATGTTCTTTTAAGGCCGAAGCGCTCAACTCTTAATAGTAGGGCAGATGTCGATATTTCTCGAAAGTTTGCTTTCAGAAATAACAATAATACTTTCGAAGGCATACCAGTTATTGCTTCTAATATGGATGGTGTTGGCACTATGTCTATGGCGCGATCGTTTTCAAAACATGACATGATGGTTGCTTTTCATAAACATTATGAGATTGATGAACTTCTGCAATTTTATAAAAAAGAAAAATTAGCCGACAAAGTTTTTTATACGATGGGGATAAAAGATGCCGATCTCTCTAAGCTTTCTAATTTTGCAAAAAAAGGTGGAAAGAATTTTTTAAAAAATATTTGTATAGATGTTGCGAATGGTTACACGGAGCGTTTCGCAGATTTCATAAAAAGTATTCGCGAGAAATTTCCGAACTCAATAATAATGGCTGGTAATGTCGTGACGGGTGAGATGACAGAGCAACTTATTCTTTCGGGTGCAGATATTGTTAAAGTCGGAATCGGTTCTGGTTCGGCTTGCACTACGAGAAAAATGACAGGCGTTGGTTATCCGCAACTTTCCGCAGTTATCGAATGCGCAGATGCTGCACATGGCGTTGGTGGACATATTTGCGCTGACGGCGGATGTCAGGTTCCAGGAGATATTGTAAAAGCTTTTGGCGCTGGTGCCGATTTCGTAATGCTTGGCGGAATGCTTGCAGGGCACGAAGAGTCAGAATCAGAAATAATAGAAAAGGATGGTAAAAAATATTTGCGTTTTTATGGCTCTTCTTCTGAAGAGTCGATGATGAAACATAATAATGGTGTTGCAAAATACAGGACGAGCGAAGGACGATCTGTAGATGTTCCTCTAAAAGGTCCTGTTGAAATAACGATACAAGAAATCCTTGGAGGACTTAGATCTGCCTGCACTTATGTTGGCGCTCGCAAATTAAAAGAGCTTCCAAAACGAACAACTTTTGTAAGGGTTACAGAACAACTAAACCCGATGTTTGATAGAAATTAAATCAGCCTGAATAAACAAAATTTCACCATATCTTGCTTTTTATGTCCAATTGACCCTTGGTAATTTCGTGGTATTCTAAGAACAGAAAAAACAAACAGAAAGAAAGGATTTGGAATGCTTAAAATAGTTGTTTTACTTCACGTTTATCAGCCCCCGACTCAAGTATCATATAAGACTGAGGAAATTTATTATCAGTCATACTTACCACATCTTGAAATGTTGGAAAGTCGGCCGGAGTTTTTGGTTTCTATAGATATTCCTTTGTCACTTGTTGATCAGATAAAAACTTTGCCAAAGGGTTTCACTCAGAGATTAAACAGACTTCATAGGCTTAATAGGCAAGTTGAGTTTGTAAATACTTCTGCTTATCATTATCTTTTTCCACTCTTGTTTCCTTATGAAAGAGCGGGATTAGGAGTTTCTTATGAAAGAATGATTGAAAAGCAGCTTGAGTTAAACAAAAAATGCTATCAAGAATTTTTTGAAGCAGAAAACGTAACAGGGGTTTTTCCTCCTGAAATGGCGTTTGATTCAAGACTTGTTCCGATCTTTCAGCGATTGGGATATAAATGGTGCTTGGCTTGTGATGATCCTTTTAAGAAGAGCCGTCTGGATTTTCCAGAACATGAAAGGGTTCCTCAAAACTGGGTTCCGAGTATGAATGATTTTGGGATTATCCTGAGATCAAGAGAATGGTCGGATGCAATTTCATTTGAAAAATATACAAATGGATATGAATTCGGTCACTATTTAATCAATTCCCAACTTAATTGGAAGGAACGTTGTCAAATCTCTGGAGACACCTACATTGTAATTGCAATGGACGGTGAGACTTTTGGTCATCATCAAGAAAATGCTTTCAGGAGATTTCTGATCCCATTTTTTGATGCTGTTATGAGTCGTAAGTCAGTCTGTGAGTTCGCTCATCTTTCTGATGTTTATGAATCATTTCCTCGGACTGAAGTTGTTATACCGGAAGGCACATGGTCAACTGCAGATAGGAGTAATCCTTATCCGTTATGGAGAGATCCTGGTGTGGAATTTCATACACATTGGAATTTGTTTATGCATCATGCCTTGCGCATGTGGGATCCTGATAGTTCTACAGCCTTGAATCAGCTTTTGGAAAAATCTTTCTATAGTTGCACTCCATGGTTGTATTCTTTAGGAAAAGGTGGTGTCGCACGTTGGTGTCTACCTCTTTTTAAACAGATCATTGATTATACAACTGATCCAAACATAAAGATTGCTTTGGAATTTCATCATAACGAAATGGATCGTTTAACACGATAAAGTCTAGAATTATAAACACCTCGTAATTAATTACGAGGTGTTTTTTTTATTTCGTCGAGCGAGGAGCGCCGCGCAAACTCTCAGTTTGTATGGCGTCCGAGCGAAGACGAAATATAGATTCAATATCTCACCCCAGGGCTTTGTCCAGAGGAATCTTTATTTTGCAAAACAAAATAAATTTTTGCCAAGATTGAAAAACTTATTTTGATAGATACAATGGAAAAGATGATGACTACTAAAAACCATAAATATATATTTGTTATAGGGGGAGTTATGTCTGGTGTTGGAAAGGGTGTTGCGACTTCTTCTATAGGAACAATTCTTGAGGCAAAAGGTTATAAGGTAAATATTGTAAAAGTTGATCCGTATCTAAATGTTGATGCGGGAACTATGAATCCCACCGAACATGGTGAGGTTTTTGTTATGGATTCAGGTCTTGAAACAGATCAAGATATGGGGAATTATGAAAGATTTTTAAATCGCGATTTGCACAACGAAGACTATATGACTTCCGGAATGGTTTATAAGCGTGTTATTGAAAATGAACGAGCTCTTAAATATGGAGGTAAATGTGTAGAAGCTATTCCCAATATCAGAGATGAAATCATTCGTCGTTTTGAGCTTTCGGCTAAAGTTAATAAATCAGATGTTTCAATCATTGAGATTGGCGGCACTGTTGGCGACTATCAAAACATAATGTTCATTGAAGCTGCGAGAGTTATGAAAATTTGTCACCCAAAAGATGTTTTGTTTATTCTTGTTTCTTATATGCCAATTCCAAATAAACTAGGTGAGATGAAATCAAAACCAACACAGAATGCGGTGCACCAACTTAACTCATATGGTGTTCAAGCAGATTTTATTATCGCTCGAGGTGAACAGCCTCTTGATAAAAAACGAAAAGAAAAAATTGCGATTTCGTGTAGTGTACCTGTAGAGAATGTTATTTCAGCACCGGACATTGATAGTATTTATGAAGTGCCTTTGAATTTTGAGAAAGATAAAATTGGTGAAATGATCGTAAAACATCTAGGAATTAAAAAGGGGAAGATAGACCTATCTTCTTGGAGATCGTTTGTAAATAAAGTTAAGTCTGCATCAAAAGAAGTTAATATTGCGATTGTCGGTAAATATTTTGATACAGGAGATTTTGTTTTGTCTGACTCGTATCTTTCGGTTATAGAAGCGATAAAATTTTCTTCATATCATTTAGGAATAAAGCCTAAGATATCATGGATTAATGCAAAGGAATTTGAAAAGGATAGTAAAAAAATAAAAGAACTTGGAAAATTTGACGGAGTTATTGTGCCGGGTGGTTTTGGGGAATCTGGCATTGATGGAAAGTTGAAGGCAATAGAATATTTACGAACAAATAAAATTCCATATTTTGGTCTTTGTTATGGTATGCAGCTTTTAGTAATAGAATATGCGCGAAATGTTTTAGGTTGGAAGGATGCAAATACAGCTGAGATCAATCCTAAATCTTCTCACCTTGTGATTGATATTATGTCTGAGCAAAAAAATAAGCTTGAGAAAAATGACTATGGAGGTTCAATGAGGCTCGGTGCTTATAAGGCGCACTTAAAAGAAGGAACAATTGCAGGAAGCGCTTATGGTGCGAAAGAGATAAGCGAAAGACACCGTCATCGTTATGAAGTTAATCCTGAATACATAGGAGAGCTTGAAAAGTCAGGACTTGTTTTTTCAGGAGTTTCGCCTGATTTAAAACTTATGGAAATTGCCGAACTACCAAAGAACAAGCACCCATTCTTTCTCGGAACACAATTTCATCCAGAGTTTAAAGCTAGACCACTTTCTCCACATCCGCTGTTTACCGAGTTTATGAAAGCTTCTCTTAAGAACCAATAGAACTTGTATGTTTGGCGCATTTCTTCGTTGCTCGCTTGCGGTGCTCCCTCACAATACTCCGAATATTGCTCGGTTCGCTCCGCACTCGCGCCTCGAACTGCATCCAAACATTCAAGTTCTGAAAAATTAAAATGACTGAGGAATTACTTTTAATAGATAAGCCTAAAGGAATCACTTCTTTTGATGTGATCCGGATTTTGCGTAAAAAATTAAAAGTCAGAAAAATGGGACATGCTGGAACTCTCGATCCTAATGCTACAGGACTTCTTCTTATTGGAGTAGGGAATGGCACAAAAAAATTGCATGAACTCCTTGGAATGTCGAAAGAGTATATTGCCGAAATCTTGTTAGGAATAAAAACTTCTACTGGTGATATTTGCGGTGAAGTTATCGAAAGTAAGCCTGTTACAAATATTTCATTAGAAAAGATTAAGGAGATTTTAAAAAGTCTTGAAGGGGAAATTGAAATTCGTGTGCCTATTTATTCCGCAATTAAAATAAAAGGAAAACCTCTTTATAAATATGCGAGACAAAAAGAAGAGATAGAACCACCTAAAAAAATAATGACCGTTCTTAATGCGCAATTATTGAATTTTGATCCTGAAAATAATCTTGTTGAAATTTCTTTCAAAGTAAAAAGCGGAACTTACATAAGAAGCATAACCGAGGAGTTTGGTGAACGTCTTGAAACTGTTGCAACTTTAAATAATCTCCGCCGAATTTCTATTGGAAATTTTTCTGTTAATTCCGCTAAAAGTTTGGATTCTATAAACTAAGCAATTATTTTAAAAGACCCAAAAACTTTTCAAAGTCCTCAGACACCTGCATACTTTTTATAGTATAGATATCATTTAATGTGTGATATTTTCCCCAATATCCAGTGCGAGCCAATGTAAATCCTGCTTCTTTTATTATTTCTATAGATTCTGGGGAAGAATTGCCAAATGGGTATGAAAAAACATTAACTTTTTTTCCAAGGATTTTCTCTAAGTTTTCTTTACTAACCACAATTTCCTCGCGCAGTTCTATAGGGTCAGTTATTTTAAACAGATACGGATGGGATTTAGTATGATCGCCAATTTCCATGCCAGCGCGATCTAATTCTAATAACTGTTCTAATGTTAAATAATTTCTATGATTTATAGTGTTTGTATAAACAAAGAATGTGGCAGTAAATCCGTATTTTTTAAGTAAAGGAAAGGCATAAACATATTGATTTTCCCATCCGTCGTCAAAATTAATCGAGATTGGTTTTAAAGGTAGTTTTTTATTTTGAGTTAGACTTAAGGCGATGTCTTGAAGTGCAATTGTAGTGTAACCATTATCTTTTAAATACTGAAGCTGTTTTTCAAATGAGTCTGGAGTAATACTAAATTCTTTTTCTTCTAATGTTTGACCTTCGTAATAAGGTCTTACACTGTGATATACAATAATTGGAACTTTTATAGAACCTTCAGGTGTAATTTCGGTCGGTTGATTTTTTAAGATTTCGGTATTTGTTTTTTCAGTTGTGGATATGAATTCTTGAGATACTAGCGCTGTTTGTTGTTTTGATTGTTTGTATGTATAAATGGCAGCATTGAAAAAATATGACATCACTATAAAAACAGTAAAAACAATAATTAATGAGACTTGTTTTTTAATTTCTGAATCAAATTTAAACATTTTTATTCAAATTTATTCAAAAATTATATCAGCAAGTTGTTAGAATATCTAATTTTCAATTTTTGGATATAAAATCCGTATTTTGTCTATTGCTTTAATGGACAGTTTGATTGTTCGGACAATTTTTCAAGAGTCTGTTCGCCTTCTAATTTTTGTCCATTTGATAATATCCATGTTGGAAGACCATTGACCCCTGCATTTGTGCATATTTTGAAGTTAATAGTGCACTCAATATATGTAATATATTTGAATGAATCTTCAAATTTTGTTTTTTGATTTTGACAATGAGGACACCAGAATGTGCCATACATTATTATTCCTTTTTGCGTAAGGCATTTCGCAAACTCATCCAGTGTTGAAGCAGGAGCATTTTTTTCTTTGTTTTTAATAATAAAAACAAAGATTATAATAATTATTATTGCTATAAATATGATTTTTTTATGTTCGTATATTTTACTCATTTTTAAATTATACCATTATCAATAAAAATGATTATCGAGACTTACTTTTCATACTTGTATGATTTTTAAATTGTTGTATACTATTGGTATAAATTAAAAAAATATTAAGCTATTATTAAATATGAAAAAACCAATAAATGTAAATAAGCATTTTTATGGCACTACGACTATTGGTGAGAAAGGACAGGCGGTAATTCCGATTGAAGCTAGACAAAATATGGATCTTAAAAAAGGCGATAAACTTCTTGTTTTAGGAATGGACTCGGATATGATTGTTTTGTCTAAATTTTCAAAATTAGAACAGTTTGCTTCCAATTTGTCGGAACATCTTGATGCAATTAAAACAATAATTAAAAAAAATAAAATTAAATAAAACTTATGAAAAAAGATGTATTGATAAAATTTATAATTCCTATAGTTGTTATAGTTTTAGCGTTCTCTGCGCTTGCTTACAAATATTATTTAAATCAGAAGAATTTAGCAAAATATGAAACTGAGACTGTTAAAAAAGCAGATGTAGTTGAAGAAGTTAGTTCAACTGGAACTGTAAAGCCTTCGCATAGCGTTGATTTAGCATTTGAAAAGTCAGGAAGGATTTCTGAGGTTAATGTTTCAGTTGGAGACTATGTTTATTCTGGGGCAGTTTTAGCTTCTTTGGGAAATTCAGATATAGAATCACAAATAGAACAAGCAAAAGCTAAACTTGAAGCTGAACAAGCGAAATTAGATGAATTAAAAGTTGGAACTAGACCGGAGGAAATACGTTTGGTTGAAATTCAGGCTAATAATGCCGTAGTTTCATACAATGATTCAAAACAAAATCTTTTTGATAAAATAAATGATTCTTACACAAGATCAGACGATTCGATTCATAATCAAGTTGATCAATTTATGAGCAATCCGCGAGGACCTAATCCTCAACTTAGTTTTATTACTCCTTTTTCCGATTTAAAATCAAAAGTTGAAAATGGACGTGTAACTATGGAAAGCACCTTAAATAATTTTTCTGATCTTGTTAATAAAACAAATTTGAATTCTGATTTAGAGATAGCTGCATCAAGCGCTCAAGCTTATCTTTCAAGCATTAATAACTACCTTGATGATGTGGCGGATCTTATAAACAGTATGACTCCAAATTCTAATGTTTCGCAAACGACTATAGATGCATACAAAGCAGATGTTTCTGCGTCTAGAACAAGTACTAATGCTGCCATATCAAATCTTTCTGCTGCTACAGAAAAACTTAAAACAGCAAAGTCTACGCTTGATGTTGCAAACCAAAATCTTGTAGTAAAAAAGGCAGGTTCAACACCTGAAGATATAAAAGCGCAACAGGCAAACGTTAATATAGCACAGGCAAGTTTTGATAACGTTAAGGCTGAATTAGGAAAATATGTAATCTATTCTCCGATTGACGGAGTTGTGGCAAAACAAAATGCAAAAAGAGGCGAGATCGCAACAGCACAAGTTTCTGTTATTTCCATAAACTCCAGCGCACAATTTGAAATAGAATCCAATATTCCAGAATCTGATATTGCAAAAATAAAAGTTGGACAGTCAGCAGAGGTTACGCTTGATGCTTATGGTGATGGCGTTTTGTTTGAAGCGGTTGTAAGTTCAGTTGAGCCGGACGCTAAGATCATTGAAGGAGTGCCTACATACAAAACTGTTTTACAATTTAAACAAAAAGATGACAGGATAAAATCAGGAATGACTGCGAATATTAATATTGTTACAAATAAAAAACAGAATGTTTTAATTATTCCAAGCCGCTCTGCTTTTGATGAGTCAGGAATAAAATACGTTAATATTTTGGAGAACGGGCAATCTGTTAAAAAAGAGATTCAGGTAGGACTTAGAGGAACTGATGGAAATTCAGAAATTTTAAGTGGTATTAATGAGAATGACAAAGTTATAATCTTCGTAAAGAATAATTAGAACTTAATTAAAATTAAATAAAAGTTATGGCTCTAATAGAAGTAAGAGATTTAAAAAAAGAATACGATGATGGAACAAAAGCATTGCGTGGCGTATCTTTTGACGTAGAAGATGGGGAATTCGTTGCGATCATGGGACCGTCTGGCTCTGGAAAATCTACGATGCTTCATCTTCTAGGGTTGCTTGATCCGATGTCTGGTGGCGTTTATAAGCTTGAAGGTAAAAATGTGAATGAATTTTCCGATTATGAAATTGCTAAAATTAGGAATAAAAAATTCGGTTTTGTTTTTCAGATGTTTAATCTGCTTCCCACTGTGAGTGTTTTTGAAAATGTTAAATTGCCACTTTTTTATTCTGATGTTAAAAGATCTGAATGGGATAAAATTGTTACTGATACTATTGAGAAAGTAGGACTTACTCACAGAAAAGACGCGATGACGATGCACTTATCTGGCGGAGAAAAACAAAGAGTGGCGATAGCGAGAGCTCTTATCAACAATCCTCAAGTTATTTTTGCCGATGAACCAACAGGAAATCTTGACTCCAAATCTGGCGAATCAATTATAAATATTCTTCAGAAGCTTAATGATAATGAAAAGCATACTATTATTCTTATTACGCACGAAACTGGCACGGCAAGACACGCAAAAAGAATTATAAATATTTTAGATGGAGAAATAGCAAGCGACAAAATTATTCCTGTAAGTGAGCGATTATTAGCTGGTGGAAATCATACGATTAAGTAAATTATGACAATCATAGACCGTATAAAATCAGCAAGCGGGGGACTCTTGGTTCACAAATCAAGATCAGTTTTAACTATCTTAGGTATTGTTGTTGGAGTTGCAGCGATTGTTATGATCTCTGCACTTGGCGAAAATGCTTCAAAGGTAATAGTAGGCGAACTTGGTGGACTTGGTGCGGAAACAATAATTATTCGCCCAGGAAAGGAACCAACAGGTCCTAGTGATATGGCATCAATACTTTTTTCCGATTCACTTAAGAAGCGTGAACTTGATGCAATTTCTAATATTCCAAATATTGTTGATGTGGCGCCAGAAGTTTTAGTTGCAGGAAAAAGTGCGTCATATCAAAATCAAACTTACCGACCGATGGTCTTAGGATTTACAGCTTCATTTATGGTAAATGTTTTAGATTTAAAAGTTTCTCAAGGAGATATTTTTTACGACTCGGATATAAAAGATAATGCTAAGGTGGCGATAATAGGAACAAAAGTAAAAGAACAACTTTTTGGTAATGAAGATCCAATAGGAAAAAATATTGAGATTTCTCGTCAGAAGTTTAGAGTCATTGGTATTTTTGATCCCAGAGGACAAGTTGTATTTTTTAATGTCGATGAGTTAGTTCTTGTTCCTTACACCACAGCCCAAACATATCTTATGGGAATAAAATATTATAATCAGATAGCTGTGAGAGCGTCATCTCCTGAAACAGTTGATAGCACTGTTTATGAAATAAAAACTCTACTTAGAGATATGCATAAAATAACTGATCCAACCAAAGATGATTTTTCTGTGCAAACACAACAAGGATTAATAAAACAGGTTTCGAGCATTATAAATATGTTCACAGTTTTTCTTACCTTTGTTGTCGCTATATCACTTGTTGTAGGAGGAATTGGAATAATGAATATTATGCTTGTGTCGGTTTCTGAACGAACGAAAGAGATTGGTTTAAGAAAGGCGATTGGTGCAACTGATAATGATATTTTATTGCAGTTTCTTTTTGAAGCTATGATTCTTACTTTTTTTGGAGGAGTAGTTGGACTTTTGATAGGGTTTGGATTGTCAGTTGTTGCTACATTTCTTATCGGTTTATTTTTAGGAACTTCGCTTGCATATAGTATTCCAATAACCGCTTCTGTTATTGGACTTGTAAGTTCAGTTGGAATTGGAATTATTTTTGGTTCATATCCTGCGCTTCAAGCGTCAAAAAAGAGCCCGATAGAGGCTCTTAGATATGAGTAAGATTTTTGTGATTTTGCTTGTGTAAAATTTATCATGCAAATTGCATGCGGTGATACTATTCTTATTTATTCATCATGATTTTTTGAGACGGCGGTATTCCAATAACAGTTGAATTATCTGGAATATCTTTTATTACGACCGCTCCTGCACCAACTTTTGAATTTACTCCAATAACAATGGGGCCTAGGACAGATGATCCTGCGCCTATTATTACCCCAGATTTTATTGTCGGGTGGCGTTTGCCTTGATGTCCACCTCGACCACCACCAATAGTAACTCCATGAAATATAGTTACATTGTCTTCTATAATAGATGTTTCGCCAATTACTATTCCCATTCCATGATCTATAAAAATTCCATTTCCAATAGAAGCACCAGGATGAATTTCTACCCCAGTCCAATGTCTGCTTATTTGAGATAATATTCGTGCAATAAGTTTAAAATCATGTTGCCAAATTTTATGACTTATACGATGAATTATTAATGCGTGAAATCCTGAATAGCATAAAATTGCTTCTAATTTACTTTTTACAGCAGGATCTCTTTCTAAAATAGCATTAAAATCTAATTTGATATTTTTTAACATTTTTTGATCGATAGTTTATTTATTTTTATTATCTCACTATTTCTTTTCTGTATTCCAAATAAGAATATAGGAAAATGTAGACAGTGACCAAAATTATAGGAATAAGTATCAAAGCGATTGCGAAATCAGGAAAGAATGTTCCAAAGAGGGAAATGATACCGACTATTTTGAATAATTTACCGCCTAGTGCGTGAGTTTTATCCCAAACTTTCTCGCTAGATAGTGTCCATGGAGTTCTGATGCCGATAGACCAGTTCATTTTTGAGTTTTCAATAAGTATTCCGCAGTAATAGAAGAGTATTCCAAGCGCAGGCGACATAAATTCAATGATATTTATTTTTATCCCTAAATTCCACATTATTGTAAGAATGTAAATATAGAAAAGGAAAGAAGCGATCAGAACAATGAAATTATCAAAGTATTTTCTGAATTGTGCGATGTTTTCTTTCAGAGGATCAATTCTAGGGATTATCATAAAAAGAGCCAGCATCAAAAGGGAGATCATAGGCATCAAGAATGTTCCCCAAAATCTGTTCATTTCACCGTTTACTTCGCCTCTATAATCCCAATGCGAGGCTATTCTTTCTGGCATTTGCGGATAAAAGTAAGCGCCAACTAAAAATGATAATAAAACTATTAAAAACATTGTTACTTCGCTTTTTTTGATTTTCATAACAATAATTGTAACATTGAAAGTTAGGGTAAAAACCATTGACAAAATGCTTATTTAATGTAGATTATCAGTAGTTCTTTGAAGCAATTCAGCTTTAAGAAAAACAAGAAAGGTGTAAAAAAATGAAAGCGATGATATCTTCTTTTTCTTCTGTTTCACTTGGTATTGCAACAGGTTTAGTAAGTTGTCCTATTGTGGGAGGATTTGCAGGAAGCTTGGCGGGAATATTTGTGTGGTTGGGTGTTTTTTTTGGTTTTTGGGCTATTGATGAAATCATCAAGGAGTCAAAAAAAGACTAAATTATATTAACCCACAACAAGACTCAAATTTTTACTTAAGGAGGAAATTATTATGATGCAGAAAATCTATGATATCCAATCATTTACTTTAGAAGAACAGTATTTACTTAATACTATCATTTGTGTCGATCGTTCTGTTTGTCTTGTTTTACCACCTGATTTTGTATGTCTTGCGGATCCTGAATTGAAAATTCTTGGACCGACAGAGTATGACTTCACAAAGGTTGAACTTTATCTTTACGAAGGACAGAAAGATGAAAAATGTATAAGAGGTATTCGTATTTACGAACATCTTAAGGATATTAACATCATTAATAGATGTTTTGGTTTTGAGGATGTTTTAGAAGTTCAGAAGAAAGCTATTGGAGTTTTCCAAAAATTTGTTGGAGACAAAACAATATTTTTTTGGAAGTCCGTTGTGATGGACAGGTTTGGATATTTCCATGTTCCATGCATTCAAAGTGATCTAGGTTGGATTTGGATTAAGTGGCGCCGTCTCGATGACTATTGGTTTAATGACAATCCCGCGGCTTGCTTCGCAAGTTAGAAACTTTAACTCAAGTTTTGGAAAGTATAACTTTAAACTTTCTTCCCCGATACAATAAAATGTATCGGGGTTTTTTTGTATTCATTAACTATATTAGTTATAATAGAATAAATTTATTCTAAAAAAGTTTTCATGGAGCAAAAAATAAAAAATTTTGATGAACTGGCAGTAACAGAAGAAAGAAAAAATATCCTGCTTATAGCAGAAGAAGGTTTGAGATCAATAGATACTTTTTCTGTGCTAAAAAATAATTTTAAAATTGAAAATGGCGAGATTTTTGTAAAAGGTAAAAATTTTCCGCTTGAAAATAGGCGGGTTTTTGTAATTTGTATAGGAAAATGCGCGACTGAAGCCTCAGTTGTTATTGAAGAAGTTTTAGGTGATAGGATTTTAGATGGAATTGCTTTGGATGTTAAGCCTCTCGGAAAGTATACACTTAAAAAAATAAGACATTTTACTGGAACCCATCCGCTTCCGTCAGACGTAAATATAAAAGCGACCTCTGAAATAATAAAACTTTTAAAACAACGCGAAGAAAACGATCTTTTTGTAATGGTGGTTTCTGGTGGAGGCTCAACATTGCTTTGTCAGCCTGAAAATGGCGGCACAAGCGAGCATGAACAGTTGATTTTTAAAGCTCTTACGAATTCTGGCGTTACAATTGAAGAATTGAATACCTTAAGAAAGCACTTGTCTTTGGCAAGAGGCGGTTTTCTCGCTAAATATGCGTATCCTGCAGAAGTTATATCAATGATTTTCTCTGATGTGCCGGGTGGAGACCCAGCTTTTATCTCTTCTGGTCCGACCATGAAAGATTCTACTACCGTGGAAGATGCAAATAAGATTCTTGATAAATATAATGTTTTAAAAGTTTGCAATATTGATAGTTGTGGATTAACTGAAACTCCTAAGGAAGATAAATATTTTGAAAAAGTATATAATATTATGTTAGTGACGAACGAACTTGCTCTTAATGCGATGCAAGACAAAGCTCGAGAGCTTGGGTTTGATGTCAGAATATGTTCAGACTGTTTTAAGGGAGAGGCAAGAGATGTCGGAAAGATGGTAATTGAAGAAATTAAAAATAATCCAAACAAAAGCGTTTTGTTTTGGGGTGGGGAAACTACTGTAACTTTTTCAGGACAAGGAAAAGGCGGAAGAAATCAGGAACTTGCCCTTTCTGCACTCAAAAATTTGGCCGAAAATAATTTATTGATCTCAATTTCGTCAGATGGAAGAGATAATGGCGAATATGCCGGCGCTTTAGTTGATCAAAAGATTAAAGAAAAAGCGCAGGAAATGAATTTAGATATTGATAAGTATATTGATGAGCATAATTCAAGCGTATTTTTTGAAAAAGTTGGGGGATTAATAGTGACAGGAGATACAGGATCAAACGTAGCAGACTTTTTTATAGTAATGAAGACGTGACATAACTTTTGATTTTGACGCATTTCTTCGTTGCTCGCTTGCGGAGCTCCCTCACAATACTCCGAGTATTGCTCAGTCGCTTCCGCACTCGCGCCTCGAACTGCATTCAAAATCAAAAGTTATGTGGCTAAAAATATTAATAAATTAAAATTAAAAACTAATAAAAATAATTTATGGATAATAGTAAAGAGACAGAAAAATTATTAATTGCGATGGAAAAAGTTGGTATTGAAGATGTGCCTCTAGTTGGAGGTAAAAATGCATCGTTAGGAGAAATGTTAAAACACCTTTTGCCAAAAGGCGTTAGGATTCCAACTGGTTTTATCGTTACTGCAGAAGCTTACAGATATTTTCTTGATAAGGCTGGATTAGTTGATGTTATTAAAAATACTCTTGAGGGGCTTAATACTAGCGATATCACAGATCTTACTGATCGCGCTAAAAAAGTTAGAGATGCAATAATTAAAGCAGAATTTCCTGAAGATTTAAATAAATTAATTGTTGAAGCTTATCAAACGATGGAGCAACAATACGGGAAGAATATTGATGTTGCTGTTCGCTCAAGCGCAACTGCCGAAGATCTTCCTGGCGCTAGCTTTGCTGGTGAACACGAAACTTATCTTGGAATTAGAGGAACAAAGGATGTTTTAACAGCCGCTCGTGCTGCTATGGCTTCGCTTTTTACAGCTAGAGCTATTTCTTATCGTGTTGATAAAAAATTTGATCACTTCAAAGCAGCACTTTCAGTTTCAATTCAGCGAATGGTAAGGTCAGACAAAGGCGCATCAGGCGTTATGTTTACGCTTGATACAGAGTCCGGTTTCAAAGACACAATAGTTATAAATACTTCTTATGGTCTTGGAGAAATGGTTGTGTTAGGTGAGGTTAATCCTGACGAGTATCTTGTTGCAAAAAAGAAATTAGGAATTGCGCCAAAACCAATTATTTACAAAAAAGCTGGAGATAAATTAGCAAAAATGATTTATTCAGATGCTAAAGCTGGAATAAGACCAGTAAAAATTGTTAAAACGACAAAAGCTGAACAGCAAAAATTTGTTTTGACTGATGATGAAATAATCGAGTTGGCAAAGTGGGGAGTTCTTATTGAAGAACACTACTCAACAAAAAATAATAAATGGATGCCGATGGATATTGAGTGGGCGAAAGACGGAAAGACAAATGAACTTTATATAGTTCAGGCTCGTCCAGAAACAATTCATGCAGGTAGAGATTTTTCTAAATTAAAAGAATATGTTCGAAAGGAGGATGGTGAAGCTCTTGCTAGCGGAGTTTCTGTTGGAAGTAAGATCGCAACAGGAAAGGCGAGAGTAATTTTGGATGTAAAAAATATTACTGACTTTAAAAAGGGGGAAGTTTTGGTTACAGACATGACTGATCCAGACTGGGAGCCAATTATGAAGATCGCATCGGCAATCGTTACGGATAAAGGAGGACGAACTTCACATGCAGCTATTGTTAGTCGCGAGCTCGGTATTCCTGCGATAGTTGGAACAGGAAATGCGACTAGAAAAATAAAAACTGGAGATGATTTAACAGTGGACACAATGGGAGAGAGCGGAGTTGCTTACAAAGGCACTCTTAAATTTGAAATAATCGAACACGATCTAAAAACCATCCCAACTATTAAGACAAAAATAATGATGAATATCGGAACTCCTGATACCGCGTTTGAAAAATCATTTTTGCCAAATAGTGGCGTTGGACTTGCGCGTGAGGAATTTATAATCGCTTCAGGAATTGGAGTTCACCCAATGGCTTTGATCAATTACAAATCAATGACTCCAAAGCTAAAGAAGAAGATTGATAGTAAAATAAAAGGTGCGTGGACTGACAAAACTGAATTTTATATCGACAATTTGGCCTTTGGAATTGCAAAAATAGCAACAGCATTTTATCCAAATCCTGTTATCGTTAGATTTTCAGATTTCAAAACAAATGAATACTGCACTCTTATAGGTGGTGATATTTATGAACCGAAAGAAGAAAATCCAATGATTGGTTGGAGAGGTGCTTCACGTTACTATGATGATAAATTTAAAGAAGCTTTTAAATTGGAATGTTTGGCAATAAAGAAGATCAGAAATGAAATGGGTTTGGAAAATGTTATTCCGATGGTTCCTTTCTGTAGAACTCCAGAAGAGGGAATGAAGACCCTTGAGATTTTAGGCGATGCAGGAGTGATCACAAAATATTACGCAAAGAAACATAATTTACCTGCTGATAAAACCGTTCCAGTTTATGTTATGTGCGAAATCCCTTCAAATATTCTTTTGGCAGATGAGTTTCTAGATATTTTTGATGGAATGTCTATTGGTTCAAATGACTTAACTCAGCTTGTTTTAGGACTTGATCGTGACTCGGGAATTGTAAGTCATGTTGCAAACGAGCTAAACGAATCAGTTAAGAAAATGGTTAGCGAGATAATTAAAATTTGCACAGCAAAAGGAAAGTATATTGGAATTTGCGGACAAGCGCCTTCAGATCATCCTGATTTTGCACGATTTCTTATCAAGGCTGGTATTCAAACAATGTCTCTTAATCCAGACTCAGTTATCAAAACTATTGTCGCGATATCAGAAGAAGAAATTAAATTACAAAACGAAAATCGTAATGGTTCTGGTAAAGCATCTCCCGATCTAGGTTCTGCAGTTCAAAAGGCTGTTTCCGCTTCAGAAGAGGAGAAAAAATTAAAAACTGATAATTCATAATCAAATATGAGCAAAGTAGAATTTTTTGAAGTTAAGCCGTGGGAGAAAGAATACTTGGAAGAAAAATTAAAAGCCGTGAGTGGTATTGAAGTTTCTTATTTTGAAGAAAGAATAAATAAAGACAATATACCTACCAAGACAGATTGTGAAATTCTTTCTATGTTCTCAGACTCGGCACTTGATAATGCTGTTTTAGAAAAATTTCCTAATCTGAAATATCTAATAACAAGATCGACCGGTTTCGATCATATTGATCTCAATTATTGCAAAGAACATACTATTTTAGTTTCAAACATTCCTTCATATGGCGAAAATACTGTTGCAGAGTTTGCATTCGCACTTATTTTGGCGCTTTCCAGAAAAATATTTACTGCTGTTGATCAAATCAAAGAAACAGGGGACTTCAATGTAGACAAACTACAAGGTTTTGATTTAAGAGGAAAAACTTTAGGTGTTATTGGTGCAGGTAAAATAGGTCAGCATTCAATTCGCATGGCAAATGGTTTTGGAATGAAAGTTGTTGCATACGATCCGTTTCCTAAACCAGAACTTGCACAATCACTGCAGTTTGAGTATCTTCCTCTAGAAGAAGTTTTGAAACAAAGCGATGTTATAACACTTCATACTCCATACACAAAAGAAAATCATCACTTGATAAATGAAAACGCAATATCTCTTATGAAAAAAGGTGTTTATATTGTTAACACAAGCCGCGGTGCGATTATTGATACCGAAGCTTTAGTAAAAGGATTAAAGAGCGGACATGTTGGAGGTGCGGGTCTTGATGTTTTTGAAGAAGAAGGCGTGGTTAAAGATGAAAAAGGTTTTCTTGAGCATGGCGATGCTACGGGTCACAATTTAAAAACGATTATTGCTGACCATGTGCTTATAGATTTTCCTAACGTTATTATGACACCGCATAATGCATTTAATTCAAGAGAAGCTTTGCAAAGAATTTTAGATACAAGTGTAGAAAATTTATCGGCTTATTTATCGGGGGCACCAATTAATTTAGTAAAGTAAGATATAATTACAGAAAATCCTAAAAATATAAAAACATTATGATAAAAATTGAAAATATAACTGCTCGAAAAATTTTAGATTCCAGAGGCGATTCTACAATTGAAGTTAGTTTAAAAACTTCAAATGGGCGATTGTTTTCTACTGGAGTTCCACAAGGAAAAAGTAAAGGTATGCACGAGGCGATTTCAGTTGAACCGTCTATTGCTGTTGAAAATGTAAATAAAATTTTAGGTCCAGCTTTAGTAGGTCTCGATCCTTCAAATCAACATGCGATTGATCAAATGCTTCTAAACATGGACGGAACTAAAGATAAAAGTAAAATGGGCGCTAATGCAATTTTGGGAATTTCTTTTGTTTGTGCTCGTGCTGCTGCGGAAGAAGACGGATTGCCTTTGTGGAAATATTTAAGAAGTATAAGCGGATTGCAAGTTCCAGCAGGAAAAAATCCGAGACTCTATATGAATGTTATAAATGGAGGTCTTCATTCGTCATGCGGTCCGAATTTTCAGGAATATCACATAATTCCTGAGACTAATAGTTTTTCAACTGCCATTGAAGATGGTCTGGAAGTTTTTAAGCGACTTGGCGATATTTTATTGCAGAAATTTGGTAAGGGTGCAAAATTCGTCGGAGATGAAGGTGGTTACTCACCGCAACTTAACGATAATCTAGAACCGTTTGAAATTCTTGATGTTGTTATTAAAGGATTGCCGTTAAAAGAAAAAGTTGATCTTGGTGTTGATGTTGCCGCCAGTAATATAACTATAACCATTGATGAACTTAATAAAATGTATACTACTCTTGTTGAAAAATTTGGACTTATATACATAGAAGATCCATTTGGTGAGAATGATTTCGATGATTTCTCTAAACTTACTGCAAAATATGGAGACAAAACTACAATCGTAGGAGATGATTTAACCGCGACAAATCCTATTATAATGAAGCAGGTAAAAGAAAAAAATTGTATTAACGGAATTATTATAAAGCCAAATCAGATCGGCACTCTCACAGAAACTTTTGAAGCTGTTAAACTCGCACGTGAGTGGGGATGGAAAGTGGTGGTGTCTCATAGAAGTGGCGAAACAAACGATGATTTTATCGCTGATCTCGCAGTTGGTTTGGGGGCTGATGGTTTCAAACTCGGTGCTCCGATGAGAGGAGAGAGAATCGCAAAATACAATAGACTTTTGCAGATCGATACGGAAAATAGATAAGTATTCAGTTCGGAAAATTTTACCTTATAATAAATTACATGTATGGCTACTAAAAAAATATATTTTATTCGACATGGCGAGACTGAAAATAATGCTACTAATGTCAGACAGGGGCCGGAAGGTGGTTTGAGCGATATTGGTAGAAATCAAGCAGAAAGTGTTGCTCTGCGCTTGTCTGAGTTTCCTATTGAAGCAATAATTTCAAGTCCTTATGAAAGGGCTAGTGAGACCGCGCAAATTATTGCAAAAAGTCTTAATCTTGTAGTTGAATATTCAGTTCTTTTAAAAGAAAGACGTAATCCTCCGGAAGTGAAAGGTAAAAGCAAAGAAGATCCAGAAGTAAAAAGGATTATGGAGATTATTGATAGAAATTTACATTCAAGATATTACAGATATTCTGATGAAGAAAATTTTGATGATCTTGCAAAACGCGCAGAAAAACTTCTTGAATATATAGAACAGCGCCCAGAAGAATATATTATTTTAGTAACGCATGGAATTTTCTTAAAAATGCTAATATCCTATATGCTTTATCGTGATAATCTTCGAGTTGAGGATTATGAAAAATTAAATTACGACAACAAAGTAAATAATACAAGTATTACTTATTGCGAATATAATTCAGAAGAAAAAAATACTCCAACAAAAGGGTGGAAGCTTGTCATATGGGATGATCATCATCATTTGACTGAAGAAAAATAATCTGACATAGCAATTATTGATAACTATTTTAGTAGTTATCCACATAAAAATTAAATTAGTTAATGTTTATGTGTAATAATTTAAATATTGTTAAATAAAGCAGGGGCGTTCTGCTTTATATTTAATTTATTATTAATTATTAAATTTTAATTATGAGTAATCATAAAAATATTTTAATAGGTGCTCCGTTTGTTTTTATACTCGGAGTTCTATTAGCAGTTAGCGTTAGTGTTGTATCAGCAACATCAATAGGAACAAATATTACATCAACTGGAGATACCACAGTCGGTGGAAATTTATCAGTAACTGGAACCAGTGCATTAACAGGAGATGTTACACTCACTGGAGCTTTAGCTGTGACTGGTGATAGCACATTAACAGGTATTTTAACAGTGAATGGTGCAGCAACATCAACCTTAGCAGGCAATGCTGCTATTGGTAATTCAATCACTGATAGTTTGAATGTTATGGCGTCAACAACCCTTGCTAGCACAACGATTGGTACTTATGGTGCAACCATATCGTCACATCTTTCAGCAGTAAAAGCAGTTACATTTACTACTGCAGCTGGTGCAAGTTGTACTATCGGAACAACAATGACTATTTTAGGAGCTAGAGATGGTGATACTGTTACAGTTGGAATGCCTACTGCTATCGCTACAGCATCAACAACAATTACATGGAGTGGTTATGTTTCTGCAAATGATACAGTGAGTGTCAGACTCTGTCATGGTTTTGCAACAACAACATCAACAGTTTATGTTGGAAACGTAAGAGCTGATGTTTGGAGACATTAAAATTAACTCCTTCTTAAATAAAAAAATGAATTATAAAATTATTATTTTAAGTCTGTTTGCCATTCTTCCTACTGTAACTTTTGCTGCAATTGTATCGGTGGTGCAAGACACAACGATTGTTTTGCCTTCCGACAGTTCAACATATACATTGAGTAGCGGAAGCGCATTCGATTCATTAGATGTAACTACAGGAGATAAATCATTTTCGTTCACAGTGCCTGCGAATACAGATGTATCAGTTTCATCTTCTGATAAAAAAATGCTTTTCAATTCTGCAGGAATAGAAACATCTTGCGGAACAAGTAATTCGTCAGTTACTTTTTCTGGAGGTAACGCTGGAAGAACGATTCAATTGACTCCTGTTGGAGTATGCACTGCTGCTGCAACAGCAAGTAGTGGTGGTAATGGTCCTGTAGTGGGCAGTGGTGGGGGCGGCGGTGGTTCTTATGCTCCCGCAGTTCCTGCAACTCCAGCTGTGCCCGCAGTTCCAGGTGTTTCCTCAGCAACTCCAGCCATTCCAGCAACACCTGCGATGTCAACAAGAAAAGCTGAAATGATTAGTGTTAATCTTTTGCCAGGCACTACAAAAGCGGATCTTGTAAGAACTCTTCAAACATTACTTTCATCAGACTCATCTATCTATCCTGAAGGAATTGTAAACGGTAGCTTTGGTCCAGCAACAACAAGAGCTGTTAAG
>Ga0172379_10000381_pt1 | contig 114436 bp, 115 predicted proteins | sample GrowelOW334metaG_FD_119756 | JGI IMG/M metagenome (GOLD analysis project Ga0172379, IMG submission 119756) | Groundwater microbial communities from an aquifer near a municipal landfill in Southern Ontario, Canada - Groundwater well OW334 metaG | ecosystem: Environmental > Aquatic > Deep... | reverse complement strand
CTAACGTAGCCAACGGGAACATAACCATTGGTAAGGCCGCTCATTAGTCGGGCGCGCATTCCATTCTTAGATCGTTCACTGCGAACGTCATTGTCCATTTGGGCAAACCCTGCCAGCATCGTTTCAATGAATTTTTCGGTTGGACTGTTGCCGGTTGGTTCTGTGGCAGAGATTAGCTCGATCTCGCACTCCGCCAGTTTTTTCCTGATAGCCAGATAATCAGAGGTCTGTCGTGAAATACGGTCGAGACGATATACAATTACCGTTGTAATATCTCGTCGATTCTTGCGACAGAATTCTAAGAGCTCAATCAGAGCCGGACGACCTTTTATAGTCTTAGCTGACCGACCTTCCTCCTTAAATACCTTGGCAACAGTAAGTCCCCTTTTTTGGATCTCTTTCATACAGATCTCTTCTTGTGTCTCCAGGGAGTAGTTATCGACCTGCTCCTCTGTAGAAACGCGTAAATAGAGAACTGCTTGTTGGCCAGCGGTACTGTCTCGTATCCCTAACAGTTGTGGATTCATATTATCCTTCCATTAGTAGTTGTTTAAGTGTTAAGCCGTTGTAAATGCTCCGCTCAAACTCATCGAGCCAACTGTCAATCAGAAATTGAAACTCAGTCACAAAAACCTCTAAATCGTGATCAGAAAGTGCTGCAACGGTTTCGCCCATAATGCGTCTTGTGAGGACAAGACGTGTTTCTTCCTGCTTATCAGGAAATATGCGCTGGATTGCTGTCTGTATTGAACGATCAGCTTCCATCGATAGGCCAGCATTAAACCAAGGTAGGGTTAATGGTCTATTTGTAATGGCCGCATCAGCGTTCATATACTAAACTATGGTTATATACATAGTTTACTGTGTATATAACCATAGTGTCAACTGTGGATAAAAACACAGAAAAGTACGCCAATAACCCTGTAGGCACTAAATCTTAGAGTGTCTGAGCAATCCCGTAAAACGACACACCAACCTTTAGTGCCTACAGGATTATCTGCTAGAAATACTCGAGGATTGACCGGCAATCCAAAGACATTAATCTAAAAGTCTAGGTGAGGACCGGTTGAGCACCCATTATCCAGGTAAAAAACAACCTTGAAACAGTACCCATACAATAGGAGCTCAACCGCTACGAAACCTCGCTCTCAAAGCAAAAAGGAAATTATAGGGAATCAAACACAGACAAGGCACGTTCCTTAAGGTTGCCTTGGATCTTTTTGGAATTAGCGTGTTGCAGATACCCCAGATACGAATCAAGGGCTGCTGATAGTTGAATGGGATTGTTTATCTTGCCAATCTGTTTAAATATCCGCTGTACCGTTTTTCGGCGGGGAAGAGCGTAATGAGGTAAAGCCACATAACCAACAAAATCGATGCCCCATGAGAGCTTCCGCAGACTGAGTTTGTCTGGATGAAGATCCAAAAGTAGCGTCTCTTTGAGAAAACGCCAGATTTCGACAAAGTAGCCCAAAAGCTCCGGCTCTGAATTGGCCAGGATCAAGAAGTCATCGGCGTAACGAAGATAATAGTGGGCTTTCAGTTTGTGCTTAACGAATTTATCCATCGGATCCAGATAGACATTAGCAAACAGCTGAGAGGTCAGATTGCCAATCGGCATACCTTTTCCTGACTTCACTTCAAAACTCGAGACGATCCTACCCAGCAAAGCCAATAACCGCTGATCAGCAATCTTCTTAGATAAAAGCTGCATGAGGATAGTGTGATCAATCGAATCGAAAAACCGACGGATATCCCCCTTGAGCGCGAAGCAGGGCTTAGTATAGTTTTGGCTGCACGTTACAATCTGCCGCTTTAAGCGGTCAAAGGCTTTGTGCGTCCCTTTTCCCTCCCGACAGGAGTAGGAATCAAAGATGAAGGTAGGATCATAAAACGGGTAAAGCAGACGATAAATGGCGTTATGTACCAAGCGATCCCGCACTGTCGCTTTGCTGATTAAGCGCGGTTTAGGGTCGTTGATGCGGAATTGATGATAAGGATCTGGCCTGTAGGAGCCAGAAAGCAGTTCCTTATGGAGGGAAAATATGTTATCCTCGAGGTTGAACTCAAACGTCTGGACGTCCGGGCGTTTTGTTTTGCCGCTGCGAAATTCGTACCAAGCGGCTAATAGGTTCTCAGGAGATGCAACCTCTTCAAAAGTTATCGGTGAATTAAGAACATGCCAATAAATCCCCCCCCCCCCACAATTCTGCCCCTCCCATCCCTATCGTGGGAAAGATGTTCGAATTCTACCGGCAGTTGCATTTGTGGATTCATCTTTTTCCAAAGGTTGAACGTTTTTCGTTAGGCGAGCGACTGCAGACAACAGCACTTGATCTGCTGGAGGGACTATTAAAAGTGAGTCAGCTCCCGAATAGCTTGAAGCACCAGGCCCTGCTGCCGCTGAGCGCAAAACTTGATCTCCTGCGTCTCCTGGTGCGTCTATCGCTGGAAACCAAGTGCATCGATAACAACAAATACCTCATCCTCCAGCAGCTTCTCCAGGAAGTGGGAAAGATGCTGGGAGGATGGATACGGAGTGTCAGCTAGAGTAGTCCCGGGCGCAGGGCAACACCGGCCGCATAGTTCTCGTTGGCGTAGTTGTCGTTCCTGTTGTTGAAGTGGAGCTGCTCGTCGTTGAAGTTCCAGTAGAGCGAGTTCACCCAGCCGTTGTCGTCCCAGATTTGCACCTTTTCTTATCCAAGTCACCGGGCGCCCAAATAGAGCAGTCCCTGTATTTTATGAGAGGTTTTCCTCTTCTTAGGAAAGGTACGGAGTACTCTTGCTGCCTGGACGCTTGAGCCGTCCTTGGACTGACTCAACTCTACCAATGGCAGAAGCGTGATTTCGGTGATGAAAATCCTTAGATTGTCACTCTCTGACCTAATTTCATGATTTATCTTAGCTGGTTTAAAAAGTTGAGTCGAGCGCTACGCGCTAAAACGTAAAACGCGGCCGCGCCAGCAAGCTGGCACGACCGCGAGTCCAAAGGGCAAATGGCCAAGAAGACCAAATGCCGAATACCTAATTCCCAGACACTCCCGGGCGCAGGGCAACACCGGCCGCAAAGTACCCGCGGGCGTAGCTGCCGCGCCCGTGGCCGAAGCGGAGCTGCCCGTCGTGGAAGTACCAGCAGAGCGAGATCACCCAGCCGTAGCCGCCCCAGAAGTACTCCTCGAGGGTGACGTCGATCGCCGGATCCTCGTACTTGCTGAGACGATCCTCGTTCAGGATGAGGATCCAGCCCACGTCCACCGCGCTCAAGTCCATGAGATGATCGGTCAGACCGATTTCCTCACGGCTCCAGCGCGGCGTATGACAGATCTTGTCCTTGCCGCCGAGTGTCCGGTTGGACAGATCGACGTCGAGGATCATGACATCGCCGGGGACCGTCGCTTCCGCCGTGCGGCGGCGAATCGCCGCCTGCTCGTGGCAGCGCACGCGGTCCGAGCCGAGTTCGTTCTTGCGCCAGTTCTTGAACCTGGCACCAGACTTCTGCTCGTGCTCGCCGCAGACGTGCTCGATGGCAACGCCAATGTGCTCATAGATGTCCCACGGCTTTTCCGACTCGAGGTCGGCCGGCCGCAGGATCGACTCCAGATAGGCGAGCTTGGGCACCGCGACGCGGACGAAGCCCGCGGGCACCGGTTCGGCCTGGCGCTGCGCCAGGTACTCCGGGTCGACCCAGGCCTTGGGCAGATACACCCGGAGCAGTTCGAGCTGCTCGTCGAGCGACCGCGCCCAACCCTTGGGCTCCCAGTAGGCCTGCTTCTTGGCCTCATCCCCGTTGAAGGGGTTGAAACGGCCGAAGTGCTTCTGGTACAGAGCCGTCAGCTCCTCCAGAAAGCCTCCCTTGGCCGGGCTCTCGTACATGGTCTGGAAGCGCCGGGGATCGGCCTCTGCATTCTGCTCAGCCACCCGAGAAAGGCCCGCAAGGGCCCTGCGATTTCCGCTGGTCAACGCCATCGTCTTCTCCAGTCGTTCCGTGTTAGGCGCCGGTTTTCCGGGCTTTATGGGATACCTTCCACGTTCCGGATCCCGATGGATCGTGGCAACTGTAGCATATTTAGCCCAATCTGTCAACCAGATTGGGCCGCAGCTAAGGATTCCCCGCTAAAAAGACCCTGGGGTTCACTGGAATGCCAAACACGTTGATCTGAAAGTGAAGGTGGGGACCGGTTGACCAGCCAGTGTTGCCACGTGTGCCAATAATTTCTCCCATCTCGATACGGTCGCCGACGTGAACAGCGATACTGTTTAAGTGTCCGTAAGTTGATGTCACATGCTGTCCGTGGTCAATTATGACGTGCGTGCCAAAGCCCCAACCTAAAGAATCGGCGTAGGTTACGGTACCCGCCATGAAGGCCCCAACCGGATCACCGACCAATCGATTACCGGGAGCAATATCAATGCCGGTATGCGATACCTGATACGGCAAGTCACTTTGACCAAACTCCAGTGTTACGATACCTCCCACCGGCCAGATGGCTGGGCCGGTGACATGGTCGATGATGGCGCCGGTAGCCGGGTCATGAATCTCTACCTGCAGCGTCTGAGGATCCTGACTCACCAAGGCACCCGACACGATCTCAATCCCTAACTGGGTCAACAGAAAGATCATCCCAATCATGAGCAGAAATAGGGTCAAGATAACGGAGGTAATCGCTTTGAGCTCCAGCTTCATGGAGAAGAAGCTGGCAGCGGCTTGGGCAGCGGATACAGACATGGCCGCTATTTAGCGCTTCGTTCAGCCGGATCAGTCGTGATCAGCGGATGCTCTTCTTCGGAGGCGGTGACCCGGACGACAACGTGATGCTGATCAGCGATAATCAGGGCCTCACCGCGTTCGCAGGTTAGTAAGAACTTCTGTTCAAATTCGCTGAGGTGAAACTCTTCCGCCACGTGCTTAATCGTAGTGGTGTCCTGGCGCATCAAGATGCGCAGAGCACTTTGTGAGGCGATCGCCCGGCCGGCACTACTACTTAAGAAATCGTTTGCTTGTTGAGAAATAATACTGACTCCCAAAAAGTACTTGCGGGCCCGGCGTACTAATCCGGCGATAAAGCGGGCGCTCTCTTCGTGCTCGAGCATCAACCAAGCTTCATCAATAACCAGGAGGCGTTTGCGCAAGCTGGCTTTAACTTGATTCTGGACGAATTGGGCAATAATCAGGTGCATAATCTGGCGCAGGGATTCAGGCAGATCCTTGGTATCAAAAATGACCAGGCGGTTGTCTAGTAGAATATTTGTTTGGGCATCAAAGACCTTGGCGAGAGATCCAGTAATATATTTCTCCAGCCGTGAGCAGAGTTTGGCCTGGTGCATCGTTTTGAGGGTGCCCCAGAGGTCAAAGAGCTGCGGATAATCCTTTGCTTCCTTCTTACGGGGACGTTTGTCGCTCCAACCTGCTTTGCGGTAGGTGCGCAAAATGGCTTGATCGACGGCGGACTTCTCTTCAGCCGATAGACCGTCTGCCATGAGCGAGATGATTTCGGTCAGTGACTGGACGTGATCAGCGAAACTGTCCGGCTCGGTAAAAGCGTTAACCGATAGGTCAAAGGGATTAATCTTCTCCTGGGAGTTCACTGACAACTTGATGTACGTCCCCTTAACCGACTCGGCCAGTTGCCGGTATTCCCGTTCCGGGTCAATCACGATGACTTTAGTGCCTTGCATGAGGTGTCGCAGGATCTCCACCTTAGCCGTATAGCTTTTGCCTGCCCCTGATTGGGCAAAGAGAATACTATTAGCGTTCGGCAGCGCAAAACGATCGACAATAACGAGTGAGCTATTAGAGCGGTTAATGCCGTAGAGCACGCCCGACTCCTGTACCAACTCGGATGAGACAAACGGAAAGGTCAAGGCGGCAGACGAGCTATCCAAATTTCGCTTCTGAGCTAGCTGGTTATCGCCCCGTGGTAGTACCGACTGCAACCCTTCGAGCTGCTGGTAGTAGGCGGTCTTGCTGTAGAAAAGCCGCGTAGCCAGAGTCGTTTCGAGCAGCTTGGTGGTCTTGTTAAGGTCTGTCAAAGAATCTGCCGACAGTGTGACGTAAATGGAAACCTGAAACAGATTCTCTTGTCCTCGTTGGATCTTGTCTCGTAGCGCTGTGGCCGATTCCAGCGGATCCAAAATCTCCACCCCGATAATCTTACCTGTACGCTCCATGGCGCGCTTAGTAGAGGTTAGCTCCGTGATCTTGCGGTTAAGCTTCGGCAAGGCCAGCAGCGGGTCAATTGGCTCGATGTGGTACGTAATATCCGCGTTGTGATTGAAGTTAATTAGGTTGTTGAGCCAACCAGTTGAGGCGGTGTAGGGATAGCCTGAGATAAAGAGCGTGCGCAAGAACCGATCGTCTACCTGGATATATCCAGCCTCCTCGGTGAGCCCAGCGTAAGTCACCAAATCCAAAACGTCCTGGCTGCCCACCTGCCAGGCAACAGTTCGCTGCTGCCGCAATTTCTCCTCTTTGCGGCGCTCAATACGGGTTTTGAGTTTAGATGGCAACATCAGATTCAGTTAAAAGGCTGGCGGCCAGCGGCTGCAACTTGGCCTGGTCGGGTCGGTAGAAGCTGTAAAAGAGCTCCATAATCTCCAAACTGGTCAGCGGATGAGCGTTCATCCCCATCTTCTCAAGGCCCTTAATAACAATCTCCGTTTCCATGGTCAGGCGTTCTTTGAGGTGTTTGAAGTCGGGCTCGCCCAAATCTGCCAGTGGGATCACGACATAGAAACGACGGGAGAGAATTTTGTTGCCCGAGACCAGTTTCTTGATGAAGCGGCTGTAGTTATCCAACTGCTCTTTATAGACCTCGATCTTTTCCTGCTCGCGGTGCGCCTGAAAGGTTTCAAGGTAGCGGTCAATATCCAACTCGCGCACCCTAATCAATATCTGGATCGGCACCGTCAGAGAGTTTAAGAAGGACTGGAAGTTGTCGATCAGAGCGTCTTGCTCGTCTTCGCTTTGCAGTTCAAAGTTAACGGATGAGGTGGCAAGGATTGAGCAGTGGCGCCCGTCGGGCAACACTAAAATACCGTCCTTTACCTCCTTGATCCCGATCTGTGACCGGGCTGAGCCGAGTTTATTCAACCTGTGTAAGTGAGACATTTACTTTGCCTTTCTTCGCTAATCCAAAAGAAACGGTGAATTTAGGGTTGGCAAACAGCCGCTCGACCTTGAGCTGCTCGGCCAAACTGTCTATACCTAACCGTACCGGAGCAACAGAGGCGGTTATTGCCGACTCTGGATCTACATCATCTTGATCCAGAGCAACCTTTCGACCGGTCGGATCGTTCTTAGTAAAGACGTAGGTGCGTGGCCGACCGGTAAAGCGCGTCAAAACCCCAATCCATTCCGCCACGATTTTGCCTTTAAAGCGCAGCGCCAGTCCGCCAAACAGAGCAAACTGCCCCAGCATCAAGACAAACTTCAGGGTGCTGATGTGCGAGTTTGGCGACAAAAACACATACAGGGCGGTACTGGAAAGTAACGGTAGAATCAGCAATAGCACCTGTGTGAAGGTCAGGTTACCGACAATCCGGTCTTCAACCGTTGTGATTTGGGCGGGAACAACCGTATTTCTCATCGGTGCCTCCTTGCAGCTGAGGCGGCTTGCGAAGATGGCTGACTGTCCGCGACGGCTGGTTTAGCACTAATGACGTTAAATAGCTGCGCGCCAAACTTCTTGAACGAGCCGGTTGTCTGCGAAGCCAGCACTAATTGCATGGTTGCGGTCGTGCTTTTTAAGAGCAGCCCAAAGAGAGCGATGCCGATAATGATCGAGATAAACGGATTGGCTCCCACCTGCCCAGGGACAGTTAAGAACGCCGACGCTAACTGGATAATCACCACGTGCGTAAAAAGTGTGAAGATTGTAACTAAGTAGCCGCGAAATGCGGTATCGGCAAAATCTGACCATTTGGGTAGTAGCCACAGTAGGCAGATTAAGGGTGAGATCACGGCCCCAAAGGCCAAGAGCATCAGACGGGCGACGTAGAAGATTAAAAGCACGATCGCCAGTACCAAAAAGATCAGCATGAAGATAAGCGTGATCAGTACGGTCGCACCAGAAAGCAGTGCCACCGGGTCCATGGCGTTGAGAATCCAGGCCTGCCCTATTCCTCCCGTGGCGTTGAGCACGGCGTGAATCATGGTCTGGCAGAGTGACACCAGCCAGTCGATAAGAAAAATTGAAGTATTGGCCGCCACGAACGATAGGGCGATGCGGGGTAGTAGCTCTTTGAGGGATATCTCGGAAAAGCCAAACGAGGACGCGCTCATAACCTGGAAGCCCAACAGAGCAATGACAAGGGCAAAAAGTGAGTCGGTGATGCCGACCATGATCAACCAGAAGTTGAAGACTACCGAGTTGCTGACTAGCGAAGGTGTATTTGTTAGAAAGCCAATGATGCCATCCAGGATCGGTTTGGTGGCCGACTCGATGATGTTTTTCAAAAATCCCGTGATAGCATCCAGGATTATTTGGGTCAGAGACGAGGCCGGCGTGGCCGCCTCAATCGGCATTAAACTTAAGGTAGCCCCTCCCGCTGCCCCATTTGATCCGTCAAAGGCGGAACCGAGCAGTGACGAAAAGACACTGGCGCCGATTACCATCACTAAGCCGATCAGGGCTAGCTTGATGGTTTTCTTCGCTTCAAAAAGAGTCTCCGGGTTACCGGAGCTGGTGATATACAAATAACCGGCTCGCACTATGAAGAAGGTAGCGGCCACGATTGCCAGCCCAATAAACACGGTTAGCGCTTCATTGGTGAACTGCTGTACTTCAGGATTCGAAGCAGCCGATGCCATCGAGGGCATCGAAAGCACCAAAGCAGTAATAAAACTTGTTACCGCGAACCTTCTCATAGTGTTGGCTTAACGAAACGCTGTACCAGCGACGTCACTAACCATCGAACTGAGGACAAATGCGCCAACAGCAATGGCGAGCCCTAAGCCCGAGTAGACGATCGTCCGCTTGGACCTCTCTAAATTCTCCGGATTGCCGGAGCTGGTGATGTACCCGATACCCCCTATAACAAAAAAACCGGCTGCGAGCAGGCCGGAGAAGGTGACGAGTATTTGGATGACGTTCTGGCCAAAGGCCTGGACTTTCGCCACGTCAGGCGAATCAGCAAGTACTGGTGTTGTGCTGAGAAACACCAACAGCATAGAGCAATATAACGAGCGCACTTTGTAAGGCATATGACATTCTCCTTGCCCCCTCCATCGGATAACGAGTCGGTTATCCTTTATTAGTTGTGAGTTATTCCCACCTTTTGTAGTGTATATTGACAGATGTATACATCAGTTGTCAAATTTGTCGGCTTTGGGAGCTAATAAACCCTTACATTACAGGTGAGTTTATGATAAACCATAGGTAGAGTATTTAGCTTCATAAGCTATCTATCGCTACTTACACCTATGAATCAGTCAGTTGATCAACCTGGAATCGCTAATCTATACTCTCAAGCGGAGCTATTTTTTAGGCAGCTCGCAGATACCGACTCTGGACAGCTAATCCGCTACCTCCTCATGCTGATAGGAGGAGCAGTTAGTCTCTTCTTGCTCATATTAGCCGCCAAAGTGCTACTCAAGGCACTGCACCACCTGACCGATCGGGTGGTGTTTTTTGAATTAACGCCACCAAAAAATACGGCTGTTACTGTTCTTGGAACAACCCAACTGTTCCAAGTAATCGCGGGGATCTTGGAACAGGGAGGTTGGCTGAGTCGAATCCTCCTGCAAACGCCGGCCCTTTCCTTTGAAATGGTTTCCCAAAAGGAATCCGGCATTCGCTACCTACTGCGAGTACCGGTGTCGCTAGAAGCCGTTATGGAGCGAACCCTGCGAGCCTCCCTGCCCGGACTACACATCCAGCGGACCAACGATTATCTGATTGATAATCAGGGTCTGAATTATAAGGTCAAGGTGCTGACGTTTGGGCAGGCCAAACATTTTGCTTTCCCTTTGCACCAGATGGTGGATCTTGAGCGAAACGACCCTTTGGCTTTTATGACCGGTCAGATGACCCAACTGACTGGTAGTGAACTTCTGGCACTACAGCTAATCATCACCCCTACCAACAGCTGGGAGTATAGCCGGCTGCACCGGCAAGTTGGTCACCTTAAGGGCTTGATTCGACAGGATCTGTTTGCCCTCTGGTCTCGCCAGCACAGCCGGGGTCAAAGTATCCTTCAGTTTTTTGCTAGCTCACTGGAGGCTATGGCTCGCATTCTCATTACACCCCTACTTTTTATCTCGGAGACTATCACCGGGCAAAACTCTACCCTGCCCGAAAAAGCTCGGCCCGATCTTGTGCCGACTCTGCAGGAGCGGGAACAGGAGGAGCAGATCAAAGCTAAGGTTGACCAACCACTGCTTGCTGCTTCTGTTCGTGCGTTGCTCGTGGTGAAACCGGATCAACTAACCACTAGACAAAAAGGATTCCGCTCGTCTTTCGCGAGCCTTCGTAACGGCTCTGTCCAGGCACTCAAGCCACACTGGGGTTGGATGTCATTGCTGGGCAGTCGATTGGAACTCTGGCGCTTCCAGCGGCGTCTGGGGCCTGTACATAACTTCTTCGCCCCATCGGAATTAGCGGCCCTCTACCATTTCCCTGGCTCTCTATCGTTTGACACTGAGGATCTGGTGCGGCTGCGTAGCAAGGCGCTGCCTGCACCATTGTCTTTGAAGCAATCAGGTACGGCTTTGGATAATACTTTTGCCATTAGTCACTTTGGTAACGTGGAGACCAAGATCGGTCAAACCCTGGAAGAGCGGCGGCGGCACACGTACGTGTTGGGAGCAACCGGTAGCGGTAAGACCACCTTGCTTTCGCAGATGATTAAGCAGGACATTTTGTCTGGCAAAGGACTCTGTGTAGTTGACCCGCATGGCCAGTTGGTTGAGGAGCTACTAGGCTTGATACCAAAGGAGCGACTGCAAGATGTCATCTGGTTTGCTCCTGACGATACCGAATGGCCGATCGCCATCAATCTACTTGAGCTACCGAACCAGGCAGAGCTCCCAGCCAGCCAGATCCAGAAGCAAAAGTCTTTGATTGCGAGCCAGATCAACTCAATCTTCCAGAAGTTCTACGATGCTAAATACTTTGGTCCACGCATGGAGTACATCCTTAGAAACGCCGTCCTGACCGTGCTCGAGACACCAGAGCCGACGTTGCTTACCGTATTAGATATTCTGACCAAAGCCCACGTGCGCAAGCAGGTCGTGGCGTCCTTGAAAAACCAGGTACTCAAAGACTTCTGGCGCTATGAGTTTGAGAAGTTGGGCAGCCTGCAAAAGAACCAGGCAGTTTCGCCAATCACCAATAAGATCGGAGGACTCTTAAGCTCACCGATTAACTATCAGATCTTGACCCAGCCCAAATCCAGTCTGGATTTTGATGATGTCATTAACGAAGGAAAAATACTGCTCTGTGATCTATCCAAAGGCAAAATCGGTGAGGACGAAACGAGCTTCTTTGGCTCCCTAATTATCGCCAAGATTCAGCTGGCGGCGCTGCGGCGCATTCACATTCCCGAAAATGAGCGTCGCGACTTCTTTCTGTATGTGGATGAGTTTCAAAACTTCGCCACCACCACCTTTAGCGAACTGGTATCGGAAGCGCGCAAATATCGGTTGGCAACTATTTTAGCTCACCAGTCGATCTCCCAGATTGAAGATCGGGACATTGTGAAAGTGATTTTGGCCAACATGGGTTCGGTCATCTGCTTCAAGACCGCCAACCCTGAGGACGAGCAGTTTATGTTGCCCCTTTTCTCACCAGAGGTAGCCAAGCACGAGATTATGAACCTGCCGCTCTACACTTTCTACATGAAGCTGATGGTCGGACACGCTAAAGACGCTTTTCAGGCGCAGGTAGAAAAGCTAGAGATTGAACGTGACCCAGATTTGGTTCAGGAGATTCTAGACAGTTCTCGGAAGCTATATGGCATCAACGCCAAGGACATCAGCCGAAAGCGGGTGTACACGGAAGCTCCAGCAGCAGTTGCGGCGGTGCCTAAAAGAACCCGGCTTTTGGGACGTAAAACTGAGCTGTAGTTTGCCCCACGCCCTGGGGTATGAATTCATTATTCCCCAGGTTAGGTGCAGACAATTTGCGTTATCTACCTATACAAGAAAGGAATAAGGCGGGATTGGCATAACATAATTACCAACACTTAAAATGACTCAACTAAAAAACTCAACCAACCAACTCACTACCCGAGAATTAGACATCATCCACCTCCTTTACCGTTTCAGATTTCTAACCAGATCACAGATACAGCACTTCCTCCATCATAAAGACCACAAAACTATTCAACTCTGGCTCAATAAACTTATATCTAGTGACTTCATAACAACCGTTACACCAGACAAAATAAATCAGGAATCAAAAACCAAGATCTATTTACTAGCAGAAGGAGGAGTTAAATACTTAATCTCTACTGAATCAATTGATCATCTGGCCAGACAGCGACTACGTAAAGACAGTGAACGCTCGGCTGAATTTATCCAGCACCAGCTACTGCTAGCGGACATAGCGCTAGATTTAGAGCAACAAAACACAACTAGTGATCAGTTTGAGTTTCACTTGCGTGCTGACTTTAAAACGTTCCCGGCCAAAGACATCTTAGAAGAGCTAAAGCCGAATGCTTACCTTGTCAGGCAGCGGGGTGATCGTATTGATGAATACCTGCTGGAGATCGTCACCGACACGTTTGCCGAAGGACTGAGAGCTCTAATTAAAAGATATCTGGCTACGTGCCAGAGTTGCGACTGGGAAGAAACCGGGCGCCCCTTCCCCGTAGTGCAGCTGGTCTGCCCCAACGAACGGACGCTTTATTACCTGGCCGGCTTTACGCGCCGGATTGCTAAGCTGCAAGACCTATCCGACGTTCATGTTCGATTTACAACTCTTTCAGAACTCAAGAGGTCCGGAATCCGTGGACCAATCTGGAGCGAAGTGAACTGCACTATTAGTGAAGCTAACTAAAAAAGAAGCCCGGGAGTGTCACTCCCCCGGGCCCGTGACTAGTACTCTTCAGCTAACATAACGGTCAAGACGCGGTGGCAAGTACTGGAAAGCGGGTCTGCCCAGGACTCCGTCGCCTCATCGTAGTAGTCTATCTTCCAAAAGACCTTCTGTCCTTTCCACTTAATCGTCCCGAAGTCATGCTCGCCGTAGGGATCGTTGTCCGGTGTAAACTTGTCGTACCGGCTAATTTCCCACAGCAGCCCCATGACGTGTGGCAAAGCGCTTGCACCTTGGGTCAATGTGATCCCGGACCCGCCCCCTCGAAACTGATCGTTCAGCTCGCTGACTGTATGCTCTTTAAATGTCATAATTCCTCCTTGATTATCTTTTCAATTATCTCGACCGACACGCCGAGACTCTTCAGGCTTTCTGCCTTGTCCAGCGCGGCGGCATCACCCCGGTAACTATTCTTAAGCTCCTCAAAGCGCCTGTCTTCGTTTAGCAGCTCAGCGACCTCAGGCGACCTGTTGACTTTGACTCCCTCGTCCAGCGTCCGCTCAATCTCACTTACCTTCACCCCTTGCTGGTACAAATAGTCGGCCTCGCCCAGCAGCTCGTCGTTGCCCTCGTACTTCTTGATCAGCTGCGTAAACTGTCTGTCCTGATCCCAAAACTCCTTTATTACTTCCTCTTTAGACTTCATATTTACCTCCTCTATTATTAATAATGTGAGGCAGATCGACCTCCTGCCTCTGACCAGAGCAAAAGGACAGCATGCTGAAACGGTCAAGGTGGAGTCCTGTCCAAAAAGTATCGAAAGAAGGAACTACCTTGACCGGTTCAGACCTGTCTTTACGATGGGAAGAAAGGCAGGAGGAAAGAACCCTATCAAGTGTGGTTTTATCCACTATTTTCAGGTAGTATGGGTACTGTAAATGGAGGATTTACCAATAGAGCGGCGCGCCTAAGCTCTGTCGAGATATTTACATGGCGAGGCACTAAAATGAGCAGCAAGGAAATTCAAATATGAGCAAAGACAATTCATTCTCAGAGGACTCAAGGGTTAAGATTCCCACTTTGCTTCATTTCACGCGTCTGGGCTACAAATACTTTTCTTTAAAAGACGCGGGTTACAGTATCGATCCTGAAACCAGCATTATTGTTAGTGAGTTTCGCAAACAGTTTCATAAGATCAATGAAATTGCGGATACAGAATCTGATGCTTTTGATGGAGTTTTATCAGATATAAAACAAGTTCTTGGTAACGACGATTTAGGAAGAGAATTCTATAAAAAACTCATTGGCACTGATGGTGGACAGTACAAGCTAGTGGACTTTGATAACCCGGACAATAACTCGTATCTTGTTACAACCGAACTTGCCAATAAGGGTGGAGAGGACGAGTTCCGCCCTGATATCACGGTATTTGTAAACGGTTTGCCGCTCGCTTTCGTCGAAGTGAAAAAGCCAAACAACCCTGAGGGTATCAGGGCCGAGCGGGATCGTATTAATATGCGCTTTGCGAATGAAAAATTTCGCAAATTTATTAACATTACTCAGCTGATCGTATTCTCAAACAACATGGAATATGATGATACGAATGCGGATCAATTGCAGGGAGCGTTTTATGCGACCACTGCGAAGAACTCCCGGGCAAAGTTTAATAACTTCCGCGAAGAACGACGAAGCGAAATTATTGACGAAATCCATGACCTCGATGAGGACATCGAGAATTTTGTACTTAAAGACACCAATCTAGAGGTTATCAAACACTCGCCAGAGTTTCTCAGTAATAAAGATATCGATACTCCGACCAATCGAGTTGTTAGCTCGTTGTTTGAAAAGAAACGTCTCTTAATGATGCTGTGCTACGGCATCGCCTATGTTGACGAAATCAGTGAAGAGACCGGAGAGGTGCTTATTCAGAAGCACATCATGCGATACCCACAATTCTTCGCAACAAAGGCCATCGTACGACATCTAGAAACAGGCAATAATCGTGGCATCATCTGGCACACCCAAGGGTCAGGTAAGACGGCTCTGAGCTACTATAACGTCAAGTATCTGACTGATTATTTCGCCAAGCAAGGTTCAGTTCCAAAATTCTATTTCATTGTTGATCGTCTGGACTTGGCAAAACAGTCTCGGGATGAGTTTAGGAAGCGTGGACTGGAAGTTCAAACGATTAATAGCAAAGAAGCGCTGGTACGTGACTTTGCCTCCAATACAGCGTCTGCCGGCATTACGGTTGTGAACATCCAAAAATTCAAAGATGACACAGTTGTATTTAATAACTCCGGTTACAACATCAACGTACAGCGCATCTTCTTTATCGACGAAGCACATCGCAGCTATGATCCGAAGGGGTCATTTCTAGCCAATCTCTATAACTCGGACAAATCGGCAGTAAAGATTGCTCTCACTGGAACACCATTGATCATTTACGGCGACCACAAAGCCGACGATGATGAGCTGAGTGAGAAGCAAGACAAAAAGACCACGCGCAACATTTTTGGAAACTACATCCACAAATATTACTACAACGACTCTATTAAAGATGGCTACACACTCCGGTTGCTCAGGGAAGAAATCGAGACGAGTTACCGGGCAAAACTAAACCGGATCGTTCACGAAATCCAGGCTCAGCTTGGCTCAATTGATCGCAAAGACCTACGCGCTCACAGCAACTTTGTTGAGCCGATGCTCGATTACATCTTGAGCGACTTTAGTAATTCGCGAATTCGTTTTGGCGACAAAACAATCGGTGCCATGGTAGTCACCGATAGCTCTGAACAAGCTCGGGAGATGTTTCGTCAGTTTAAGAAAGACAGTGCCGATCATAACCTAAAAGCTGCCCTTATTCTGCACGATGAAGATGATAAAGAGACCCGTGAAGCTGAGATAAAGGACTTCAAAGACGGCAAGGTGGATATATTGTTTGTATATTCGATGCTTCTGACTGGTTTTGATTCGCCTAGACTTAAGAAGCTCTATATGGGACGGAAAATTCGTGCCCACAATCTTTTGCAAACGCTTACTCGTGTCAACCGACCTTATCGTGATTTCCGCATTGGCTACGTAGTTGATTTCGCGGATATCAGTAAGGAGTTTGAAGTAACCAATCAGGCTTACTTTGAAGAGCTAAACCGTGAATATGGCGACGCCATGGATGAGGACGATAATCCAAATGACGTTTTCAGGTCTCTTTTCATGAGCAAGACAGAGATTGATCAGCAGATCGATCTTGTTCAGAAAATGTTATCTGAATACTCAACCGATAACCTCGAAACGTTCAGCCGTCAGATAAGTGCCATTAGTGATAAAGACGCTATCAACCAACTGAAGAAATCGCTTGAGTCAGCGCGCGATATATACAATATCGCGAGGCTGCTTGGTTACACCGAAATTATTGAAAAGCTAGATTTTAAGGTTATCGCCAGACTACTTACCGAGGTTGGTAACCGCCTTAAGCTGCTTAACCTAAAGGATGCAACGAGCGACATTAACAGTACAGAGCTTCTCAACACTGCCATTGAGGATGTCGTCTTTGAATTCACTAAAACCGGTGAAGAAGAATTGAGGTTGCTAGCCAACGATCTCCAGGAGGTCGCACGTAATACCAGGTTTGAGCTAGACCGAAACTATAACCAGAAAGACCCAGAATGGGTAACGCTCTACGAAGAGTTTGCACGGTTGCTTTCAGAGTACAACGAAAGTGAAAACAATGGTGACAAAGAAAAGATGCAGTATGCATCAACCGAGCTTAAGCATATCTACGACCACATACGTGAGTTAAATCGTAAGAATCAGATCGTACTCGATAAATTTTACGGTGATCGCAAGTTTGCCCGTACATATAAATTGTTAGAACCGTCTGGCCGTGTTAATGAAAATCAGCCGCTATTCGATGTGCTAAGTGAGATTAAGAAATCGGTGGGTGAGAAACTGAGCATCAATGAAAACTTGGTGGATAGTGGTGGCTACTTCTCTAATCTCATTGGTCAAACAACAGTAAAGAGCATGGAAGGCTCGCAAACGCCGACTATAGATGCGGCGACCGCTACTCGTCTGCGAGATCTACTCGTCGATGAATACGTAAAAGAATATAGAGGAGAAAAGTAATGGATCCTGAATACAACAACAAGACAAAGCAGCTTGTCGACAGTATTAAAGCGATTTGTGCTCACAGTGGCTTAGGTGGTGAAGCTAGCGAATATAAGATCGTCACCCAGAGTTTCCTTTACAAGTTCTTAAATGATAAATTCCTCTACGAGGTCGCTAAGATTAATCCGGAGCTGCAAACGTATGATGATCTGAAGCAGTTAGGTGATAACGAATATGGCCTATTACTTATGAGGCTAGGCAATAATTCGGCTCACTTAAAACCTGAGCACTTACTGTCGCACCTCTTCGCACACCAGAACGACGCCGAATTTGCGAAAACTTTTGACGACACACTTAACGATATCGCCGTCATGAACTCAGCTGTGTTTTCAGTTCACACTGATGGCAATACCGAAATCCGCCTATTTGATGAGCAGCTAATCCAAGATGCCGTTTCTGATCGCTCGAAGCACAACGCGGTGGCAAAATCGATTATCAATAAGTTAGCTGACAGCAAGCTTAACTTCGATGTTATTTTTTCTGCTGGTTTTGACTTCTTCTCGACGCTTTTTGAGTACATGATCAAGGACTACAACAAAGATGGCGGCGGTAAGTATGCCGAATACTTTACCCCTCATTCAGTCGCCAAGGTTATGGCCGAAATCCTTGTTGGTGATTCAAAGCCATCCAACGTGAAAGTGTACGATCCAAGCGCCGGCTCTGGGACATTACTCATGAACATTGCCAGCAATATCGGCACAGACAAGAGCACTATTTACAGTCAAGACATCAGCCAAAAATCCTCGAACCTTCTACGGTTAAATCTGATCTTAAATGGGCTAAGTCACAGTATTAATAACATCGTTCAGGGTAACACGATTCTACACAATCGTCACACTCAGAAGATGGATTATATTGTCAGTAATCCGCCTTTCAAACTAGATTTTTCGGACTGGCGCGATGATCTGGAATCACTGCCACAATTCACCGATCGCTTCTTTGCTGGTGTGCCCAAAATTACACCTAAGAGTCCGGATAAGATGGCAATCTATTTGCTGTTTATCCAACATATAATGTGGAGCTTGAACGACACCGGTAAAGCGGCGGTCGTTGTACCTACCGGCTTTATTACCGCACAGAGTGGAATTGAAAAGAGAATTCGAGAAAGACTGGTTGAGAAAAAGTGGCTTAAAGGAGTTGTTTCGATGCCCTCAAACATCTTCGCCACAACCGGCACTAACGTCTCGATTATCTTTATCGACAAAACCAATACTGACAAAGTTGTATTAGTAGACGCGTCTAAGCTTGGCAAGAAGGTAAAGGATGGGAAAAACCAGAAAACTCTGCTTAGTCGTGAAGATGAGCTGGAAATCATTTCTGCATTCGAGAAAAAAGAACCGATCGATGACTTCTCAGTCGTCGTTGACTACGACGAGATCAAAGAAAAGAGCTGCTCTCTAGCTGCTGGACAGTATTTTGATATCAAGATTAAATACACTGATATTACGCCAGATGAGTTTGACGCCAAACTCGCTGAATACAAAACAAATTTAAATAGACTCTTTGCAGAATCAAAAACCATTGAAGCAGAGATAAGCGCACAGTTAGAAAAGTTGGAATATGAATAAGGTAGCTCTCAGCGAAATAGCGAAATATTCTAGTGACCGTGTCAGTTGTTCAGAGCTGACAGTCGAGAATTATGTTAGCACCGATAATATAAGACAGAACAGAGCGGGAAAAAACCGCTCTCAATACGTTCCAACTTCAGGACACACAACAGCTTATAAAAAAGGTGACATCCTAGTTGCCAACATACGCCCATATTTAAAGAAGATATGGCTTGCTACTAATGATGGTGGTAGTTCTGCCGATGTCTCGACTTTGAGGATAAGCAGCGACCAGTTCCTACCAGAGTTTGTCTACTATAACCTCTTCCAAGATTCTTTTTTTGATTATGCAATGCAAGGCGCAAAAGGTTCAAAAATGCCACGCATCGATAAGCAGCATATTATGAAATTTCCTATTGCTGACTTTGACATAAACTCTCAAGTCGGCATTACTCAGACGTTAGGATTCATCGACCAAAAGATTTGCATAAACAACAAAATCAACGCCGAACTAGAGGGGATGGCCAAGGCCTTATATGACTATTGGTTCGTACAGTTTGATTTTCAAGATGAAAACGGTAAGCCGTACAAAACTAGTGGTGGAAAAATGGTTTGGAGTGAGGAATTGAAAAGAGAAATTCCAGAGGATTGGGAAGCCCGCTCTTTTGAGAGCGTATTGCAGAAGTCAAAAAATGGAGACTGGGGTACAGAAAATTATACAAATAGTGACAGTCAAAAGATTTATTGCATAAGGGGCGCAGATATTAATGCCCTCAATGGACAGAATGGTGTACTGAGTCCACCAGTGCGCTATATCGAAAAATCACACAAAGATCGCATACTAGCACCAGACGATCTGATAATAGAGATTTCTGGTGGAAGTCCCACACAGTCAACCGGAAGGATTGCCCATATAGGCGATGGAGTAACTACACGATTTGACGCTCCTCTTGTGTGCTCTAACTTCTGTAAAGCAATAACCTTACACAACAAAAAGCTTTCATATACAGTGAAGCATTATTGGGACAGGTTGTATGAGGCGGGTATTTTCTTCAATTTTGAGGGGAAGACGAGCGGAATTAAGAACTTACTATTTGATCAACTCACAAAAGATCTATTTATTCCGATTCCTCATGAAGGAACTTTGGTAGAAGAATTCCATAATGTCAGTTCTAAGTTTAACGACATGGCCCAAAATAATTTATCTGAGAACCAAAAACTCACAGAGTTCCGTGATTGGCTTTTACCGATGTTGATGAATGGACAGGTCAGGGTGGGGAAAAGGATCATTCACTAAATATGAGTGATATTTTAACCAAAATTAAAGAGTCAGATAAAAGTCTATTTGTTGGTATTGCTGGCCCTGGAACGGGAAAGAGTACTGCATTTAAAACTATAGTCGATTCAGATGATTACAGAGGTAAGAAAGTATTAATCTTGTCCTTTATCAATAAACTAATTGATGATCTGTCCGCAGATTTTATCGACAATAAGAATGTGGATGTTCTAACTCTGCATGCATTTGCAAAGCAAAGATTGGGCGATGTCGATCTACATGAAGATCTCGATTATATAATTAGTGAGGACTTTTATTTTGTATTTGAGGAAAAGATTAAATATGCTAAAAAGTTTTTTGATAATTCCTTAACAGAGGATGAGGAGAATTTTTATAAGGAAAGGAAGGATTATTACAAGCACGAAAAAGAACTGTATTCGTTTAACTCAATCATCTACGCAGTTAATCGTTACTTAAGTAAATCAGAAGACAAAATTCCTTCGCAATATGATCTGGTCTTAATAGATGAGTTCCAGGATTTCAACAAGGCTGAATTTGAGCTAATCAAATTGTTGAACAAAAAGTGTAAAGTCGTTGTGGTTGGTGATGACGACCAATCCTTGTATGGAACGTTCAGAAATGCAGCTCCTGAGCAGATAAGGGAACTTTACAGAGATGTGAGCACCGAGGAGTTTTCCCTTGACTATTGCTATAGGTGCACAAAAGTCATTGTCGATGCTACCAACAGTATAATTAACAATGCAAAAAGTCAGGGTTTCTTAATTGATCGTTTAGATGACAAGAAATTTCTATACCCCGAGGGTAGAGCTGATAAGGATCTAGTAAGTCAAAAATACGATAAGATCGATTTTCTCTCATCCGTGAGAGGTAGTAAATTAATTTACGAGCTGGCAAAGAGAATAAAAGATGATCTTGGTGAAGGGGCCAATAAAAGAATTCTTATTATAACTCCCGGTTACCTGAAGCAAACTATATACGACGGGTTGATAGAAAAGGGGTTTAATGTTGTAGAATTTGAATTATTTGCGGATGAAAGGAGCAATAAAGTTAAGCACAAGACGTTAATAAAAAACTTTGAAATTTTATCTAAAAGAAAAACCGATAATTTAGCTCTCAGGGGAATTCTATCCCTTTATTTAGGTGAAGAAACTCTCAAAAGCTTGATAGTGAAAAGCAAGCAAGATAATAAAAAGATTTGGTACTGTTTAGATCAAAAAACAAAAACACAAATTGAGTATGACATCGATATTTATAAAAAAGTTAGAAAGCATAAAGATAAACTGACTCCTGAAGAAATAACGCGGTTTAACGAGCTTTTCAATCTGAAAAATATTCTATCGAGAATGATTGTTGGGTTTGGCTCGATTTCAAAAAAAGCGATCGAGATCGAGATGACAACCGTTATGAGCTCAAAAGGTCTTTCGGCAGATTTTGTTTATTATGTTGGGATAGACGACCAAAATACATTAGACGATGGTAGAAACATCACCGATCAAAAGATATGTGAATTTTTAGTTGCCATTACGAGAACTAAAGAGAAATTAACGCTGATCTCATTAGGTGATAGTAAGCCGAAGATTTTAGAATTCATTGACGAAGGATACATCCGCGAGTGTAAAAATGGCTAGTCAAACATTATCTAAATCCGACTACCTACTCTACCTCAAGCACCCAGCTTGGTTGTGGTTGAAGAAAAACGATCCCAAAAAACTCCCACCAATCGATGCCAACCTCCAGGCCCTCTTTGACGCTGGCCACGAATTTGAAGCATATGCCGAAGCCTTGTTCCCCGGCGGTACCACTTTGGGTTGGGATCCGAAAAACTATGGATCGTATCAGAGCCTACCTGGTCGAACTCTTGCCGCGATTCAAAAAAGCACCCCCGTCATCTTTCAAGGACGGCTCGAGGCTAACGGCATAACTGCTATTTTCGATGTTCTGGTTCGAGTGGACGATCACACCTTTGACCTTTATGAAATTAAATCCTCCACCAAAGCCAAGGATGAACACATCGATGACCTGGCCTTTCAGACCCATCTGCTTGAGCTCTCCGGCTACACAGTGCGTAATGTTGGCGTAGTTCACGTCAACTCAAAATATGTGCGCAGCGGCGCGATTAACACCCTTGAGCTCTGTTCGCAAACTGACGTGACTGAATCGGTCAAAGCCCGACTACCGTTGACTGTCGAAAAGATTGCCGAAGCCATAGCGGTATCTAGCCAGCCAAACTGCCCAGACCTCTCCCCCCGTTTTGCGAGTAGTGGATTTTTTAAAGAGTGGCTTGAGATTTATAACTCTCTCAATCCAGACCTACCCAAGGATTCCATCTATCAGCTAAACCGTCTCAACCCTAATCTGGTTGGTCTAATTGAAGACAGTGGTGCCAAGGTTATCGCCGATATCCCAGATGACTTGCCACTCAAAAAAGAACAGCAACGCCAAATTGCTGTCGTTAAGTCTGGTCAGAGATCCATCGATAAGCCGCGCGTTCAGGAATTCCTCTCTCAGCTGCAGTACCCGCTCTACTTCTTGGATTACGAAACGCTTATGAAGACGGTCCCACCCTATGATGGCACCCGACCGTATCAGCAGATCCCGTTTCAGTATTCTCTACATATAATTGAAACCCCCGGTGCCGAGCCAATCCATAAAGAATACCTGCACCGCGATGCCACTAACCCTTGCGATGCGCTAATCGCACGTATGCGCGAAGATGTTGGTGACACTGGCAGCGTTATAGTGTGGTATGAGGACTTCGAGAAAGGCCGCAACGGAGAAATGGCAGAGCAACACCCAGATCACAGTGAGTGGCTACTTAACTTGAACGGACGGGTGGTCGATCTGATGATCCCTTTCTTTGCTGGCTGGATTAATGATTCGGCATTCTGCGGCAGCGCCTCTATTAAGAAAGTACTACCAGTTCTTGTGCCTGATCTCTCATATAGTGTTTTAGCTATTCATGAAGGTGGCACCGCCCAGCGGCTTTGGATGGAGGCTGTGCTGGATCAAAAACACCCAGATAAGCGTGAGCAGATCATGGCCGACCTGATCGAATACTGCAAGCTGGATACTCTGGCGATGGTTCGAATATATGAAGACATCATACGTTCTATAAGAACTTAAAATGGAACTAGACAAGAAACTGCAGCTTTATTTCTTTGATCCCAAAAAGGATGAAGAGAAGTATTCCCAACTATTTTACAAACTCTCAGATCAAAATACGTATGTAGGCTATGCACCGTTATATTTATTGCGTCGACATATTTTGGCTTTGTCTGGCAAGTTGTTCAAATATAACGAACTTAAACAACCCATTTATCACGTCCCATATTTTTCAGCCGTCCTTTTAGCTAACATTTCGATAACAGGTCTTATTGAACTGACGAATTGCTACAACCCTGCTGCCCCCAAAAAAGATCAGTATGATTTCACTGGATTTTATGAAAAGTACTTCGGTAAAAATGAAATTCAACTGGTGGGATTGCGCTTGCTCCGAAATGCACTGGAACATAATTATTTTCAACTGTTCACCCGCGTTTATAAGAATAATAAGAACAACACAAAAAACTTCTACGACGTTATCATGAATCATGTTAAATTGAGCCCGCCTGTACCACATGAGTCGCTGAAGGTCGCTTTTAAACTTGAAGAGATACCAACCGGCTTATTTGTAAAAGGACCAGAGTTGGAGCGTGAATGTTTGGCAGAGAAATATGCGCTTGTCCGCTACAAAATCGACCCATTTCGCTTTTTAGACAAGCTCGAAGTGGCGATAAATGTAATCCATAAAGAAATTAAAAGTGATACTGGTTTATCGAAGAGGTTTGACGAGTCAGTAACGGCTGATAATTGGATGAAGGTATGTTTATAAACATACACTCAATCTGAAACATCTAGCTTTTAAGGGGTAGAAAGTGCTATCATCCAAACATATGAAGTCCGAAGACATTAAGAAAATCCGCCAAGAGCTCGGCGAACGTATTCGCAAGGCTCGCGAAAAAGCTAATCTCACCCAACAAGAAGTTGCTGAGATGGCTGATGTTAATATTAGCTACTATGCTCAAATCGAACGAGGCGAGGTGAATCCCTCCTTTGAAAAGCTTCATAGCATCACAAACGCACTCGGAATCAAGACCCTTGATATGGGCCTAGCCAAGAAGAGCAAGCCAAGCTCATGAATGAGATCATCTATATTCTCGCCAATGAAGCGATGCCTGGCTATGTCAAAATTGGCAAAACCAACAGCAGTCTAGAGCAACGCGTCCGAGAACTAAGTGCTTCAACCAGCGTTCCCTTACCCTTTACGGTTTTCTACGCCTGTAAAGTGGAGAATGCGCAATTTGTTGAGCGGCAGTTACACGATGCCTTTGACAATAATCGCTCGAATCCCAGGCGCGAGTTCTTTCAGATTGCACCAGAGCGCGTAGTAGCCGCCCTTAAACTCGCCGAAATCGAAAATCTTACTCCTCACAACGACCTAATTGAAAACAAAGAGGATCGCGAAGCTCATCAGGAAGCGTTAGAGCGACGCGGTCGATTCAATTTTGCCATGGTTGAGATACCTATCGGTTCTGAGATCTACTTCAGCCGAGACGAAACGCAGAAGGCACTCGTGGTGGATCTTCATTCGAGCCAATCTATTGAATTTAACGGCAAGAAAACAAGCCTCTCAGATTCAGCGCGAGAGCTGCTGGGGGTCGCTTACGGTGTGGCCGGCACGGATTACTGGATGTACGACGGGGAATCGCTGGACGAACGTAGAAGACGATTCGAAAGCGGAGAATAGATCTTCTCGTCCCCGTAGGCTAACGGATAAACCAAGGGCGTTCTAAGCCCTCCTTGCCAGTTCGAATCTGGCCGGGGACACCAATTCTTTTGGACATGGAGTAATGTAAGTCACATGAGTGATTCATCAGATATTGCAGATATGCGCAACGCCTTGAAAGGTAAGATGAGTAATGCCGTTTTGTTGCTCAATGATGCAGATAGTTTCTTGTGGTTACGCCAAGAAGGGCATCATGACGCAAATCCGTTTTTAGGTGGCGGCAACTGGTTGATATTATTGGGTGCGCTCTCAGTTCTTAATCTGCTTGGCAAAATCAGTTTCATCAGTGATGAACGTCTTGGTCGGTGTGATGTGGCATGGTTTTCCGGAAAGCGCGCCCGAACAGATAAGATGGGCAATTGTAATGTCTCTGAGACAGAAGGCTTCGTTAATCTCTGTCAATTAGGCACTTGGAATATTTCAGATGATGAGGCTAGGAAGTTCTGGCAGGAAAACCGTAACCCACTAACTCATCTGGGCTACCCACGAATGGGTGCAGGAGTAGTCGGTCGAGAGTTGGGAAGTTATATGGAGACGGTTCAGAAGGTAAAAGATGCAGATTGTGGTGACCTATTCTTCAAGCTGCCTTCTTCGATATTTCCCAATCTGTCCCCGGAGCAAATTCCAATATTCGCCAATTCCGATCTTTTGGTGCAAGCGACGCGTAATTTAGTTCCGGCACTGGGGCTGTTAGTAGAAAGAGGTAGTGATGCTGATATCGAGAAGGTTTTCTTATGGTGCTCAGGGTAGGCCGTTTATCAGTTCTGGTAGATACTATTTAGCTCCACCAACCACTTCAGTAGGTGTTCAAAACAAAGTGCAGTGGGGCTACCAAAAGAAAGAACCACCCAACATAAAGAGATTTGCAGGGGGTGGTTCTTTCTTTTTGTTAAAGTGAAACTAATGAGTACAAAATACGACACCATCGCCTCGTATGAGGATTTTGCTCCAACATACGCGGCCAAGTTTGATGCGATGCCGCCCCGAACGGCCGATATTGAGCGGGCTTTCGGGTTTATTGATCAGCCAAATCCTAAAGTGCTGGAGGTTGGCTGCGGTAGTGGTCGGGATGCCACAGTAATCATTCAACACACCAGCGATTACACCGGTTGGGATGTTTCAGCGCCCTTAATCAAAGCCGCCCAGGAGAAACTACCAGACACCCTATTTGTTGTGGCCGATCTTGAAACTGCCGAGATTCCCCAGAGCACAAATATCATCTTCGGTTTTGCCTCCCTTATCCATTCGCCAAAAGAACAGATAACCGATTTTTTCCATCGTGCCCATACTAGATTAAACCATGATGGAATCATTTACCTAAGTCTCAAATACCGCAACACGTACAGTGAAGAGACCCAGCAAACCGAGTTCGGGACACGGACATACTATTTCTACTCACCCAGTCTGATCAAGGATTTGGCCGATCCAGGCTACTCCATGATATACGAGGACACGCACCCTCATCACAACCAGCTTTGGTGTACAGTCGTTTTACGAAAGGTTGAGTTAACAAAATCCTGAACAATGACAACTACATTAAGCCGGGTGGTGATTTTCTTTTTGTTAACTCTCGCAATAAGGAATTGAGCCTGGGTTCAACCCGTACGGTACGATTGTTGCCCCGATTTTATTTGAAGATTATACTAAAAACACACAAATAGAGGGATTATATGGGCCATCAGTCTTCGCGTAGATCAGGTTATGGGCATTTGGTTCTAGTAATCCTGCTGGCCGTGGTTGTGCTTGGCGCCGCAATTTGGGTTGCTACCCGAAAAGAGAACTCCTCAACACTCACAGAAAATCAAAGCGCCGATGCTGTAGTCGCTGTAAACGAAGCCACAGATGCCACTGCTGACTGGAAGACGGTGGTTTTTAATGACCTGACAATAAAATACAGTCCGACCTGGGCTTATACGTACAATGCGAAATTCCCAACAACAGCTTCTCTGGCAACAGATGTAAAAAGGACGGCTGATACGGGTGAAATCCAATCCTTAAGCATCAGATTAGAAGTGTCGGCTTATAGCAGTGACAGTCTTGAGGATGCAGTTGAAAAACTGGCCACGACGGGGGAGGGATTCAGTTTGGCAAACAAGCAGACCATGACCATCAATGGCTTGCCAGCCCTGCGGTATAACGATTCTGGGTGTTGTGGATCGCATGCGAATAATGTCTTCTTCTTGGCTAACGGCAAGTTGTACGATGTGAGTGCTGGTGTCGGTGGTGTTCTGACGGATGCCGATCTCGCTTCGTTTGAGCCGACATTTTTGACTTTCTTGTCCAAGATCACTTTCTGATCATGGGTATTGCTGTAGAATTCAATCCTGATCTTGCTTTACGCGACCGCGCCGAGTTTAAGGCGGGTCGACGACAAGAGACCGAGTGAAGCAGAGCTGACTTGACGGCGACTATTCCCCGTCGGCTAACTGGCCTTTGTAGCCATTATTCGCTATGTTGCATCTGACTGTCGCATTGGGCGATGGTGCAGGTGTATTGAGATTCGGAGGATGTGATGGCAGAAGACTGGGCGAGAGGCGATTGGGAGAGGCTGGCGCCTCTGTTGCGTGACGGTACGTTGCGCCCGGGCCGTGTGCACGGCGCGGACTGGACAGGGCTCGATCTGCGTTATGCTGACCTGAGTGACTGCCAACTGTTCGGTGTTGATCTGACAGGAGCAGACCTGACCAGAGCGAATCTGGTTGGCGCCAAGTTGATGGATGGTTGCACGTTGGCCGGTGCGAAGCTGGTGGAGGCACGCTTCGAGGAGGCAGATCTGTCTCGTTGTGAGCTGAAGGGCGCCAAGCTGACCGGCGCGAAGTACAGCGCGGGGACGCGCTGGCCCGAAGGGTTCGCTCTCGAAGGCTGTGGTCTGATTCTGCAAGGCAACCGTGCGATGAGCTGCCGCAGCTACACCGAGCTTTGGACTGAAGACGGCCAATGTCATGCCGTATCGGTGGATACTGACTACTTGGGGCTCTTCCGACGCTTATGGCGGACGGCGGTTCGGTCGGTCAGACCGATGACGACCCAAGTGACCACCGAGTTGGAGCACGGCTGGTACGCGGGCTTGTCGCGCTACCGGCTGAAGAAGCTGAAGTATGCCGGCTGCGCTGATGGCTATCCGGGCTTCACTGAGGCGCTCGAGATCGAAGATCCACCGAACGGTCGTGGCCGCGGGGTGTTGTACAACTACGACGGTCGAGCCGGCAGCTGGTTCGCCGAGTTCAATACACCGCTTCAGGCCGAGCGGGCCTACGAGCGATGGTGGGGGCAGTGCCACGCTCTGCCGTATATGCAGGAACAGATGTTGTCCAAGCTGTTCGGCTTCCGCCGGTTTGTGCAGCTCGGCCCGTTGACCCCTTGGTTCTATGCCTTGGGCAACGAGCAGCTGTACACGGGCGGCGTCTACGATCGGGATGTTGTTCTGCCCGACTGGCTGTGTGATCATCCGACATATCGGTTGGGCAGCTGGTGGTTGGTCACCGGGTACGGCGACGTGCCACGTCCCGTGCAGTGCTTGGGGGCTCTTCACACCATTGAGCCTTACAAGCAAGACGGTTGGCGTGAAGTCAATCGTGATGTTGTTCGGGTCTACTGGTCCGACGGAACCAGCACGGTGATCGGCAACTCGTCCACCGTGACTCAACCTATGCGTCCCGATCAGTCGGCGTGGATGGCCAAAGCGCACCAGTGGCTGGATGAGCTGCTGTCCGGTCGGCGCGATCACGTCGTTCTGGACGCGCTAGGTGGCCAGAAGCTGACCATGCGGGTCGGCCCATCTGGTAAGGGGGCGAGGCGCGAGGGCACCTACAAACACGAGGTCGTTCTCGATCAAGATGTGACGTTTGAGGTGCCGAAGAAGAACGAGTGGGGTGAGCCGACCGAGGAGATGGAGAGCAGGTCGTCTCGGGTGTTCAATGGCCAGCTCAGGTTTAAGCCAACCGCCGAGTATCAGACGCCCGAGGCCAAGTTCCGGGCGACCATGGCTGAGCAGTATCCGGGCGTCGGTATTGTCCGGCTGCAGATGAAGCTGGTCACATCAGAGAAAGACGGCCAACGCTGGTCGGGCATCTTCTGGGGCGACACGCCTATGCAGCTGCCACCTCCAGTCGAGTGACGACTGACGGTTGAACGATCAGGGCTCGAGCGCCACGCGCGCTCGGGCCCGATCTTTTTTATGATAATGTTGTCGTATGGGAATTGCCGTAGAATTCAATCCTGATCTTGCTTTACGCGATCGCGCCGAGTTCGAGGCGGGCCGACGACAAGAGGCCGAATGTCTGCCCGTGGCGCTCAAGGCGGGCGAGACATATCCTTTTTTGAAGAAAGAGCAACGGAACTATTGGCTTCTGGGCGAGCTGCCACTTCTTAGGACTAAAGGGGATGCTCAGCTGTCGCGACCGTTGGCGAGCATTATCATTACTGAAGCGACGCATTTTGTGGTCGATGGCGTTGTCTGGACCCGCGGCCAGTTCAAAGTTGTTGAGGTCTTTGCGGACGACACGATTCATTTTGAGAGCTATGCCCGCGTCGGCGAACGAGATAACTGACGCGACGATCGTCGAAGTCATTGAGCTGTCTCGGCTTTTGGGCGAGTACGGTGAAATTAAGCGCAAGACACGTCTGCCCGGCGGTGACTGGGAGCCAGATTCGCACCACAGCTTCAATCTGGCCTTGGTCGCTTACGATCTGGCGAGTAAGTTCGCACCGGAGCTTGATAAAGAGCGCATCCTTATTTTCTGTCTCGTGCACGATCTGCCCGAGCTGATTACGGGCGACGAGCAAACCCTTAGCACTACATCAGAGAGGCTCAAACAGAAGGAGTTGCGGGATGCCGCGAGCCTGCCCGAGATTTTGGCTCGGCTGAAGCTCTATCCTTCTTTGGTGGCGGCCCTAGAGCAGTATGAAGCCTCAGATACGGAAGAGGCGAAGTTTGTCTACTGGCTCGATAAGATGATCACCATTCCGACGCATTTCTATGATGACGGTGCCACTTTGCGTGAGTTTGGCATTAAAAATCGGCCCGACATTCAGGCCTGGTATGCGCGGGTGCTCGAAAAGCTGGAGCGACGGGCCAGTCAACCGCACCTAGCGGCGTCCGAAGTGTTGCGGTTGGCCTACCAGAAAATGCACGACGAGCTTTTAGAGGATTAAACGGCGAATGCCCACCGGTTCACGGCGGGCATTCTGTGTCGATCAGTACTCATACGACCACGGTCCAGCACCAGTGTCCGCCGGTGTCTTCCAGGCTCACGCTCTTGGCTGAGCACAGGTTGAGGTGTGGGTTCTCGGTGGCGTAGCGAACCAGTCGGCTGGCCAGCTCAACCTGATTGATCTTGCCACTGACCGTGACGGTGACAGGCATCCCATGCAGGTATGCGACCAACTCGTACGATTCAGGCTTCTCCGTCGGTCTTCTCCCGTTCAATTCTGCACGCTACGGGTATTGTTTTGGTAGTCAATATGACAAACGCCTGCCGGCAAGCCGGCAGGCGTTTGGTCTAGGAGACTGGAGGTCTAGCCGTAGCGCTCGACCTCCCCATTCTCCCGCTCGACGATGACCCTGCCCCGGGGCCGGGCGAGGGCGCGGCGCAGCTGCACCGGCGGCTGGGCGGCCGCGGCCAACTCAGCCAGACGCTGGGCCTCGAACTCGGCCTCGATCGTGTCGGCCAACTCAGCCTCGAGCACGCCGAGAGCGTCGGCCAACTCGGCCTGGCGCTGAGCCGCCGAGAGGCGGCCGATGTCCCGCCGGTCGTACCGGCGGCCGTCGTCGGCGTAGCCGTTGTGGCTGCCCATCAGACGGCGGCGGCGCTGATGCCGAATGATGTCCGGCGTCTGCGCAGTGCCCGTCTCGGGGACCATGATGGTCCTCTGGACTTCGGCGTAGACCAACCTGGTCTCCGTCGGCCGACAGCCGACGTACTCGCCTTCGGCGGTGAACCAGGGCGTGAAAATGTGCTCATAGTGGCTAGGGACAGCCACCATGACGGTCTTCTCGACCATCACGAGCACGGTCTCGCACCGGCCGCTGGGGCTAGCCCAGCGAGTACGTCGCGCGTCATAACAATTGCCCATCTTCGCGTGCCCCTCCTCAAAGGCATTGCGAGGACTATAGCACAAAAAAGCCTCCCTGTCAAGAGGTAATGCCGGAGGGCAAAAAGCTACTTACTAAAGATCTGTTTGATGTTGTCGCCCAAGGTGTTCGACAGATAGACCACGAGAAGAGCGAGGCCAACGTGCTCGATAATTGGCTTCATAATGTGCTCGCCGCGCTGTTTGGCGATGAATGAGCTGAGACCGATCAGAAGTAGACAGCCCCAGATGATGGATATCCAGACAGCGGCGTTTAAGGGCAAAATTAGAACCGGAATCAGAAAGGTTAAGGTCGTGGCCAGCTTGGCGCCAAAGGTGGCGAAGGTGACAACCCAGGTGTTTCGCTCTGAAGCGTTGTTGGATTCGGCGGAGACGTGCATGCCGAAGGCGTCGGACATAGAGTCGGCCAGAGCAATAGTAAGGATGCTGCCGGCGACCAAGGACGCGTCATGGGTTGAGGCGGCGGTACCGACCAGTAAACCAAGAGTAGTAATGACACCGGAGGTCAAACCAAAACCTAAACCAGATTCAGCGGTGTGACTCATGACTTGATTATATCAAGGATGACGGCTGTCTTCTCATCGCACAGCGCCTGACTCTTCGCTTCGACATTTAATCTGATCGTCGGTTCGGTGTTCGAGGCCCGGACATTGAAGCGCCAGTCAGGGTAAGCGACAGATAATCCATCAATTTTAGTGATCTCGCCGTCGGCAAATTGCTGCTCGACACGAGCCAGGGTGGCGAGGGTATCCTCAACTTTAGTGTTGACCTCACCAGAGATAAAGTACTGCTCGCGCAGCGGCCGAACGACCTCAGACAGTTTCTGGCCGGTCTGCGAGAGATGCTCCAGAACGAGCAGGGCGGGAATCAAACCGTTGTCGCAGTAGAAGTTGTCGCGGAAGTAGTAGTGAGCGCTCGTCTCGCCACCGAAGACAGCGTCTTCGCGTCGCATGGCCTCTTTAATGAAAGTGTGGCCAGCTTTGTTGATGACGGCCCGACCACCTAGCTCAGCGACTCGCTTCTCAATGGCCCAAATCTGGCGAGGATCGTAAATTACGGCGGAACCGGGGCTCTTTTTCAGCATCAGCTCGGCCAAGATGGTGGTCATATAGTAACCATCCACAAACTCACCCTGCTCGTCGAAGAAGAAGCAGCGGTCAGCGTCGGCATCCCAGGCGATGGCCAGGTCGGCCTTCGAGCGGCGCACGAGCTCTTCCGTTTCAGTGCGATTTTCGGGAATAAGCGGGTCAGGTCGGCCTTTAGGAAAAGTGCCGTCAGGCTGATCGTTAAGAGGGATGAATTTGATTGGGCTGTCAGTTAACGCCTCTTGAATCAGCTGGGCGGCGAGACCAAAATTGCCGTTGATCACTACGTTGAGCGGTTTGAGTGAGGACTTGTCGATAAACGAGAGCACGTGCTCTAAATAACCGGCGCGAATATCAGCCTTGCTGACTCTACCAGGAACTGCGGCCGGGGCAGGCACGGCATCCCCCAACATAGACGCTATCTCTTGTAGGCCAGAGTCAGACGAGATGGGTATGGCCTGCTCACGCACCATCTTCATGCCGTTGTACTCGCGTGGGTTGTGCGAGGCGGTAACAGTAATGCCACCGTCAGCTTTCAGAGTGGGCACGGCGTAGTACAGCATGTCAGTCGAGATGACGCCGATGTCAATCACATTGACGCCGGCGGCCGTCAAGGCATCAGCGGCGACCTGCCACAGATGGGGCGAGCTCTCGCGCACATCTCGACCCAAAACAACCGTTTTCGGTTTGAGCCACGCGGCGTAAGCCCGAGCTAAAGCGGCGACCGTCTCGTCATTTAGCTCAGTCGGGTATATTCCGCGCACATCATAGGCCTGAATAACAGCGGCGTTGATCATAGCAGTGAACTATTACGAGCTTTTAATTCGTCAACAAGTAGTTTGACGTCTTGGGCGGCATCCTTATTAATCACCAGCAGGGCGTCGGGTGTATCGACAATCACAATGTTCTCGAGCCCCGCTGTGGCGATCAGCCGGTGGTCGGACATAATCAGACAGTCGCGGCTTCCCGCATCAATGTGCTCCGCTTTCACTACCATTTCAACCCCAAGCTGTTCTTTAAGGATGTCGTGCACAACGCTCCAGCTGCCAATGTCGTTCCAGCCCAAATCAGCGGGAATGACCAAAATCTCCTTCACCTTCTCGGTGATCAGGTGTTCGATGTCGCGGGTGGTGAGCTGTGACCACAGATCAATATAAGATTTTGGGTGACGACCAGCGATCTCATCAAGTAGTCGGGCGTCAGCTGGCTGGTGCTGGGCGAATAGATCTAACATGTGTTGCGCTCGAAAGACTTTGACGCCGGTATTCCACAGAAAACGCCAGTCGGCCGTGTAGGCGGCGGCGGTGATGGCGTCGGGCTTCTCTTTGAAGCTGTCAACGACAAAAACGGGCTCAGCGAGATTCAGCTTTAGCTCGTGACCCATTTTGAGATAGCCAAACTCGGTGGCCGCGCGGGTCGGTTTAATACCAATAGTGACGAGATGATCTGGCTTGGTGGCCAGGGCGTCGAAGGCTGTGCTCAAGCAGCGGGCAAACTGCTCACCCTTGGTGACGCGGTGGTCAGACCAGATGATCGCCATTTTAGCGCCCGGGTGCTCGCGCTCAATCAAGAGGCTGGCCAGGCCGATGGCCGGTCCGTTGTCGCGGCTTGAAGGCTCGATAATTAGGTTGGCGGCAGGTAGCTCGGGCAGCTGCTCTTGGGCGAGGGCCGCACGGGGCGCATCGGCCATAATATAGATCGCCTCAGCGGGCAGAGCGAGACGGACGTGCGCGTACGTCTCTTCCAGCAAGGATGTGTCGGCGAGTAGCTTCAGAAACTGCTTCGGCTTAGCTTGACGACTGAGTGGCCACAGGCGGGTACCTGTCCCGCCAGCCATAATGACAACAAATCGGTCAGAGTTCATGTTGATCGCTTTAGGAGCGCAATTTCCAATGCGTGCGCCACACTAACTTTAGCAGATCGGCGTAGCGCGTCTCTAACTGCCACTTCGTACGCGGGGTCATGCGCGGGTCAGAGCGAACCGCTTTAATCAGTTCTGTCAGGCCCTCCACAATCATGTCAGGATTCCAGATGCGCATTTTGAACGGCCCCGCCGTTCGCCGCGGATTAGACCACCAGAACCAGCACGACGAGATGGCGTTAGTAAAGTGCCGCTTGACCCACTCTTCTTCACGAAAGCTACCACTGCTATCAAAGTGCCGCCAGACATCTTTATAGAGTCGCCACATCTGCCGGTGGATGGGATTCAACCGATCTTGCCACAACGGATAGGGCTTCTGACGCAATCGATCAGTGTCGCTGGTCTCCCAAGTTGATGGCCGAAGCTCGGCGTGGGGCAGTTGACCAGCTGTCAGCTTTTCAACGCTTACTAATCGATCGCCAAATCGGTCAAACACCTCGCGCAGGCGGTCGAGCGCGCGGGGGTCAAAGTGGCCAAAGACCTCGCCATCTAGCGCGGCCACGACGTCGCCTTCCTGGGACTCGAGCTCGGTGGCGAACTGCTCCACATCGGTGGCGAGGGCTTGGGAGAGCGCGCGGTGTCGCACGGCTAAGCGGAGCTCGCCATCAGCTCGTCGGACCGCCGGCCGGTATGATCCTGCAACAGAAGATTCGTCGACAATCGTCCACTTCACCCCTTCTTTGTTTAAGATGGATTCTAGCCGCGACTGATAAGCACACTCGGGCAACCAAGCACCAGCAGCGGAGAACTTGGCATCTAGATATTGCCTCTGAATCAGTAGATTCTGCTGCAGCTGATCGGTTACAATCTCGTCGGCCCACAGGGGCATTAGAGCGTGCGTGTAACCGGTGGTGGTAAAAGTAACGTTTGGATTCTTCCACACCTGCTTCAGTCGCTCCAGTGTCTCGTGGCGTCCCGAGAGGGCCAGCTGTTCGGTCAGGCTGCCCGTCACATTAAGCGTCATCGGCGCCTTAACCGTGGCTAGAAAGTCGAGCAATCCATCGTAGCTTTCCCGAGCGACCAACTCTAAAATATCTGGCCGTTGGTTGGGCGGCTGGTAGATGTGCAGAACTAATGCCCAATTGCTCATGGCTGGTTGATTTTTTTGATTAACTGCGGATGCGCTTTAAATGATAAGGCAGAGCGGCGTCGATGTTTGGCCCGGGCAAACCGGAACAACCGAACGTACTGTTTAGCCGGAAGCTCCCACGAGTAAGACTGCTGCATGCCGGAGCGCATTAGCTTCTCCCAGCGATCGCGGTATTTGTACGATTCGAGCCCGCGCACAATCGCTGCCAGCAGCGCGAGGGGTGTGAAATCTTGAAAGACAAAGCCGTTACCTCGTTTGCGCTGCGGATCATAGTCAACGATCGTATCGGCTAAGCCGCCGACCGAGTGGACAATCGGAATCGTGCCGTAGCGCAGAGCGATCATCTGGCCCAATCCACACGGTTCGAACCGCGAGGGCATAAGAAACATGTCGCTGCCGGCGTAGATAATGCTCGCCAGCTTCTCGGAGAATTCGAGCTGAATGCCGACCTTATCGGGGAAATCTTGCTTGAACTTGCGAATGATCTTCTCGTAGGCCGGGTCGCCGCTGCCAACGATCGCGATCTGAACGTGCGACTTCAGCAGATCGGGCAGTACCTCAAAGAGCAGCTCAAAACCCTTCTGTTCCGTAATGCGACTGGCCATGCCGATAATCGGCACGTTGTCATCCACATCTAAACCCAGCATTTTCTGCAAAATAGATTTATTACGGTGCTTCTTGTACAGATCGGCGAGATGATACTTTACCGCAACATTCGTGTCGTGTCGGGGGTCAAAATGGGTGTAATCAATACCATTAAGGATGCCGAACAGCCGTTTGCGGCGTCGCTCTAACACATCCTCCAGACCGTTGCCGAACTCAGCAGTTCGAATCTCGCGGGCGTACTGACCCGAGACGGTCGAGATGGCATCGGCGTAGATGGTACCTCGACGCATGAAATTCAACCGAGCAATCTCTGATGGCGTCTCGACGGGCAGGCCGCGACCGGCATCCTTTTTTCGTAATCGACGACCACTCTCGGCCATCTGAAAAGCAATATTATGAATGGTCATAATCGTTGCCGTCTCGTAGAAATAGGCGCGATAGCGGTCTGATCGCATCATGAGGTTGGGGACTAAGCCCGCGTGCCAGTCGTGACAGTGAATAACATCTGGTTTGACGGCTAAAGCCTGAAGGGTTTCAAGGGCGGCTCGACAGAAAAAGTAATAGCGTAAGTTGCCATCTTTGTAACCGTAGAGTCGGTGGCGACGTTTGAAGAATTCGGTCTGATCGATGAACAGCACCCGGCTGCCCTCTTCAGGCTGGTGCTCCCAAACGTTGTAGTGATATTTTCTGTTGTCGATGACTATCGTTTGGCGAAGCAGCAGCCGCTTCAGCCGAAAATCTTTCGGTTCGATAGTGCGGTGCAGCGGTGTGATGGTTATAACAGTGTGCCCCAGTGCGGCAAGAGCCTTCGGCAGAGCGCCCGTGACATCCGCCAGACCGCCAGTTTTGCTGTACGGTTTCATCTCCGCTGTGATCTGAACGATAAGCAGAGGGTTCGGTTTGGGCATTAATTTTGGCGGAGGTGTTCCGCGGCTACTTCTGGACTCATAATATCGATGATCGTGTCGGCGCCGAGCTCAAACCCTCCGTAGCCCACAACTCGGGGCGCGATCTCGATGTGCCAACGATAGTGGCGAACTTCGTCGTAGGTGGTTGGCGAGCTGTGAATCCATAAATTGAAGGACGGGTTTTTTAGGGTTCGACCCAGCCGACCGACGACATCTTTCATGATTTTGGCCAAGTTGGTGCGTTGACGATTGGTTAGACGATGGAAGTGCGCGCCCTGACTTAGAGGGATAATCCACATTTCGAAAGGAAAGCGAGCGGCGTAAGCGGTGATGGCGATAAAGTCAGCGTTGCTGGTTATGACACGGGCCTTGACCCTCAATTCATGTTCAATCAGATCATCGAAAACGTTCGTGCCGTTGTTGGAGAAGTATGTTTCGCTACCATTCAGCTCGTGTTGAATGCGATTAGGTATGATTGGGGTGCCAAAAAGCTGGGCGTGTGGATGACCGATTGATGCCCCGGCCTCAGTGCCATGATTATAGATGGGCATGGCGTGTATAACCTCGGTCTGACGGCTCATGGTTAGCATTCTCATCTGAAAGCTCGCGAATAAATCATGCCAGATGGCCTCTGTAAAATGAAAAATGTTCAGGGTTGGGTCTTTGATAACAATCACTTCGTGATCGCCGACGGCTGGTTTGGCCCGAAAGAGCGAGCCTTCAGGAAAGTAAGATCGGGTTTCACACTGTGCTTCGTCGCAGACAAAGGCGGGGTAGAGGTTCTGAATCGTGAAGGTGTTGGTAGTGTCCGCTTCTTTGATGCGGCCTTTCCAGGCATCCCCACCAACTAGAAAGGGTGAGGGCTGGCTGTCATTTTGGATGCTGGCCGAATGAAAATCACTCGGGCGCTTGGCGCGCTCGGGGGCAATCACAACCCAGCTGCCAGTCACGACATCTTGTCTTAGTTGGGGCATCTACTCTCTATGATACGGCAAACTGTTGCCAAACGCTCGTACTTCAGATAGCATGGCCTTTGTATGCCAGTGAAGAAATCATCAATTAAGGCATTGTCCGTGGCGGAGCGCCGCGCGACCGAGAACCGACGCTGGAAGCGTCGTCTTTCGGACGCCGTGAAAGCGTTGACCAAAGCATCTGACAAAGAGAAAGAGCAGGCTTACAAGCAGGTTCAATCTCTGGTCGATAAGGTCGTCCAGCACGAGATTATGCACCGCAACCGCGCGGCCCGACTGAAGAGTCGGCTGTCCCGCGTAGCCGTGGCCAAGAGCTAACGGTATACTGAAGGAGTGATATCCTTCCGTTATGCCAAAGGGGTCTTCGACCTCACCAAATGGTTCTTGGTGGCGGCTTTTCTAATTGTCATCTTCAACTATTTCTTTGTGACGGCCTTTTTCGTCTCGGGGCCCAGCATGGAGCCAAATCTTCATGATCGGGCGGCTGTTTTGGTCAATCGGCTGGTCTACCGGCTGCACGCGCCAGAAAGAGGAGATCTAGTGGTGGTGCGCTATCCGGGCGATCCTAACCAGACTAGCTACGTGAAGCGGGTTATCGGGTTGCCGGGCGAGACGGTGACCGTTTCGGGCGGCAAAGTCGCAATTAATGGCCGGGTTTTGACCGAATCATATCTTGAATCGGGCTTAATCACCGAGCCCGATGGCACACGCGCCGTGCCCGTTGACCAGTACTTTACGATGGGTGACAACCGGCCACTCTCGAGCGACTCACGCTTTTATGGACCGGTCGAAAGCCGCTTTGTACTGGGCCGCGTCGAACTTACAATCTGGCCTTTTACGCTCTATCCGGCGGTGATCTACTAGCTATTCGCTGATCGCGACTTTGGCGAAGTCGTGGGCGATGTGGCTACTAATAGTTAAAATATCCTCAATAAACACCTTGCTGGCGGCGGGGTTGTCCGTGTTGAAATACCAATCGGGAATACCAATCAGATCGCGATTGAATCGAGCGAGCCACTGTGGCACGACATCAAATGTAATGGCGTAGGGCAGATGGATTAAGAACGCGCGGGCTTCGGCCTGACCACCACCCAGCGGGGTCGGGTCGGTCAAGAAGTTACGAAACTGCAGCCAGCGTTGCCGTTCACTCTGGCCGACGCTGTTCAGTCGGGGTAGTGAGGGGATGCGGCTAAAGATCTGCCAACCAGCCAGCAGCGGCCCAATCCAAAAACCAATCAGGCGGACACCTTCCGGCAGCATGGTTGTGGTGAGGATGGCGCCACCAATTGAACCCCAGACCAGACAGCTGGCCAGAAAGCGCAGCCAGACCCGACCACTAGTTTGGTGTTGGGGGAAGAAGCCGCGTTGCCGTAGCTCATCAAGTAATCCGCCGTAAGCGTCGGCGATTTTTTTATTGAAGAGCTGCTGGGCAATGGTCGCTTCAACACTCTCTTGATTCGTGACCGCTTTAAGTCCGATGCGCAGCTCATTGAGTAGAATCTGTTCGGTGATTGAGAGAGCAGGGATAGCTCGACGTCGGGCGACGCGGTAACCGGCCGGACTTTGCACCAGTTGGATATCTCCGCGAGCGGCCATGGCGACCAGGGTGGCGGCCAGCTGGGCTGGTCCCACTTTACCCCAAACTAGACAGCCGGCGGCGCCGGGCGACAGGGCACTCGGCGGACTAAAAATGACTCCGCCAGCTCGATTTTTAATCTGCCACGGGCGACGGGCAGCGAACATTAACAGCGCGGCCAAGAGCCAGACGATCAGACCAGCTAGAGTGGCCACCGGCCAGGTTATTAATTCAGGCAGTGAGCGTAGCCAGGCTCGAGTACCCAGTGCAAATGACTGTGGCGCGTAATTCACCACTAGGCTAACGGAGCCTTCGCTGGAGAGCTGGCTGAGTGTCCAGCGAGCGGTTGTCTCGGAGCTGCGCACCGGCTCCTCGCTGACCAGATCTGCCCCGTGTATGCCGTAGGCTCGCATTGATTGGGTGGATGGCAGCGGCACCGCTGAATCGAGCTGAATAACGATATCATTGCCCCCGAGAATTGGCTGCTTGCGACCATTTAAGATCTCTACGCGCAGCTCGTCACTATTTTTAAGACGAGTGATCGTGTCCGCGATCTCTTGTTGGCCGACCAGCACTCGGCCATCATCTTGCACAGTGACACTGATCGTTCGATTGGCGAAAAAATTATCACTCGTTGTCGTCGTTGACGAAGCGATGTCGGCCTGAGGTTGTTGATTTGAGAATACCAACCAGGCGCCGCCAGCCAATAGGGCGACAACTAAACCCAGACGGAGCACGCCCTGGTTAATTCCGACTGTGAAACGGCTGTTCATCACTCTTTAGTATCGCCCCAGTTGGCACCGCTGCCAACCTCAACCAAAAGTGGGACGTCTAGAGTGGTGGTCTGCTCCATGATCTTTTTCAGACGAGCACTTGCTGACGCGACCTGATCGTGGGGCACTTCGAGAACCAATTCATCGTGTACGGTTAGAATCATCATCTCTTTCAGCTCACTATCCGCTTCGACTTTGATCATGGCCCGTTTCAATATCTCGGCGGCCGTGCCTTGAACGGGCAGATTTATCGCCTCACGTCCGAAACGGCTGTAGCGGTGTGGTTTGGTGCCTTTAGTGCCGGGGAAGTGGCGGCGCCAGCCGAAGAGGGTCTCAACGTAGCCGTGAGTGCCTAAAAAGCGGAGCGTTTCGGCAATCCACTTCTCAATGCCGGGGTAGGCGGCGAAGTATTTTTTGATGAACGCTGCCGCCTCTTCGCGAGTGCAGCCGATATCTTCAGCTAAACCGAACGCCCCCTTGCCGTAGAGCAAAGAGAAGTTGATGACTTTAGCGATGCGACGGTCAACACCCATCGCTTTTGAGGTGGCATTGTGAATATCTTTACCCGCTCGGAAGGCAGCGATCAGCAGTGGCTCCCGGGCTAGGTGGGCGACCACCCGCAGTTCAATCTGGGAGTAGTCGGCTCGGACCAAGATGTGGCCAGGCCGGGCGATAAACGACTTTCTAATTAGCTGACCCCGATTGGAGCGAATGGGGATGTTCTGCAGATTAGGATTTTTGCTCGAAATGCGCCCCGTGGAGGTGTCGGTGGCAAAGGTGGTGTGCAGGCGGCCATCCTCACCAACCAGGGTAGGCAGGGGGGTAGTGTAGGTGGTCACAAGCTTGCTGACCTCCCGGTACTCGAGCAGTAAAGGCATAATCGGATGCAGCTTCTCGAGCCGTTTCAATTCCTTAGCGCCGGTGGACAAACCCGTCACGCCCATCTTGACGCCGGCAGTCGGCAGCTTGAGCTCGTCGTAGAAAAGCTGGCTGAGTTGTTTGGGCGAATCGACGTTGACTTCGCGGCCGGCGGCTTGCCAGATTCTTGTCACGAGGGCGTCCATTTCCGATCGCCATTTTTGATCAAGATCAGTCAGATAAGCACGATCAATCAGCACACCCCGCTCTTCGATGCGACGCAAAACTGGCGCCACGTCATCATTGATCTGGTTCTGGGGAGCCTCGGGCTCGGGCGCACTCAGAAGCGCCCCGTGATCATCAGGATTATAGCCGGGCAGATCGCGGAGCAGTGAGCGAAAGCCTAGTCGCACAAATGTGCTGACGGCCTGATCGCGATCGAAGGTGTGGGTGTGGCACGAGGCCTGGTCAAAGCTGATGGGGGATTCTTGGTCGATGGTCGCTAGCTCGAACGAGAGGCGAGCATCCTTTTCACCGGCGATAATTTTGGCGGCCATTTTGGCACTGATGCCGTCGATCGGCTGACCAGAGCGCAGCTTCTCGAAGAGCTCGTCAAGTGTGGCGGCCGCGAGGGTCAGCTTGGTAGCGGTCACGTCCCCCACACCCGCGATGCCGGGAATGTTATCTGACGGGTCACCTTTGAGCGACTTGTACAGAACGACGCGCTCGGGTCCGAAACCATATTTCTTAATCACTCCAGCCTCATCATAAACAGTCGGGTCGCTCATGCCCTTTTTGGGGGCGACGACCTGAATGTGATCGTTTACGAGCTGGAGCATATCCATATCACCCGTCAGAATGCGGACATCGAGATCTTGAGCAGCGGCGAGGCGGCTAACGGTACCGATTAGATCATCAGCTTCGAACCCGGGCACTTCATATTTAGGAATGGATAGAGAGGCGACAACCTCTTTGACCAGCGGAATCTGCACCAGCATATCGTCGTCGGGGCGTTCGCGGTGAGCCTTGTAAGCCTCATATTTGACGTGGCGAAAAGTTGGTCCACGGGAGTCAAAAGCGACGGTGACGCAGGTCGGTTTGACCAGTTTTAGGGCGGCCAACAGAAGTTTTGTGAAGCCAAAGACAGCGCCCGTTGGTGTGCCATCAGGCAAGGTCAAACCTGGCGGCATGGCGTGATAGGCCCGATGAATCAGGGCGTGGCCGTCAACGATCAGTAGTGAATCCCTCTCTTTGCCCATGGTTAGAGCAGATTTTTCTCTTTCAAAATGCCTTCCACGATCTTACGTTCATTCCAGGGCACCTGGGCGTGACCGACAATTTTGTAGTTCTGGGCGCCCATGCCTGTGACGACGATGACATCATCGAAACCGGCTTTGTCGATGGCGGTCGTAATCGCCTCTTTTCGGTCCAGCACGCGCCACCACCACTCGTTCTCGCCATCCCCCTGATTTTCGCGCTTCAGAAATTTATGGATGTCGTGCACAACCATTTCGGGCTTTTTGTTCTTATCAGTAGATGGCTTCTTCTTGCCGACGAAAGCGGCCCGGCCGCGGGGCACCCCTTCGGCGATCTCATCGATAATGGATTGCGGGTCTTCCGTGTACGGCTCTTCGTCAGTGAGGTAAACCAGATCGGCGTAGCGGGCGGCGATGGCACCCATGATTGGCCGTTTGGTGCGATCACGATCACCCGTACAGCCAAAAACCGAGATAAGCTTGCCGCGTACAATTGGTCGCAGGGTTTTTAAGATCTGCTCGATTGAGTCGGGTGTGTGGGCGTAGTCGATAATGACGGAGAAGCCCTTTTTGGTCTCAATGCGCTCCATGCGGCCAGGCACCTGAGCAACGGACTCGAGCCCCTCTTTAATGGTGCCGAGCTTCATATTGAGAGCTAGTCCGACAGAGGCGGCGGCGAGAGCGTTCTGGATGTTGAACAGCCCGGGCAGCTTCAACTTAACCTGAACAGAGCCGAGTTCGTGCTCGAGGCGGAAGGTTGAGCCGCCCGGATTGAGCGAGATATTTACCGCCCGAACGACCTGCGCTCGCCGCTTGGTTTTTGCTAGCGTCTGCGAAGCGGTGAACATAATTACTTCAGGGGCGGTTGTGCCGTCGGCGAAGTGCGGGGCAGCGGCATCCTCACCATTAATAATGGCGGACTCGAGGGTGGGCCAACGGAAGAGCTTCAGTTTGGACTGACGATAGTTGTCGAAGGTGCCGTGATAGTCGAGGTGATCGTGCGTCAGGTTGGTGAAGACGGCGATTTTAAAGGGGATGCCCCAGACGCGGTACTGCTCCAGCGCGTGCGACGAAGTCTCGATGACGGCGTACCGGCAGCGCTGTTTGACCATCTCTTTCAAAATCGGTTGTAGCTGGCTGGGCGGCAGAACGGTCTTGTTGGTGTTGTTCGGGTAGGTCTTGCCGGCGATGCGAAAATCGACGGTGCTGGTTCGTCCGACGCGCTGACCGCCGGCCTCCAAAATAGCTGTCACGAGGTGGCTAGTCGTGGTTTTTCCTTTGGTGCCCGTGATGCCGATGACGTACAGCTTTTTGGCGGGGAAGCCATTGATGGCGGAAGAGAAAACAGCCCGGGCGTGGTGGGCGAGCTCGACGGTGCGCGGCGTCTTGAGTCTGTCGATGAGCTTCATGATGGATTAATAACTGAAGCTGCCCGGATGGCTACGCAGCTTGAATGCATTGTACCAAAAACCGCTGTAGGAGCGTACATAAGCGGATGGATATATATGCACACGTCCGCCAAAACCGAGCTTAAAGCGGGTCACGCCAAAGCTCTTGCCCGGCGTTGGCACAATCTGATCGAGGTTTGCGTCAATGGTGTAGCTGCCGGCGGCCATCTCGGCATCCACCCTAATGCCCCACCAGTCGTAAACGGTGTCGCCCTGCTCTTTGGCCCACAGCATCGTCTGCCACTGCAGCAGGTAACTGGCCATGGTGTTCCGGTCGAGTGATGAGGATGCCCCGAAGAGATAAGTCGCCACACCCAGATGCCGAATCAATATCAACGCCGAAATGGCCTGATCACCCTGGTAGGCAATATGCATTGAGGCCAGTCCAGCTTGTCCCAGCACGCTGAGCAGCGACTGATAGTAGCTATCAGGATGCGATTTGATCTGATTGCGCAGATTAGTCTCCTGCGTCAGCTGCATAAAGACGGGCAGATATTTCACCGATTCAGCGGCGGCTATGTGCACGATTTTCAGCTGGCCCTTTCGCTCGGCGAGCCCAATGTTGTAGCGCGTCTTGCTCTTCATGTGAGCGAGTAGCTTCTCAATCGGCTGGGTGAGATCGGTGTAAAGGGTCTGGCGGGGTTGACGGGTCGGGGCAGTCCCCCAGGGCTTATCAGGCGTAACAGGCTGCTGCGGCTCAGTCAGAACGAATTTTGTCTGACCCTGGAAAACCTGGTCGAGCTGCTCGATGGAAGGTAGCTTATCGAGCCGGGGCGAATACCAGTAAGAGGCACCGAAGCGAAGCTCATGCTTAATAAACAGCGCGTTCTCGAATCGGTAGGTGTCACGACCGAGAGCGCGTTGAAACTGCTCCCAGGCCTCCGTTTGCATAAATGATTGTGGTAGGTTCACATCCTAATGATAGCAGGTGGTAATGTGGATACATGCCGACTATTTTAGCCGTAGAGACAAGCTGTGATGAAACGTCTGTGGCGGTAGTCACAGGCGATGATCGTCCAGAGGTGATTGTGAATGAAGTTGCCTCGCAGATCCCTCTTCACCAAGAGACGGGCGGGGTGGTGCCTGAGGTGGCGGCTCGGGAACAGGCGGTGGCGATGCTGCCCGTTTTGGAACACGCCTTAAAAGCGGCGGATGCCAAGCTAGGTGTGGCCTCAAAGGGCGCTCAGCCTCATTTTCCCATTGATGCCGTGGTTTACACCAAAGAGCCGGGGCTCATGGGCTCTCTTTTGGTGGGAATTGAGACGGCCGAAACTCTGGCTGAGTTGTGGCAGGTGCCGGCGCGGGCGGTTCATCACGTGCAGGGGCATATTTACGGGGCGTTCGCCGGTCTGGCACCAGAGGATGTCCAGTGGCCGGCCGTGGTGTTGGTCGTTTCGGGTGGGCACACCCAGCTGTGGGAGATGCCCGGCCATCTGCAGTTTAAGCTGTTGGGTGAGACGCGCGACGACGCGGCAGGCGAAGCGTTTGATAAGATGGCGCGGCTTTTGGGGTTGACCTATCCTGGTGGGCCGTCAATCGCGGCGGCGGCGGAGCAGGCGGGTGAGATGACGGTTGAGCTGCCCCGGCCGATGCTTAATGAGCCATCCTTAGATTTCTCTTTCTCAGGGCTAAAAACCGCTTTGTTGTATAAGGTGCGCGGCCGTAACCTTGGCCAAGATGAGGTCGCCGCTTGGGCGCGTGAGTCCCAGCAGGCGATTGTCGATGTGCTGGTGGGTAAAACTCTGAGAGCAGCGGCGCAAACGGGAGCCAAGACGATTGTTCTAGCTGGTGGTGTGGCGGCCAACCGGTTGTTGCGCCAAACACTGGAGCAGGCGGCAACTCAGGCGGGCTGCCGTTTCCTGATGCCCGACTTCACCCTCTGCACCGATAACGCGGGTATGGTTGGCGTCTTAGGTTGGTATCAAGAACGTGGCATAATGAAGACATGAAGAAACTCTTTATTTGGGGATTACTAATTGCTCCCTGGTTGGTAATTGCTCAACCGGTTGTGGTGCAGGCTGAAGATTGCGGCACAGTCACTAGTGCTTCAATTAAGGATGCTGATGGTTTCTTGCCCGCTCCAAGTCTAAAAGTCCCAGGCGTTAAGCTCGATTTTGCGGCCGATCAAGCGATGAGTGTGCCAGACAATATGGCTAATTTCACTTATATCGGAGTCAATGGGGCGACGGGGCCGATGGTTTTTGACAACGCCAAAGAATATTTTTTACACAAGACTTCGACGCCCTCGGCTGGTATACCACCTATACCACTGCCAGATCCTTTTGGATTAAAGACGACGGCTTTAACATCTGACCACATCAAGTACATCAAGGCACACAAAGTTTTCGGCTTCATAATGTCTGTTCCGACCGAGTCGATTACAAACTACACGACCGGTGATGTTGAGGGCACGATTACCGTCACACAGTGGTATCACACAGAGATGGCAGATTCAGCGATAATTACAGATTCTGGCACTTTCTGGAGTAAGGTTCGGGCTATAGCTGGTGATAATCCAACCAACGGTATCTGGCAGGGTGTGCCATTTGCCCCAGCTGATCGAAAGACTTGCACAGTTAAGATTCCCGCTACTTATGCTACACAGCTGGCTGAAGCGAAGAAGGCCGGAATTATTAAAGAGAACGATGTCACAAATGTGTTGGACGGTCAGAACGCTGAGGATACGGGCGTCTGCGGTAAGCCAACATTAAAGTCGATTCTTACGTTTGCTTTCTGTAGTTTGCTAGATGCGATGATCTCCTTTCTAGCTGCCTTGATTTGATGAAAAAGCCATCGTCTCGGTTGTTAATCGTGCTTTGTCTAGTTGCGGTTTTGGCTGTCTCGGTGGTTGATCTGTTTGCTAAGCCGTGGCGCATCAAGCGGGCTAATGATCTGTTGGCGCGAGCGGAGCGGGCGGTTTGTTACGAGCAGCCCGATGCGGCCGGACGCTTGCTTCAAGCGACAGAGAGGCTAGACGCCAAGCGAACCGCCCAGAGGCGAGCCGATATCACGGTCAGCCAAGAGCGAGTAATGTCCGACCTGGTGTACGCGCGATATTTCTATACCCAGTGCGGCAACACAGATCGTGTGGCGATTCTTACATCGCTGGAGCAGACCTATACTAATCCTAAAGCGGCCTTAGTTCGGGCTCTGGAGCTGGTAAACCAGGGTGAAGTAGCCTATGCCGAACAGTTGGTTGCTCTGGCGGGGAAGATGAATCCTGATTATGCTGGATTAGAGAATGTACGTAATATCTTGCCGTGAACTATAGGCGGTTTTTCGTCGGACTGATGCTTGGGGGGCTAGTCTGGTTTGGCTTGCCCACACCTGCTTCGGCGGCGCTGTCCGAAGCTCAGCTCAGTGCCCTGGCCACAGCTGTCGATGCCTGTGTCAGTAGCCCGTCGACGCCAGGGTGTTTTCCGTCGACGCCACCTCTCGGTCCGACATCGGCTACTTCGGTTTACAACTCATGGAAGGCGCAGCTGACGGTTGGCACAACCCCTAACCGCTTGATTATTTATTCGACTCAGTACGTTCCGGCGACATTGACTGGTGCGGCTCGAACGGCCCAGCTTCTAGCTGATCTGACTGAGTGGAAAATTGCTCGCGACAAAAATGTGGCGGGTACAGGTGATACGACAACGACGCCGGCTGGGGGCACGGGTACGACACCAGGCACTGACACGACTCCTGTCTCATCGGGTGGGGCGCTGTTAAACATGAACAAGAAGCCAGCCGATTACGCCACACAGGCGCTCGATACATCCAACTTCTTGCAGGATGCCGCAACCTACGGCTGGGCTACAGATGTCTGGCAGACGATGCGCCAGATGTCCAACATCTTAATCGTCGTGTTTTTGTTTATCGGCGCTCTAGCGACGACTCTGAACTATAACCTCAACACATATGGCATTAAGCGGGTTTTGCCCTCTGTAATTCAGGCGGCAATTCTGGCCAACTTCAGCTACATCATCATGAATATGGCGGTTGAGGCGGTTGGCCTTGTTCAGCAGGGTCTACTTGGGCTTGGTGGGGCAGAGGTTGACGCCTCGACCTGGTCTAAGCTAGCTAGTCCGTTGCGGGATGTCCTCGAGGGTCTTCGGCCGGCAGCTGGTAGTACTTTCTTCCAAGTTACCTGGGGCATTATCGTCGCGTTTGGCATCGGCATTGCTCTGCTTCTCCTCTGGTTGGTGGTTTTTGTCCTATACCTGCGGTCGTTCGTTATCGCCATGCTGGTCTGTTTCGCGCCGTTGGCGATTTTGTCGATGGCGTTGCCGGCCACTCAGGGCCTGTGGAAGAAGTGGTGGGATGAATTTGTGAAGTGGCTGCTGCTTCCGCTGGTTGTCTGTTTCTGGCTGATGCTCGCCTCGCTTATCGCGGCCACCGCCATACCACTTTACTTAAAGCTGGTGATCGTTATGTTCGCTGTTTTCCAGGGCGTCAGGGCGCCGTTCAGCTTCAAGCCGGCGATTATGGGCGCGGCAATTGGTTACGGTGCCGCGCAGCTGACCGGTCTCGGTAAGTATATGGGCGAACGAGCCGTGTATGGCAACAACCTTACCGGTGGGGTACTACGAGGAGCTGATCGCTGGAAGCAGTCTCGGGCTGCCAGCCTGGCCGCCAATAAAGATTCGAGTACGATCATCAAGGGCAACAACACTCAGCCGCCCGGCCCGAACGCTTCTCGGTGGGCGCGGTTCAAGTACAACGCTTTGGGTAATCGAGGTCGCATCGGCCGGTCGATCAACTCGGCCTTTGAGGGCCTCGAGGGTAATGTAGAGGATTTCAAGACGGGCGAGGGCATATCCAAAAGTCAGGCCCAAATCTATGCCGCTCAAGGTCGAAATATTGGTGGTCCCGAAACCCGCGGCCAGCGCCGAGCGCGGCTGGCACTTCAGGGAACGGATGTTCAGGGTGAGCAAGATATACAAAATCTTCGTGATAAAGAATTAGCCGCGACAACGGGCGAAGAAACACGGCGACGTATCGCTAGCCGCAATCTGGAAAAGGAGCGACTTGAATCTGGCCTTAGTGAAATGGATGAGGATGATACTGTTGCGGCGGCCGAAGCTGATCCTCAGATTATGCAGGATATTGCCGCTCTCAATCAATCGAAAGAGACGCTCTCTAATGTGATGGAATCCCTAAAAACCGGCGCAAAGTCCGCCGCTCTGGCTACCAACGAGAGCCTAAAAACCGAGAAGAAGCTATCAGAATTCCGCAAAAACGAAGCCGCCAACCTGCTCAAACAGGTCGAGGCCAGCATTAATCAAGACGCCCTAAATGAAGCATCTCCATTGGGTATTGCATTGAAAGGCCGACTTGCTTCAGACGCTAACTTGCGAGGGACGTTGGAATCATATGGTATGCATATCAAGCCTGACGGTAGTGGATATATGGAGGGTATGATGCAAAATGAATTAAACGCAGTTTCTGCAACCGAGGCGTACGAATCTGCCGTTAAGAAGCAGCAGCTTCTTATTGCGACACGTGATTCACACCGGCACAAAAAATTAAGCAAAATAGCCGAAAAAATTCCAAACCGGGCTGTTACGGCAGCTGATTTGCCGACGTACTTAGAAGATTCTACTCAGAAAACGGCAGCTGCAGAGCAGCTCGAGAAGCAGCTGAGAGTAGCCCTCTCGCCAGAGGAATTCGAACGATTTGGCATTGGCAGCTTGGTGAGTAATGTTGAGTCAGGCGCTGCTGGTAGTGACGATGAACTCGCGGATGCAATAAATCTATATAACAATAAGGACGCAACAGCCGTAGCAACCCGACGTGGTGTGAGTGTTGACCCCAACTTCGATAATCGGCTTGAATCAATGAGAAAAAATAGAATTGCTGCTTCTCTCAACCAGGGAAAGAAGGTTGCTCTTGATAAGGTCGAGAAAGCGAAGGGGCTTTCTGAGACGACCCCCCCTCATCGCAGAGTAGAAATGCCTGGCGAAGCGCTCGAGCGGGCTAAGGCCGATGATCCTTCACTGGCAGGCGTAACAATGAGTGATGTACGTGTGGCGCATGCGATGGGCGCCAATGAAGGGTATTCGAATGGCGCACTAAAGGGTACAGTTCACCATGATCTTATGAGTCAGATGACCGTGATGGCAAGCTCATTGAGAGAAACTGCATTGAAGGGCAAGAACGGCGAGCCTGATAAAGATTCCATTGATAACCTGGTGAACTACTTGGATGATCTCGGGGCAGATCTATCAAACTATGCGCGTCGTATGTATGGTGCTGTCGGCGCTGCGCCGGGCCCAGTTCAAGAAAATATAAGAAATTCACGACGATTGAGGAGCGAAGTTGGGACAGCATACGCAGATTATGTCAATGCCCATGCTTCTGGTGACCAGGCGGCGCAAAACAAGAGTCAGGCAAAGATAAGAACCACCTTGGGTGATACTTGGTTTAACACCATTGGCTGATGGAAACTTCAACTCCCTCTCTTAGTCTAATCGACAGGGCGCCCGTGCTGCTGAATTGGTTTTTGCAATCCACACCCAATGAGGTGGTTGAGGCGTGGAAGATTCAAGACAATCGCCAGAAAGACAACATTACCAACCTGGCTGAAGATGTGCGCATCACGGTTCGCCGGCAGCTGCTTGACTCGGTGTCTGCTATGATTTCCGACGACAAGATATCCCTCACACCCCTCACGGTCCACGTCATGTCTGAAACAATCGCCCACGCCAAACGGCGGGACGAGGTTATAAAAAAGATGGGGGATTACCGCCTGCCGCCCGCCAACTTTGTGCTATCTGAGATCAAGCCATATGTGGTCAACTCCCTCGATGTTCTCCACAAGCTCTATCTGATCTACAGCTTTCAATACGCCGCTATTTACCTTCAGATCGGCCGAATATTCCGCAACAACAATATCAAGTTGAGTCAGGATACGCTCGATACCCTCGTCATTCACAGCGCAGCGTTATCTAGATTGGCCCGCTGGTATGAGTTGGTGATGATCACGTCGGCGGCCGAAAATGACGAGACAGCGGTTTCTGATCTTGTGCTGAAAGATCGGCAAGACCCTCTAGCAGCATCGTTGCCAGATGACCGTTTGGTGGAAGATCTAAAAAAATCCCTCTTAACCACCCTAGCCGAAGCCAAGGTTTTTCCCCGCGCACTGATCTCTCTCCTTCAGAAACAAGATGACGTCTCTGTTCTCTTCGTCTTCGTAAACGCTATTATCACCGCCGCCACTCACGCCGACAGTCTGGGCGAGGTCCAGATTAGATCACGAGTAGCCCATCTGGCGATGATTCAAGATCTCATCAAACTCAACAACGACTGGCTAATGTACTGGTCCAACGCTAGCTCATCGGACAAGGTTCGCTAGCCAGTGTCCTCTTAGTTACAGATTGACAAACCCATCTTTTGGGTCTATAAACAGGTTGTTGGCACGCGAGTGCTCCTACGGAGAGGTGTGATGAACGATGTGGTGAAAGAGTTGTTCGACACGTTTGGGGCGTTTGCGATCGCGATCGAGGACATGATCGCTGAGGCCGTGCCTGCACCAGAGCCTAACCCAATAGAGTGGTGGCAGATAGTTTCAACGGTGCTTCTGTTCGCGGTTGTGCTAACAATCGGCATTGTCCTGTTGCGCCGCGATGCGGCCAAGCAGAGGGCGGCTGCAGTGAGGCTGCGGCAACACGAGGTGGCGAAGGCGGAACAGGCAAAGCAGGTTGCGGTGGTGGAGCCGATGACATCGGCGGAGTTTAAGGACGCGATCGGTTTCCTCCTCGGCTTGTTTCTTAACGGTCTGATATCAAACAGCTTTAAGCAGAAGCACGCACTGGAGGTCGAAGATCCAACCGAAACCTTTCGTACTGAGGCACGAATGGCTCCACAGTCTAACAACCACTGGCATGTTCTAGGAATAGAGCTGAACGGGACTCTCGCTGTTCGATCAAAATCGCTTGTGATAGAAGTGGCATGGCTAACCATCAAGATATCTGGTGGTGGTGACGAGTTTCGATCTGATCCAGACGAGTATAGAGAAGTTCTATATGTAAAGCCTAGTTTAGCGGGTGTCGATATATCGTCACGACCGGGGCTATGGTGGGGGAAAATCAGGAACTGGTTAGCTGGAGTGTCGGCTGACCTACATTGCCTGAATGAAGCCTATAATGCTGCTCAGGTGCGAGACATGGTGTTCCAACGAGAGCAAGAAGGTGGTTTTGCAGAGGCAGTACAGCAGCGTGAAGAGGATGCCGCCCAAAGGGTGTTGAGCGACGCGATGGCCAGGTCACATTGTCCGTAGCGCAACAGATCAGGATCTGAGATAAGGCACTGTCATGTCGTATGGCGGTGCCTCTTTTTTGTGAACACACAGATTGCTGACAGATTGACAACGGGGTAATTTTGTGCTACAATCCTGCGTGAGGATGGGAGAGCGAGATGAATTTCGTGATGATCTGCGCCGTCATCGGCGCACTGGTGGCGGCAGCAGCAGTTGCCGTTTGGCTGAAGCCGGCGCACAAGCAGTTCTGGCTGTGTGTTGGCGTGTCTACCATGGGGCTCGGCTGGCCGATCGCCTCCGTGGTTCTGTGGTGGTCCGGAGCTAGCTGGCTTTGGGCGCAGCTGCTGACGGCCTGGCCGGCGATTGGCGTGGGCTTGGCGCTGCAAGACGCGGCTACGCCCCCGTCGGGTGGAACTGCGGCTGGGCAGCTGCAGCGAAAGGCCGCGATCGAGCGGCTGATCATGTTCGCCATCCTGGTGGTGGTGGAGATGGTCGTCGCTGGGCACGTGCGAAACAAGTGGAACGAGCAGGCCAAAGAGGCTGCGGCGGCCCAGCCGGCTCCGATAGCCAAGGCGCTGACCGTGGAAGCCGCGCAGTTCGTGCGTGGCGTGGTGCGCGACCCGGGTTATCTGGAAGAGCGAATCAAGGAGCACAAGCTCTTGATCAGCTCGATCGCTCCGGGCGCGGTGTGGGAGCCCCAGCGCATCCTTCGGGATGGCAAGCTGGTGCTCACGGTGGCCGACCTGGACGACCTGCGGGCGGGCTACACCATTGAGCTGACCGACAGCTCGCCAGCGGTGGTGCCGACGGCCGAGGCCGGCGCGGTGCCGCAGTACACCGGCGGCTGGCTCAAGATCTGGGGCATAGGCGCCCAGCTCGAGCCGGCAGCGGCGGAGGTCCTGCGCGGCGTCTACAGCCGCCAACAGGAAGCCGACGCCTTGGAGTGGCTGGGGCACTGGGTGGATCCGATCAGCGGCGAAGTATTGCCGCTGCGATTCTACGCCAGCACCAACGGCCGCTTCGTGCGGGTCGTCGGTGCGAAGGTGCTGTACGGGCCACGGGGCGAACGGGTCTTCGACCTGGCGCTCTACAGGAGGCATGAAGAGTTCCGCCAGAAGGTGGCGCGTGGCGCCGTCGGTCTGGGCGGAAAGTTCAATCCTCCTTACACCGGCGGAAAGGAGCCGGTCAGGGGCAAGAGCCTCTTTTGAGAGGCGTATCGAACGCCCGCTGCTTCGGCAGCGGGCGTTCGCTTTTTAAGCCAATAGACGTACAATAGATGAAAGAACCGCCGGCTCTAACGAGTCAGGTTCATTCCTAATCATCCTTTGCGACATGACTGGTGATGGGCAGACGGTACCTGTTGTAGTGAAAGATGTAAAACGACCGCGGCGACGACTGGGGCGGGCTTTGTTAACCGCCTGTCTGATCGTCCTGGTGGGTTTCGGCGGCCTTTTTGGTTATGTGGATTACACCTACGCTCAGGGCATCTTGCCGAACACGACGATTAACGGCCTGGAGGTGAGTGGTCTGACCGCCGAATCAGCTCAAAATCTGATAGAGCGCGATATTCTGCCGCAACACCAGATAAGCATCACAATCGGCGAGACGACAGTTGAGCCGGCGTTAGCTGATCTGGGGGTAAATTATCCGGTTCGTGAAGTGGTGACGGAGGCGTATGGCTACGGACATGAGAGCTTGTGGGCGTCCCGTTTTGTATCCACAATCTCCGCTCTTTTCTCACACCGCGATTATACGGTCAGGCCAGCGGTAGATGAGCCCAAGCTGCAAGCTTATGTCGACAACCTGGTGCAGACCAATCTGAAAGAGGCCTCGAGTGCCACGTTGGTCTACAACAAGGGCCAGGTTGACCTGCAGAGCGCGCAGATTGGTCAGGCGGTGGATGGCCAGAAGCTGTTCACAGAACTTCTGTCGGCCGCATCTGGTAAAATCGCCGGTTATGATGTGCAGACTGAGCTGGCGGTGGTTGTGCCGCCTGTGACAGATGAAGCTTTGACAGCGTGGCGTGACCGATTAGTCAAGCTGACAGCGGTAAATGTAACGTTGACCTCGCCAGAGAAATCAGTGGTGGCCACCAAAGAGCAGAAGCTGTCGTGGTTTACTTTAAGTAAGGATACCGGTCAGTACGCCATCACTCTCAACGATGCTGCGGTTCGAACGACAGTCACGGCGATGGCGAAGAAGATTATCAAAACACCGATTAACGATCAGATAGATGATCAGGGTGCGGTCGTCGTTACGGGTCAAGATGGTTATAACGTCGACGTTGGGGCCACAGTTGCCCAGCTAGTGCCGCAACTAAACACGGTGTTGGCAGCTCAGACAGCCGGTCAGACGCCGGGTGCTATTCAGCTCGCCTCGGTAACGACGCCCGTCGCCAGGCAGCAGGTCAAGATGCTCGCCTCTGCTTCAGGCGAAGCGGCTGCTCCGGCGATCGACACTGACGCGAAGTTCGCTCAGATCTCGCTGGCCAATCAACGCATCTATCTCTTTGAGAACCGTCAGCTGATTAACATCTTTGCGATATCTTCCGGTAAGGCTGGTTACGAGACACCGAAGGGCGTGCATAAAATCTACAGTAAATCGACCCGCGCCTGGTCGCGAACCTACTCGCTCTATCTGCCGTACTGGAACGCGATCACGGCTGATGGCGGCTATGGCATTCACGATCTTCCCGAATGGCCGGGTGGCTACAAAGAGCCCGAGACGCACTTGGGGACGCCTGTTTCGCACGGCTGCATCCGTCTGGGCACAGCTCAGGCCAAATACTTCTTCGAGTGGGCGCCTATGGGCATGGCGATCGTAGTGCAGTAGATATTAGTGCCAGTCCGAGCCGGCTGGTTTGCCAGTCAGCCAGCTGTAAGCGGAGAGGGCGGCCTTGGCTCCTTCGCTAGCGGAGATGACAGCCTGGTTGAAAGGCACGCTGCTGATATCGCCCGCGGCGTACAGCCCGGGTCGTGAAGTCTCTTGGCGTTCGTTGACGGTTATTAAACCGAGTTCGTTTGTGGCGACTAATTCCTGGTAGAGTTCAGGGTGCACAGTGAACCCGGCACCAATTAAGAGATGGTCACATGAAATCATACTACTACTGCCGTCAGACCTGGTGATCGTGATATCAGACAGCTGTGGTGTGCCGTGCAAGGCGGTCACTTCAGCATTAGTGATAATCTCGACATTTGGCAGCTGTCGCACCTCGTCCACGACGGCTTTCTCGGCCCGGAAGGTTTCATTGCGGTGAATTAGGGTAATTTTTGAGGCGATGCTGGACCCGAGTTTGGCGGCGGCAAAAGCCGTTCCACCCCCACCTACAATCACAACCTGTTGACCGGCGGCGGCGCGAATATCGGACGGCGCGCAGTAGCCAACCCCCTTGCCGAGATATCTCTCTTCGTCGGGCAGCCCTAGGCCTCGGGGGGTTTTGCCAAGAGCTAGAATCAGAGACCGACCGCTGTACGAATCTTGGGCGCCGGTGGCGACAAAACGAGGCTGATTACCACCGCTGGCGCTAAGCGAGCTAATTTCGTCGACAACAATGGTGGCGCCGGCGTGTCGGGCCTGTTCGGCCATTACCTCAGCGAGAGAGTATCCTTCAATAAAGTTTATGCCCGGATAGTTGGCGATCTCCAGAGTACTTGAGAGCTGGCCACCCAGGTCTTTGGTGACGATGACGGTTTTCAAACCCCGGCGGGCAGCGAAAAGTCCAGCGGTTAGGCCGGCCGCTGATCCTCCGATAATAAGCACATCCATCTCTTTCACTCCTTAACGTTATCAAAACGGTTACAATGGAGGAAATGTTCAGAAGGTGGGGGTTCACTTTGGTGGAGTATCTCGTGATTGTCGGCCTGATTGGGCTGATGTCTGGTTTGGCTTATCCGACCTACAGCCGTTGGTTGCGGCAGTCGACGACGCGTCAGACGGCGGAGCAGCTGGCTGATCTGATAAGGACGGCTCAGGAACGCAGTGTGGGTGAGCAGCTGATCTATGGTGTGCTGATTACGGCGGACGTTAATCAGGCTTCTCTAATCAGTTATGGAGATAGCTTTCAACCGAACCTAACCTACACCGTTGTTGATCGACGCATCTTCAGCGACCAGACTGAGCTGCTTGATGTTGGGTTGGTGGATTCATCTTCGGGCGCCAATATCATCCGTTTTACCGCTTCAGGCGCGCCATCGACGACGGGTTCGGTTCGAGTCACGCACACCACGAATACCACAACCGACTGGCAGGTTACGGTTCAGCCGTCTGGGGCCACTAAAGTCACATCCCTCGATGACTAGACGAGGGTTCTCCCTAATCGAGGTGCTTGTCGCTCTGTCGGTTTTTACGCTGGGTCTACTGTCGTTTCTGGAGATAACCAGCCGCAGCCAGCAGCTCTCGGCTCTAACTATCACGAGAACGCGCGCCGCTCTGTTGGCGCAAGAAGGTGTGGAGATGGCCGAGTCGTTGAGCTATGATTCCTTACCTGCAGGCAATTATCTGGAAGAGAGCACGCTTTCGTCGTATGGGTCGGAATTTACTCCTTTCGCGCGCACGGTCACAGTTCAGTATGTGGATGGCAGCCTGAATTTAGTCCAAACCGACTTAGGCATGAAGCTAATCTCGAGCACCGTGACTTGGACAGCCGCGGCGCATGACGTCACCAAACTGCCCAAAACCTTTACCATCAAGACTATTCGCACCAACTTATGAGACGAGCCGGTTTTACCTTAATTGAGGTGCTGGTGGCGACTACCCTGTCGGTGGGTCTGATCGGTCTGGCGGGTAGCGCCTACATACAGTCAGAGCGGTTAACCGTGGCCCAGGCTGATGAGCTGGCGGTAGCCCAAAACGCTCGGGTGTTAGTTGACCGCATCTCGCGTGATGTGCGCCAGACGACGGAGTTTATCGCGACATTGCCTGACAATGCGGCCGAGGGCGTGACCGTTGTGGAGTTTGTGGATGGACACGAGCCGCCTCCCGGTGGGCCATACTACTTGCGGTATGAGCTGGTCGATCAAGAGGTCTGGCGGCGACGTCAGTACTACTACCGTCCCAGCCAGCCTGAGGTGCGGGTCGATTACAACCCGAGCGAGACGATCTATGAGGAGGGGGCGGGGGCGCCAGACGACGCCCTGGTCCGTCATCTAGATGAGTCGACGTTGGTCGCTGATGGGGTGACTGATCTCGCTTTCTGGGGATCAGCCAGCCTGCTGCGCATCGATGTCTGGTTGGCGCAGGGTCGAAGCGAGATCTACCAGCTTCATTCCGCCGTAGCTAAACGAAACTAATGAAACGCTCCGGTTTTGCCCTAGCCACCACGTTAGTTCTACTCGGTCTGGTCATGCTGTCGACCACGACCGTGCTTGTCATGCTCTCTCGCTCCCTGAAGATGACGCGGGTACATACCGAGGCACTTCGAACTTTCTACGTGGCGGAGGGTGGGAAGGCGTACGCGATGTGGAAGCTATCTCCTTTGAATAACGGTGCTGACGCAACGCAGCTGGCCAACTGTCTGGCTCAAAATGAGACCTGTCCGGGCGGCTTGAACCAGAGCTGGAGCTACGCCCTGCCGGGCGATGCGGCGTCTAATTTCGCGGTGACAGTTGTGTCGAGTGCGACGGCAGGCGAGGCGCAGATTGAGAGCCGGGGCACAAGATCTGAGGGTGCTTTGACGGCCCGGCGTCGGACGAAGATCACAGCTTTCAAGCCTATTCGGCAGCTAGATGAGAACGACCAGGCCTACGATTACGCCATTTTAACGGAAGGCGAGTTGAGCTCTGGTCTGTTGGGAGATCTGCGTGTGGCACCGGCCGCTGATCAACCTGAGCGAGGCATCCACGCTAATGGGGATATGTGGACGTTGGCCGGCCGTTTGCGGGTGCAGGGACCGATCTCGGCTCAAGGAACACTAGTCATGCCGTTCTTAGTTAACACCCCATTCACTGAGGTATCAGGCACGACGGTTCGGGCCGCTAACTGCGGTTGGTTGACCTGTGACTCACTCTATAATCAAGCGCCGCAGTACTGTTGGGGTTCAAGCTGTGAGGGATTTGTGGGCAACATCTCTCTGCCTGGCATTGACATCAACTCTAACCGGGCGGACTCCTACAAAAATGTCGCCAAGAGTTTAGACACGCAGTTTCCGGCTGACAAGCACTTCTACACCAACAGCGAGTTGGAGAAGGCCATGGATGACGCTTACAAAAAGAACCTGAACGGTGGTTGGGTGGATGTGCCCGGCCCTATCACCTACGTTTCGGGCGATTTCCGCATTGCTTACGGCAATAAACTGCGCGTTCATGGTGTCTTGGTCGTGCAGGGCAACCTGCGGGTTGGTTATCCTGATCGGTCACCATATGCTCTCTGCGTGCTGCTGGGTTGTCCGAGTAATGTGGAGCTGGTGGTTGACCCGAAAGATCGTGACAATAACGACGTCGTCACTGGTTTGATCGTTTCGGGCAGTGTCGATATGTCTCTGTTTATTAAAAACGTTTCGGTCAACGGTCTGCTGTACGCTATGAAGGGGTTGAATGTCTCGTGCACTCTATCTGACCCCGTGGTGACGCAGGGTGTTATTCTAGCTCGGTCATATACCAATTCAGCCGCTCCGTGCAATGGCAACTGGCAGACCGAAGGATTACACAACCACTACTACGACACGACCCGGCTTCATCTACTGTTCCAGGGCGCGCGCGCGATCACAGACATCTCTACAACCTATACCGGCCATTGGGAAGAGGAGTACTAACGGCAAACAGGAGTGTTGCCAGGGGCAGGAAAAGCAGGCGTAGCTGATAACGGTTATGAGGATGCGAGAGTGTGCCCATTAAAAGAGCATTCGTCAGAAGGGCTATTAGTAGAACCACTCCGAGGTGCCTTCGTCCGTCGTTACGCCAGAAAAGCCACAGTAGAAGCGGTGCTATTATGCTGATAACAGCTGTGATGTCATAGACCGTTGGCCAGGGCTGGGGCATCAGATTGAACCACGACTGCTCTTGTTTGGTGGATAACTGGACTTTAGCGGCAGATGAACCAAAGCTCGCTGCTATCGAGTCAGTTACGTTCTTATCCCAACTTGTTTGACCAAACTCGTACGCAACCTGAACGGCGAAAAATTGTTCGTGCCATCGTTGTGCAATCCAGCCCATCATTTTTTGGGGGTTGTGTCTGATTGTGGCAAAAATTAGAGGCCGCCAATCGCTGGGTGGATCGGCCCAGCCGCCTAGACTCTCTAGAGCTTGACCAGATTGCCATAAAAACTTGTCGGCAGTGGTGTCAGCGATTAATGCTTGATACGGGCAGAGGCTATAATCGACCTGCCCACAGTAATCCCTCAACTCATCTGTCGCTGGGCCGTTATCGTCAACTAATTGAGCGACCATATTCGTTGACCAGGCTGGCACGCGCGGGCGCGGGTAGAGGAGGCGCAGCGATAGCAAAGTCGCCACATAGATTACCACCAAAATTGTGATAAAACCGCGAGTGGTATTTTTAATATGACTGTCCTTAGGTGTTAGTCTGAGCACAAGCTGACTGATCAATAAGATAACGATAAACAGAATGGCGGTGGCGTAATGAACGGACATCGCCAGTGATACTAGAGCGATCGGTCCCCACGGTGTTGCCGGCCTCGGATGAAGCAGAAGAGAGATTAGCGCCGCTGCCCCAGCGACAAAGAGAGCATCAGGTAGAAGCATGACACAGATAAGAGGCAGAGGTGTGACAATGCCGAGTAAGATTAGCGTCAACGTCAGGCAGCGTCGTGGAGTGCCCACAGTTCGGCCCAGATGCCACAGAGCGATGATGACCAGCGCCGTCTGTGCCAGGGCAATCATCTGTGGTGCGTTCCAAAGTAGCAACAGCACGTGGATGAACAAGCCGTAACCTGGTGATTGCTGCAGAAAGGCGCCGCCGGTGCGGGCAGTTTCGAGATAGCTAGCGGTGTCGTTAAAGACTAGTGGCCAACCATTCCACCACATCGGCCAGCTGTACAAAACGATCAGCCACAAAAAGACAATCCCTGTCTTGAGATAAGATGAATAGCCTTTAACGCGCATTTAGCTGTTGTAGAGCCCAGGCCAGCTGCTCGTTTAGGCTGCCGACGGGCAGGTCTTTAAGTATCGATTGATATTCCCGACGGGCAAAGCCAAGATTCTCCAGAGCCGAGGCGATCTCCAGAGAGCCAACTTCGGTTTCGTTGGATTGTTTAATCGAGCCAGCTAGGTCGAGAACTAGGCGGTCGGCCACCTTTTTGCCGATGCCTTTTACCTGTTGCAGCGGCTTAGGGTCGCCCGCGTTTAGCGCGCGGCTTAAACCTTCGGCGCCGAGCTGACCAATTATCTGCAGAGCACTTTTGGGTCCAATCCCGTTAACCGACAGCAGGAGAACAAAAAGACCGCGCTCCTGTTCATTCTGAAAACCGTACAGAGTCAGGGCGTCTTCGCGCACGACGGTGTAGATGCTGACGGTGGCCTGCTCGCCAACCTGGCGGCCGATAGTCTGGGAGATAACCTCGTAACCAACTCCGTTGACATCAATGATAAAAACTGGCGGCTGGGCAAAATTAACCTGGCCAGTTAGCTGTCTGATCATAAATCAAGTATACGCTATAATGATGCTCTAGGAGTAATAAAGCAGTATGCGCTCAAAGATCATTAAATGGATAATCATTATCGGGGCTGGTTTGGCTATCGGGGCGTTTATGGCAGGACGCCAAACAGATCGTGAGCAGCTAGCGACCGTGACCGATCAGACTACAGCTGTTCAGCCGTCGACGACGAACACGAGTGAACCAGCTGGCGTGACGGTGGATGTCCCAGCCAATTCGACAACGGACACAACCCCTGTTTCTGTTCCGCCCGCCGCGCCAGTTGTGGCGGCTGTTGCTGAGCTGGCGCCGATCTCTTACGAGCCCGCTGCCAACGAAGTAGCAGCCGTGGCGACGATCAAGGCTTTTTACCAGGGCTACAACCTAGCGGACGAGCCGACGGTGGTGAAGCAGTTCGACCTGTCAGTGTCGGTAACGGCGACGGTTAAGACCGCTTTGGCTGCCGGTGCGCCCCGACCAGTCCGGGTGATAATTAAGCAGATTGATACCCGCTCCGACGATACGCAGCTGGCGACGATTCAGGAGTTCAGATCAGATTCTGATTTAGCATTGATACGTGAACTAGAGCTCTTCCCCACGAAAAATGGCGTGTTGATTACCGCGTATCGGGCTTCGGGCAACGCTGATGTGACGAGCGGGTTCTCGAAATAACGGCTATAGGTAGTCGCGGAGTTTGCCCGACTCTTGGTGCCGCTCCAGCTTCTTGAGAGCCTTGGCTTCAATTTGACGGATGCGCTCGCGGGTGACGCCAAACTCCTGCCCGACCTCTTCGAGGGTGTGGGCGCGGCCATCTACTAAACCAAAACGCATTTTAAGAATTTTCTGTTCGCGGGGTGAGAGCTCGCCGAGCATATCCCCAATCTGACCTTTCATTAGCTGGTACATCGCGGCCTCTTCCGGTGTCTTGCTGTCTTTGTCTTCGAGGAAGTCAGACAGCTGGCTGTCCTGCTCGTCACCGACCGGTGCCTCAAGGGAGACGGTCTCTTGTGAAATCTTGATGATGTGGTTGACCTTGTCTTCTTCTAGACCCATCTCGGCAGCGATCTCAGCAGGGCTTGGTTCGCGGCCCAACTCTTGAAGCAGCTGTCGCTGGGTGCGAATAAGTTTGTTGATCGTCTCGATCATGTGGACCGGAATGCGAATGGTGCGGGCTTGGTCGGCGATGGCACGGGTGATGGCCTGGCGAATCCACCAGGTGGCGTAGGTGGAGAACTTGTAACCTTTGGTGTAGTCGAACTTCTCCACGGCGCGAATTAGACCGGTGTTGCCCTCTTGAATCAGGTCGAGCAGGCCCAAGCCACGACCGATATATTTCTTGCCGATCGACACCACCAAACGCAGGTTGGCTTCGATCAGCTGCTTTTTGGCCAGAGCGTCGCCGGCGGCCACACGTTTGGCTAGCTTGATCTCTTCAACGGCGGTCAGAAGGGGGATGCGGCCGATCTCACGCAAGTACATGCGCACTGAGTCATCTGACAGGTTGGGGATGTCTGAGTCTTCAACTAGTTCGGCGTGGGTCGGCCCTTCATCCACCAAACCGGTTGGGGAGTACAAACCGGTGGCGGCCGAACGCATGATCTTCTTTTTGGCTTTGGCGTGCTTGCCTGTTGTCTCGGTTAGCTGCTCTTCTGTGCGCAGACGCAGAACGCCGGGGCGCGCGGTTAGAACGTCGATGCCGTGCTCGATTAGATAATCAAAGAAGGCATCTAGCTGGGGCAGGCTACGCTCAACTTCAGGACACGCCTGTAGAATCTCCATCTCAGTGACGAAGTTGTGCGAGCGACCTTTCCGAATGAGCTCAATTAGTTCGGGCGTGAAGTCAAGAATCTCCTCGACAAATTTTTTGGGTGGTCGCTTTGTCATAAGAAAGGACAAATAAAACTAGTCCGACGCGTTTACTTTAACAGATTGGAGCAGCTGGTGCAATCGGTCAATTTCGGCCTGATCGCCACTGCCCTGGGCCTGAATCAGGGCGGTAGTCAGCTGCCTTCTAACGTTCGCGCTGCGGCGGCTTAAGAGGCTATTCAGCTCGATGCGGCGCTCTTCAGGTGTTAAATCCTCATACTGCTTACTGGCGAGCAGGGCGCATTCGTCAAGTTGGAGTTGGTTTTCTCTCGGTAAAGTCGGCCGGTTCTCGGTCGTGGCAAGCAGCCAGTCGAGGGCGAAGTGCCACTCTGGGGGCAAGGCAAGCTGTAGTTGGCTGAGGGATTGCTCTTGCAACAAGGCAGGATGGGCGACGAGCAGACCAACAATCAGCTGCGTATCGGTAATTTTGATGGCCTGATTGGTTGGTGGTGTTGCTGCCTGAACTGGCCGGGCTAAATTTGATTTTAGCGTGTCATTGATCGCTTCAGTGGTGGTTTGGAGACGCTCGGCGATTACATCGAGCCAGGCGCGACGCTCGACGGCATCTTTGACCCTATTGAGCCACGGGGCTAGGCGTTTGACGATCTTTTTCTTGGCGACTGGCTGGGCTAGACCGTACTCTTCAGCCGCCCGGCTGAGTAACCAGGCAATGACCGGTTGACGCTGCTCGAAAGCCCGTTTGAGCTGCTCTGGCTTGCTGAAACCTAAGTCTCCCGGATCTTTACCGGCCGGCAACGACATCACAGTCGGATTAAGATCGGCGGCCAGCGCCACCTCGAAGCCACGTTCGGCTGCTTTCAGACCGGCGGCATCGGCGTCGTAGCAGAAAACTATTTCGGTTGTGAATCGAGCGAGCATCTGGCACTGTCGCTCGGTTAGGGCGGTGCCTGATGAGGCGACCGATTGCGTCAGACCGGCGGCGTGTAGACCGATCACATCCATCTGGCCTTCGGCTAAAATGACTGTTTCGGTTTGCCGAATGGCGTCTTTAGCTAGGTGCAGAGCGTAGAGGGCGTCGCTTTTGTGAAAGACAGGTGTTTCGGGCGTGTTCCAGTATTTTGGCCCGCTGGCCTCAATGCCGGCGGGGACGGGCAGCTGCCGTCCGGTAAAGCCGATGACCTGGCCGGTGACATCAGTGATGGGGAAGGTGAGGCGTCCAGCAAAACGAGCTGGCTCACCGGCTAGCCGCTCTTCGGCGCCGGAAAAGCCTTTTTTGGTGAGAAGCTGGCGAGTGGCGTCGGCGGGTGGCGCAAAGCCGATCTTGAACTGCTCAATCAAGGTTGGTGTCAGACCACGGTCAGATACGTACTGTCTAGCGTGTGAAGCCTTAGGATGTCGTAATAACAATTCATGCCAGTAATTTTGGCAGGATTCATTCAGCTCGAGCAGTCTCTTTTTACCCGATCGTTGCTCGGGCGTGGCTGATGATTGGGTAGTGGGTAGTTCAACGCCGGCTTTAGCGGCCAGCATCTCGATGGCTTCAGGAAAAGATAATCCTTCTTTTTCGATAACAAAGGTAAGGATGTCGCCACCTTTGCCACAGCCGAAACATTTAAAGGTCTGCCGCTCGGCACTGACCATAAATGAAGGTGTTTTTTCATCGTGAAACGGGCAGCGTCCGCTGAAATTGATGCCGGCCTTCTTGAGAGGCAGGTACTGACTAATAAACTCGACAATGTCGAGTCGGCGCTTGACCTCGGAGACGGCCTCTTCTCGGGTGGTGGGCATGTGCCATTATTTTAGCAGAAACTGGCCTTCAGATAAGTTTTTGCTACACTGCAAATGAATGAGGAGGTGGCTATGTCACAGGTGATGCATGAGAGCACAGAAGATGGCGCGCTCCTCCTTCAGCGAGGACGGTCATCGTGGCTACGTTGGAAACGCCGCTCACCTAAGCCAGTCGGCTCAGAAGATGGTGTCGTGAACTATCGTACGCTGATACCGCCGACAAGATTGTTCCGAAGTCGTGAGGAGCTGCTGACGATCATGCGCGACCGCTCGGGAATGTTGCGGATTCGTGAGCTGATCGATGAAGGTGTTAGCCAGTGGGATGAGGAACAGGCGGCTGAACAGATGGAGCGTTTGATTCGGGCGATCAAGCGCATTCCGGAGGATGCGCTACTCAGGAGCCTATTCGAACGCTCAGGTCTGATCTTGCCACCAAGAGAGTCGCTCGAGTGACTTATGGCCGGCGACCACTTAGGATGGTCGCCGGCGTCGTCTACTTGGCTCACGCAGTTACTTCTGGTAGCGTAGGATTGTTCTCTACCTTCGCTCACTTGAGCTTCGGCAGACGAGTTGGAGAGGTCGCCTAGTGGTCTATGGCGCCTGCTTGGAAAGCAGGTTTACTCGCAAGGGTATCGAGGGTTCAAATCCCTCCCTCTCCGCCAAAAATCAAACAAACAAGAATCAGCCATCTTCCTGCTTAGCTCACCCATGAGCGACGCAGGATGGATGGCCTTTCTGTTTGTTTGGGGAATTAGGAGTTCAGAAATAGATGGGGAACCCACTATTTCTGAACATATTTGTAGTGAGTACTACCTTTCAACGATCCAAGCATTTGTGAACGAAAAGACCTTCCTCGCCAGAACCAGCAATAGTTGGTGAGGAAGGTCTAGTGAACCAAATGATTGGATCGTTGAAAAAACACTGACCCGGCCGGCGTACCGGTCGAGTCAGGTCAGCGCGCACGAGTGCGCGTCTGTTCAGATGTGGTCACGCTCGATACGGCGGCGGATGGCAGCGTGATCGATATTGAGTGCAGCGGCGATTCGCCGCAGCGGGCAGATGCCCAGCTCCTCGATCTGCAGTACGTGATCGGCGTCAAGCCCGTAGCGAACCGTCACCGACGAGCGGCTGCGCGCCAGCGTTAGCAGGCAGGTGTGCTGGTCGTCGATCTGGGTGGTGTGACCAGTCATGTTGGTTAGCTTGCCCTCGATCTTGATGGTAAGCTCCGCGGCTTCATCCCACTCGGCCTCCGTCAGGGCTTGCCCATCCGTGAGCTTCTGCCGCATGACTTCAGGGCTGGGTCCTGTTCCACTGGCGGCCTGGCCGCTTCTTTCAAGTAACAGCGACATGCGAACCTCCTCCTCAGCAATAACCCCGAAGGGCCTCTTTCGTACTCGAAAAACGTAACAGTTCGTTGACATTTTGGCAAGCATCTTGGCCAACCCGTTTAGTAGGGTATACTAGCCGTATGCCTGAACTACCTGAAGTTGAAACAGTTAGACGAGATCTTGCCGAGGTCTTGCCAGGCGATACAATCGTCTCTATTGAGGTGCGACTGCCGAAGATGTTGCGGCTGCCGGCGGGTGCGAACCTGGAAAAATCAATTCTCAATCAGGAGATCACTGGTGTGGGTCGTCGGGCCAAACTATTGATTATCGATCTGACCAATGGTCTCCACTTACTCATCCATCTTAAAATGACCGGACAGCTGCTCTGGCAAGATAAGAATGAGCAGCAGCTGATTGCTGGTGGGCACACCCTCACAGCCACCGAAATTCCGTCAGGACACGCTAACAAATATACCCACATCATCTTTCAGCTGGGCAGTGGGGCGGTCCTGTTGTTCAACGATCTGCGGCAGTTCGGCTACGTCGAATTAGTGGATGACGGGCGGCTCAAAGAGGTCAACCAGAAATATGGGCCCGAGCCTTTGGAGGGGGAGTGGTTGGAGGATGCGTGGCTCACGGCGATGCGGCGGCGACCAAGATCTATTCTGAAAGCGGCCTTGCTTGATCAATCGTTACTAGCTGGTTTGGGCAATATTTATGTGGATGAAGCCTGTTGGCGGGCGGGCATTCGCCCCCAAACCAGAGTAGGGGAGCTATCAGGAGATGACCTACACCGACTCTATGAGGTGATTCCTCCACTGTTGCGGGAGGCGGTGGCGGCGCGGGGCACAACCTTCAATTCTTATCGGGATGGCCGCGGCCGGCACGGCACCTTTGTCTCGAAGCTGGCAGTTTACGGTCGGGGTGGCCAGCCCTGCCCAAAATGCGGCTCACCAGTTGAGAAAACCAGAGTAGTTGGCCGCGGCACGCACTTCTGTCCGGTTTGTCAGCCTAAATAAAAAAGGACGCCGGCCCCGGACAAGCCGGGGCGGCGCAGTCACTCCAACGGGATTGGCTCCAGGTCGTATCTGCGGCTGATCTCGTTCAGCCGCTCCAAGACCTCCTGGGGGTCGTTGTACGGCGCGGGCAGCTGGCCGCTCTCGGCCAGCTCGGCCTCGAAGCGAGCGTCGAGCAGCCCGCCGAGCCAGACGCGGTCGGCGTCGGCCGTGGTGCCCCCCTCATCGGCCATCGCCTGCAAAAGAACGTACGGTCTGTGCGATACCGCCTCCATCTGCCCGTCGCGGGCGATGCCGATAATCGCTACCCAACCGAACAGCAGGCCGATTCCGATGATCGTCGTCGTCTCGGCCAGGGAACGCTTCTGTCGCCGCGGCGTCGGACTTACCACGTAACCCATGACATCCTCCTCAGGTCGGAGCCATTAAAGCACATTTATTGCTCTTTGTCAATCTGTAGATTAAAAAGACGGCGCCCGTCCCCGCGGTTGCGAGGAGGGCGCCAGTCGTGAGAGGAGGTGACCGCCGATGGCGGTCTTGGCCATGGTGGGCGGGAGCGTCAGGAAGAATGCAGATCGGTATGATTGCTCCAGCCACCACAGACTATACACCGAACTGAGAAAAGGTCAAGCCTTTTGGGCGTCGATGCGCTGGGTAAGCTCGCTGACAGCCATCACCCCGACGCCTTCATCGACAACCTTGCCGGCCTTGAATACCTTGATGGTGGGGATAGAGTAGACCTGGTACTTTTCGGCGAGGTTGGGGTTTTTATCCACATCGACCTTCACAATTTTTATCTGGGCGTCATCCTTATATCTCTCGCTGACCTGATCGATGGCGGGGGACATCATCTGGCACGGTCCACACCAGGTGGCCCAGAAATCAACCAGAGCGACACCTGAGAAGCTCTCGACCTCGGCAGCAAAGTTCTCTTCGGTGGCTTCAATGTAGTGATGATCCATATATTTATGTTTATTGTTCAGCTTAAGTAGCATACCACCAGGGGTAGTGGATTGTCTAAAGGCCGAGACGCTATATCCACATATGGTGTAAGCAGTGGGGTAGTCGGGCACTAGAAAATATCAACCGACCTGGCTTTAGCCTGTGGATAACTTCTGGTAGGGGAAACCGCTCTTGACGGGCTCTCCCCCACTCAAGAGAGTGAATTTTTACGTTGATTGATGAGGCGCAGCGGCGATCAAAGGGTTTATTAATCTGGTGGCAGAGTGCCGCACTCACCCACCTAATCCCCTGGTGATTTTGACTTTTGTACTCCCACGGCCAACTCGTTCGGTTTATGGTATGATTTAGGCGTATTTACAGAGTAATGACTCCCCCGATGTCTGATGTGACTCCCCCAACCCCGGTAGCGCGGTTCTCGGCCGAATTGATCGGTACGCTGTTGATAACTCTAACCATGGTTCTCGGCCGTTTGGTCGCGGGCAGCGCGTTGGAGACGACTGTTCTATTAGCTGCTGTCTGGGGTATTGCCCTACTGCTGCTCGGTCGCTGGTCTGACCAGTTCAACCCGGTCGTGACTGTCTGGAAGCTACTCACCCGCCAGATCAACGCCTTGGGCGCTGTGGTGGCGTTGGTCGGTCAGCTCGCTGGTGCTTTCCTCGGTGTCTTGGCTATCAAGCCAGTGCTAGATGCGTTGCAGGTGCCCGGTTCGGCGGTGATGCCACAGGTGAACTACAGCATCGCCAATCACCCATCCATCGGTTGGATCGTGGTCTTGGCTGAAGGTCTGTCTGCCCTATTCATCTTGATCGGTTATCTCTTGGCCAAACAGAACAAAGAGGCCGATAAACTGCCAACCTATGTTGGCCTGGGCGTTATTCCTGCTTTTCTAGTCTCTGGTGTGCTCTCTGGCGCTGTCTTGAACTTCGCTTCCCTACTCGCCGTCATGGGCGTCTACAAAGAGAAGCTTGGTTACTGGTGGGGCTACATGGTTGGCCCACTGTTAGCGGTTATTGTGGTCAGCTTGATCATGATGGCACTGACACCGCGTCGTTCGAAATAAGTCCCCTGTCTCATTATGGGCGACGTCGTTGTTTTCGATATTGAAACAAAAGAATCGTTTGACGATGTGGGCGGGTGGTATCCGGAGAAGCTGAATCCTTCTTTGGTTGGAGTTTACTCTTTCAATCGTGACGAGTATCTTTCGTTCACTGAAGATGAATTCAACAATCTGTGGCCGATCTTCAACGAGGCTGATCTGATAATTGGCTTCAACTCGGAGGGATTTGACATCCCCATTTTGAAGAAGCTCTATCCCCCTCTGGCAGATATTCAGTCCCTCGATATGCTGCGGGTCATTAAAGATAGTGCTGGCTTTCGCGTCAAGTTAGATTCGCTGGCGGTGGGCACGCTTGGTACGAAGAAAAGTGCCGACGGTCTTGAGGCGATCAAGATGTACCGTGAGGGACGCATTGACGAGCTGCGGTCGTACTGTCTGAAAGATGTCGAGATAACCCGAGACGTCTATCTGTACGGCAAAGAGCACGGGCACGTTAAAGCCTCGTCGTTGATGGGTGAGCAGTCGATCGCGGTTGATTTCAATCCACCAATTACACCGAAAGAAGCCCAGGTCTTATCGTTGGGTCTTTAGAGTTTCGAGGGGTAGCAGGGCGCATTTGAGCCGGATGGGAGAGAGAGGGATGCCCAGCATCTTCTGCACCTCTTTGGGTGTGATTTGGGCTATCTCGGTCTCTGGTTGGCTGATTAAGCGGTCGGCTAGTAGATCAGCCGAGGCGGTGCAGATGGCGCAGGCGCGAGACTCGAAGCGCAGGTCGGTAATAACGCCAGCGTCGGTTCGCAGATATATTGTGATCTCGTCGCCGCAGGTACGGTTGGCGCCCTCGTGCTTAGCGGCATCCTCAATAATACCCTGATGACGGGGGTGATGATAACGATCTAATATCTGCTCTTGGTAAAGATTAGCGTCCATGGCTCAAGGTTTTGATCGCCTCGTTAATGGCCTGACGAAGCCGCTCCACATCTTGCAGAGTGGTGTAGTGGCCGGCGCTGGCTCGAACGGTGGCGGGCACATCCCAGGCGCGGTGTAGGGGTTGAGCACAGTGATGGCCAGCGCGAACGGCGACGCCGTTTTGACCGATCACCTCGGCGACATCGTGCGCGTGTAGGCCAGCGATGTTGAAGCTAAAGAGGGGGATGCGATCAACGGTGGTTGATGGCCCGTACAGCTTAAGCCCGGGCACGCGGCCGAGCTGATCGAGAGCGGCTTGCATGATTGTTTGATCGTGCTCGATAATCTCGGGTCGCTGATGCTCTAGCCAGGTTAAGGTGGCTCCGAAAGCGGCGATGCCCCACAGATTGGGCGTGCCGGCTTCGAGCTTGTCGGGCAGGTTGGCCCAGGTTGATCCATCGGCGTCCACTCGGTCGATCATTCCGCCACCAAAGGTGTAAGGCGTCAATACACTCGCGAGGCGTGGACTGATGGCGAGCACACCAACACCGGTTGGCCCGTACATTTTATGGGCCGAGAAGATGTAGGCGTCCGTGGGTAGATCTTGCAGACTGATGTCCAGATGGGCGACCGCTTGGGCGGCGTCGGTGATGACGAACGCGCCGGCGGCTTGAGCTTGAGCGCCCAGTAAGTCAATATTGTGGATGCGTCCGGTCACATTGCTAACCTGAGGCAAGCCGACAATTTTAGGCCGGCGAGCGATTGCTTCGCCCCAGGCCTCGTCATCGAGCTGGCCCTGTTCATCGATGCCAATTACGACGAAGCGGGCCTTACGGCGTCGGGCAAGCTGTTGCAGAGGGACAAAGAGCGAGTGATGGGCGTCGGCGGTCACGACGATTGAGTCGTTATCGACGATCTGCTCGTCGAGGCCAGAAGCGACCGTGTTGAGACCAGCAGTCGCGCCCGAGTTAAAAATTACTGTCCAATCGGCTGGAGCTTTGAGCCACCGCTGAGTCTGCGTGCGAATCTTCTCGATGGCGGCAGTGCTCTTAACGGCTAGCTCGTACTGTCCGCGGTGCACGTTGGCGTGCTGTCGCTCAATCCAAACCCGTTGGGCTTCGATGACTGGTCGGGGAGCGGGGGTGGTGGCGGCGCTATCCCAATAAACCAACTCAGAGTGGTTGGTTATTAACGGATAATGCGCGTGATTTTCTGGTGCCATGATGTTTCTAGATGATCTGTCACGTCGGCGATGAACGCTGTTGTGAGTAGATTGGTAGCCTCGGGGGCTGACAGGCCGCGACTTTGCAGATAGAAGAGCGCGTCTTCATCTAACTGGGCCACCGCGACGGCGTGCGAGGCTTGAACCTCGTTGTTCTCGATCTCCAGAGCGGGTATCGGACTGACACGCGCCCCATCTTGCAACAGACTACGGTGAGTCAGATACGACTCGGTGTCCTTAGCTGTCGGCTCAATCTTTATTAAACCACGGAAGGCGAGTTGGCTGCTCTGCTGCATGAGGGCTCGCCCGTCGAAAGTGGCGCTGGTGCGGGGTGCTTGGTGCCGCAAGTTGACGACCAGATTTGATTTTTGGTCGTCGTGACCAATGGTTAAACTACGAATAGTGGCCTGAATATCTGGTTCGGTGAAGTTCAGATTAACCTGAATATCCTCACCATTGAGTTGGATAATGGTCAGATCGAGTGGCTCGGTCACGTCAAGATTGTACTGACCGGTTTGGTGGATGATCATCCGACACTTCCCTCCATCTCCATCTCGATCAGGCGGTTTAGTTCGACGGCGTACTCCATGGGTAGCTCTTTGACGATCGGCTCGATGAAGCCGTTGACGATCATGGAGGCGGCAGCGTTGGCATCAAGGCCACGGCTCTGCAGATAGAACAGCTGCTCGGCGCTGATCTGGCTGACGACCGCTTCGTGTTCGATGGCGGCATCGCTGCTGTCGATCTTCATCGTCGGATAGGTGTCAGAGCGGGAATGGCCATCTAAAATCAAAGCGTCGCAATCTACCTTGCTGCGGCAGCGCTTAGCTCGGCTGGCCACTTGCACTAGGCCGCGGTAGGATGAGCGACCGCCTTTTAGTGAGATGGATTTGCTCTGAATGCGTGAAGTGGTGTCTGAGGCGAGGTGAACGGCCTTAGCGCCGGCATCCTGGTGCTGTCCGGTCGAAGCGACCGCCAGAGACAGAATATCAGCGTGGGCACCCCGGCCGACCAGATAGACGGCCGGGTATTTCATGGTCAGTTTGGAGCCCAAGTTGCCATCTACCCACTCGACGGTCGCGCCCTCGTGAGCCACGGCTCGTTTGGTGACCAGATTGTAGACGTTGCTGCTCCAGTTCTGAATGGTGGTGTAACGAACGCGAGCGCCGGGCTGGGCGATGACCTCAACGACGGCGGCGTGCAGCGAGTCGGTCGCGAAAACGGGCGCGGTGCATCCTTCAACATAATGAACGGAGCTGCCCTCTTCGGCGATGATTAGGGTGCGCTCGAACTGTCCCATGCCTTTGGCGTTGATGCGGAAGTAGTTTTGGAGAGGGATGTCGAGTTTGACCCCTTTGGGCACATACAGAAAAGTTCCACCACTCCAGACAGCGCTGTTGAGGGCGGCAAATTTATTGTCGTGAGCGGGCACAACCGTGCCGAAGTATTTCTGGAAGATCTCCGGGTGCTCCCGCAGGGCGGTGTCAGTGTCAGTGAAGATCACCCCCTGATCGGCCCACTCTTTCTTCAAACTGTGATAAACAGACTCCGATTCATATTGGGCGCCCACACCAGCGAGATATTTTTTTTCAGATTCAGGAATGCCGAGACGATCAAAGGTGGTGCGAATCGTTTCCGGCACATCGGCCCAATCTCGCTCGGGCTTATCTTGGGGGCGAATGAAATAGGTTATGGCGTCAAAGTCGATCTGAGTCAGATCGCCACCCCAGTTCGGCAAGGGTTGGTCGGTGAACTGCTGAAGAGCGGCGAGGCGCTGATTAAGCATCCAGTCGGGCTCGTGTTTGAGTTGGGATATCTGCCGAACGACATCCTCAGACAGACCCGGCTTGAAACGCAGGGTGTAGTTCTCGTCGTCGTGCCAACCGTATTTATAATCGGTGTCAGGCGCGAAACTGGTCGAAGCCATGAGAAGATATTCGCTCGATTAGATCGCTTCCACCTTGGGCGACAAGTTGACCATCCACCAAAACCCCTACCTGATCAGCAGCCACAGTTTTCAGAAGCTCGGGGTAATGGCTGATCAGAATGATCGCTTTGCCTCGTTGCTTCAGCTCGCGAACGACCTGAGCGACTATCTTGACCGCATCCAGATCAAGACCAGAGTCGATCTCGTCAAAAATCACCACTTCAGGGTTAAGAATTAGCGCTTGCGCCAGTTCAAGACGCTTGCGTTCGCCACCGGAGAAACCATCGTTGACGGCGCGGCCGGCGAAATCTTGGGGCAGGCCAACCAAGTCAAAAGCCTGTCGCAGCTCAGCCATAAAGGGCGCGATGTCGAGCGGGGCTTCATGACGAGCGGTTTGCTGAGCGTTTCGGGCCGCTCGCAGGAAAGTGGTCACTTTGACGCCGGGTAGGGCAACAGGGGACTGAAAAGAGACAAAGAGGCCGGCTTGGGCGCGCTCTTCAGGCACTAGAGACAGAAGATCGGTCTCACCTAGGGTGGCCTGACCGGCGGTGACTGTCAGATCGGGGTGGCCAGATAGGGTTGAGGCGAGGGTGCTTTTACCCGAGCCATTCGGACCAAGTAGGGCGTAAATGCTCCCGGCGGGCACATCTAAACTAATCTTTTTCAAGATCGACTTTTCGGCAATATTGACGCTGAGTTGGGAGATCTTAAGCATAATATTTAGAGGCTGGCGGCCAGGGGTGAATCAGCCGGACCGTGCAGTTTTTCGGGCTGGGTCATGTCAGGCATATTTGTGACCACAACGTCAGTTAACTCGGGGCACTGAATTAACAGTGCCTCACGCAGTCCTTGGTTTAGAGTGATATCGGCGATTGAGCAGCTGGCGCAGGCGCCCAAAAACTCCAGTTCGACGACATTTTTTGCGCTGATATCAAGTAGGCGGACATCCCCATTATGCATGCCAAGCATAGGGCGAAGATCGTTTAAAATACTCTCGACCTTCTCTTCGAGGGCGAGGCGCTGATCGGTATCCATATTATTTCACCATGTCAGCGATTGTCGTGCACTCGAACAGATTGTTGAGCATAATCTGGAAATGCTGCCAGCCAGAGCGGGCCGAGCAGGTGTCGCAGTGGTCACATTTCTGGTTGGTGCACTTAACAGCGGCCGTGCGATCACCAACACTTTCGATCACCATTTTAAGGGTGATTTTGGTTGGAGCCATATCGAGCAGATATCCACCAAAAGCGCCGTGTTTCGGCTTGATAATGCCTTTTGCCTTCAGGCGGGCAGCGATGCGCTGCAGATAGGCTTCAGATATACCGGCCGATTCAGCAATCAACTGCAAACTGACTGGCTTATCGGGTGTGGAGGCCAGATGAGTCAGGATTATTACGGCGTAGTCGGTCTTGGTGGTTATTTTCATGCCCTAATACTAACCAAACTGGTATGTTTTGGCAAGCATCCACCCTCTGATAAGCTAAAGAGCGTCAGGAGTAAAAATCTGTATGTCCAGTCTCGGAAAAAGAATTGGGATGCTCGAGAAGCTAAAAAAAGAGCTAAATGAGGTTCAGGCCATGCTCTCTAGTGCCCTGGAGAATGATGACCGTTATCAGGAGGCGCGCGAGAAACAGCAGGCCGTGGCGCGTGACGCCAATCTGGTAAAAAGCCAGGTGATGAACGAACCGGCCAACGCCAAGCTGATGGCCAAACAGAAGGAGATTCGGCAGGAGATGGGGGAAGAGAAGCGCATTATGGCCCAAGAGCTGGCGGTTTACTTCAGTAAAGAGGGCCGATCTGAGATTGAGCTGGAGGATGGCAGCAAGTTCTCATTTAAGCTGTCGGCTTCGCTGTTTCGTCGGGGTGAATAGGTCGATCTAGTTGATCGAAAACGGGCCCAGCTAAGGCGTCTTTGATCTGTTTTGGAGTCCAGCTCTGGAGTTTGCCGTCGTATAGGCGGTGCAGCTCAATTTTACGTCGACCGGCTAAGCGTCGCGCTGCCTGATCTGTTAACAGATACTCACACTCGTTCGGTAGCTCGATAACGGTATTGGCCAGTAGCCTTGGGTGACGCAATATCTGTAGTTCGAGTAGAAGCTGTCCGGTGAGAATGCCACTTTTCAGAATGGGCCAGAGCGATTCGTAACCGAGGCGCCGAGCGAGACGCCGATGCTGTTTGGGGTCGAGGGATAAAATCTTGGTTCGAGCAAACTGCCAGGTTATCTGTCGTAGCCAGATGGGGCGAGACATGGTTGAAGACTACTGCTTTATTCAACCGTACTCGGGTGAAGATTACGAAACGATGAACAAAATGAACGGCCCGGCACCCCTGGAGGTGTCGGGCCGCGTTACCGCTAGGCGCCGTGGTGGCGGCTAGCGGCGCTGACTGTCGCCGGCGTGGATGCGGTTCCTCGGCCGGTCGTCGGTGTAGTTGGCGGTGCCGTTGGCGCTCAGGTCGGGGGCGCCGCGGGCGTTCTTGATGCCCAAATAGTCGGTGGTCGTGCTGGTCCGCCCGATGTCGGGCGGGGCCGGGGCCGTGTTGATGGGGGTGGCCAGGTCGCCGCTCATGTCGCTGATGACCAGCGACATGGTGCCGGCGATTGCCCTCTTCGGGCCCGCGTGGGCCAGCGCGACGGTCGCCATCGTGAGGGCCATCACGGCCCACAAGAAGTTGCGCTTCATGTCGTGCCTTCCTGCCTTGCCCTCTGTAGCAAGACAAAAAGATCCTACCAAAAAGTGCGGTTTTTGTCAATAGGCTAGCGCAATTCGGGCAGTGTCAGGGCATCTTGGGCCGAGAACGAGCCACTGCTCAGGCGACGCAGGGCGGTTAGGTGACCGACGGTGCCAAGCTGTTGGGCAATCTGCTCGCCCAGAGAACGAATGTAGCAGCCGGCCGTCACGGTCACCGAAAAAGTGATGGTGTCGGGTTCAATTTTGTCGAGGGACCAGTCGTGGGCACGACCGATGCGAATTGGCCAACGTGAGGGGGTTTGGCCAGATCGGGCGTACTGGTAGAGCTTGCGGCCATCAATTTTAGCGGCGGCGTAGGCGGGTACAGCCTGGGTAAAGGGGGATGGCCAGTCGGCGAATAACCTCTCGATCTGCTCTTTGGTGATTGGAGGGATGGGCGCTTCAGCCGTCACAGTGCCCTCCAGATCGCCTGTGTCTGTGGCGGTGCCCAGTTTGATTGTCGCCTGGTAGCGTTTATCTGAACCGAGAAATTCGGCTTGGGCTTTGGCGGCGGCCCCGACCAAAATGATCAGAAGACCGGTCGCAAAGGGGTCGAGAGTTCCGGCGTGACCGACAAGCAGTCGTTTGCCGCTCTCGTCGAGCGGTCGCAGCTCACGGCGCAGAAACCCGACGACGTCGTGGCTGGTGACGCCCGCGGGCTTATCAATCAATAATATCTGGGGCTCTAAACTAGCTGACAAGGCTTAAGAGATACTGACCGTACTCGGTTTTAGCCATCGATTCGCCCTGTTGGCGGACCTTGTCGGCGGTGATCCAGCCGTTGGTGAAGGCGATCTCTTCCAGGCAGGCGACCTGAATGCCCTGGCGTTCCTGTAGAGTGTGCATAAAATTGGATGCATCCATGAGCAGCTCGTAAGTGCCGGTGTCTAGCCAGGCTACACCACGGCCGATCAACTGGACCTTCAGCCTGCCCTGATCGAGGTAGGCGTTGTGCATTGAGGTGATCTCCAGCTCCCCGCGCGCTGATGGTTTAACCTGGGCAGCGATCTCGCTGGCCTGACCATCGTAGAAATAAATGCCCGGAATGGCGTACTTTGACTTAGGCATTGCTGGCTTCTCCTCTATCGATAGCACCTTGCCGTCGGTGTCGAACTCAACCACGCCCAAAGAAGATGGATCTTTAACCTGGTAGCCGAAGATAATGCCGCCATCGGTCAGTTTGGCCGCCTCTTGTAAGATCTCCGTGAGGCCATGACCATAGAGAACGTTATCTCCCAGAACCAGACAGCTGGGCTCGCCACCAATGAAATCCTTCCCCAAAATAAAAGCTTGGGCTAGACCGTCAGGGCTGGCCTGCTCAATGTAGGTGAATTCAACGCCGAAGTCGCTGCCATCACCCAGAAGCTCGCGGTACATCGGCAGGTCGTGTGGGGTCGAGATAATGAGGATTTCACGTATGCCGGCCAGCATCAAAATCGAGATCGGATAGTAGATCATCGGTTTGTTGCCGATGGGAAGCAGCTGTTTGGAGACAACCTTGGTGGTCGGGTACAGCCGTGTGCCACTGCCGCCGGCCAAGATTAGACCTTTCATTCGAGACCCTTTAGTTGTTCGCCATTCTGTTCGATAATTTCGATCAATCCTTCTTCAAGGTTGGCCATGTTGTAGTCAAACTCGCGCTCAAATTTGACGGGCGAGATCTCGAGCCGGCGCTGGAAACGACGAGCGTCGGGAGTCTTCAGATATTCCTCAAGGGAGCCGCGGGTGATCTTTGACTCGTCGAGATGGAAGGCGCGGGCAATTATGACGGCGGCGTCGTAGTTGGAGTAGGCCTTACTGCCCGTCAGGTGATAGATGCCCGTTGGTCGTCGGTCGATGAGGAGGCGAAGACCGTGGGCGATATCATCCACAAAGGTGGGTGTGAAGAGGGTATCGGCGAACTGGGGTCTGATTGTGCCGTCGTCTAGAGCCTGGCGGACTTTGGCGACGTAATCTTGTTTGCCCTTGAACTGGGCGCGGTACGGGTAGGAGAGACGAACGATGGTGTAGCTTCCACCGGCCCGCTCGACTTCCTGTTCGGCCAGATATTTGGTCTTACCGTACCAGTCGATCGGGTTTGGCTCATCCTCTTCGGTGTAGGCGGTCTCCTTCTGTCCGTCGAAAACGAAATCGGTGGAGATGTGAATTAGATGCTTGCCGTGCCGGGTGCAGGCTTCGGCGATGTTTTTTGTGCCGATGACGTTTACTTGGTAGCAGAGACCAGATTCGTCGCCTACCTCTTTGGCCGCGGCTCCGGCGTCGGTGTAGGCGGCAAAATGAATCAGAACCGGCGCTTTATTAGCGGCTAATAACTCTTCGATCTGCTCGGCGTTGGTGATATCCACACCTGTGGCCAGAGACAGATTGTCGATCTGTAATTCATCAGGATAGAGTTCGGTGAGGCGGGAGCCGATAAGCCCGTCGGCGCCGGTGGCGATTATTGAATCCATATACAAACCTCTGGTTAACTAAAACATTTTGTTTTTGTGCGAAAGGAGCGAAGGTTGAGGAGGCATATCAGATGATATGTCGACGAGACATGAGCTTCTTGCAGCCAAAAACAGGATGTTTTGGACTGAAAGGAGGTTTGTATATGGATTCAAATCCATATTATTCGTTAGCGATTGACCAGAAGTCTGCGCCGAGGACATCCCAGGGCAGGCGATTTTCGTCGGGCTGCTCAATGTTGAAGGTGTTGCTGGAGAAGTAAATGATCTGTTGGCGCTCTTGCGTTACGTTGGCGACACCGTGAGCCACGCCGCGGGGAATTAGTAGCAGGCGGGTTTTGTGATCGCCCAGGGCAAAACGCATTGATACTCCTTTAGTGGGGGATTCGGCGCGCACGTCGTAAAGACCCATCAGAGCCTTATTGGCCGGTGGAATGTACCACAGTTCTTCTTGCTCGAAGTGTAGGTGGAAGGCTTTGACGGCTCCGGCTTCCAGAACTGAGTGGTTGACCTGTTTTAGTTCGAATCCTTCAACGCCTTTGACCTGGCCGCTGTCGAGCCGCATGAGCTCCATGAAGCTACCACCATCGTCGGTAAAGAGGTTGAGATCGATGAACTTTACGCCGTCGATGACGGTTTTTTTGGAGTAATCTTGCACACTGACTTTATCTTGCAGCTCTTTGATCACGTCATTTTTGTCCATACTGGGTTGTTAGGTACTGTTTGTAGTCGTCGTTCAGAAGGGGCGCCCACCAATCTTCGTGCTCTTGATACCATTTCACTGTTTCGGCTAGGCCGGTTTCCCAGGTGTGGGCGTGGGTAAAGCCGAGTTCGGTTTTGATTTTCGTTGAGTCAATGGCGTAGCGGCGGTCGTGCCCGGGGCGATCGGTGACGAATGAGATGAGCGACTCATCCTTCTTCATTAATTGAAGGATGTCCTTAACGACGTCTAGGGCCGAGCGCTCGGCATCCCCACCGACACAGTAGGTCTCACCGATTTTGCCTTTAGCGAGGATTAGTTCGATGGCGCGGCAGTGATCGAGCACGTGAATCCAGTCACGGACGCTCTGACCATCGCCGTAGACCGGCAGGGGCTGTTCCGCTCGGGCCTTCAAGATCATGAGCGGAATTAGCTTCTCAGGGTACTGGTAAGGGCCGTAGTTGTTCGAGGTGTTTGAGATAGTGACCGGCAGGCCGTGGGTGTCAAAGTAGGCTTTAACGAGAAGGTCGGACGAAGCCTTGCTGGCGGCGTAAGGGGAATGAGGATTTATTGGGGTGGTCTCGCGGAATTTGTCCGGCGTGTTAAGCTCGAGGGTGCCGAAGACCTCATCGGTTGAAACGTGGTGAAATCGCTTGATGTCATTTTGGCGGGCGGCTTCAAGCAGAACCTGGGTGCCGAGAACATTAGTGGTGACAAAGGGGGAAGCGTCCAAAATTGAGCGATCGACGTGGCTCTCGGCGGCGAAGTGTACGACGGTGTCGTGGCCGGCCATCGTTTGGTTGGCCAACTCGCGATCGGTGATATCCCCTTTAACAAACCGGTAGTGTGGATTATTTTCCAGCTCAGCCAGATTGGCTGGATTGCCCGCGTAGGTTAGGGCATCGATATTCGTTATCTGATCTTCAGGATGCTGCTCCAGCCAGTACCGAATGAAGTTGCTGCCGATAAAACCACACCCACCGGTGACAAGTATTTTCATAGTACGAGCGTATCTTATTCGGCCTCTAAATACCAAGAACCCGTCGCGCGCGGCGACGGGTTCAAGGTTTGCGCGACGGTCAGTGGAGACAGTCGCAGGTCGGTTGTGCCTGGACACGCGGTCCTCGGCCCGGGCAGTAGAGTTTCTTGATCGGACCACAGCAGCCGAAGATGTTGTCAGGCTGCGGGTTCTCAGTCGGTGGGACCGTGATGCGCACCGTGCCCCCGTGCTGCCAGGCCGGGCCCGTGAGGATGTCGCTCACGTTGTAGAACGCCGTCGGGCCACCCGACAGTGCGCAGACGAGGTCGGCGCACAGTCCAGATTGCGCCTCGTCCTCGAGGGCGGCGATGTCCAGGTGGACCTGGATCAGCGGCAACAGGCTGGTCTCCAAGTTGAGTGAGATGACGATCGGCCTGGCGGTCTCGGCCCAATTCACACAATGGAGCAGCTGGCGGCCGGCCTGATCTTCGTCGATGACCTCGATGATGTCTTCCAGGCGGGTCGAGTCATTGATGCCGAGAATCGTGTCGATCTCGCCGATCAGCCCGACGGGAATCGGCTGTTCGTTCATTGGCACCATCAGCCGAAGACGCGTGAACAGATCGGCGATCGAGATGGGCGCCCCGTCCAAGGTGCAGGACGAGAAGCCACCATAGAGGGCCGTTGTCGGCGCACCTTCCTGCGTCAGTACGACTAAGCGCGGGTTTACCATGTTCCGTTACCTCCTCTTTGGTCTCTGATGGAACGGATTGATGCTAGCAATGATCAGTGTGGGTGTCAATGAACCTGTTAGATTTGATAATTATCGGTTGCTTTGCCATGATGCGGGCGTGAAGATATTCTTGGCCTGTCTCTTTATCGCGATTATGATGTTTTTCCCGGCACCTGTTCGAACACCGGCTCCACCAGCCGTTGACCAGGTAGAGCCGACACCAGCTCTAGAGACTTTGGAGCCAGTAAAAGTTGAGACACCGAAACCATTATCGAAATCTTTTCTAATCGAATCGGTGCCTTTCATTCCACAGACACCTCTGAAGAAGTGGGATGCCCTGCACGAAGACGCCTGTGAAGAGGCGAGCTTATTAACGTTGCGCTACTGGGTGGAGGGACGTCAGCCTGATGTCACTGAGATCGAACGTGAATTACAGGGGTTTATTGCCTGGCAGGTAGCTCACGATTTTGGGCCGAGCATCACTTTGACCCAGCTAAAGCGGGCAGCATCCCAGTATTGGGTAAAATCGTGGTGGTCCGAGATCAAGGTTGGTCAAAGTGCTACTTTGGATGATCTGCGGCGTGAGCTCGCAGCAGGTAATCCAGTGGTGATTGGGGCAGCCGGCCGTGAGCTAAAGAATCCTCACTTTAAGAACGGTGGGCCGAACTATCACATGCTGGTCTTGATTGGCTATGACGAAGACGGCTTTGTGACGAATGACCCAGGCACACAGTTTGGCGCTAGTTATCGCTATACGATTGAGATCATTGAGGCGGCCTGGCACGATTGGAATGCGCAGAATATCCTCTCAGGCACGCGTAACTATTTGGTTATAAAATAGCGCAGCAGCTGCTCCCCGAGGGAAGCAGCTGCTGATCTTTCGCCTACGTTGTGTGGAGCTAGTCCTGCGCACCCATGCCGTCTTCGAACGAGCCGGCGGCCTGCGGGAAGCAGAGCACGTCATTGACGAACCAGATGCCCGCCGCGCTGACACTGTCGAGATCCTCGAAGGCGCCTTCGGCCTCGACGACCAGGGGCGCGGTCTTGGTGCCCATCAGCTCGCAGTAGCGCCGGTGGTAGCCGACAACCTGGAGCTGCTGCGCGTACTCCAGCAGATCGATCTGACCTGCGCCGAGGGCCGTGAACTGCATCGGCCGCCTCTGCCAGTCCGGCTCCATACAGCGGAGCGGGTGACCGTCGCGGACGATGTGGTCCTTGACGTGCGCGCCGACCACGTGCGGACCAACAAGCTCGAGCCGGCGCTGCCAGCTCTCGCCCTCCCAGCAGTGACTCGGATCGAAATTGACGCCGCACGCCTCGCCACCGAACAGGTCGTGCATCCGCAGGTAGTCCTGCGCCGTCATGGCGCCGGTACCCCCATGGATCTCGTGGGCGAAGATGATGCCGAGCTCTTTGGCCCGAGCCCGAATCTTCGCGGTCAGCCGCACGGCCCGCTCGTCGCCCTCCGTGATGAGGTCGTACCCGTCGCCCTTCCAGAAGCCCCACGGGTAGCCCGTGGCGACCTCCCAGCCCCACATGACACCCCAGAACATGGGGATGACCTTGACGCCGAGCTCGGCGCACAGGTCGAGCAGACGCAAGATGTACTCCTCGGCGTACTTCTCGATCTTGGACACGGACTCCCCGCGCAAGCCCTTGGGCACGAACGGACAGATCGTCTTTGACTCGGTGAAGGCCGAGCCCAGCAGCCAGGTCAGGCCGTGGGCGCTGATGCCGTCGATCTTCAGGTCGCCGAAGGCATTGCGAATCTCGACAGCTGACATGAAGCCGCCATTCGGCTTCTCGAGCATACTGCAGCTCGGTTGAGCGCCGACTGCGCCGCTGGCCTGTGCGAAATCCAGGAAGCCGAGCAGCCCTTTGGCGCCATGTTGGGCACCTTCCACACTGCTGTGACTGAGCGAACCGGGGTTGATGTTCCCCATCTCTCTCTCCCTTGCAGTTTTGCCGTCACTTTACCCCCTCTGGGTGCTGTTCGGGCAATAGCGATAATTTAGCACTAAATCGGCTCCAGTCAATACCTTTTAGGTACGGCCGAGCAAGCAACTGTCAAGTCAGTCCTGCTTCGCCCTGCTTCACTCACTTCGTGAGTTTCGCAGAGCTACGCAGGATAAGATTTTGACAGCTCATGCTGGTCTGGTAAGTAAACCGTACCAGACCAGACGAACCTGCGGTTCTCGCCCGACCATGTCTACCCGCCAAATGCAATTGAAGTGTCGTGAAAAGACAAAACCGTGAGACCCATCAATGGTTTCACGGTTTTGGCTAACTAACTTCAATTTCATTTGGCGGGGACGGCCGGGCTCGAACCGGTGACCTTCTGCGTGACAGGCAGACGCTCTAACCAACTGAGCTACGCCCCCGTGCGTTTACTAAACTAACAGATTGAGCGCCGCTTGCCAACTAATTGGCGTTGTCGAGTTCGATGGCGCGGCGGGCGGCCGCGTCGTTGGCATCGTTGGCCGAGCGAATTTCTGAGGTTTGCCGAACAGGAACAGTCTCATTTTTGATGAGATTGGGGTACTGCCAGGCGAATAATCCTAAAATTATCAGAATAACCAAGAGGCCAAGACGCCAGCTGAAGCGGTGGTTCATAAGTCTTTGAGGTAGCTAACTGTACCGGCATCCGTCAGCTCTTGGGCGACGAGAGTGTCAAGGTTGCCATCGAGCTGGCCGGTCTCTTCACGAACTAAGATTATGTGCCAACCACGGGTGCCGCGAATCGGTCCGGTCACCTCGCCGACAGGCGCGCTGAAGGCGGTCTGTTCAAAAGCGTCGTCGATAATTGGATTGCCGGTCGTGCCCCGGCTGACCCAGCCGATATCCCCACCGTTATCTCGGCTGGTGGCGTCGTTCGACTCTGCCTTGGCGAGTTCGACAAAATCTTTGCCTTCGCGCAGGCGGCGTACGGCGTCCTCAGCTAATTTCTTCATGCGCTCGTCGGCGCTGGCGGGCGCACCGGCATCCACCGAATAAAGGATGTGCGAGATGTGCCGTTTGCGGGGTAGCTGTTCTGTTACTTTTCGCTCCATCAGGGTCTCGGCGATCCAGACCTTGAAGTCGGCGGGAGTGAAGCCGTAGTATTGCTCCAGATTTCGCTCCAGAAGGTTTTGCTCTTCGGCGGCGGTGGCTTGGTAGGCGGCCTCAATCTCATCGTTGGCCACACTTAGGCCGTAACGTTCAGCCAGTCGACGAACTGCTGCCGCGCGCATCAGGCGCGTCATAACCTGATCTTCGATGGCGACATCCTTATATCTATCAGCTGTGCCGGAAACCGTAACGTACTGCTGAATGGCCTGAACATCACGCCAGTAACGAGAGAGGGGGATGAACGTTGTGCCAACCCGACCAGCGGGCAGCGGATAGAACTTGACCGACTGAGTAATCAGATCAGTTCGGTGATCTTGATAAATGACCCAGTAAACACGCAGGCCTGTCCAGACGTAGACGTTGGTCAGAAGCAGTAGAGCGAGCAATAACCAATCGCGACGGGTTGTCGGACTTTGGGTCCTAAACCAGTTGACCAGACCGCGCCAGATTTTTTTGGGGGATATGTTTAGCTTCATACGCTGTATAGCACTGTCGTTTGGATAATAACGATTGCGGCCGCAGAACACAAGAAGAAAGAGCTAATTAACCAGGCCGGTTGGAATTTTTGGTGATAGACGGCAGGCAGCAAAACGAAGAGAGGCAAAGCGGTTAGAGTGGTGGCGTTTACTAGATTTGACGGTAGGTAAGCTGCGGCGAGCCAGGTGAGCAGAGTGGTACCGAGAAGGCCAACCATATCGGGCGAGCGGAAGCGGCTGCCCATGGTGCTGTGCCAGATGATCGCCAGGCTGCCGAACGAGAGGGCGGCAATGACGATGTTCGGAATAGGCCAGCTGTACAAGGCGTAGAACGAGAAATGAATTATCAGCACACTGGTCAGCAGTGTGAGCAGCAGCCTCTTGTGGAGCGCTCCGGCGATGTAGACGGCTAGAACCAGCAGGACATTAATGGTTACCTGTAGCCAGATGCTCTCTTCTGTCAGTAGAAAAACTACCCACGACACGACGGAGAGGACGGCGGCGGCTCCGGGCCAAGCCAGCCTCTCAAGCGTGTCAGTCGGAAAGAGTGATTGTGAGGTCAATATCATCGCGATCCGTTTTGCCCTTTTCGACGAGGGCGGTAAAGCGGTTCTGTAAATAGTGTACCGTGTACGGATCTTTCTGACGATGGTCAGTTATGACGACCTGCTTGCCGACCTTTGTGCCGGCAGGTAGGGCAACCTTCTCCGTCACAATGTAGCCGTAATCTGTCAGAAGGGCAGCGGCCTTGGTCGCCTCCTTCTCTTTTGTGGCTGGATACTCTAACAGAATACGAGCCGCTTCTTTGGCAATTAACGGGTCAGGTGCCAGCTTGTGCATAAGCCGACCGGTGTCGGTGTAATCGCTGTTGCCGGCGCGGGGAACAAGCGTGTAGCCAGCCCCTTGAATTTTGCCGTCAACCAGCAGACCTGTTTCGCTGTTGGAGAGTACGCTTGTCTGGAATGAGGATGTCTCAAGGCCTCCGAGCTTCTCGGCGAGAAGTTTAATCTCAGCCGGAGTCATATCGGTCCGTACGTAGTTGGCCAACAGATTGATCAGCTGGACGAGTTTGAAGGGATTTTTGAAGTAACCTTGATCGGCCGCTTTGTCTTTAATAGCGCTAATGATCTGTTGCTGGCGAGCTGATCGAGCAAAATCACTACCCTCCGCCCCACTGGAGTGGCGCGACCGGGCGTACTTGAGGGCAGTGCTGCCGTCCAGGTGGTGTTGACCAGCGGCCAGCTTAAAGGTGGTGTAGCCATCTTCGGTTTTGTTGGGATATTCGTAGTCGTTGATCGGATTTTTAGCATTTATATCAATGCCACCGAGGAGATCAACCAGTTTAACAAATCCTTCAAAATCAACCGCTAGGAAGTAGTGCAGATTTAGGTCGGTGACTTTACCGGCGATGTCTTTCGCGGCCTGGCCACCGGTGTTTTTTTGCTTGCTGTTGGCGGCTTGATAAACGGCGTTTATCTTCATGCTGCCGTAAGTCGATTTAATATAGAGATCACGGGGAATAGAGAGGATGGCGGCCTGTTTATTCTCCAGATCGAGGCTCATTACCTGCATGGTATCGGTCAGACTGGCACCACTGTGACCCTCACCACCTTGGCCGAGTAATAGAATATTGAGACGTGAGTCTCCCTCTTTGGTTAGCCGATCAATATCGGCGTTATTTGTTTCCAGAGCAACCGGCACGTTACCGTCGGCTCGGGGTATAACGATGGTACCTTTGATCTTGGCGTAAGCGGCGCCGCCGAGTAGTCCCAGACAAAAAAGAAGGATGATCCAGGTTGACCACCGTCGCCACAGGTGTCGGCGTGGCTTGAGTCGTCGGTGGTGTTTCAGGTGTTTGGTCAGATGTTTTTTGGCCATAAGTCATTACCTTAGCATAGTTTAGGGGCGGTAATCGAGGGCGCTTTGCTGTATTTGATCTGAAGAGGCGGTTTACCAGCCGTTAAATCGTCTGCATAGCGGACGGTGGCTTCTCGCTGCCACGCGACAGCATTCAGTGACGTAATCAACTGGCGTAGTTGAGTGAAGGACAGTTCATCGTTGAGGGTGATGACTAATTCGTCACCTGTTTTTACTTCATTAATTAAGGTTTGGCGCCAGACTTGTCGATCTGTTTCAGCGGTGATGGTGTAGTCGCGTTTCATAAATCACTGATTACCCGAGTGTCTGGTGTGTGGTGTGAGAAGTGTAGATGACGGCTTGGGGCGGGTAAAATTGGATGACCCTTCTCGGGCCATTCGACTATCACGGTTGTCCCTGGGTCATCGAGCGCCTCGAGTAGGTTGAGGCTAAAGACGTCATCGGCAGTGGTTAAGCGGTAAAGATCGGCGTGAATTATCTTATGATCGTCTGCCGTGGTGTGGTAGTTGAGCAGCGAGAAGGTGGGCGAGGTGGCTGACGTTAGGCTACCGAGCTGTTTGAGCAGGGCGCGAGTGAAAGTGGTTTTGCCCGCACCTAGCTCGCCCGATAGATATAAGTTGGCCCCACGGGGCAGGGTTTGGCTGATCTCGGCGGCCAGCTGATCGAGTTCGGTCTCGGTAACGACGCGATGCATTTATTAGAGCTTCTCCTGAACTGAATGTCGGTGCTCGGGCAGGTGAACGCCCAATCTGATTAAATCAGTCATGTTATCGACAACCTTGCCGGAAATAATACCTTTGACAGGTCCTTTTGGTTCGCGGCCGATGGCACTGGTGCCCCGTTTCACCTGCTCAGCTAGATCAGAAATAATCGAAGCGATCTCACGTGGATGAGGGACCTGGTGAAAATGGAAGTTCATGCGCTCACCGGCGGTCTGAATTATGACATCCCCATAATTAAAAAGAGTGGGCAGAGTGCCGCTGATCTGAATGGACACATCCTCAACGTCTTCAAGATTGAGTTCGGATAGCTGACGATCAAAGAGGCGATTCTGATTGATGTCAATAATGCGACGGTCAGTGACGATCTGAATATCGAAGTAGAAATCGATGAAGGCAATCAAGCTGAAGACGATGGCGAAAAGGGCGAAGATGCCGCTGGCAGCCAGAGCGATGTTGAAAGCGGTGCCCCCAATGTCGGTTCGAATGGCTAGACTGCCGGCGACGATTATACCGGCGACGATATCCATCACTATACATATAAGAGCGAAAGGCAAGAACGCGAGCGGGTGCGAGCGGACAAAAATAAACACCGGTTCGTTATCGTTGTGACCTGGAAAGGCGTGTCGCAGGGTGAACACTACAATGTGTTGTTTATGGATACAGGTAGGACCCGTTCCCAGTCGAACTCAGAGAAGACAAAGATGGTGATGATGAAAAAAAGCAGACAAGCTAGGACAAAAACCGGTATAGAGGCGTCGTTGCGGTAGTGATAACGGAAAACGTGGAAACCGGCGGCGGCCAGGAAGCCGGAGACGATTAGGAAACCGATGGCAAAACCGACGATTGGCCAGTACATATGTTTATTCTAGCAACTTTAGGGGTTGGTTGCCTTTAGTGGTCAGGCAGCGACCTTGGGGGGTGCGTTGGATCAATCCTTCGCGCAGCAGATATGGCTCAATTACACCTTCGATCGTCTCGCGATCTTCGTGGAGGGTGGCGGCTAAGGTGGAGACCCCAACCGGGTGACCACTGTCAGTCAAGGTTTGGATATAGCGGCGGTCGAGCTCGTCGAGTCCGCGACTGTCGATGCCGAGCAGATTGAGGGTGGCGGTGACAGCGCTGCTGTGAACTCGCTGCTGGTTCTCGCGGGCCAGGGCCCAGTCGCGGGAGCGGCGGAGTAGGCGTAGGGCGAGACGAGGGGTGCGGCGGCTGCGGCTAGCGATCAGCTGAACGGCATCCTCATCAACCTCAAGATTGAGCTTGCGGGCGGCCTGCTGAAGGATGACAGCCAGCTCAGCTTCAGAATAGAAATCGAGGTGTAAGATGGTGCCGAAACGGTCACGAAGTGGGTTACTTAGGGAGCCCAATCTGGTCGTGGCGCCTATTAAGGTAAAGGGCGGCAGGTTAAGGGAGATGGCTCGAGCGCCTGGTCCTTTACCCATCATGACATCGACACGGCGATCTTCCATGGCGGGATACAAGATCTCTTCCAGAGGACGACGCAGGCGATGTATCTCATCTATGAATAGCACTGTCTGGGGGGTGAGAGCGGAGAGAAGGGAGACTAGATCGCCTGTTCGCTCCAGAGCGGGGCCGCTGGTCCCCTTAAACGGCACGTCAAGTTCGTGCGAGACAATCTGAGCGAGGGTCGTTTTTCCTAGCCCCGGTGGGCCATACAGAATAATATGATCGGCCGCCTCTTGACGGGCTTTGGCTGATTCCAAAACCACCGTTATAGCCTCTTTGGCGGAGGCCTGACCGATATACTCGTTCAGCCGACCAGGTCGGACAGATTGCTCTTCCGATTTGTCGGGCTTGGCGGCCTGTGGTTTGAGAACGGTTCGACTTGAGCCCATGACGTAAGTATAGCAGCCCGTCTGCCAATCTAATCATACATAATCATACATTTGCGTCTTTTTTGTCCACACGGTCGATTTTGGCTACTAGTGTAGCATTAAGGACAGAGCGCTCTCTGCGGTCTATGGTCAACTGAGCATGGGCCAGACGAGATCTCACAAAGGAAAGGAATAATAGTAATGACAAATATGAGAGCACAATCGAAATGGCTCTGGTTAGCTCTGATGGCTTCATCTTTGGTTATGGCCGGGCGAGCCGAGGCCGCGACTAGAGCGACGATCAATGTTGAGGTGAATGGTCTGAATCGATATTCAGTGAGCCGAACAGTCCGCATCAGCTACGCAGCGACAGACTCGATGGATGCGAGCGCGATTGATAGCTATGACCTCTATGTTTCGGGCACGGCTGGTGGGCCAACCCTAGCAATGACCAGCTATGACGGTGCACCGTTCTACTTTACGGCGCCGACTGATGGTGAGTACACATTCTATGTGGTAGCGACCAACGGAGCTGATATGTCCAATCCTTCAGCTGTTATTAGTACGAAGATTGATACTTCAGCGCCGGCGACTCTAGATGTCAGCCGACTGTCCGTTAATCAAGAGCCGAGCCTGACTTCTGGTGAGGTAATCGGTACAGCGGGGGCAGTCGAGGCTGGCACGACAGTGGAGATGTACAGCAATGCTTCGTTGACGACCTTCCTGCGCAGCGTGAAGGCGACAGCGAACGGCTCATTTGGACCGATGACGATTGGTGGCAGCAGTGTTCGCGAGGTGTGGCTAGCGGCTCGTGACGCCGCGGGCAACCGTGGCGCGGCGATCAAGCTCGACAACAATATGAGCTACGTTGGTGGGCTGACATCCTTCACTCTCAAGGCTGATGGTGGGGATGCCGCGATCGCGACTTTTGTCGCTCCGATCAGCGCCAAACAGTTTCGCGTGCAGTACCGACACGCCGGTGGCGCTGTCTGGTCCGTTGATTACTATACGGTGGGTGTTAATGGTACGACTATCCGTTTGACGGGTTTGCAGGCGGGCCGGGCCTACGATGTGCGTATCGCTCCGGTCGATGCCAATTTGAATGTTGGCCAGTGGAGCATGGCTTCGGTGCGCACAGTTGGCACCAAGGTTGATACGGTAGTGCTAGCGAGTGAGCGTCCAGTTGTGACGACTACTGCGACTACTGCGACAGCGGCCACACCGGTGACGACCCCAGCAGCGACGACTGAGACCAAGGCAGAGGTTAAGAGTGATGCCGCGGTGACTGCACCGGTTACTACTCCGGCTGCAACTACCGAGGAGACGACCGTTAATACTCCAGTCGAAGAGACAGCACCGGCTGAGGCGACGAATGAGCCGGCAACGAACGAGGCACCAGCCGACAATGAAGAGCAGAGCGGTTCAGCAACTCCGTGGGTGATTCTGGCAATCTTGATTGTGTTGGCCGGTATCGCGACGGGTGGTTACTTCTACTGGTTCTCTGGTCCAGAAGAGGTGACAACCGCTGTGACTCCTTCGACCGAGAAGAAAGCGGATGAGAAGACTGAGACCAAAGCTGAGTCAGCCGACGACGCTGACAAGCGCTGGTAGTCCAGATTGACCCTTGACCTCCTAGTGGGCCCCTAGGCCCCTGCCCTTGAGCTAAAAACAATAACCTCCAGTCACTTGCTGGGGGTTATTGTTTTTAGCTCAATTAACGAAGCCGGCTTCTTACTTGGCGGACCCTCTCACTGCGTCGCAGGCGGGTCGGTCAGGCGAAAAATAGTCTAAACTATATCTAATGAAGGCACGGCTATTTTTGTTGGTGGGGGCGGTTCTAGTGCTACCGTTGATGGCGCAAGCAACGGCTGCACCGCTGATTCTCAACTTTAATCTCAGCTACCTCAACGCCACAGGTGATGAGCAGGTTCAGACCTTTTCCGATGCCGGGTTAATTCCGGAGGAGGTGACGGTGACAAATCCACCCAGCACGCCACAGACACCAGTAACCACTCCAACTGCGGTTACGAAGAAGACCAACACAGTCACCAAAAAAACTGCCACTCCGACAAAAAAACCGGCTGCGACGGCAACCAAGAGCACAACACCGACGACACCAGCTGTTGTTGCTGTGACGGACGCCACTCCTAACGGTGGCCTGACTGGAGCCGAGGTTGTTGATTCTGAGACAGCTGACGCTGTGTCGACGTCGACGTCGACCACTTCAGTGGAGCCGCTATCGATTAGGCAGGTGCCAATTCCCAGCTTAAATGAACAGGCCTCGGCCTCAACACCAGCGTGGCTCTTTATCATTATTGCGGTGGCTATTATTGCGGTGATCTGGTGGGTTGTTCGTCGTCGTAAGGAGCCCGTTCTCACGGCGGAGGGCCTTATTGAAGAGACGCGGACCCCATTTCGCCTGTCGCCGCGCTTGGCGGTGGCGGTGATGGCCGGCTTGGCAATATTAATTGGTTGGCGTGTTACTCGGCAGCAGACTATGGCTGACACAATGAACCGAGCAGATAACGGAAAATATGCGATCAACGTTGGTTGGAATGACCCTAGCCTTGACTACCTCTTATCTCACAAGACAGAGGTGGCGACAGTGCCGATGGATGGTCTGATATTAGGCGCCAACTCACTGGCGGGCACAGGCAACAACAATCTGTTGTCACGGGTGTTCAGTAACTCAGATCTTACCTTGTCGCAATTTTCAGCCTTCTTGAATGGCTGGAGCCAGTTAAAGGAGCTGCCATCTTTGCGCCACTCTTTAGCGCGTGTAAATACGGCATCCCGCTATATGCCGTTTGACGACGCTGCCTCATGGGAGACGCATGTGTTAAATAACTGGCGGGTAGCCGCCCAACTGGTGAAGCAGGCGGGTCTAGAGGGATTTTTTCTGGATACTGAGGTCTATAAAACCAATCCGAGCATCTACGATTATCCCACAACCTATCAGGGTGTTGATCTGACAACACTGCCGTTTGATCAGGTGCAAACGTTGACGGCTCCTCTACGCCAGAAGGCCGAGGAGCGGGGACGACAGATGGCGACAATCTTAAATGAAGAATTTCCCGATCGGCCGGTGGATGTGCTTTTTTCGATTACCGCCTCGCATTTCGTGCCGTATGGCGGCTCACCGGAAGAGAATTGGGCTGGTCTTGATTACGAGCTGTTCCCATCCTTTATTGATGGATTTGTGATGGGGGCCGGAGCGAACGTCAAGCTTTATGACGGCTACGAGCGGTCTTACCCAATTAAGAGCGCTGGTCCGGGTGATGCCCTGACAAAATATCGATCGTTGCGACCAGCGATTGCTAGCGGCGCGGAATTTTCGCGCTATCCTCAAATTTACCAGCAGAAGATGGGGGTCGGCCTGGCGATGTGGCTTGATTACGCCCAGTCAACTCCGTGGCACTACCAGCGCGATGGGGTTTGGTATCGGTCATATGTTGACCTCACCTCTACTCCAACCTGGATGGATGTGCCCACATCTGACGGCTCATCAGCACAGAACTACTTTCCGCCCAGCGTTCTAACAGACACTCTAGGGGATGCCCTGCGCACGACGGACAAATACGTCTGGATGTACAACCAGCGGCCGGACATCTGGGGCTCACGTTCGGGGCAGGCGACCTGGAATATGCCTCTGGGTGCCGATTACCAGCAGGCATTACTGGCGGCCCATGATCAGAAAAGCCTCAATACTGCGCCAGTCTGGTATGATCTGCCGACACAGACGATTCTGACTGGTCACTTATGGCAACAGACAGTGACATCTAGTCTGGCTCCTGATGCAGATGGGGATGCGGTGGCTGTTGTCCCCGCCAATCTGCCGGCCGATATGAGATACAACTCAGCCACGGGCGTGCTGAGCTGGATGCCGAGAGCGGGTGTGGCAGGCAACCAGAACGTGCAGCTCAAAGCATCTGACGGGCTGGCTAGCTCGATAGCGACGATCAACCTTACCGTGCAAGCCTCGGCGCCGCAAATCAGCCACAATCTGAGCGCTAACCGCCAGTCGCTAAGACCTGGTGACACGGTGAGCTACAGTTTACAGTTCGCCAACGAGGGAAACGACCTGGCTAGATCTGTGGTTCTGCGGGCTGATCTACCGGGCCGATTGACTGTAGTGTCAGGGGCGACCGTAGCTGACGGTCGTCTGTCGGTGTCACTGGGTGATTTGGCACCACAAGAGACCCGTGAAGTGGCGATCACGTTGCGACTCGATTGATCTAGTTGCGCGTCTGAATCTCCCAGAGTCGCTGGTAGGTGCCGCGCTTAACTTCGTTGAGTGTTTGGTGCGTGCCTTGTTCGGTAATGCGGCCGCGCTCGACGACGCAGATGCGATCCATCTCTTTGATGGTGGCGAGGCGGTGGGCGATGACGATAGTTGTTCGGCCGTCGAACAGCTTTTTCAGGGCCTGCTGAATCTCCCGTTCTGAGATAGAGTCCAGGCTACTCGTTGGTTCATCAAGCAGAATGATCGGCGAATTCTGCAAGAAGGCGCGAGCTAAGGCGACACGCTGGCGCTCGCCACCAGACAGTCTGACGCCGCGCTCACCAACCACTGTGCGGTACTTCTTGGGCAACCGATCGATAAAGTCATGCGCTCGAGCGGCTTTGGCGGCGGCGATGACCTCTTTCTGGGAGGCCGATGGCCTCGCATATCGAATATTCTCCAGGATGCTGCGGTGAAAAAGGAGGGGCTCTTGTGGTACATAAGCGATCTGCCGGCGCAGTGAATCTTGTTTGACGTCGCTGATCGATTGTCCGTCGATGGTGATCTGTCCTTTGTTTAGGTCGTAAAAGCGCAAGAGCAGCTTGATGATGGTGGATTTGCCACCGCCCGACGGCCCAACTAAAGCGATGTGCTCCCCAGGTTCAATCGAGAGCGACAGCTTGTTGACGACGGGCTGTTTCGGTCGGTAGCTAAACGTCGCATCCTTAATCTCTATCTGGCCAGATCGAATTTTTAGATTGGGGGATTCTGGAGCGTCGATGATTGTTGGCGTGTTGAGAAACGTCTTAGTCATCGCTTCAGCGTGGGCGAGAGCGTCGGCGCCCTTACGAATGAAGCGGCTGAGGTACCAGAAGCGGCTGAAGATAGCCATGATATAGCCCTGAATGAGGATTAGGTCGCTCAGAACTAGCGTCCCGACCTGCCACGAGCGAATCGCGATGGTGATAATGAGTGCTTCGAGAATAATCATGAACACCGCCTGCACCGCTTCGAAGGAGACGTCGTACAGCCAGCTTTTTCGCTGCTCCTGAGCTACGGTTGTGACCAACTTGTCGTACGCCCCAGCTTCACGCTGCTGGGCGCCGAAGACGCGTAAGGCAATGTGATTAACGAGAGTGTCGTTTAGGTGCCCTGAAGCGTTGCTATCCGCTTTGGCTCGAGCCTTGTCGTGCTTCTGCTTTCTCTGTGACAGACGCGCAATTAAGTAGGTGGCGACAACGAACCAACCGGTCAGGGCGACGGCGTAGCGCCAATCCTTCAGACCTAAAATGATGACGCTGCCGGTTAAGATGACGACGTTGGGCAGAAGATTCCAGATTGTCTGGTCGTAAATGAGATAGAGACCATCTAGATATTGGTTTACCTGGCGACTAATTTTACCGGAGAGATGCTTCTCAAAGAAGGCGTGCGACTGGCGCATGATCGTCGCATAGCACTCGTTAAGGGCGCTGGCACCGAGGCGCGGGACGTAAACGGCATCTAAAACACCCTGAATGCGGAAGAAGAGAAAAGTCACTAGTTCAGCACCGAGAATGACGGCGACGGCGACGTAGACAGGGTGCATCTCACCGGCGGGAAGGCTGAGCGCTTCGAACAGCAGTTTGAAACCGTACGGTGTGACGAGGGACATCGATTCGGCGATAACGCTGCAGAGCACAACACCAACTAGGGCCAGCCGGTAGGGTCGCAGCTGTCTGAGCCAGAGGTTGATGGTTTCTCGATTATAAGAGCGTTTCACGTAATCCATATTACTCTGATTTTCAGATTGAGTATATTGATTTTGAGCGGAGTTTCTGATATACCCCTTGATGGAGGGAGAGACCAGATGAAGATGGCTGATCAAACCTGGTACAGGGGCCCGTTCGGTCGACGCTGCCTGCTGGACGATTTGCGGAAAGGAGCTATCGACGGTTGGATGGCGTGCGGGGTTTTGGGTGGGGCACTCTTTGTCCTGTGGATGCTGGCGTTGTTTGCGGGCATGAGGTTGTCTGACACTTTTGTCTGGTTGTTTAGCCTCTGGGCTAAGGCGGTGTTAGTCGGATTGCTGCTGGCGGTGTTGACATATAGAAAACGGCCTAGCATTACGAAGTCGGTCAACGGTGCGTCGGGCACTGTCGTCAGCACGATTGAGCTTGTTTCAGATTGGTGTGACTGCGTGAAGTGTCTGCCCGAACAGCAGATCTTACCTGACTACAAGGCATTGGCAGATCAGGAAGTCCAACTTAGCCTGCCAACCAGGTGCGGCAACAGGTGGTCTATGGCGGTCGGCGACCACGTTGTGTCTGGTACGTCAGATCAGGTCGGTGTCATGGCCAACTGGTTACATCGCTACAACATCGTGCGAAACCTGGCGATTGCTCGGGCGGTGAGTTGGATGCGTGAGTCGGGCTATACGGTGGCCCATGGGCCTTCCGGATACAGCTTTCGGTCTCACGTTACTTGCCTGGAGACGCGAGTCGTCTCAAGCGACATAAACAACATACGGGAATGGCGGGCTGTGGTCGCAGCTAGAGAGCTGGAGTTAAGGGAGATCGCTGCTCGAGAAGATGAGCGGGCTGCCACTGAAGCTACCCAGCGAGCGATCATGCGCACAGCCGAAGTTTGTTTGACTATTCCTGATGAGGCGCTGTCACTGGTGGATAGCGACACAGTCAGACTAACTGACGCGGCGTTGTCAGACGCCAAGTCGCGGCTGACGGGCAGCTTCGCCCCGGTCGATGAGCGGCTCGATGCGTGAAAACGAGGCCCATCCCACATGGTCGACGACGTCGACCGGGGTGAGGCCTCTTCAATTTAAAAAAACGGCCCTTTCGGCCGCAACCTGTCTTTGCTCCAATTGATCAAGATACGAACAAACATCTATCTGTCCGCATTGCGTTGAGGAAACCATCCGCGCTTTTTAAGTGATGGGTTCCGATCGGAGGAGACGCCTCTGGCGGCTCCGGACAGCAAGGCTCCGTTTGTGAGTGGATTGATCAATTGGAGCCGACGACCGGATTCGAACCGGTGACCTACGCTTTACGAAAGCGCCGCTCTACCAGCTGAGCTACGTCGGCCCAAGTTACGCGACCGCTCGCACTGCGAAGCTCCGACCGCTCGCACTGCGAAGCTCCGACCGCTCGCACTGCGAAGCTCCGACCGAAGGGAGGAGCGAAGCAGTGGAGCGGGTAACGGGAATCGAACCCGTGTCTCATGCTTGGGAAGCACGCGTTCTACCACTGAACTACACCCGCGAATCTGTACCAGAGCTAAAACTAGCATAAAGCATTCTGATGGTAAATTGCTATGATGAACGAGATGACCTGGTGGGAGAGGCAGACAAGTTTGATTCCGGTGAGCTGGTTTGGATATATTTTGTTGTTTGGCTGGCAATGGCGGCTTGAGCAGCAGACTCCTGACCGGCTATTGGCGTTCAACTATATTCCGCTGCCTGCTTCGGTGCTGCTGTTTCTACTAGCGACTGTGGTGCACTATCTGCTCTACCGGTGGCGGGCCGCCGATGATGGCTGGCTGTGGGCGATGTGGTGTTCGCTCTTTTATGCTGGTATCATCGTCAGTATGATTTTGTGGCGAATAAGTATGACGGCATATGTCTGATAAACCGAGAAAATGGAGTTATGATTCAGCCCTCTTGCGACGGCAGGCAGTTCACACTCTGCAGGAGGATGAAACTTTTCGCGCTAAGCATCCTAACTTCTACCGAGCGGCGGAAATTGCCCCCGGCGTGTTGGTCTGGACGGTGCTTATCGGCTCAATCGTTTTAGCCTTCTGGCAGCCGTTTATTCTGGCGGTTTGTATGTGGCTGTACGTTATTGCCTGGCTTTTTCGTTCTGTTCGGTTCAGCTACTATCTGGCGAAAGCCTACCCGCGGTTCAACCGCAGCATTAAGACACCTTGGGGGGAGATGCTGCGTAACGATAGCAAGCGATGGCATCGGTCAGAGCAGCTGCATCATGTGATTTTGGCGGCTACCTATAAGGAAGAGGCAGAGACGTTGGCCCGGGGCTTGCGCATGTTAGCTGAGTCGACCTATCCCCTTGATCAGGTAGTTTACGTTCTGGCGACTGAAGAGCGCGATCACGAGCACGCCACCAAAGTAGGCCAGGAGCTGAAAGCGGAGTTCGGTCATCTGTTTGAGGCGTTTATTGTCACTGAGCATCCGGCGGATATTGCTGGTGAGGCCAAAGGTAAAGGCACGAACATCTCGTGGGCCGGACGGGTGGCCGAGGAGTACTGCTTGGCGCAACGGTATGACCCAAGTGATGTGTTGGTGACCTCAATTGATGCTGATCACCGCCTGCATCCCGAATATCTGGCGGCGTTGACCTGGTCGTTTATGGAAGAGATGCATCCTGATGATGTCGGTTTCGTGTCTGTAGCCCTGTTCTTTAATAATGTGTGGGATGTCCCGTCGCCCGTGCGCTTCATCCACTTCTCCTCTAGTTTGTGGATGATGGTCACGTCCGTCTGGATCTCGCGCTTGCAGAACGTGATGACGCAGACGCAGACGCTGACGGCTCTGAAGCGCACCGGTTACTACTCGCCGATTAGCGCCGTCGAGGATGGTAATCAGTACTGGCGTTCGCTCTTCAGCATCGGCAATCGATACAAGGTGAAGATGGTGCTGATGCCGGTCTATTCCGACGCGGTGCTGACAAATACCTTTTGGGGGACGCTGCGCGAGCAGTATCTGCAGCGGCGGCGGTGGCACTACGGTGTCTCTGACGTGCCGTATGTTCTGTCGCACTTCGTTTATGACCCACGAGCTCACAGTCTGCGCGTCTTTTTCGATCTGATTCGCCTGTGGGACGGTCACTTTGGCCTGGCGACATCCTCAATTTTATTGGGTGTGGTGGGGTGGATTCCGATCTGGCTGGTGCCCGCTTTTCGCCAGACGGTTTTGGGACTGAATTTCAGCACTTTTTATGCCCTCAGTTTGCGCTACGCTATGTTGGGCACGGTCTTGATCGTGATCGTGGCGGTGCTGTTGGTGCCGCCGAAGCATAAAGATCGACCGGCGAGTAAGCTGTACATTCTGTTGGATTATCTGCTGCTGCCCGTGCAGGTCATCTTTTACATCATCTTGGCGGCGTCTATTCCCTCAATTGACGCTCACACCCGTCTAATGTTGGGTAAGTACTTAGGTTTTCGAGTGACAACAAAAGCGGTCTCAAAAAAGACCGATCTGGCTGTCAGCTAGCTCGGATTAAAGATCACTTGGCTGGTTAGCCAGGTAGCGGTACTTTCACCTCTGACGGTCGGCTTAACCTGACTCACTAGTGTTCTAATTAGAGTGGGGGTGGGTCGGTTGCCGTTGGCGACTTTCTCGTAGAGGGCCTCGTTGAAGTTACGGAAAAAGTCGGCGTCCTCTTGGGCGAGCTGCTGCCAGCTCCAGCCGGCTAGTTCGTAGTACTGCTGAACAGTGCTTTTGGGCAGATCGTAGAAGCTGCTGTCGGCCGGTGGCGGACCGAGGGTACTGTTCAGGCTGGCCGCTTCAGCGTCGCTGAGGCTAATAAAAGGCGTCGAAGCGGCAATGACGCCTTGAGCGGCTAGAGTGGCCATGATCGAGTCGGTGGCAGCCACAGTGATGCCTTCTTCGGTGACGGGCGCGTTGAAGGCGGCTAGGCCGTGAAAGGCGTGAATAATCTCGTGGATGATCGTGTCGACGCACTCGGGGTCATCCTTACTAAAATCGGTGATTTTGATGGTGATGCTGATGCCTTCGGCCGAATTTTCGATAGTGATCTCGCCGACGGCGCCGGGAATGCTGAGGCTGTCGACAAAACTGATGGTGATCTGGTGCAAGATGTACGGCTGACCGTACAGCGCCTCGATGGCGGTGAAGGCTTTGGTGACGACCGCCTCGACATCGGCCTTATCTTGAGTGACGTCGCGGGCGGTGGCCGATTCAAATTTGAAGAGGGGTGGACGGCTACGAAGCGCTTGCAGTTCGGCACTGTTTTTGGCGAGCTGGCTCTCTTGGGTCTTGAGTCTGGTGTTGAGGGTGGCCAGCTGGGTGGTCGTCTCACTCAGCTGCTTGTCCAGATCAGCCAACCGAGCATCCTTCTTCTGAATGTCCTCTTGGGCTAAATCACGTTCTTGTTTGTAGGTGGTGGCTTGATTCTCAACTAGTTGCAGGTTGTTCTTCCAGCTTTGTCGTTCGACCAGCAGGCGACTCTCCCAGTAGCCAAAATTAATTAGCAGGAGAGCGTTGGCGAGCGCTGAAACGATAAAGAGCAAAACGAACAGCCGTGACGGCTTGGTGGGTTTGCCGAGAAAGGTGGCGCGACTAGGAAAGATCGGCTGCATGACTAATGCTCGATTTCGAACGGCTGTATCTGGCGGGGCTTGGTCTCGCGGACAATTTCAATAATGTCTTGAATTGAGTCGACCAGTGTAAAAAACTTGATCTCGTCGGCGGAGATGACCTCGAATCGGTCGGCGAGGGAGCGCTTCATCCACCCTAATAACGGCTGCCAGTATTCCGAACCGTAGAGAATGATCGGGATGTGTCGTTCGATTTTGCCCGTGGCCATCAGGTTGGCAATTTCGAAGAACTCGTCGAGTGTGCCGAAACCGCCGGGGAAATAGATGTACGCCTCAGCGGCGAACGAGAGCATGACTTTACGGGTGTAGAAGTAGTTAAAGGTCTCGGTTTGAGTTACCCACGGGTTGGTGGATTGTTCGTGCGGCAGACGTATGTTGAGTCCGATTGAGGCCCCGCCTGCTTCGAAGGCGCCGCGATTGGCGGCCTCCATCACACCTGGCCCGCCGCCGGTTACCACACCGATTTTTAGCTTGGCCATCTGTTGGCCCAGCTCTCGGGCCGCGACATAGTATTCATTATCTTCAGCTATTCGAGCCGAACCGAAAACCGTGACTGATTTCGGTAGGCTGCCCAGCATGGTAAAGCCCTCGATAAATTCAGCCATAATGCGAAAAACGCGCCATGTCGGGTCATGGGCAAAATTAGCCGGAGTCGGCGTTTGGTCAGGCATCACTATTAGTTTACAGCGCCTAGCTCTTGACGCCAAACAATTGACAGCTGACAGATCAGGGTGTTCAATAGCTGAGCCGAACTTTTCGGTAATCTTATAGCGAGAGAGGTAGTACAGATGGCTAAGAAGAGACAGACCAAGAGGGTAGGCGGTTCAGGAGTCGCGTCAAACGACTCCTCGGTCGTATCGAACGATGTGAAGAAGATAGTCAACATAGCCAAAGAGGTGGATGGCGCCGTCGTCCATACCGGCATGATAGTTCCGAGGGCAAGCAGCGGTCAGAAGCGATTGCGCGTCTGGCCTCATGAAGTACCCGGCATCATATACTTCTATTATGTCTGCAGCGGTGGTCAGAAAGGCCGCGTCGTCGGCGACGAGGTGGCGATTGCCGAAGTGATAAAGAGGTGGGAGCAGCACTGTGCTAAGCACGGCATCTTGTTCCAAGACCAATACACGAACCAGCTGGTTCTCGAGGGCCAGCCGTCGAGCGAATAACGCCAGAGCGCGGGCTTGCCCGCGCTCTTGTCGTATCTGGCCGATCTCGTCTCTAACTCTGCTCGATCTCGGGACGCATCCAGATGAAGTAGTAGGCTCCACCACCGATTAAGATCAGAGTAATCCAGAACCACCAGCTCTGCCAGAATGAGTCGCGCTCGGTGCTGGCACCAGCCACATCTTGATTCCCTTGGGTGTCGCCGGTCTGGTCATCAGTGGTTGTGGTCGGCGGTGGGGTGCTCGCCAGCTCGGTCGCTTCTGGCTGACCAGTGCCACCCGTTGAGCCTTGGCCGTCTGTTCCACCTACACCTCCTGTGCTACCAGTCGTACCGGTTGTCCCAGTGGTACCCGTGGTGCCTGTGGTACCGGCTGCTGGGCTCGTTACTCTCAGGGTGAAGTCAGACCACTTGCTGGCGCTGTTGCCCGCCTTGTCGGTCACACCGACCGCCCAGCGATTATCTGTCGATAGAGGTGTGCCATCGAGGTAGGTGGCCGGTACGGTGAACACTGTCTGATAAGAATTGCCGCTAGTCAGCGCCAAAGTGATATTGGCTAGTGTCTTGCCGTTGGCTTTGTTCTCTAGGGCGGTGCCGATGGTCGCTAGACCGTTTGCATCTTTGATCTCAACTCGCAGGGTGACGATATCACCCGGGACTAGCTCGGTTACGGCCGAACCATTCTTTAGAATCTGGAAATTGGTCACGGTCGGGGCGGTCTTATCGTAAGTGACCCAGTAAGTGTAGGCGCTGTGCTCAACGTTGCCAGCCGTGTCAGTGGCGGCGGCCATGATGTCGTATGTATTCTCACCAGGTGTCCAGGTGTAGCTCCAGTCGAAGCTGGTACCGGGGGTGGCGTTAACGATATCAGTGATGGGGAACCAGTCGACGGTGCCTGTCTGTCGGTAAGAGAGTCGAACGCTCGTCACGCCCACCGCGTCTGTCGATTGACCGCTGATAGTGATCGGACTGTTGACGAAGACGCTACTGCCGGGACTGGCCAGGGTAGTGGCTGGGGCAGTGTTGTCGACGGTCACGCTCACGCTGGCCGTCGAGCCGGCATCTAGATTATCGGCCGCGTCGCGGGCTCGGAGCTCGATTGTGTAGCTGCCGTCCGGCACGAGAGTGGTATCCCAATTGAGGAGAGTCTGATCGGTGAAGGAGTGGCTGTCATAAACTGTCCCCGGTCCGGCAACGACCACGTTGCTGCTGTTCTTAATGACGAAGTAGTAGTGATGTGGATTGGCATCGGTCACAGAGCCGCGAACATCGACCGCACCGGAAACTAAACCACCAACAGGATTAGTGATCGCGACGTCAGGAGCGATGGTGTCGTAGGTGACGTTTTCAACGATATCCATGTTTGTTAGGCCGGCGCGATCTCTGGCGATGGCTCGTATGTCATATTGTCCGTCCGTCGTTGGAGCCCAGGGCGCGCTAAGATTCCAGCCTGGTCCGGGGTTGGTAATCGACTCAATCGGAGTCCAGGTCGCGCCGTCGTCGGAGCTATAGCGAACCCTGATACGATCGACACCAGACGTCGCGTCACTGGTTGTGCCAGCGATGGTCGGCCAGGTGGTGGCGTTGTAGAAGGCGCCATCAGTATGGCTGGTGATTGTGATATCAGGTGGGGTGTTGTCGAAAGTGAAATTGGTGATGCTAATGCTTGGACTGTTGGTGTTCGTGGCGTTATCTGTCACCGTCAGGGTTAGATCATAAACACCGTCGGGCAATTGAGCTGTTGTGATGGTGCGCTGCCAATTCGGCTGGGCGTACTCAGTCAGTAGATCAAGGTAAATCTGCGGTTGACCTGAGAACTGCAACGTGATGCCGCTGACTCCGGATAGATTATCATCAGCTGTGCCACTGACAGTGAAATCACCAGTTTGGATGAAGTTGGATGTTGGCGTGACAATGCTGCCGGTCGGTCCGGTTATGTCGTAAACAACTGGTGTTATGGTCTCGTTGATAACATTGCCGGCCAAATCGAGGGTGGTTACTCGCACGCGGTAGGTATCATCTGAACTTGGTGTCCAATCATATGACCAGGCAGTTGAGGTGAGGCCGTGGCGGTTTAGAGTGGTGATATTGGACCAGGGCAGGGCGCCGCTCGTGTAATCCAACACAATATTTTCGAGTCCGATTACATCACTAGAATTTCCAGAGATAGTAATCGCACTGTGCCAGATTGAGCTAGCAGTGGGTGAGCTGATGGTCGTGATCGGGTTAACCGTATCGACAGTGAACGCTCCTAGAGGTAGAGCGATACTGACATTGCCCGCGCTATCAGTAACGGTTAGGCCGCAGGTGTTGTAGAGTCCGTCCACCAGGGGGTCGAGAATGATATCAGTTTGACCGGCTGTCGCAGTGGCCGTTGGGCTGGTGCATCCACCACTGTAGGTAATGGCACCACTTTCAGTTGAAGAGAAGCTGAAGGATGGCGTGGTGTCATTGGTGTAGCTAGCGATGGGGGCGACAACACTCAGGACGGGCGGAGTGGTATCGTAGGTCACATTGACTACCGTATCGCCAACATCTTGATTGCCTGCTGTATCGGTTGTGGCAGCCTGAATGTTGTAAGTGCCTTCGGTGGGCGGTGTCCAGTCATAGGACCAGCTCCAAGATGTGCCAGGAGTTGGGTTGACTAGCGTGGTGATGGGCAGGCTGTGGGTAGCATCCGTAATAGTCACTGACGCGACGGCCACATTATCAGTGCTGGTGCCAGCTAAAGCGATTGGGAAACGAGTTGGTGTTGGATTGTCGATCGGATTGGTAATTGTGGTTACGGGCGCTTCAGTGTCAATCTGAACCATTATGGTTGACACGGGCAGGCTGTGGGATGAGCCTAGATCGGCCGCCAGCGCGTTCAAGCAGTAAAAGCCATTTAAGCCCGCTGTGGCGAAAGTCGCATGATAGGCGCTATCTAAACCTGGAGTCGTCACGTTGTAGTTTTGAAGCTGCGGGCCGTTTCCAGTACAAACTGGCCCTGCGGGGCGACTTTCGGGGGTCGTTAAATAGAAATCGACGGAATCAATTCCGCTGGCATCACTGGCTAAAGCGCTCACCGCGATCGGACTGCGGTAGATGCTCAAGGGGCTATCAATTGTGAAGCTGTCAACGGTTGGTCGGGTGTTATCAACAATGAAAGAAGTGGGGGCGGCAAAGTTGTCTAGACGATTGTTGGCTTCAGTATATGTTTGGGCAATGACAGTATATGTGCCATCGGTTAGTGGCGTCCACGTGCTAGAGTCATTCACATCACAGAGCAGATATTGGCCGGCCTCACGTAGATCACAGCTAGCTCGATATACCGTGTGTGTCCCAACGACAGCGTTTAGTGAGTTCTTAATTGTGAAGATAACACGATCAAACTGGTTAAATTCATCCTCAACTCTCAAACGCACCGGGTTGTCGCTCGATCGGAAGACTCGATTCGTCACCACAGGTGAGATGTACTGAGCGGTGGGTGTGTCGATTGAGTAGACCGTGCCGGTGTTGCTGGATAGGAGGGGAGTTGGATCACCTGAAAGGGTGGCGACAGCGCTGATAGTGTAGGCTCCAGCGGCAAGAGGGGTTTTGAGTCTGAATGTCTTGTAGCTAGAATATGGGCTCGGAGTGTGCTCTACGCCGGCAATCGGCACTGGGGAATCATTCAAGAAAAAATCTACCGCGGTGGCTGTGTTAGTGACTCTAACCTGGGCATCAACATCGGCAGCGTTGTTGACCTTCACATACTCAGGAGAGGTCATGAACATCAGTGACGGGAGTGGCGCGGCGCTGACGTGAACTGGCGCTAATAAAACTGGTGCGATCGTCTGAATCACCAACGCAATATTGGCGACCATTATGCTCCAACGGCGGGGCTTATACATGGCGGTACAATTAATGTAAAGTTGCCCCTTAATCGTCTCGCGGTTTTTGGTAGTGTCAAGGCCAATCTTGTGGATGAGAATTCTGGCATCCGCAAAATAGAGGAGCTTTTCATACTTTTCTTAATAATGAAGGATAAAGCCGCGCTAGGGGCGGGTAAAGATCGCAATTGTGGCGGCAATTTCGTCCACAATGCCATCCATGCAAGGATACGCGCGGGCCTCTTCGGTAGTGACCCAGGCGAAGTCAGTAAAGGCATCCTTCTCTAACACAACCTCGCCGCTGCTGTACTCGACGGCGTATTTCACCATGACGGTCGGCACACCATCGGGCCGAATGTAAGGCATGGTGTACAGATAGTGGGCGGGCAGTTTGACCTCCAGGCCCGACTCTTCTCTGATCTCACGGCGCAGTAGTTCATCAACGGCGCCCGGGTAATCGAGCACCTCGCCGTGCACCCGACCTGGCTTATCAATCGGGATGTCGGTCCATTCGAGCTTGCCACCAACCACCCCGTACTTCCCGGGGTGGGCGACCTCGCGCTCGCTTCGTTTAAGAATTAAGCACCGCCCATCGCTCGGCCTGTAGATCACGGCGTTCACAACAAAGTAAAAGAGCTTGTCGGGCTTGGCCTTCTCGATAGATATTTTGTCGGCGGGCATATCTAAACGATAGCCCATTGACGATCTGTTCTCAATCTGATAGAGTCCCCTTTGTCCTGGGAGGACAGAAATGCCCGTGATTTCAGTTAGTCTGCTGCCCCTCGACCTCCATCAGGAGGAATACGAGGGTCTCGTCGAGAGCGTGCGCGAGACGGTCACGCGCGTACTGGAACTCAAGGAGACGGATGTCTCAGTACTGCTGCCGAGCGACCTCTGCAACAAGGGCCTTGGCGAAGAGATCATCGTGAGCATCAGCGGGCTGTTCGATCAGCCGGATCGTACGGCCGAGCTCAAGCAAAGGCTCTGTGAGGAGGTGGCTAAGACTGTTTGGGAGTTCGCTGAGGCGCACGTCCCCCAGTGTGAGAGGGTTGAGGTGATCAACCTGCCGTTCAATCGGGCCAAGGACGGCTTCTGTGCCCTGGTGCTCAACCGTGTCGACGACATCTGACCTCTGTCCGACGACCGACAACAACGGCGCCCCGGGCCAGATGGCCCGGGGCGCTGCGCGTATCAAGTCAATTTTTTAGCGCGAGGAGTACGGTTTGGCGTGCCCGAAATTGCCCGGGCGGCTAAACGACCGACCTGTGGGACGGCCTTGCGGGCGACCCTGCGGTCGGCCCTGCGAATTGCCGAACGATCGGCCTCGCGACTCGTACTGAGCGACCGGCATCGGCATTGATCCTTCTGTTAGAGGAATCTGCCGACCAACGAGCCGTTCAATGGCTTGAACGTCACGACGCTGATCGGGTGTGGCGAAGGAGATGGCGTGGCCATCTTTGCCGGCTCGACCGGTGCGACCGATGCGATGGATGTAGTCATCACTGACATCGGGCAGGTCAAAGTTAATGACGAGCTGGATGTCATTCACATCAATGCCGCGGGAGGCGACATCCGTGGCGACGAGCACACGGAAGCGGCCCGACTTGAAGCCATCCAGGGCTTGACGACGCTGGCTCAGCGATTTATTGGAGTGGATGTCCGTGGCGCGGTGTCCGAACATGTTGACCTTGTCGGCCAGCTTGCGGGCGCCATGCTTGGTGCGCGAGAAGACCAGAACGGTGCCCTGGTGCTGATCGAGCAGCTGACGAAGCAGATCGGTTTTATCCCCCTGATCGACGTAGCAGAGCTCCTGTTTGATCAGAGCGGCGCTTTGGCCGGTCGGGGCGACCTCAATGCGGGTCGGGTCCTTCTGGAACGAGCGAGCAAGACCGGCGACTTCAGGCGCCATGGTGGCGGAGAAGAGCAGGGTTTGGCGGCTCTGGGGCGCGCGGTCGCAGATGAATTTGATCTGGGGCGCGAAGCCCATGTCGAGCATGCGGTCGGCTTCATCGAGCACCAAAATGCTGACGGCGGCCAGATCGACGGTGCCCTGTTCGAGATGGTCGCGCAGGCGGCCCGGCGTGGCCACAATCAGCTGGGGACGATTTTTCAGATCTTTGACCTGGCGGTAGATCGGCATGCCACCGATTAGCACTACGGACCGAATGCCGGGGTTAAGCTGTCGGGTGACCGTGCGCAGGCTCTCTTCAACCTGAATGGCTAGTTCGCGGGTCGGCACAATTATCAGAGCGCGCTCGCTGGAGTGCGCCATCAACCGCTGAATAATCGGCAGGCCGAAAGCGAGAGTCTTACCCGTGCCAGTTTGGGCAATGCCAATCACGTCAACGCCGGTAAGGGCAATGGGGATGGCTTTCGCCTGAATCGGCGTGGGGGTCGCAAAACGCAAGATATCTAAAGCGGACAAGATGGCTGGCGCGAGGCCAGTCGAATTAAAGCTCGAAGCCGAGCTGGTGGCTGTATCCATATAAATTGTGTGATCCAGTCCCGGGATCACAACTGCACAGGGCGTGTGAGCAAGAGATCGGAGCACCCCTCTTTCGAGGTGGTTAATTACGCTAGGGGTAAATCGTACCTGATAAGTCAGGCTTTGTCAAGTAATAATGAGGACGCCCGCTGCTGGTGCAAGGGGCGTCACGAGATGTCGACCTTGAGGTCGGCATCAATAGTCAAGCAGTACAGCGCAATCAACCGACGGTGGCAGTGCTCGGGCGTATCCTCAATGCAGAGCAGCGTGATGTCCTCTTCTCTAGCCCTGGTCACGAGCTCATTGATCTTTTGTCGCACCTCAGGCTTGTTCAGATGGGCGAGATACTGTTCAACATACCCCACCCAGGACAAACCGCGCTTGTAGTAGTCGCCGAGCAGTTTGTCGGGCGGCGCTAGAAGCAGCCAGTGCTCGTCAAAACGTCCCGGCAGGCGGTAATCTGGCGTAACGCCATCGTTGAGCGTCAACCTCCGCATGACGCAGACACGTCGTCCATCGTTGGCTGAAGGCTCAGCCAAAATGCACTTGGTTCGTAACATCATCTACCTCCCAATTGGTAGCATAGAATTTATCTTAGTCGGATACTAGCTTCCACTCTTGAAAATAAGGATGAAACAATCGCCAACCGGCCGGATCATGCAAGTTCTGTTCTATTAGGTCTTCATTTATCTCTTGGCCGACGGCGTTCACTGGGCGGGCCGAGGTAGCACAGGTCAGTTCGCCAAAAAGACCGAGCTCTTGTCGATAAATCGGATACTGCCAGACGTGGGCATAAGTGGCTATTTTGTACTCGTGAAAGCCAAGTTCTGGCTTGGACAGCTCGGAATAACGGTGGAGAAAATCACGGGTTAGAACCTCGAAAATAAACAGACAGAGATGCCAGCAGTCGTCGCTGGCAGTTTCAGCCGGATACAGAGCCCGCAGGTGAGTCTTAAAGTCTTGATATTCCTGATGTTCAATCGTGTTATCTGGTTTTGTCCAGAACCAGCTTCTCTCCCAATCAGGGGTGATCGGTTGATAGCCAGAAAAGAACAGTTGTTCTGGTTGGCGATCGGCAAAAAAGGCATCCAAGTTGGTAAAAATGAGCGCATCCCACTGCAAGATGAAGAGGTTTTGCCAGTTCAGATGTTGCCCACGCTGGCGGTACCAATCGGTAATCATCAGATCACAGTGGCGCCATTTTCGGTGGGGGTCTGTTTCGGGCGAGGTGTAAAAATCAGCTAGCCAGGGGGCGAGGGCGGCGCGAAATTCAGCTTCTTGATCTGGTGATCCACCATACAGACCATAAACCACGGTGTCAGGATTCGTCTGGCGGAAGAGCCGTAGATGGTTGCGGCAGACAGAAGCATCCTTATAAAACCAAAAAAGCACGGCTAGTGACGGCGATTTTCTAGGTGTATGATCGGCCATGTGGTGGTTGACAGCTGCTAATGAAAATGATAATTTCGGTATATCACCACGAGAGGCCATGCAAAGGGTTTTGTCCCGCGCTAATGCCTCTCTTTTTTGTACTCTAGTCGTGATCGCAGCTGGCTTAAAAAGTGAATTTTCGGCATAAACTTCTTCAGGAGAGAAGAGTACTTTCTTCGGTTTGGTACCAGCAGGCGGGCCAACTTTTTGTTGGCGTTCAGATATTCAACGAGGCAGTAGAAGTCACCATCGTTGCTGATGAGGACGGCTTGATCATAGTGCGGATACTCAATCATGGCGTTTAGCACCAGATCGGCATCCACATTACCTTTAACAGTCCCGTCGGGCATCTTCAATGTCGGTTTGAAAACCAGAATGAAGCCTTGCTTCTGCAGATTGGTGTACATCGACTCGTTTTGCGACATGTAGCCGATAAACAAAAAGGCCTTGCTGACCTGATATTTATCTTGGAGGTAGCGGTGGAAACGACCAAAATCGAGTTTCCAACCCTGATCTTGAATTGACAGATTCAGATTTTGCGAGTCGATGAACGCGTAGACGATTTTTGAAGGGCGCTTGGCCATTTGCTAATACCGTAGCACAATTCATGCTATTCAAACCAAGATCTGATCTGTTTTAGCCTACTGTCCCACTCATCTTTAGTGATCTTATCGACTGCAATTTTCTTCGATAAAACATCGAACGGCGAAGTCTCACCTTCCTTCCGAATAAACAGATGAAGATGAAAATGGGGAATGTGCTGGCCGGCTACCTGGCCGTTGTTGCTTAATAGATTGAATCCGTCACCCTGACCATTCTCATGAAAAGCGTTGAATAATGTTGAAACCAAACCTTTGATACTGATAAGCTCGTCATTAGTTAGATCGGTAAACAAAGAGACATGTCTCTTTGGGACGATCATAAAATGACCGTAGTTCGCCGGATATAGTGGGTATATGACTATCGCATCAGAACTTTCAGTTATACCTTGTCTTTTATAAGTGGCACTTGAACAGAAGTCACATTTGTCAGTCATGGCATTATATTATCAAGATGTTATTAAGTGCGCGTTAATAATCCCAGGTTTGATTGACCAAAACGGCCCAATCTGTTAGTGTAGGCAAGTTATGTCTCAGGCAATCCGCAACGTCGCCATTATTGCGCACGTCGACCACGGCAAAACCACGCTGGTCGACGGTCTTTTGAAACAATCCCACACCTTCCGTGAGAATGAGGCGGCGTTTGAGCAGACCCTGATTATGGATTCGAACGATCAGGAGCGCGAGCGCGGCATCACGATCTTGGCGAAGAATACCGCGATTGTTTATAAGGATACGCGCATCAATATCATCGACACTCCTGGTCATGCTGATTTCGGGGGCGAGGTGGAGCGAACCCTATCGATGGCTGACGGAGCCGTGTTGGTCATCGACGCTCAAGAGGGTCCGATGCCGCAGACATCCTTCGTTTTAAAGAAGGCGTTAGAGTTAGGATTGCGCCCACTCGTCATCATCAACAAAATCGACAAGCCGCACGCTGACATTGCGGCAACCCTTAGCCGCACCTACGATCTATTTCTAGAGCTGGCTACAACTGAAGAGCAGCTCGATTTCCCGGTCTACTACGCTATCGGTCGCGACGGCAAAGCCTGGCCCGATATGCCCGACGACGCGTCGGCCCCTGCTGATCTAACACCTATCCTGGATGCGCTAATCTCTGATGTGCCCGCGCCGCACAGTGAGCCAGACGGAACATTTCAACTACTCGTCTCGAGCCTTGACCACGACAGCTTCCACGGTAAATACGCCATCGGCAAAATTCGTCGGGGTACCGTTCGTGCTGGCTCCAACGTCGTTCTGGTCAATGAAGAGGGCGTTGTCGAAACAGGCAAAATCGAGAAGGTTCTAATTAGTGAGGGATTACGCCGTGTCGAAGTGGCCGAGGCCGCCTCAGGTGAGATCGTCGCCCTAACCGGTCTAAAAGGGGTGCAGATCGGTCTGACCGTGGCTGATGTCAACGCGCCAGAAGCTCTGCCGGCGATCGCCATTGAAGAGCCAACCCTGTCGATTACCATGTACGCCAACACCTCGCCTCTGGCGGGTCGTGAGGGTAAGTATGTCACAGCGCGCCACCTCTTGGAGCGCATTGAAAAAGAACTGGAGCGCAACGTGGCGATGCGTCTGGCGATCAGCGACAAAAACGAATATATCGTCTCTGGCCGGGGTGAGCTACACCTGGCCGTCTTCGTCGAGACCCTGCGTCGAGAAGGATTTGAGTTGCAGGTCGGCAAACCCCAGGTCATTACCAAAGAGATCGACGGCAAAGAGTGTGAGCCGATCGAGGAGCTGACAATTGAGGTGGGGGCAGATTACGCTAGCGGTGTGATCGGCGAGATCAACCGTCGTCGCGGGGTGCTGCTGGGTCAATCGGTCAATTCTGATGGCACCGTGCGCATTATGTTCGAAATCCCCACTCGGGGCCTGTTGGGCGTGCGCAATCAGCTACTCAACCTCTCTCGGGGTACCGCCGTCATGCACACTCTCTTCTTGCGGCATGAGCCAAAGGGCGCTGGCATCCCCAAACTTCGCAATGGTGTGCTGATCGCCACTGAACCTGGCAAGGTGACGGCTTTCGGCATCGATAACGCTCAAAATCGGGGCACCGTCTTTGTTTCACCTCAGACTGTTGTGTACGAGGGCATGATCATCGGTCTGCACTCTCGGGAGAACGACATTGAGATCAACATCTGCAAAGAGAAGCAGCTGACGAACATGCGCGCCGCTTCCGCTGATGCCACCACGGTTCTAGCGCCGCCAACCACGCTCAGTCTGGAGCAGTGCCTGGACTTTTTGGAGGATGACGAGCTGCTCGAGGTCACACCAGAGCACCTACGCCTGCGCAAAAAGATCTTGAAGACCAACGAGCGCTACCGCGCTAAGAAGAGCTAAAATTGGCTTTAGCTCTCGCTATCCGTGTTAAGAAATAGTGTGTATGATTTTTTTATAATCAAACTAATCATCACACCGTGAATCCTGGCAACAGTATATCGTTAGTGCTCGCTGTTCTTGGCTTATCGACTGCATATTTCCAGTACCGCAAGGCGGCAAATGAGGCGAAGAGCTTTCGTCAGCAGTTATTGCCGGTACTTCATCATGTTGAAGGTATATCAACAGCTCTACAGACAATAGGTGGTGGAAACGAATACTCATCTGTAAATGATATGAAGAATGCAATAAACGCATTGCATTGGGATGCTCAAGCTCTCTTTTTTGGACTTGTTGAAACGAAAGTAGGCGGCGTGCCACTTAGCAAGGATATAGATATAAAATATAAAGAATGGGTCAGTCTTGAGTTAGATAGAAAGACCCTTGTTTTGAAAGACTGGTTGGAACAAAGAAAAGCATCTCCTTCAACAAAAACGCGATCGCCTACAGAATAGGGATCGCGCTTTTGTTATAGTCGGGCCTTCGTCTCTCTCAGGGACTTCACCGTCGGTCAATAAAGGACCGATAAATATGTGGTGAGTGTGCTAAACGAGCATTGGTTGCTAGAGGCAACCGACCAACCGTACACGGACTGAACTTGAACCCACTGCCAAACCCTCTTTCAGTCCAAAAACGTTTCGTTTTGGCTGCAAACAGCTCGTCCCTCGTCGACATATTGTTTAATATGTCTCCTCAGGCCTCACTGTTTTCGCTGCAAAACCAAACGTTTTTTGTTAAACGAGGCCTTGGCAGTGGGTTCGTAAGAGATCAATTCGCAAACGATGTATTAACTATACCAGAGCGGTTGGTTTTTGTCAAGGGGTATATAAACGCAAAGCGCGGTCGACCCCTTTGGATCGCCGCGCTTTAGCTGTTTCATATCAGGCTCCTAGCCACCGGCCGATGGCCGGCAGTAGCACTCGCCTCAACGTGATCGACGCCATCACGACTGGCACGATCGCGCCGACAAGCGCAGCCCGCTTGGGCCATTTGCGCTTTTCCTCCTTGTAGCCTCGCCACCACGAGCGGTGGACGAAGATATTGATGACTAACTGAGCCAGAGCGATGCTGACGGCACCGCGCAGTCCCAGAAAGTTGCACAACAGAAAGAAAATGAATCCCGTCAGGCCAGAGACGGCCATCAGGGCTTTGGTTTGCTTCTTGATGGTCCCTCTCCTCTTTGACAAAAGGGATCATAGCACAAAATTACCCTTTTGTCAATCTGTAAGGGGCGTGTAAACTGAAGATATGCGCTGGTTAATCTTCTGGTCACTCTTCTCCGGAATTGCTCTAACTGCGGCAGGAATTGCGGGCATGTTTGAATATCGTCAGGCTCTAGATCAGAACAAGGACCGTTTTGGTTCAGTCTCGGAAGTGGTGGAGGGGATAGTTCCTGTAACCACTGAGGTTGCTGCTGAAGCTCCGCTGCCGGCCACAGTGGCACCAACGACCAAGACCACGACTAAGACCACGACCAAGACATCTACCACCCCCACGTCAAATAGCGCGACGAGCTCAACTAGCTCAACTTCGTCGGCCGCTAAGACTTCAGCTGAGACTCCAGCGGCGACTGACACACCGGCTCCGGCCGCTCCATCCCCATGGCGCGTGGTCGCGATTGGCGACATCGCTGATTGCACACAGATTACTGACGATGAGGTTGCGACCTTAGTGAAGAGCTATCAGTCGAACATCCTTATTTTGGGGGATAATGCCTACCCAGATGGCTCGGCAACTGATTTTTCGAACTGTTTTGTGCCGATATATGGGGATGCGAAGGCGCGCATCTATCCAACCCCGGGCAATCACGAGTACCGAACAGCTAGCGCGGCGGGTTATTACGGCTACTGGGGCAGTCAGGCTGGGGATCCTGCTAAAGGCTACTATTCGTTCTCAAATGCTGGATGGCATCTGATTGCGCTCAACACGGAGTGCTCATTCATCGGCGGCTGCACATCTGGGTCGACGATGTTGAACTGGTTACAGGCTGATCTGGCTAGCAACACTGCCACGTGTACGGTTATGTTTACGCATCATCCACGCTTTAGTTCTGGCCAGCACGGCAGTGATGCAACACTAAATGATCTCTGGCTGGCCCTGCAGGCTGGCGGAGTTGATCTATATCTGGCCGGTCACGACCACACGTACGAACGGTTTGCGCCGAGCAGCGGCCTGACGGAGTTTGTTGTGGGAACGGGCGGATCTAGTCTGTACAATTTTCCGACGATCGAGGCGGGCAGCGTGTTTCGGTATAACTCCTCAGGTGGGGCGTTGGTGCTTGACCTCTATCCTACTTATTACACCTGGCAGTACGTCACCTCGACTGATCATTTGGTGAAGGATTCGGGCACAGCCAACTGTAGTTGAGTCCTGATCCTACTTCTAATTGCGAGATTGGCAAGATAAAAATGAACACATAAAACAGACGACCTCCCCGCGAGGAGGTCGTCTGGTCAGTTGCTCTTCGCGTTCTTGATCCATTTTGGTATCAAGAGGGGCCAGATCACAGCCACCACTGGTGTGACCATGGCGCAGACTATGATCGAGGTGGCCCACAGGGCGGCGGGCTTCGTGAACGTGCCTGGGCGTACCGCCCTGATGCCCGTTTTAGGTTTGGGCCTTGATCGCACCGCCTGGGCGATCTCTTCATGCATCCGCACGGTTTTGTGGATGCTGCGCAGAGAAACCGCCCAGTACAGCACAGCACCAACCACGCAATACGTCACCATCGGCTTGCTCCTTGACTCGAGACGCACGATATCAGATCAATTCTATTAATTCAAGATGGCGAGAGTGGACAAAAGAGAGAACCATCCCTTGCAGATTGCTCTGTATTGGATGGTCCTGTCTTTTTGGTAGCCCTACTGCATTTTGTTTTGAACACCCGCTGAAGTGGTTGGTGGAGCTTATCAGTGTTTATCCTCAATCAAGCTATCAGTAAACAAAATACTCTCGGCAATAAACAGTGTTAGTAAGTCATATGCCTCTTTCGTTTGGGCAACTTCCAGGTATTTGTAGTAGGCACGTTTTCGCTCTTTGGTAACCAAAGGAGGCACCAAACCTGCTTGCAACGCCTGAATAAAGGCAATAAGGCGACCGGTACGTCCATTTCCATCGGAAAAAGGGTGAATCTTCTCAAATACGGCATGAGTATGAGCTATGTGACCGATGACATCTTTTGTCGGTGTATTAAGATTTTTGATCAGCCCATCCATTAATTCTGGCACTTTAATATGATTGGCTAGTACAACTGTCGTGCCCATAATGCGCACACTGTGGTTTCGATAGGTTCCAGCATCGGAAGCTAAAGAGTTGAGCAAACGAAGATGTGTTTCTAAAATTAGTTGCTCACTCCAGCGAAATTCTACCCCTTTGCCTTGTAGTTTTCCGAGTAAAAAGTATAGGGCGGCTTTGTGATTGCGTGCCTCGATCTGTTCTCGAGCAGTTTTATTTGATAGTACTTTTGTATCGTCTTCTAAAACCTCCCGCACATCGGCCAGGGTCATGGTTGAGCCCTCAATAGTGTTTGTGTGGTAGGTGAGATGAAGAGTGAGCTTATCAAGCAAGTCTTCATCGCGGAGAATCTTGGCGGCGGTGATTTTTTTTGATCTGGCCTGATTATTAATATTATCCAAGACGGCAGCATCAACATCTGTTCGTCCGACAATATCTAGGTAGGCTTCGTTGATTTTCTCTTCATTCGCAACTCGGGGACGTGATTTATTATTCAGCCACAGGTTAATAGTTTTTTGGGGCACATCTAAATAGCGCGCCAACTGTTCCTGCGTCCAGCAGGCGTTTGTCAGAATCTCATTAAGTTTTTGGGACGACTCTTTGTTCATATTCTGATACTAGCAAATGTAATAACATTTATCAATATGTTATTACATTAAGCTGATGGATTTGATGCCGAATTGCGCAATAATCGCGCAGTTATCGCGCAAGATCTGTTAATATCTGATTATGTGGTTTTACTTGGCTCTGGCTAATTCGTTCTTTTCAGCAGTCTCGGTGGTGCTAACTAAAAAATTGTTGCAGCACGTCAGCGCCACTCTATTAACATGGATAGTGCTCGTTT